>JACXTT010005116.1_pt1 | contig 19172 bp, 26 predicted proteins | sample 9270951 | NCBI WGS metagenome assembly JACXTT01 (sample SAMN15532306, study PRJNA645909) | rock metagenome | isolation source: weathered quartz diorite | place: Puerto Rico | collected 2017-06-21 | reverse complement strand
TGCCCATGTGCGGGCCGGGGCCGGGGCCGGGGCCGACCTTGAGGTTCTTCACCTTGTCGAGGAAGCGCGACAGCAAGCGGTCGTACGCCTTCTCCTGCACGTAGAAACGCGTGGGCGACACGCACACCTGGCCGGCGTTGCGGAATTTCGAGGACGCCATGATGTCCGCGGCGGCTTCCACATCCGCATCCTCCATCACGATCACGGGCGAATGGCCGCCCAGCTCCATCGTGCACGGCTTCATGAGCGATCCCGCCATGGCGGCGAGCTGCTTGCCGACCGGCACCGACCCGGTGAAGGAGATCTTGCGCACGATCGGCGAATTGATGAGATAGGTCGAGACTTCGCTCGGCACGCCCCACACGACGTTGAGGCAGCCCGCGGGCAATCCGGCGTCGTGGAAGAGCCGCGCGATCGCGACCACCGCGCTCGGCGCATCTTCCGGTCCCTTGATGATGATCGTGCAGCCGGCGCCCAGCGCAGAGACGATCTTGCGGATCGCCTGGTTGAACGGAAAATTCCAGGGCGAGAACGCGGCGACCACGCCGATGGGCTCCTTCAGCACGAACTGGCGCACGCCTTCGGAGCGCGATGGAATCACGCGCCCGTAGATTCGCCTGCATTCTTCGGCGGCCCACTCGGCGTGCTCGGCGCACACGTTCACCTCGCCGACCGCTTCGGACACGGGCTTGCCCATGTCGAGCGTGATGTTGGCGCCGATCTCCTTCGAGCGCGCGCGGGCGAGCTCGGCGACCTTGCGCAGGATCTTCGAACGCTCGAGCGGCGACGATTTCTTCCACGACTGGAACGCCTTGTGCGCGCTCTCGAGCGCGAGGTCGAGGTCGGCCTGGCCGGCGTGCGGCAGCTTGCCGATCGCTTCGTCGGTCGCGGGGTTGAACACATCCTGCTCGCGGCGTCCGCCGCCCTTCAGGAACTGGCCGTTGATGTAGAGGCAGAGGTCTTCGTACATGGTGGTCTTCTCAGGCGGGGCGGCGGGGGACGATGAGGCTGCCGACGAACACCTGCACGGGCTCGTCGTTCTGGTTGAGCGTGGTGGTGCGCACCTTGATAAGGCCCTGCTCGGGGCGCGACTTCGACTGCCGCACCTCGAGGATCTCGCTCTCGACGCGCAGCACGTCGCCGGGACGCACGGGCCTGGGCCAGCGGAATTCCTCGAAGCCCGCGCCGAGGACTCCGCCCGCGGGCTTCATCTCGCCGTCGACGATGAGGCGCATCGTGAGCGCGGCGGTGTGCCAGCCGCTCGCCGCGAGCCCCTGGAACATCGAACGCTTCGCCGCCGATTCGTCGAGATGATAGGGCTGCGGATCGTACTGCTTCGCGAACGCCTTGATGGAATCGGCGTCGACGGTGACGGTGCCGCTGGATCTGTAGGTCTGGCCGGGAGCGAAATCTTCGAGAAAGCGCAGGGTCATGCGCGCATTTTACGCGCAGGTACATCGGCCCCCTCCCCCAAGGGGGAGGGAGGAATTCAGTCGATGCAACGCTCCACACACATCTCGCCGTTGGTGTCGCCTTCGCCGAGACAATCGCTCAGGCACTCCAGCTCGGGCGAGACCTGCTTCGTGATCGAGGATGCGACGACGGCCTTTCCTTCCTTGGGTGCCGTCGCGCAGCCCGCCACGGCGAGCAACAGCGCGCAGATCAGACAACGCAGCATTGCTGCCTCCCTTGTTGACACCTTGTCCTACACACAGCAACTGCCATACCAGTCTTCCTTTTACCCCGCAAAGCGTTAGGCTGCCAGTGATTTTTGCACTCTTGCGGTGCTGACTGCACCGAAATCGACTGCACTGAAAGGTTGCCGCAAGGTCCAACCCTCATGAACCGCTGCGCCATCACGTTCATCGTGCTCGTCGCCGCGTGCGCTCCGGCGACGACGCCCACGCAGGCGCCTCCTCCAGTGGTAGTAACGCCGATCGCGTCGCCGCCATCGGGCAGCGCTGTCACGCCGCCGCGGCCGAGCGCGCCGTCGCGGCCCGCTGCCGCGGCACCGAAGACCATCGCGAAAGCGGCTCTGCCCGCGCCGGTGCCGCCTGCACCCGAGCGTCACGCCGCTCCGCCGCTCGATTTGAAATCGCTCGAGCAACGCTTGAAAGATACCAACGCGATCGGCGTCCTCACGAAGCTCTCGCTCAAGAACCAGGTCGACGATCTCGTCGCGCGGTTCAAGTCGTACCACGCGGGACAGCGGCCGCCGACGCTCCCGGAGCTTCGCCCCGCCTTCGAGTTGCTGCTCATGAAAGTGCTCTCGCTGCTGCAGGACCACGACACCGCGCTCGCGAACGACATCAACGCCTCGCGCGAGGCCATCTGGGGCGTGCTCGCCGATCCGCAGAAGCTCGCGCAATTTTCGTGAAGGAATCCGCCATGACGCGCATCGCGCCCGCTCTTCTTCTTTCCGTGGCGATGGCCGCGCTCGCCGCCGACGATCCGAAGCAGCGCCAGGACCTCACCGCCGTCATCGCGCTCCAGGGCAAGCCCTGCGGCGAGGTCGTGAGCTACGTCGTCCAGGGCGACAACGACTTCCTCGCCACCTGCAAGGACGGCAACCGCTACCGGGTTTACGTCAAGGACGGGCGGGTGCTGGTGGAGAAGAAGTAAGTCCCCCTCCCCGACCCTCCCCCAAGGGGGAGGGAGGTCATTGGTTTCAGAACGTTTAAGGAGCGCTCAAGGACGCGCGGGGGGTCCATTTCCGAGACTGGAGCCACCTTTCAACCAAAAAGGAGGCGGAAATGGACACGGTACGCAGGCTTCGTATCCTCGCAGTGGACGACGAGGACGGCGAGCTCGAGCGCACGATGCAGGCGGTGAGGCAGCTGGGCCTGCCATACGAGGCGCGGCGCGCGCACGACGGCTTCGAGGCGCTCGATTACCTGTATGGACGCGGGCGCTTCCACGAGCGCAGCCGCCATCCGCTGCCGCACGTGGTGCTGCTCGACTTCGCGATGGCGCCGATCGACGGGCTGCAGGTCCTGCGCCGAATCAAGCACGCCGAATATCTGCGGCACATCCCCGTCGTCCTCCTTTGTGAAACCGGGCACGAGCGCGAGCGCGCGCTCAACGAAGGCGTGCACATGGCGGCGTCGGTGTCGAAGCCCCTGGATACCGAAGAGCTGCGCGACCTCCTCGCCGAGTGCGTGCCGTGGACGCAGAAGATCTCGCCGGGAAACCACTACCCCTCGCCCTTCCAGGAAACCGGGGACAGACCCCGATTTTCCGCATAGCGGGAAACCGGGGTCTGTCCCCGGTTTTAGGTTTTGCGGGACTTTCGGCCGCGCGCGCGGAGCGATTTCCGGCGCGCGGCTTCGTCGGTGATCTCGCGCGGCGTGGCGGGCGGCGCCTGCGGCGGCGTCACGCCGGCATTGAGCGCGACGATGAGCTTGCGGATCTCGGCGGCGCGCTTGCGTTGCGCATCGCCCGGCTTCTTCGGCATCTACTTCTTCGCCGTCACCGCGCGGATCGTATCGCGCAGCATCTTCGCGCGTCCCGGCGACTGCGCCATCGAGGCGATCGGCCGCAGGCCCGCGGCCTTGCGCTCTGCGGCGGTCTCGGTGCGCCCCATCGCCTTCGCGCGTTCGATCTCGCGATGGCGGTCGAGCGACTCGCGCAGGTTCCCGTTCGGCTTCACCTTGAAGCCCTTGAGCGCGCGATCGACCGCTTTCGGCCCGAACCAGGTGCGCTGCCACCAGGTGTTCGTCTCCGAGTCTAGCCAGCTGAGATAGCCGCCGCGCAACACCTCCTTCGGCTCGGTGATCGCGTTGGTGAAGCTGTAGCGCACGCCCGCGGACTTCAGCGGATCGAAGAAGTGCGGCGTGTAGAAATCGCTCACCTGGATGCCGTTGATGCGATACGCGTTCGCCTCGGCCTCGCTCGGATCGCAGACTTCGACCAGGAACCGCACGCGTCCCTGTCCCTTCACGGGTGATTGTCCCGCCACCAGCCGGCGGCCGAACGGGTCGACCAGCATCTCGCAGATCTCGTGGCTCGCGGTGAGCGTCCACCCGCGCGAGTATTTCACCAGGGCGAAGGGCTGCCCGTTCCTGTCCTCGTGATAGCCCGCGGCGCTGGGATTCCGGATGTCGTCCATGACGACGACCGGCCAGTAGTCGAGCGGCAGATCCTCGAGCCGCCCGAACGCGGTCACCGTCGCATCCAGGGTCCAGATCGGACCCAGGTCGCGGGTCGCCTGCTTCTGGATCGCGGCGGCGACCGCGGCAAGCTCGCGCATGGTGATGCTCGACTCCTCCGAGACAAGCGCGACGTGGCGCGTGAGCATGGGACGCCTCCCTTCGCAGTGCGGAGGCGCCCATGCTAATCCAACATCACTTCAGGATCATCTCGCGCACGAGCTCCGAGCCGAGGACCTCGCGCATCGCGCCGCGATCGGCGAAGCCCTTGTTCTGCTCGCTCAGGGAGCCCGCGATCTGCTGGCCGATGGCGTCGAACTCGGGCGCCTTGTCGAACGTGGCCATGTTCGGAAACGTCACGGTCAGGATGACGTTCGCCTCCGAAACGGAACGCGGCGTCGCCGCATAGACCTTGTAGTCGACGACGAGCCCCGCCTTGCGGAAGGCTTCCTGCTGCTTGCGATAAGGGCCGCCGAGGTAGCGCAGGTACTCGTCGAACTGGCCGGGCTTCACGCGGATGTAGCTCACCTGCGTGACCGGCCCGTTCGTGTACGGGCGCGCGTCTTGCGCGAAAGCGACGGCGGGAAGGATCGCGAGCGCGGCGGCTGCGACGAGCGTTGTGGCTTTCATTGTCGTTCCCCATGGATGCCGACGAATGTCGGAACGGGGACGCTATGGCCGGCGCGAGGCGCGGGCAACGGCTTCATGCCCAAACGGGCATGAAGCCGGATGAAAGGGCCGATTCCGGCGATGGAACCGGCCCGCCGGCGTTACTTCTTCTTCTCTTCCTTCTTCGGCGCGGCTGCCGGCGCCGGTGCGACGGCGGCCTTGCGCGGATCGTCGGCCGGATTGATGTAGGTGACCTCGAACGGCCCCTGGCCCGCGACCTGGATCACCGTCTCGCCCTTCGCCATCGCGAAGTGATGCATCTTCGCGGGCATGAACGAATAGCCGCCCGCTTTCACCGAGTGTGCGCCCTTCGCCTCGGCCTTGTCGCCGGCTCCCAGCAGCAGGTTGCCGGAGATCACGGTGACGTTCTCGTCCTGCGAGTGGAAGTGCGGCGGAACCGTGTAGCCCGCCGGGAACTTCGCCATGATCGCGAACCCGCCGGCCTTGCCGGGATCGCCGTGGAGCACCGCGACCTTCGCGCCTTTCGGCAGGCTCGGCGGAGCGTCGCCCCACTTGAGATCGCCGACGTTGTAGACCATGTGCTTCGGACCTTCATCCTTCGCCGGAGCGGCGGCGGGGGCCGCGGCCGGCTTGGCGTCCTTCGCTGCGGGCGCTTTCGCCTTGTCCTGCGCGACTGCGAGACCGACCATCGCGGTCGCGCACAGCGCGGCCGTGACGGCTCTTGCGATTGCTTTGTTTCCCATTTTTCCCCTCCCCTAAGGTTGGACGAGCCGGCGTATTCTAGCGCCGGCCATGTTCGCGCGCACCACCCTCGCCTTCGGCATCGCCGGCGCCACGCTCATCCTCGCGTGCGGCCCCGGGACGCGTTTCGCCCTTTGGTCGTGGACGACCGGCCTCGCCTTGCTCACGTGGGCCGCGTATGTCGGCATCGGCGCCGCGCTCCTCGCGCTGATCGAGCTCGCGGTGCCGATGTTCCGCCGCGGCAACGCGCGCATCCTGGCGATCGCGCTCGTGCTCGGCCTCGCCGCCGCGGCGCCGCCGATCGCGATGCTGCAGCTCGCGAAGTCGCTGCCCTACATCCACGACATCACGACCGACACGGACGATCCGCCCGCGTTCGAAGCGCTGCGCGACACGCGCGAGACTTCTCCCAACATGGCCGCCTACGGCGGTGCGCAGGTCGCCGCGGAGCAGAAGCGCGCGTACCCCGACATCCAGCCGCTCGCCTTGCCGCTCGCGCCGGCGCAGGCATTCGAGCGCGCGCTCGCCGCGGCGCGCGAGGAAGGCTGGGACATCGCCGCGGCCGACGCGTCGAAGGGACGCATCGAAGCGACGGCGACCACGCTCTGGTTCGGGTTCAAGGACGACGTCGTCGTGCGCGTGCGCGCCGCGGACGGCGCGAGCCGCATCGACGTGCGCAGCGTCTCGCGCGTCGGCCTGAGCGACCTCGGCGCCAACGCGAAGCGCATTCGCGATTACGTCAGCCGTATTCGCGCATCATCCCCGTCGCGATGACGGCGTTGTAGGCCATGTGCAGCGCGATCGGCGGCGCGATCGATCCGGTGAGAACGCGCGCGCCGAGGCACGCGAGGCCCGTGACCGTGATCGCGAAGAGCGCGGGCGGATAGCGTCCCGCATCGAGCAGGTGCATCGCGACGAAGAGCGCCGTGACGACGATCGCCGCAGCGATCGGGCCCCACGAGCGTGCGAGCCCGGTCCACAGCACGCCCCGGAAGACGAACTCCTCGATCGGCGGAGCGATGAAGATCGCGAGCGCGATCCACGTGTAGAGCTTCCATCCGCCTTCGGCCGCGGCCTGCGTCACCGGCCCGAGCCTCACTTCCGGCGGCAACGGAAACAGGGGCACGACGACGAAGGCGAAGAAGGAGCCGAGCGCGAGCCCGACGATCGCCGCCGCGGCCTGCCGGTCCGGGGTGGTCCGGACACAGCCGATCGAACGCAAGCCGTCGGGCTCGGCGAGAAGCATGCGGCGCGTGAGCCAGAACACGAACGCGCCGGCGACGACGATGGTGATCGGCGCACCCAGCACGATGACGCTGCGCAGGGCTTCGCGGCTGCCGCCACGCGCGATCGCGAAGGCGATGGCGATCACGGTGCCGGCCGCGATGTTCGCGCCGACGTATGCCGCGAAGAGCGCGAGCGCGCGCCGCGCGTTCACCGCGGGCGCGTCTGCGCAGCCGAGGCCCTGAGCTCCCCGATCGTCTTCACGTCGAGCGCCGGCTCGGGTCGCGCGCCGAAGCTCACGCCGCCCTCGGGACGGCGTATCGGGCCGAGCATGAAGATTCCCCAGCCCGCGAGCGGCATGTCGTCGCGAAACACCGGCTGCGTGCGCGACGAGAGCCTTCCCTTGAGGCGCATCAGGCCGCTCGGCGACTTCGCCGCGGGATTCGTCGCGGCGAGCGTGAGCTGCAGGTCGAAGTTCACGGCGCCCTTGTCGTAGTTCTCCACCTTTCCCGTTGCGCTCCACGGCGCCGGAATCTGTCCGCTCGCGCTCGGCGTGGCGAAGCGAATGGCGACGCCGTCGTCCTCGTGGCTCACGTCCATGAGACCCTTGATCGCGCCGGGCCCGTCGGGGAAGAGGCGCTCGAGCACCGTGAGCGCGAGCCGCATGCTGAGGATCGGCCCATCCATCGCGTCGATCTCGGCGCCGCGCGTGAGCTTGAGGCCCTGCACGATCATCGCGCGGCCGCCGACGAGGCCGACCTTGCCCCGCACGAGGTCGGGCTCGCGCAGCTGCACGTCGAGCAGGAAATCGCGCGTCGACTCGTCGAAGACGCCGCTCCAGCTGGTGCCCGGCGACGCGCCTTCGGCGAACGTGAGCGTGACCGCGGTGAAACCGTTCCACGACGCGGGAGTCTGCTGGGCGGGGACGCTGCCGCAGATCGCGAGGAAGGACGCCGCGGCGATCGCGCGGCCGATGGGGAAGCGCATTCCCCGATTGTAAGTCAGCGAAGCGCTACAATCGCGCCCATGTCGTCGATTCCGGTCTCCACTGTTTCCTCGCGTCTCGCGGCGCCGCTCGCCGCGGCAGTGCTCGGCGCGGCGCTGCTTTTCCTCGCCGGTTTCTCGCATATCGACGCGGTGCACGACGGCGCGCACGACGCGCGGCATTCGGCGGCGCTGCCCTGCCACTGACGGCGCTCAAGCGCATCGTCTTCGCGGCCGCCGCGGCCGGTCTCGTCGCGGGACTTCTCCTCACCGCGATCCAGCAAATCCAGGTCGTGCCGCTGATTCGCGCGGCCGAAGCGTTCGAATCGGCGCACGACGCCGAAGCCCCATCGCTGGTGATGACCGCCGTCGCGAACATCGTGCTCGCCACGGCGTTCGCGCTCTTCCTCGGCGCCGCAATGACGCTGCGCGCGTCGACGGGCTGGCGCGCGGGATTGCTCTGGGGCCTTGCGGGCTACGTCGCCTTCTTCGTCGCGCCCGCGATCGGCCTGCCGCCGGAATTGCCGGGGACCGAGTCCGCCGCGCTGCATGAACGGCAGATCTGGTGGATAGCGACCGCGGCGTGCACCGCGGGCGGATCGTGGATCGCGATATTCGCGCGCCATCCCGCGGCGCGCGCCCTCGGCGTGATGCTGCTCGCCGTGCCGCACGTCGTCGGCGCACCGCATCCGCCGGCGCATCATTCGTCGGCGCCTCCCGAGCTTGCTGCCGCGTTCGTGCGCGCGACCTGTGTCGCAAACGCGATCTTCTGGCTCGCGCTCGGCGCGCTCGCCGGCTATTTCAATCGCGACGCCCCCTCCGCGTCACCGAGTAGATCAGCCGCTCTTCGCCCCTGATCGGGTGCGTGCGGTCGAAGCGCTCGCCGATGCGCTCGGCGACGCGGATCGACGTGGCGTTTTCGGGATGGATCACGCTGATCACTTTTTCCCGGCCGAGTTCGTCGAACGCGTACGCGAGCGCGCGGCGCGCCGCTTCCGTCGCGTAGCCCTGGCCCCACGCGGCGCGCTCGAGCGTCCAGCCGATCTCGAAGCCGGGCCAGCCTTCGGGATAGTAGAAGCCGGCGCGGCCGATCATGCGGTCCTCGCCGCGCAAGGTGACGGCCCACATGCCGAAGCCCCGCAATTGCCAGTGGCCCGCGAGGACCGCGAGCACTCGCCACGCTTCGTCGCGGCCGAGCGCCTTGCCCTCGCCGATGTAGCGCATCACGAGCGGGTCGCCGACCATCGCGGCGTGCGACTCGAAATCGTCGGCGCGAAAGGCGCGCAGCACGAGGCGTTCGGTTTCCAGCGTCGGGATCGTGACCACGCGCGATGATAAGCTGGGGCCGTGATCGCGCGCCTCGCTCTCCTCTGCCTCGCCCTCGCGCTCCTTCCGGCCGACGCGCGCAATTTTCGCTGGGCCTCGCAGGGCGACGCGGCCTCCCTCGACCCGCACGCGCAGAACGAGGGCCTCACCAACCAGATCAACGGCATGGTGTACGAGGAGCTGCTGCAGTACGACCGCGACATGAAGCTCGTGCCGTGGCTCGCGACGTCGTGGGAGAACCCGGAGCCGACGCGCTGGATCTTCCACCTGCGCAAGGACGTGAAGTTCCACGACGGCACGCCGCTCACCGCCGACGACGTCGTGTTCTCCTTCGAGCGCGCAAAATACACGACGGCGTCGTTCAAGCTCTACAGCAACGAATCGGGCGCCGCGCGCCGCATCGACGATCACACGGTCGAGTTCACGACCGCGAAGCCCAATCCCGTGGAGCTGAGCGCGGTCGCGCAGATCTTCATCGTGAGCCGGCGCTGGTGCGAGAAGAACAGCGTCGCGAAGCCGCAGGACATCACGACACGCGAGGAGACGTACGCGGCACTGCACGCGAACGGCACCGGCCCCTTCATCCTCGTGAGCCGCGAGCCGGGCGTGAAGACCACGCACCGGCGCAATCCCGATTGGTGGGGCACGAAGCAGGGTCTGTTCACCGGCAATGTCGATGCCGTCGAGTACCGCCAGGTGACGAACGCGGCCACGCGGATGGCGGCGCTCAAGTCGGGTGAGCTCGACTTCGTGCTCGACCCGCCGCTGCAGGACATCGCGCGGCTCAAGGAGGATCGCGCGATCAAGGTGTGGGAGGGGCCCGAGACGCGCGTGATCTTCGTGCAGATGGACCAGGGGCGCGACGAGCTTCTTTATTCGACGGTGAAAGGGAAGAACCCGTTCAAGGATCGTCGCGTGCGCCTCGCGCTGTGGCAGGCGATCGACACGGAAGCGATCCGCACGCAGGTGATGCGCGGCCTCTCGGTTCCGACCGCGATCATGCTGCCCGACCCGAAAGGTGCCGGCATTCCCGACTCGATGGAGAAGAGGCCGCCGTACGACGTCGCGGCGGCGAAGAAGCTGCTCCTGGAAGCGGGCTATCCGAACGGTTTCGGCTTCACGATGACGTGCCCCAACAACCGCTACATCAACGACGAGAAGATCTGCACGGCGCTCGCCGCCATGTGGGCGCGCGTGGGCCTCGAGGTGAAGGTGGAAGCGCTGCCGCGCGCGCAGTATTTCCCGAAGGCGATCAAGCTCGACGTGACGGCATTCCTCTGGGGATGGGGCGGCGATTCGCCCGATGCGATCTTCACGCTCAAGCCCGTGCTCCACGGCCGCGACGCCGTGACCGGTGCCGGCACCAACAACAACGGCGACGCCCGCAACGCCGAGCTCGACCGGCTCATCGACGCCGCCGGCTCGGAGATGGACATGGCGAAGCGCCAGTCGATGATCGAGCGCGCGATGGCGATCGTGCGGGACGAGGTGCTCATGATCCCGCTGCATCGCCAGATGATTCCCTGGGCCTCGCGCGCCGGCGTCTTCGTCGTGCACCGCCCGAACAACCAGCTCGTTCCAACCTGGGTGGAAATGGTGTCAGGTACGAAATAAGCCCTGGAACCAGGATTTATTTCGTACCTGACACCATTTCCACCCACGTCGGCGCGTGGTCGCTCGGTTTCTCGAGGCCGCGCACCCAGCGGTCGACGCCGGCATCGCGCAGCCTCGGAGCGGCGGCGGGGTTCAGCAGCAGGTGGTCGATGCGCAGTCCCGAGTTGCGCTCCCAGTGCTGGCGGAAATAATCCCAGAAGGTGTAGATCGATTCCTTCGGGTGCATGTGGCGGATGGCGTCGATCCATCCCTGTGCGAGCATCTGCTGATAGCGCGCGCGGGTCTCGGGCTGCAGCAGCGCGTCCTTGCGCCATCCCGCGGGGTTGTAGATGTCGAAGTCCGTGGGGACCACGTTGTAGTCGCCCGCGAGGACGACGGGCTCTTTCGCGCGATAGAGCTCCTTCGCGTGCTCGATGAGCCGATCCATCCACTTCAGCTTGTAGTCGAACTTCGGGCCCGGCTGCGGATTGCCGTTGGGAAGATACAGGCAGCCGACGACGATGCCGTGCACGTTCGCCTCGATGTAGCGGCTGTGCTCATCCGTGGGATCGCCGGGAAGCGCGCGGCAACGCTCGACGGGGCGTACGCCCTTCGCGAGGATCGCCACACCGTTCCACGAGCGCTGGCCGTGCCACACCGCGTCGTAGCCGGCGGCGCGGATGTCGAGGATCGGGAAACCCTCGTTGATCGCCTTCAGTTCCTGCAGGCACGCGACGTCCGGCGCTTCGCGCTCGAGCCAGAGCAGCAGGTGCGGCAGCCGCGACTTGATGCCGTTGACGTTGAAAGTGGCCACCTTCATGGCGGCCAGATGTTACAGGAGGCTAGTGGCGGGTCGCGTGGGCCATGTCGGTAGGACGGACGGTGCCGGTGTCGTCGATGAAGGCATCGTCGATGTCGTAGGCGGTTTCCGGCACGTACTTGCCGCCCATCTTGCGGATCGCCTCCTCCGTGGCGAAGCGCTCGGAACGCCGTGTGCGCTTCAACAACGGATCCAGGTATTCGAATTGGTAGACCGTGGCCATGTGCGCCTGCATATTCGTTGGATGGACGATTGGAGCCGGCCGCCGGGGAACGCGTTCGGCGCCATGGCCCGGACGGAGCAATCGCGAAGAGGTGTATAAACGCGCTCGTGATCACCGTTTACCACCTGTCGAGCTCGCGCTCGGAGCGGATCGTCTGGCTCATGGAGGAGCTCGGACTCGATTACCGCATGGAATTCCACCAGCGCGACGCGAAAGGCGCCGCCCCGCCGGCGATGAAGGCGCTGCACGCGCTCGGCAAGGCGCCGGTGATCCGCGACGGCGAGCGCGTGCTCGCGGAGTCGGGCGCGATCGTCGAGTACATCGTGCAGCGCCACGGCGGCGGCCGCCTCGCCGTCGCGCCCGCCGCGGCCGATTACGCCGATTACCTCTACTGGATGCACTTCGCCGAAGGCAGCCTCATGTCGCTGATGCTGATCGCGCTGGTGATCTCCCGCATTCCCGAAGCGAAGGAAAGCCCGGTGCGCACGCGCGTGCTCGACCGCATGAAGCAGATGCTCGAATTCGTCGACGGCGAGATCGCGAAGCGCGACTACTTCGCCGGTAACGCGTTCACCGCGGCCGACGTGATGATGGTGTTCCCATTCACCACCATGCGGCGGTATCTCGACTACGACATCACGCCGTACGCGAACATCGCCGCGTACCTGAAACGCATCGAGGCCCGTCCCGCCTACCAGAAGGCGATGGCGCTGGCGGGCCCCGACAGGGTCTGACCCCTTTTTCGATCGAAAAAGGGGTCAGACCCCAAGATGTCACTCGGTACCGAGCTGCGGGAGCGGGCGGCGGCGCTCGATGTGGAAGCGCACGAGGGCGGCGAAGCGGTAGAGCGCGTGGACGAACTTGCCGTAAGGCAGCGTCACTAAGAGCGCGAGCACGAAGCCGAGATGCAATGCGAGGAGCGTCCCCATCGCCGCCGTTTCGCGGAAATCGAGAAGCAGCAGTCCCGTGACGCTCGTCGCGAGCAGCAGCACGAGGAATGCCGCATCCATGCCGTCCTGCGCGGTGTCGCCCAGATCGGGATCGCGATCGGCGCGCAGGATCAGCAATCCGATCGGACCGATGACGAGCCCGCCGCCGCCGATGATCCCGAGCAGCACCGGCAGGCTGTACAACGGATACGGCGCCTTCCAGCCGAAGACGTAGTGGTAGATCGTTCCGGCCACGGTCGCCGCGAAGCAGAGCAGGAAACCGTAGAACGTGAGGTGGTGGAAATTGCGCCGCGACATCGACGCACGCTCGCGCGGATAGGCGCAGCCGTCGCCGCCGCCGTCGAGATAGCGCAGTCCGAGCGTGTCCCACGTCGCGTTCGAGAGCGAGGGGACGCGCACGAAGTCGACGAGGTCCCCGTCCCACTCCGGCCAGAAGCGCAGGAAGCTCGCGAGGAACGAGACCGCGACGAACGCGGCGGCCAGCGTGAAGATCGCCGCCATGAGCCCGTGCGGCATGACGGCGTAGAACGATCCCTGCGCGTCGGACCACGCGGCGAAGAAGCGGTCGGGCTGCGTGAAGGCGCCGGTGAAGAAGAAAGCCGCGGCGATCGAGAGCGCGGTCGCGATGCTCACGACCATGGCGTTGCGATCGAACGCGCGCGCGAACGCCGGCGGCCACGCGTAGCGGCGGTACGTCTCGCCGCGGACCTGAGCGAGCACCTTCGGGAAATTCAGCGCGAACTCGTGCGGCGGCGCGTACTGGCACGCGTAGAGGCAGGAGCCGCAGTTGTGGCAGAGGTTGGCGAGATAGTGGACGTCGGCCTCGCCGAATTCGAGCCGCCGCTCGAGCGCCGGAAATACCGCGCAGAATCCTTCGCAATAGCGGCACGCGTTGCAGATCGAAAGCACGCGCTGCGCCTCCTCGATGAGATTCGGCAGCGGGACTTTATCCGCGGACATGCTTCGCCGCCTCCGCGCCCGCGATGCGCCCGAACGTCGTGCCGATCGCCATGCCGATGCCCGCGAGATAGCCCTTGCCGAGCACGTTGCCCGCCATGATCTCGCCCGCGGCGAAGAGGTTCTCGCACACGGATCCGTCCTTCATCCGCATGCGCGCGCGCTCGTCGATCGCCACGCCGAGATACGTGAACGTGATGCCGGGACGCAGCGGATACCCGTAAAAGGGTGGCGTGTCGATCGCGCGCGCCCAGTGCGTCTTCGGCGGCGTGAGTCCGACGGTGCCGCAATCGTCGAGCGTCGTGTGGTCGAACGTGCCCGGCCGCACCGCCGCGTTGAAGTCGGCGACGGTCTTCTCGAGCGCGGCGCGATCGAGCTCGAGGCGCGCGGCGAGCTCGCCGATGGAGGACGCCTTCATGGGTGGATACATCGGCGGCATGAATTTCCCCATCGATTTCGCATCGATGATCGAATAGGCGATCTGCCCCGGCTGCCCGGCGATGAGGCGCCCCCAGATCGCGTAGCGCTTGGGCCAGAACTCCTCGCCCTCGTCGTAGAACCGGCGCCCTTCGCGGTTGACGACGATGCCGAGCGTGACGGCATCGACGCGCGTCACGATGCCGCCGTCGAATTTCGGCGAGCGCGCGTCGATCGCGACGCAGTGCCCCGCCGCCGCGTCGCTCACGGGCGCGGCGCCCGCCTCGAGCAGGAGTTTCAGCACGAGCCCCATGTTGTACGGCGTGCCGCGCACGAGGAAGTTGTCCGCCGCCTCCCCCCACGCCTCGCGCAGCCACTCGAAGTTCGATTCGAACCCGCCCGCCGCCGCGACGAACGTCTTCGCCCGTACCTCTCGTTCTAAACCGGGGACAGACCCCGATTTTCCTCCTGGCGGAAAATCGGGGTCTGTCCCCGGTTTTAGTCTTATCGTCGCCGAGCGGAAGCGCGCGCCGTCGAGGGCGATGCGCACGACTTCCGCGTTGTAGGCGATCTCGACGCCGAGGGCGTCGGCCGCGCGGTAGTACGCGTTCACGAGCGCCTTGCCGCCGCCGAGGAAGAACGCGTTCGTGCGGCCGAGCTGCAGCGTTCCGCCGAGCGGCGCCTGGAAGCGCACGCCGTGGCGATGCATCCACTGCACGTGCTCGGGGGTCTGGCGGATCGCCATGCGCGCGAGCCGCTCGTCGGTCTGCCCGTCCGTGACCTTCAGGAGATCCTGCCAGTACTCTTCTTCCGGATATCGCCCGCTCATGGCCCGCATGTTGCGCGTGTGACGGCTGTTGCCGCCGCGGAAGGCGCCGGGCGCCGATTCGACGAGCAGCACCGAGAGGCCGAGCTCGCGCGCGGTGAGCGCGGCGCACAGGCCGGCGTTGCCGCCTCCGGCGACCAGCAGGTCGTACAATTTGTCCATGGCTCCCATCGCACGCATCCTCGCCGCCGCGGCGCTCGTCGTCGCCGCGACCGCATCCGCGCAGCCGCATTTTCCCACACGGCCCGTCACGCTCACCGTCGGCTTCGCGCCCGGCGGCGGCACCGACACGGCGGCGCGCATCGTGGCGAAAAAGCTCGGCGAGTCGATCGGACAGCCAGTCGTGGTCGAGAACCGCGCCGGCGCGAGCGGCAACATCGCCGCGCAGCACATCGCGAGCGCACCGCCCGACGGCTACACGATCCACCTCGCCGCCGTGGGCTCGCTCGCTGTCGCGCCGTACATCGTGAAGAACCTGCCCTACGATCCGCAGAAGGACATCGCGCCGATCGCGATGGGTGTGGTGTTTCCGAACGTCTTCGTGGTGCACCCGGGGGTGCCCGCGAAATCGCTGGCGCAGTTCGTCGCGCTCGCGAAGCAGAAGCCGGGCGCGCTCACCTGCGGCTCATCGGGCGTCGGTGGCGCGGGGCATCTCGCGATCGAGCTCTTCAAGCAGCGCGCGGGAATCGACGTGCTGCACGTGCCGTACAAGGGCGGCGGCCCCGCCATGACGGATATCCTCGGCGGCCGTCTCGACATGTACGTGGGCGTGCCGTCGACGGTGCAGCCGCACGTCGCCGCGGGGAAACTCGTCGCGCTCGCGACGACCGGCCCGAAACGTACCGCGCTCATGCCGAGCGTGCCGACGGTCGCGGAATCGGGCTACCCCGAATTCGAGGCGATGAACTGGTACGCGTTCGTCGCGCCCGCGAAGACGCCGAAGGACATCATCGACCTCTGGAATCGCGAGATCGTGAAGGCGCTCACGGATCCGCAGGTGAAAGCCGAGCTCGACAAGCACGGCCTCGAGCCCGCGCCGAGCACGGCCGACGAGCTCGCGCGCTACATCCAGCGCGAGAACGAGAAGTGGAGCAAGGTCGTCCGCGACGCGAAGATCACCGCGGACTGACCTCGCAGATCACTTGATGGTGACGGTTCCGGCCGGGCCGACTTTCACGACCGAGTAGCGCTTCTCGTCGTCGCCGATGTCGAAGCGTTCGAGCATGGTGGTGCCGGCGGCGTTGAGGTCGACGAGCGCCGTGACGTAGTTATCCGGCGTGTAGTCGGGATGCACCATCGCCGTGATCCTCGCCTTGCGCGCCGTGGTGCGGAACTTGAACGTCGTCTCCCCGCCGACGCCGAGACCGCCCGGCTGCCCCTGGTCGCCGCCGAGCTTCGCCGCGAGCGGACCGGGATTTCCCGTCGTGAATTGCGTGTGCGCCTCGGGCGAGACGTACTTGCCCACCCAGATCTTGCCGTCGTCCGCGTCGCCGACGACGAGGATCGGCGCGAAGCGCTCCTTCGCGAGCGTGTTCTTCACGGTGACGGTGTACTCACGGCCTTCCGACTGGCCGACCTTCTCGGGTTGCAGGTACGCGCACGCTGAAAGGAGCGCGGCCGCTCCCGCGACAAAGACTGCCTTCTTCATGGTGACCTCCCGGTTATCCAACGTGCGCGTTGGTCACCCGGAGGCGGCGATCCTTACAGCGGACGGTCGTTCGAGCGGGAGCGGTGGCCGTGCGTGCGGAAGCGCGGCGGGAGGGGACGCAGCCGCAGCGGCTGCGCGATGAGATAGAGGGGACCGGGGTCGACAGCGGGAGCGAGCTGCTTCGCTTCCGCTTCGCGCGCGAGCCGATCCTCGCGGGCGATGCGCAGCGCCGTGTCCATCTTCTCGCGCTCGAGCTGGCGCGCCTCGAGCGCCGCTTCGCGCTGGAACAGCCGCTCGCGCGCCTCGCGATTCACCTCGGGGAACCGATCGGGCAGCGCAAGCACACGCTCGGCATTGTCGTTGGGGCAAGGGACTTCCTGGTAAGTCACGCCACCGCTGGGCGCCGTGCATCGAAACACGTCGGCCAGTGCCGGCGTGGCAAGGCACACGACTCCCGCAACGAAAAGCGACTTCATGGCGCGATTGTAGATCAGGCGCCGACGCCGTACACGATCTGGCGCCAGAGCACGGACGCAGCCGCCCACGAGAGGGACAGGATGGCGATCGCGATCGAATACCGCGAGTACGCCACGAAGCCGACGATGAACGTGCGCATCGCCGCGAATCTTATGTCAGTTACACTTCGGGCGTACACCGATTCCACCTCTCCGCCCATCGAATGATCATCGACTGCGATTCCCACCTGCGCGAAGGCTATTTCATGGACGAGGTCTACAAGCTCGGCGGCAAGTACGAGCGCTTTCGTCCGGTGCGGCTCAACGACGGCCATTCGCACAAGACGAAGTTCATGCACTCCCTCGATCCCATCAGCCCGCAGGGACACGCGGCGCATCGCCATCCGTACATCTACGATCCGGACGTGAACTGGAGAGGCGGCGACGTCGCGCGGCGGCAGGTCGGCGGCTACGACATGAAGCGCCGGCGCGACGACGTGAAGAAGGAGGGCATCGACAAGCAGCTCGTCTTCCCGACGCAGATCACGGTCGCCACGGCGAACATCGGCGGCCTCGGCGCCGAGCTCGCGCGCCTCTACAACGACTGGGTCGCGAAGCTGGTGAAAGGCAACGAGGATCTCTTCCTCCCGTGCGCGATGGCGCCGGCGGGCTGTCCCGAGGCGATGGCGGACGAGCTACGCCGCGTCGTGAAGCAGCACGGCTTCAAGGCCTCGCACCTCGCGCCGTACTGCGGCAATCGCAACATGGACGATCCCGCGTATTACGCGTACTACGAGGCGGCCGAAGAGCTCGGCATTCCGCTCATGTGCCATCCGAACAGCAATGGCGAGCTCATCGACCGCTTCGACAATTTCTACAAGACGCACGTGCTGGGCCGTCCCACGAATTGCAGCGCGGCGCTGGTCGCGCTGGCCCTCGGCGGCGTGTTCGAGAAATTCCCGAAGCTGAAAGTCGTGTTCTTCGAGTGCAGCGCCGAGTGGATCCTCTACTGGATGCACCGCATGGACGACGACTGGGAATGGGCCAGGGATTTCCCGCAGATCTCCGCGCCGCTCAAGATGGCGCCCTCCGAATACATCAAGCGCAACTGCTGGGTGACGTGCGAGGCGGACGAAGGCGACCTCGCGCGTCCGATCGCCGAGCTCGGCGAGGATCGCATCCTCATGGCGACCGACTATCCGCACTTCGATTCCGAATATCCGCACACGGTCTCCACGATTCGCAGCCGCAAGGATCTCACCGACCGGCAGAAGGCGAAGATCCTCGGCGACAACGCCAGGGCGCTGCTGAACCTGTGATGCGGCTGCTCGTTGCAATAACGTGTCTGACCCTTTTATTTCCGGCGTTCGCGGTCGAGACATCACCTGCGGTTCTCGCCGTCGCCAATTACCGCGGACCCGAGCGCACGCGGAAGCTCATCGACGGGGCGAAGAAGGAGGGCGAGCTGATGCTCTACAGCTCGCTCACGCAGGAGGACCAGCTGAGGCTCGCGGAGGACTTCAAGCGCCGCTACGGCGTCACCATCAACTTCTGGCGCGGCAGCCAGGCGAACATCCTGCAGCGTGTGGTCACCGAGGCGCGCGGCGGGCGCTTCGAGTTCGACGTGCTCGAGACCAACTCGCCGCAGATCGAGGCGATCGCGCGCGAGGGGCTGCTGCAGAAGATGGGCTCGCCGTACGTCGAGCAGGAGCTGCTTCCGGAAACGATGCCGGCGAGCGGCGAGTGGGCGCCCGACCGCCTGAATCTCGTCGTGTACGCGTACAACACGAAGGCGGTGAAGCGCCCGGAGCTCCCGCGCGCGTGGCAGGACCTCGCCGATCCGAAGTGGAAGGGAAAGCTCGGCATGGAATCGACCAACGTCGAGTGGTTCTCGGCGGTGGTCGAGGCGCTGGGCGAGGAGCGTGGCGCCGAGCTCTTCCGGCGCATCGGCGACAACGGTGTCGCGGTGCGCACCGGCCACACGCACAGCACCGGGCGCGTCATCGCAGGCGAGATTCCACTCTTCATGGGCGTCTACAGCCACGACGTCGATCGCATGAAGGCGAAGGGCGCTCCCATCGACTGGTTCGTGCTCGCGCCCGCGGTCATCCTGCCTTCGGCGGTCGCGGTCTCGCGCCGCGCGCCGCACCCGCACGCCGCCGCCCTCTTCTACGACTACATGCTCGCCGACGGCCAGCGCTTCTACACCGAAGTGCATCGCGTGCCGGCG
>JACXTT010005115.1_pt1 | contig 19172 bp, 17 predicted proteins | sample 9270951 | NCBI WGS metagenome assembly JACXTT01 (sample SAMN15532306, study PRJNA645909) | rock metagenome | isolation source: weathered quartz diorite | place: Puerto Rico | collected 2017-06-21 | reverse complement strand
GCGCAGGCCTGGACGCAGAGGTCGCCGTTGCTGCGCTCGGCCTGGAGGTTGTCGCCGGGCAGTGCCGGGATCGGGGCCAGCGCTGCCGGGCGCTTCCCGGCCAGCCCGAAGCGGTCGTCGAACAGGCTCGGTCCGAAGCCGACGGTGATGGTGAGGTGCGAGGCGGACAACCCCATCGCCTCACCGGTGTCGACCGGGGGAGCCAGCGGGGCGTTCTCGACCTCACCGACCGGGAGGCCGCGGGTCAGCTGCGACGCCGCCGCAGCCCAGGTGCCGAGCAGGCGCATCAGGTCGTCGCGGCTCGTCGAGGTGACGTCGAAGGCGGCGAAGCTCAGCCGGTCCTGGGTCGCCGTCGTGATCCCGGCCTGGTGGACCCCGTAGAAGGGCTCGACCTCACCGGTCTCGGCAGCGGCTCCGGGATCGTCGACCGAGCGCGCGACCGAGAACCCGGTCGTACCGACGACAGCCGCCCCCAGCGCGCCGCCGAGGAACAGGCGGCGGCTCGGAGCGCCCGAGCGCGGATCGGACCCGGTCATCCGGCAACCTTGCTGGCGACCTGGGAGAGCGGTTCGGCCACAGCCTTGATCGCGGCCGCGATCGCGTGCCGGTCGGCCGCGGTGACCTTGTCGAACGTGCGGTAGCCCGACGGCTCCGCCGGGTCGCGGTACGTCGTCACCAGCGCGTCGAGGGCGGCGAAGGCGTCCTGGATCTTCTTCGTCAGCGTCGGATCGGTCTTCGCCAGCACCGGTGCCAGCTGCGCGAACGCCTGCTCGGCACCCTCGTCGTTGTTGGCCAGGTCGAGCAGGTCGATGTGCGAGTACCGTTCCTCCTCGCCGGAGATCTTGGTGCTCGCAGCCTCGTCGAGGAGCTCCTGGGCTCCGTTGGCCAGCTCGGTCGGCTGGTAGGTCAGTCCGGAGGTCAGCTGCTGCAGCTTCTTCACGTTGACCACCAGCTGGTCGCCGTACGCCGCCAGACCCGTCAGCGACTTGTCGGCGAACAGGCCCTTCTCGATCCGGTGGAAGCCCATGAACCGGTTTGCCGGGACGTCGTTCGCACGGGCGTCGATGTCAGCGTCCAGGTCGACCTTGCCGACGGTGAACGACTCCGCGACCGGCTCGATCTTCTCGTAGTAGGGGCGGGCCTTCGCGTACGCCGCCTGGGCCGCGGCGAGGTCGGTGCCGTGCAGGGTGGTGGCGAGCCGTTCGGTGCCGGTGACGAGGTAGCCGACCTGGGTGTTCACGTAGGCGGCGTACCCGTCGGTGGCGCGCTTGAGCAGGGTGGCCGTGTCGGCGTCCGCCGCGGCGGCCTTGCCGGTGACGGTGATCGCGGTCCGGTCCGAAGCAGCGCCGGGGCAGTAGAGGGCGTACTCGCCGGCGGGTGCGGTGACCGAGAACCTGCCGCTGAAGCCCGGCGGCAGGTTCTCCTTCTCACCGACGATGCGCTCGCCCTGGAGCAGCTCCACCTCGGTGACCGCGGTGGCGTCCACGTTCTCGACCGTGACGTTGATGCCGCCGGCCTTGAAGGCGGTGTGGTCGATCGTGCAGCCGTGGGCGGCCGTGATGGTCACCTTCGCGGCGTTCCCGGCTGACGTCGCGGCGGGCTTCGCGGTCGATCCACAACCGGCGACGGCGGCCAGCAGGGCCAGGGACACCAGGGCGAGGGGACGGGCAGGGCTGAGCGTCATGGAGGCTTCCTTCTCGTGAGAGTAAGGTAAGCCTAACCTAACTAGAGACCAGGACTTGCGCCGGGTCCGCGGACTGGGCGCCCGGCGTACGGCGTCGGGCGAACGAGAGTCCCAGGCCGGCCGCGGAGGCGGCTCCGAGGGTGCCGAGCAGCCACGCGAGTGCGCGGTCGTGCTCCCGCGAGCTCTCGACGGACGCGACGTCGCGCGCGTGGGCGAGTGCCGCGCTCGCTGTGGCCGGCGGCAGCGTGTAGGTCGCGCTGGTCAACGGGCTCGCTGTGCTGATCTGCTGCCCTGCCGTGCCGGTCACGACGACGTACCGGCTCTGCTTCCAGGTGAGGCCGAGGACCGTGGCGCTCTGCGGGTCGACGGACGCGGTCACCGCGAGCGTGTCCCGGTAGCGCGCGGCCAGCTCGTCCTGCGTCGACCGCACGCCCAGGGGGAGGCGACCGCCGTTCAGGCGCGCGAGGTCGGTCGCACTGATCGTCGCCGGGCCGGTCCCCGTTGTGGTGAAGCTGGTCGCGTAGGTCTCGACGGCCAGTCCCGCCAGCTCGGAGGAGCCGGCGTGCGTCAGGGCGAAGGTGCGGGCCTCGCCGGCGGTGCCCTCCAGCGGTGCCCGGCTCGCGGTGCTGAGGGTGAGGTCGTTGCCGCGCAGCGCGACGACCGTCGCCGCGGTGACCGGTGCGCTCGCCGGGGGCGTCGGCAACGTGGCAGCCTGGACCGCTGCCAGTCCGAGCCCGAGTACGGCGCCGCCAGCCAGACTGGCTCGCAGAGCCCGCAGGGGCACAGCGCGACCGGGAGGCCAGGCGACGAACACGCCGACCGGGATCACGTAGAGCAGCCAGCCCAGGACCTCGGCCAGCACCGGGAAGGGCTGGATGCCCAGCATCCCGGTGAGCAGCGAGGCCAGGACGGACCCGGGGCGGACCAGCCAGGACAGGTCCAGCAGCCGGTACTGGCCGGCGTCCAGCCAGCCGGCCTCGTGCGCGGTGTGCAGCGCGGTGACCACCAGGCCACCGGCGACGAGCACCAGCACCAGGCCAGTGGTCCGGAAGAACTTCGACAGGTTGATCCGGACGCCGCCGCGGTAGATCCCGTAGCCCAGGGCGACCGACAGGGCGATGCCGCTGACCGCTCCGATCGCGGCTCCCGCGCCGGACCCGGACTCGTTGAACGCCGCCAGCAGGAAGACCACGGTCTCGAAACCCTCGCGCAGGACGGCGAGACCCGCCATCACCACCATGGCGGTGCCGGCTCGACCGGTGCCACCGCCGAGGGCATCGGCCGCCATCGACTCGAGCTCGCCGCGCAGACCGCGGGCGTGCTCCTTCATCCAGATCACCATGTAGGTCACCATCCCGACCGCCAGGATCCCGATGACGGTCTCGAGGCCTTCCTGCTGGCGCTGCGGCAGGTTGCGCGAGTAGACCTCGAGCGCCAGGCCGCCGAGCGCGCAGATCGTGACCGCTGCCGCGACGCCGATCGCCATTTGGCGCAGCAGGTCGCTGCGGCCCTGCTTGCGCAGGAAGGCGGCGATGATCCCGACGATCAGAGCCGCTTCGAGCCCTTCTCGCAGGCCGATGACGAACGTGGGCAGCACGGGGGACTCCGATGGTTAGGTAAGCCTGACCTAACTAACGATATCCCACCCGGGGGTGCGGCTTCGATCAGTCCTTGATCTCGGCCAGAACCTCGCCGTTGCCGACCGTGGCGCCGACCTCGGCGGTCAGGCCGGTGATCGTGCCGGCCTTGTGCGCCTTCAGCGGCTGCTCCATCTTCATGGCTTCGAGCACCACGACGACGTCACCCTCGGCGACCGTCGCTCCCTCTTCCACGGCGACCTTGACGATGGTGCCCTGCATCGGGCTGGTGACCGCGTCGCCGGAGGCGGCGGCACCCGCCTTCTTGCCGGCGCTGCGCTTGGGCTTCTTCGGGCCGGCGGCCGGGCCGCTGCCGATGCCGCCGAGTCCGGCCGGCAGGACGACCTCCAGGCGGCGGCCGCCGACCTCGACGGTCACGGTCTGCCGCTCGCCGGCCTCGTCCGCCTCACCAGCTGCGCCGCCGTACGGCGTGATGGTGTTGTTGAAGTCGGTCTCGATCCAGGTCGTGTAGACGTCGAAGGAACCTTCGCCGGTCGGGTTGGACGCACCGACCCACGCCGGGTCGTTGACGATGACCTCGTCGAAGGTCAGCGCTGTCGGCATCCCGTCGATCACGAACTCGGAGATCGCGCGGCGCGAGCGCTCGATCGCCTGGGTGCGGTCGCGGCCGGTGACGATCAGCTTGGCGATCAGCGAGTCGAACGCGCCCGGGACGGTCTCGCCGACCTCGTACCCGCCGTCGACGCGGATGCCCGGGCCCTGCGGCGGGCTCCACTTGGTCAGCGTTCCGGGGGCGGGCATGAAGTTGTTGCCGCCGTCCTCGGCGTTGATCCGGTACTCGATCGAGTGGCCGATGATCGCGGGGTCGTCGTACCCGAGCTCCTCGCCGGCGGCGATGCGGAACATCTCCCGGACCAGGTCGATCCCGGTGACCTCCTCTGACACGCAGTGCTCGACCTGGAGGCGGGTGTTGACCTCGAGGAACGAGATGGTGCCGTCGGCGGCGACCAGGAACTCGCAGGTGCCGGCGCCGACGTACCCGGCCTCCTTGAGGATCGCCTTGGAGGAGTCGTAGAGGCGCTTGACCTGGTCGTCGGTCAGGAACGGGGCCGGGGCTTCCTCGACGAGCTTCTGGTGCCGGCGCTGCAGCGAGCAGTCGCGGGTGGAAACGACCACCACGTTGCCGTGCGCGTCGGCCAGGCACTGGGTCTCGACGTGGCGCGGCCTGTCCAGGAACTTCTCGACCAGGCACTCGCCGCGGCCGAAGGCGCTGATCGCCTCGCGGGTCGCGGATTCGTACAGCTCGGGGATCTCCTCCAGCGTGCGGGCGACCTTGAGGCCGCGCCCGCCACCGCCGAAGACGGCCTTGATCGCGACCGGGAGACCGAACTCCTTCGCGAACGCGACGATCTCGTCGGCGTCCTTGACGGCGTCCTTGAGGCCGGGTGCCAGCGGCGCACCGGCGGCGAGGGCGATCTGCTTGGCCTTGGCCTTGTCGCCGAGACCCTCGATCGCTGCCGGGGACGGACCGATCCAGATCAGGCCGGCGTCGAGGACCGCCTGGGCGAACAGTGCGTTCTCGGCGAGGAAGCCGTAGCCGGGGTGCACCGAGTCGGCGCCGCTGGTGCGGGCGACGTCGATGATCTTGGCGATGTCCAGGTACGTCTCGGCCGGCGTCGCGCCGCCCAGCGCGTAGGCCTCGTCGGCGAGCCGGACGAACAGCGCATCGCGGTCCGGGTCGGCGTACACGGCCACGCTGCCGATACCGGCGTCCTTGCACGCGCGCACGACGCGTACGGCGATCTCGCCGCGGTTGGCGATGAGGACCTTCTGCAACGGACGGGTCTCGGGCACGCTCACTCCTGAAGTCTGGTGAATCCTTCGGGAGTCTATTGGTCCCCGCAGCGCGCGGACCCCGGGGTCTCAGATAGCGCTCAGCTGCCCGGCTTGTAGACCATCAGGAACACGATCCCGGCGAAGATCAGCCCCACGACGCCGCCGGACGCAGCCACCTTCGCGGTGAGGGCGTCAACCGCCTCCCCGGCGCCGATCTTCGTGGTCGCCTGCTGCAGGGACGGCACGATCACGGCGAGCGTGAGTGCCACCGCGACCAGCCACAGCAGCAGCGAGACCCAGATGTACGGGTCGCTGAACTGCGCCACCGTCTTGCCGTCCTCCTTCGAGGACATCACGCCCATGCCGAAGATCACCACGGCGACCGAGGCGTAGGAGTAGATCCGCGCCGTCCGGGCCGAGCTGGCGGTGGCGCCGGCGTCGGCGGTGCGCAGGCCGCGGGAGGCGGTCGTCACGGTGTGGACCAGCGGGCCGATCGCGAAGATGGCCGTCAGCAGGTGCAGGGCGAAGAGGATGTTGTACACGCCGCAGAGGCTACGCCGCGGGGGTCGGTGGTTCAGGCTTTGGGGTCGCTGCCCTGCTGGTCGGCGGTCCAGTCGAGCGGGCTGATCGGTGGCACGGGGTGGCCGTCGATCACGGCGAGCACCCGTGCGAGCACGGCCCGGTTGAGGTCGTTGACGCTGCCGTAGTCCTGGGTGTCGCTGTCGTCGTACGCCGTCATCACCAGGACCGGCCCGATGCGCATCAGCGTGTACCAGACGCTCTGCGGATACACGGCCTTGTCGCCGTCGTACTTCACGGAGCCGATCTCGGCGACGTTGAGCTGCTGGTCGACGTCCAGGGTGCTGCGGTCCTCGTCGATGCTCACGCGATAGTCCGTGACGGAATCTCCGTTGCGGACCTGGGTCCGGTCGCAACCGTCGGTGTTGCGTTCGTACGCCGACAGGACGTCGGCGGCGTCACGGGACGTGGAGTACACGGCGAGCCCCTGGCTCAGGTCCGGGAAGTAGCCCGGCTGCGCCGAGATCTGTCGTGTCGTGCTCGCCACCGGTGCGGCCGCGCCCGGATCGACCAGGGTCCACATCGAGGACAGGCAGCTGGTGTCGTAGTTGCCGGGCCCGGTCGAGGGCGACAGCACGAAATCGGTACCGATGTCCGCGGCACCCAGGAGCGCCGAGCGGAGCCGTGCCTGGGTCAGCGACGAGATCGCCGACGGGTCGGCGCCAGTTCGGATCGTGATGCCGCAGCCCGCAGTAGCGAAGGCGACGGCGACGACGAGGACCTTGAGCACGTCCCGAGGCTAACGCTTTGCTGAATCGTTCCTGAACGGGTGCCGGCGTCGTCGGGTTAACAAACGCTAACCACGTTGTCTACGATGGGGTCATGACCTTCGAGTTGTCTGCCGAGCACGAGCAGTTCCGTCGTACCGTCCGTGACTTCGCGGACAAGGAGATCGCTCCGCACGCGGCCCAGTGGGACCGCGAGCACCACTTCCCGGTCGACGTGGTGCGCAAGATGGGCGACCTGGGGCTGTTCGGACTGACCGCGCCGGAGGAGTACGGCGGCGCCGGGCTGTCCGGTGAGGACGGCGGGTTCACCAGCCTCTGCGTGGCGATCGAGGAGCTCGGCCGGGTCGACCAGTCGATGTCCGTCACCCTCGAGGCCGCCGTGGGCCTGGGGATCACCCCGATCCTGACCTACGGCACCGAGGAGCAGAAGCAGACCTGGCTGCCGGACCTGGTCGCCGGTCGCGCGCTGGCAGGGTTTGGGCTGACCGAGGCCGGCGCCGGCTCGGACGCCTCGGCGACCAAGACCCGGGCGACGCTCGCCGACGGCGAGTGGGTCGTCGACGGGTCCAAGCAGTTCATCACCAACTCGGGCTCGGAGATCACCTCGCTGGTCACCGTCACCGCACGGACCGGCGAGGTCGACGGCAAGCCGGAGATCTCCGCGATCATCGTGCCGTCCGGGACGCCCGGCTTCATCGCCGAGAAGGCCTACGACAAGCTCGGCTGGCACGCCTCCGACACGCACCCGCTCAGCTTCGAGGACGTGCGCGTGCCCGAGGCCAACCTGCTCGGCGAGCGTGGCCGCGGCTACGCCCAGTTCCTGGCCACCCTGGACGACGGCCGGGTCGCTATCGCCGCCGTTGCGGTGGGCTGCATCCAGGCCTGCCTCGACGCGTGCGTCCAGTACGCCGGGGAGCGGACCACCTTCGGCGTACCGATCGGGCGCAAGCAGGGGGTCGCCTTCCAGATCGCCGACATCGAGGTAATGCTCGCGGCGAGCCGGGCGCTCACCTACCGCGCCGCTGCGATGAAGGACGCCGGCGCCCCGCGCGGGGAGTTCAAGCAGGCAGCCTCGATCGCGAAGCTCTACGCCTCCGAGTCGGCGGTCACCGCCACCCGGATCGCCACCCAGGTCTTCGGTGGGTACGGCTTCATGGAGGAGTACCCGGTCGCCCGGTTCTACCGGGACGCCAAGATCCTCGAGATCGGCGAGGGCACCTCGGAGGTCCAGCGGATGCTCATCGCACGGGGTCTCGGCCTGCCCGTGGAATGATCACTAAGGTGGAGCGCATGGGTGATCGTCCGGTGATTCCGTTCACGACGCCGTTCCACGCGCCGGGCGAGACCAAGTACGTGGCCGAGGCGCTCGCGTCTGGCCTGCATAGCGGTGACGGCCCGTTCACCTCGCGCGCCACAGAATTGCTGAGCCCGCTCGTCGGCGGGGGGACCTGCCTGTTGACGACCTCCTGCACCCATGCGCTCGAGATGGCGGCGTTGCTGCTCGACCTCGAGCCCGGCGACGAGGTGATCGTCCCGTCCTTCACGTTCGTATCGACCGTCAACGCCTTCGTCCTCCGGGGTGCCGTACCGGTGTTCCTGGACATCCGCGAGGACACTCTCAATCTCGACGAGCGGCTTCTCCAAGAGGCGATCACGGACCGCACGAAAGCCGTCGTCGTGGTCCACTACGGAGGTGTCGCATGTGAGATGGACACCATCCTCGAGATCGCGACCAGGCACGGCGTGGCTGTGGTGGAGGACAACGCCCACGGGCTCGGTGGCCGCTACCGAGGACGTGCGCTCGGGTCTCTCGGCGTGTTGGCCACGCAGAGCTTTCACGCGACCAAGAACGTCTCCTGTGGCGAAGGTGGCGCATTGGTCATCAATGATCCGGAGTTGCTGGTCCGCGCGGAGATCATCCGCGAGAAGGGCACCAACCGGAGTCAGTTCTACCGAGGCATGGTCGACAAGTACCGGTGGATGGACGTGGGGTCGAGCTACCTGCCCTCCGACATCCTGGCGGCGCTGCTCTGCTCGCAGCTCGAGACGTTCGACGCCATCCAGAGCCGCCGGCAGGAGATCTGGGCGACGTACCACTCGGAACTGGCTCTGTGGGCAGCCGCGCACGACGTGACCCAACCGACGGTGCCCGAGGATCGCGAACACCCGGCTCACGTCTACCAGCTCCTGTTGCCGACCGAGGAGGACCGGGGCGAATTCATCGCCCACCTCGCGGAAGCCGGGATCGTGGCACCGTTCCACTACGTGCCGTTGCACAACTCCGTCGTCGGAGAGCGCCTTGGCCGGACCTCGGCAGACGGGTGTCCGGTGACCGATGACGTCTCGGCTCGACTGGTGCGCCTTCCGCTCTTCGCCGGACTTGAGGACACGGACCTCGGTCGCGTGATCGAGGCCGTCGTCGGCTACCTCCCCGCGCGATGAGCTGGGCGGACCTGTACGGCTCGGGACGGCCCGTTGTCGCCCGTTCGCAACCTGACTCCGATCGGTTCGGCTTCTCGGTGGACCGCATGTCCGTGCCTGATGGGTTTCCCGGGACGACGGCTCAGATCGCCGAGCTGGCCTTCTCCTCGGACGCGCGTGTGCTGGTGCTGCGCTATCCGGCAGCTCGGGTCGACGTGTTCGCTGCGCTGCTCAATCGCGGTCGCGACGTCCTTCTGGCCGACGGGCTGTCGTACTGGCGTCTCACCGTCGGCGACGGCCGGCGCCCCAGCACGCAGCCCGACCTCGACGTCGCCGAGATAGACGCGGAGGGAGTCGACGGGTTGGTCGATGATCTCGTCGGCGACATCTTCGCGGATTACGGGAACCACTACCTGGCCGACCCCGTCTTCGACCCTGCTCTGGTGCTCGCCGGCTACCAGGAATGGGCCCGGATCAGCTCGCGTGCGGGCGGGGGGCTGGTGCTGAGACGGAACCTGGAACCGGTCGCGCTGGCGACCACATCGGTTGCAGACGGCCAGGTCGAGATCGAGCTTGCCGGAGTACTGAGTGCTCAGCAGGGATCAGGCCTGTATCCGCACCTTCTCGCGGCCGTCGAGGACCGCGCGCGCCGCGAACGGGTCGATCGTGTCGTCGTGTCGACCCAGACCCACAATGCAGGCGTGCAGCGGGCCTGGGCTCGTTACGGCTTCGAGCCGGTCGGTACCTTCGCGACCCTGCATCTGCTGACACCGGGGCTGCTTCCCGGCTGACCGCGGACCCTCAGTGCGGCAGATCCGGGTGCGCGTCCGCGTCGGTTCGCTCCCTGACCACGTAGGTCGGACGTCCTGCGTTGGCGTGGTGGATCCTCCCGATGTACTCGCCGAGGATGCCGATCGCGACCATCTGTGCACTCGAGAAGATCGCGATCATCGAGGCCAAGGTGGTGAAGCCGGCTACCTGGATCTTGTCCGAGAAATACTGGTAGAGGATGACGCCGAGCAGGGTTGTTCCAATCAGCCCGCACGCGACGCCGAGGTAGATGACGAAACGCAGGGGCGCCGCTGAATACCCGAGCACCATGTTGAGCGCGTGCCTGAGGAGGAGCTTCGGGGTGTAGTTCGACGTACCCTCGGCCCGGGGTTGCATGTCGACGGTCACGCTGGTCGCGCGCGTCGTCGCCCAGGAGAGGGCGACGTCGATGTTGACGTCCGGGCTCACCAGCCCTGCAAAGGCGTCCCGCAGGTAGGTCCGGTAAGCGCGGAAGGCGCTGATCTGGCTTGCTCCGTCGATGTTCATGCCCGCGCTCATCGCCATCTTCACCGATCTGGAGGCGGCGCTGCGGAGCCAGCCGTGCTCCTCGGTCCTGGCGACTCCGTAGACGAGCTCGACGTCGCCCGACAACGCTCCGATCAGCGCCGGGATCTCCTCCGGAAGGTGCTGCAGGTCGTCGTCCATCGTCACGGTGATCTCGTACCGGGCCAGCCGTGCGCCGGCGAGCAGGGCGTTGTGCTGCCCGTAGTTGCGCGACAGGCGGACCGCGCGAACGTGGGCGTCCCGATCCGCGAGCGACGCAGCGACGCCCCACGTGTCGTCCGGACTGCCGTCGACGACGAGGATGACTTCGAAGCTCTCGCCTAGATCGGACAGCACCGGGACCAGGCGCTCGACCAGTCGTGGCAGCGTCGCAGCGGAGCGGTAGCAAGGGATGACAACGGAGATCGACATTGGCGCTGAGTCTTCCATGGATGGCTAGGGTGAGGGCCTCATGAGTCACCGGAACCAGGCCGCGTCGTCGTCCATCGCCCAACCCGACTACTGGTGGTACCGCGCCCGTTCCGAGTTGCTGCGCACGGTGCTCGAACCCCGGATCGGGGCGCCTGAGCGGATCCTTGACGTCGGGAGCGCCGATGGACCGAGCGTGTCCTGGATGCGTGGACGCGGGCATCGGGTGGCTCTGGACGTGGACCTCGGTGCCCTGAGCCCGGGAGACGTCTGTGGCTCAGCGTTGGCGTTGCCATTCGCGGACGAGGTGTTCGACCTGGTCGCGGCCTTCGATGTGGTCGAGCACTGCGAACCGGAGGGGCAAGCGCTCGCCGAACTCGCGCGGGTTCTGCGCCCGGGTGGCCGGATGTTTCTTGCTGTCCCCGCCTACCAGTGGGCGTGGACCCAGTTCGATGTCGACGCCGGGCACTATCGGCGGTACACCCGCAAACGCCTCGCGGTAGCGGCATCGCTGGCCGGGATCGAGGTCGAGCGGACGACGTACATGTTCGGCGGGACGTTGCCGATGTTCGCCGTCGAGCGAATCCTGCGCAAGTTGCGCAGCGGGTCGACCGAGCCGGACACGAGCCTGCCCCAGGTCTCGGCGCCGCTGGAGAGGCTGTTGATGCGCCTGTGCCGTTGGGATGCCCGGGTGCTTCGCCGCCGTGACCTGCCATTCGGTTCCTCGGTGGTGCTGGTGGGCACGAAGCCAGGCTGAGATCCGGTCAGGTCACTGCAGCTGCAGAACCGTGTAGAAACCTGCATGGAAGCGCACCCGAGCCAGCGCGCGCAGTGCCCTGAGATCAACCGGGTACCGCCGATCCACCAGCAGCCACTGAACGCCGTAGTGGTTCCGAAGTCGGCCGAGACTGCTGGCGCTCGGGGTCGTGAAGGCAGCGTCGTTGTCGGTCAGCCGCTGCGGCGCCCAGAACGGCCCGCTCGAGGTGTTGTTCGGGAGCGGCGAGTGCAGCCCGACGCTCTCCCACGCGACGTACGACCAACCCTCGACCAGGAACTGGCGCTCGGAGTAGCCCGCCATCCAGAAATTCCGAGCCGAGCACGGATCCATTCGTGGGTACGTGCAATGCGCGTTCGTCGCGGCCAGCGCATCGGTTGCGCTGTGGGCCCGAAGCCAGCGGGCGGCCCGGATGCCCCCCGGCCCCATGACGCCTTCCGGGGTCACGTCACTGTGGTTCCACGGGTTCGTCACGAAGCCGGGGGAGGCCCAGAGCGCGGGGGCGGTTCCGAGCCCGGCGAAGCTGAGGATGAGGACGGGCACGGCAATGCCCGCGTATGCGGCTGACGACCTGAGCCGCCGCGTCGTCGTGACGACGACCGCCGCAGCACCGACGACGATGGCCAGCGCCACACCGAGAGGTGCCAAGGTGAAAGCCAGGACCCGGTGGAGCTCGGACCCGGCCATCGTGAGCCGGTCCAACGGACGATCGACCGCGATCAGAACGATCCCGGCGACGGCAGCAAGGGAGAACGCCGCCGCACCCGCTCGCAGGACGGATCGGGAGGGGAGTACGGCGGCCACACGCTGCAGGCCGAGTGCGCCACCCAGCAGCATCGGCAGGAAGACGACGTAGACGAAGTAGAACTCGCTGTACCCCTGCTGGTGCAAGGCCAGGCCAGCGCCGATCCCCGAGGCGCAGGTCGCCACGAGGAAGAGATGGTCGGTCCTGCGCCACCCGCCGCGGAGGAGCAGAGCGAGAACTCCGGCGCCCGTGCTGAGGAAGGAGAGGAACACCAGCGCGTTCAGCGCGGCCGCTGGCCGCGACAACTCGCCCTGCCAGGAGACGTAGGCGAACGGATCGAGGTTGAGTCCGTGGCTCCCGGCACCGAAGAACAACGGTGTCGCACCGACGAACGCCACCACCGAGAGCACTGCAAGACCGGTCGCTGTCCGGTCAACCCGTCGGCCGAGGATCGATCCCACCACCGCTGCCACCACCAGACCCGCGATCACGGTCGGCAAGGACGTCGACTTCGCTCCGAGCATCGCGACCATCGCCAGACCTGTGAGCGCCCACGCGCGTACTCCGCCAAGCTTCCCCGTGAGGAGCTCCAGGCAGAGGACGACGGTCAGGAGCAGCGAAGCATTGACGAACGCGGCGCTCGGAGACTCCATCAGGAGTACCGACACCAGACGTGTTCCGCCGCCGTTGCTCCAGCCGCTGAAGTCGATCGGCGCCACGACGAGAGCCCCGACAGCGATGACGCCGGTCCAGAGAACCCCGGAGAGACGGGCGGCGGCGTGGGCGAGGGCCACGGCGACCAGAAGGATCAGGGTCGGGATGCAGAGCGCACGCAGCAGAACGATCGGCTCGATCCCGGTCACCCAGGACGATGCGGCGACGTGCAGGTGGCTGAGCCAGTGGTACTTCAGCGGAGTGTCATCGACGAAGAGCACCTTCGGCGGCAACGAGTGCTTGAGGCTGGCGGCGAGTGACAGGTGGTACGGCTCGTCGATGTACGGCGTGCTCAGGCTTGCCGTCGTCACCGGCGAGGGGCCCCAGACGTAGTGCCCGAACCACACCACGACGTAGGCGAGGACGGCCGACACGCTCCAGGTCCAGCGCAGCGGCATTGCCTGACCGGTCGGTCGCCACAGGGCACGCCCACGTGCTGTCGTCACCGTCCCGAGGGCGACGATCGCCGGCCATACGAGGTAGGCGTGCGGGTGCCCCAGTGACAGGAAGAGAAGGTAGACCGGGAACTCCAGCACGTACCCGGTCAGAGCTCCGAACGCGAGATCTTCCGCCAAGGGTCGCGGTCCACGGCGGGCCGTCACGAAACGCCAGCAGATCGTGCCGGGCAGTACGAGCCAGCCCACCACGTAGCCGGCAAACATCACGATGTCGTGCAGTCGAACGTGTCCGCCGCGATGAACGAGTCCCACGGCGAGACCGGCGACCAGCACAGCGGGGATCCAGCCGGAACCCAGGACGCGTTTCAGCATCAGGCCCCGCTGCCGACGATGTCCGTCGCGAGGTCCGGGCGCCGGAAGCTGAACAGCGAGTGGCTGAAGTAGGTGAGCACGATCACGACGGCTATGGCCACGGCCTGTGCGATGAGCACCGGCAGGCTGAGGACCTCCACAGCCAGGGCAAGGACTGCGGCATTCAGGCCGATCGCCGTCAGCTGGACGAGGCAATACCGTCCGAAGTCGATCCAGACGCTGCCGTGCGTGTCGAACACGAGGATCCTCTGCGAGCTGAACGCGATGGGTATCCCGATCCCGTACGTCGGTATCAGGAGCGCCAGGTAGGGGACCCGATCGCCGAGAATCGCGTGCGATGCCGCGAACAGCAACCATGCCGCGACGGTGTTCAGTCCGCCGACTACGACGAATCGCACCTCGCGGCGTCGCCAGAGCGCGTCGATGGTGCTGAACAGACCGCTCGCTTCGGGCCGGGGGGACTCGATGGACATCAGCGGTGGGGGGTCCTGTCGTCGGTGATGAGCGCCGTCGGAACGTGCGCCCAGCCCGTGCTGGTGAGACCTCTGGCGATGTGGCGGTGAGCGATCGATATCGCTCCGGAGTCGAGCGCACTGAGACTATAGTCCCGACCGTGACGACCAGCCCGGCAACACCGGCGGAGCCCTCGGAAAACGTTGCGACGCACGTGATCTCTGTCGTCATCCCGGTTTACGAGGGCGAGAATTGCCTGGCACGGACCGTCGCCGACCTGCTGCCCTATCTCGCGGTGCACCAGACGGAGAACGGGCTGAGCTATCGGATCGCCGAGTTGATCCTCGTCCACGACGGGGGCACTGACGACTCGCCGCGGGTGATTCGGGACCTGGCTGCGGCGTACGACGTCGTGCGACCAGTGTGGTTGAGCCGCAACTTCGGCCAGCACGCCGCCACACTGGCAGGGATGGCGACTGCTGGGGGGGAGTGGATCGTCACGATGGACGAGGACGGCCAGCACGACCCGGCCTTCCTCGGGACGTTGCTCGATGTGGCTGTGTCTCGCCAGTCGCGGGTGGTCTACGCGCAGCCCGAGAATCCGCCGCGCTCCCTGAACCGGTCGTTGGCGCTGCTCGCACGTCGTGCCGTGACAGTTCTGGGTGGTGGTCCGGACGCCGCTCTGTTCGGTAGCTATCGACTGATCCTGGGCGAGGTCGGCCGAGGAGTGGCGGCGTACTCAGGTTCAGGCGTGTACCTGGACACAGCGCTCGGCTGGGTCGTCGGCGGAGCGGCCACGGCGCCGGTGGTGATGCGGGCGGATCGTGACCACCGCTGGGGCTACTCGTTGCGGCGCTCGGTCACCGAGTTCCTCGGCATGGTCCTTACTGGAGGAACGCGCGGCCTTCGGGTGGTCAGCGTCCTGGGCGCGGCCTTCGCACTGATCGGTGTGGGCGCCGCTGTCGGATTGGTCGTCAGGCAGCTGGTCGACCCGTCGCCGGTTTCGGGCTGGACATCGCTCGCCGTCGTCCTGCTGGTCACGACGGGCGCGATCATCTTCACGCTGGGCGTCGTGGCGGAGTACGTCGGAGTCACCGTCAACATGGCCCTCGGCAAGCCTCTCTACGTCGCCACGCAGGACCCGGCCGAAGGACCACTGGCTCGTGACCGCTCGGTCTGAGGTGCCGCCCACCTGGGTGGTGGGGGCATCAGGCCTCCTTGGCCGGTCGCTGTGCCGAACGATTCAGGCCGCGGGCGGCGAGCTGATCACGGCGTCCGTGCCTTGGGCCGACCCGTCGGCGGCAGTGGACTCGCTGCTGGCCACAGCAGACGGTCTCCCGCAGGCGGGTTGGCGGCTGGCATGGTGCGCCGGAGCCGGAGTGGTGAACAGCAGTGAGGAACAACTCCTCGCCGAACGAGCGACCATCGGGTCCTTCCTCGAGCAGTGGCAGCCGACCGTGCGCCCGTCGGACGGTGCGATCTTCCTGGCGTCGTCGGCCGGCGGTGTCTACGCCGGGTCCAGCGGCGCTCCGTTCACCGAGGCGACCGAGCCGGTCCCGATCTCGGCGTACGGTCGCGGGAAGCTCATGATCGAGGGCCTGTTCAACGATTTCGCCGAACGAACCGGGATGTCGTTGCTGGTCGGTCGGATCGCAAATCTCTACGGCCCGGGACAAGATCTGAGCAAGGGCCAGGGTCTGGTCTCCCTGCTGTGCGAAGCGCATCTCCGGCACCGGCCACTGTCCGTGTACGTCCCCCTCGACACCCGTCGCGACTACCTGTACGTCGACGATGCCGCGGCTATGGCGCTGGCCGGGCTGGACCTGCTTGCCGACAGGCCTGGGCGGCATGTCAGGATTCTTGCGAGTGGACGCGCCGCAACCGTGGCCGAGCTCCTCGGTGAATTGCGGCGGGTGTCCCGTCGCCGTCCACCGATGATCCTCGGGAATTCCTCGGTCGCTCGCCTCCAGGCCGCTGATCTCCGGTTCCGACCGGTTGTCTGGCCCGAGCTCGGACGCCATGTCCGGACGCCGCTCGCGGTCGGGATCGCCTCAACTCTGGCGGCCGTCGAGGCTAGTCTGCGAGTCCCGCAGGAAGGAAGAGCATGAAGTTGCTGGTCACCGGTGGCGCCGGGTTCATCGGCAGTCACTACGTCCGCACGCTCCTGGACGGGGCCTGGGGACTGGGCGAGCCGGACGAGCTCGTCGTCCTCGACAAGTTCACCTACGCCGGCAACATCGAGAACCTCGCGCCGGTGCGCGGTGACGAGCGGCTGCAGGTCGTCGAGGGCGACATCCTCGACCGGGAGCTCGTCGACAAGCTGATCGGCCAGGCCGACGCGGTGGTCCACTTCGCCGCCGAGAGCCACGTCGACCGCTCCATCCTCGGTGCGCGCGACTTCGTGATGACCAACGCGGTCGGGACGCAGACCCTGCTCGACTCGGCGCTCGCGCTCGGCGTCGACAAGTTCGTGCACGTCTCGACCGACGAGGTCTACGGCTCGATCCCCGAGGGCAGCTGGGACGAGGACGAGCCGCTGCTGCCGAACTCGCCGTACTCGGCCTCGAAGGCGTCCAGCGACCTGCTCGCCCGGGCCTACCACCGCACTCACGGGGTGCCGGTGAGCATCACCCGCTGCTCGAACAACTACGGGCCGTACCAGTTCCCCGAGAAGGTCATCCCGCTCTTCGTCACCAACCTGATCGACGGCGCCAACGTGCCCCTGTACGGCGAGGGCACCAACGTCCGCGACTGGCTGCACGTCGACGACCACTGCCGCGGCATCCACCTGGTGCTGACCCGCGGCCGCGTCGGGGAGATCTACAACATCGGCGGCGGCACCGAGCTGACCAACAAGGAGCTCACCGGGCTGCTGCTCGAGGCCACCGGCGCGGACTGGGACCGGGTCGAGCGGGTCGCCGACCGGCTCGGCCACGACCTGCGTTACTCGGTCGACATCAGCAAGATCACCGCCGAGCTCGGCTACACGCCCCAGGTCGACTTCACCCAGGGCCTCGCCGACACGGTCGACTGGTACCGCACCAACCGCGAGTGGTGGGAGCCGCTCAAGGCCCGCGCCGCGTTGGGGCGCTGAGACCCGCATGGGCCGGCGCTTGCGGAGGATCACCGGAGAGGTGGCCCGTTTCTCGGCGGTGAACATCGTCGCGACCGCGATCGCGCTGGTCCTGTTCAACGCGCTCGTCCACGGCGTCACCGGGTGGTTCGACGGTCCGATGAACGGCAACCCGTTCACCGGATACCTGCTGGCCAACAGCGTGGGCATGTTCGTCAGCTACTACGGGGCGCGGTTCTACGCCTTCCGGCACCGCCAGGTCGAGGGTGTCGGCAGCGGACTGGTGAACTACGTCGTGATCAACCTGGCGTCGTTCGTCATCCCGATCACGTGCCTGTTCTTCTCCCGCAACGTCTTCGGGTGGGACACGATCTACGCCGACAACGTCTCGGGCAACGTGATCGGTGCCATCCTCGGCAACATCTTCCGGTTCTGGGCGTTCCGCCGGTTCGTCTTCACCGGACGCTCACCGTTGGTCCTCGAGCACGTCTCGGCGCACGACGCAGCGCACAAGGGCGAGCCCAAGCACTGAGCCGTCAGCGGTAGTCGTCCGACTCCAGCAGCTGCAGCAGGTACTTGCCGTACCCGGACTTCTCCAGGGCCAGGCCCCGCTCGCGCAGCTGGTCGTCGTCCAGGAAGCCCTGGCGCCACGCGACCTCCTCGGGCGCGCCGACCTTGAGGCCCTGCCGCTTCTCCACGGTGCGGATGTAGTTGCTGGCCTCGTTCAGCGTCTCGAACGTGCCGGTGTCCAGCCAGGCGGTGCCGCGCGGCAGCACCCGGACGTTGAGCCGTCCCTGGTCGAGGTAGGTGCGGTTGACGTCGGTGATCTCGTACTCGCCCCGGGCCGAGGGCTTGAGGTTCTTCGCGATCTCGACCACGTCGTTGTCGTAGAAGTACAGGCCGGGCACGGCGTAGTGGCTGCGCGGCTTCTCGGGCTTCTCCTCCAGCGAGATCGCCCTGCGGTTCTCGTCGAACTCGACGACGCCGTAGGCCTCCGGCTCGGCGACCCAGTATGCGAAGACGGTCGCCCCGACGACGTCCTGGACCTCCTTGAAGTCACGGCCGAAGGTCGGGCCGTGGAACAGGTTGTCACCGAGGGCGAGCGCACAGGTGTCGCTGCCGATGAACTCCTCGCCGATGGTGAACGCCTGGGCGAGGCCCTCGGGCTTCGGCTGCTGGGCGTAGGTGATGTCGATCCCGAACTTGCTGCCGTCGCCGAGCAGCTCGGCGAAACGGCCGGCCTCGGACGGGCTGGTGATGATCAGGATGTCGCGGATGCCGGCCATCATCAGCGTCGACAACGGGTAGTAGATCATCGGCTTGTCGTAGACCGGGACCAGCTGCTTGCTGGTCACCAGGGTCAGGGGATGGAGTCGGGAACCGGTACCGCCGGCCAGGATGATTCCGCGCATGGGGGACAGTCTGCCGGGTCGCGGAGCTAGCGGTTGACGGGTGTCCAGAACTCGTGCCAGATGAAGCCGAGCTCGTCGAACATCACCCGCAGCAGCGGCACGCTGATGCCGACCACGTTGTGCGGGTCCCCGGTGATGCCGGTCACGTACGCCGCCCCGAGGCCGTCGAGGGTGAAGGCGCCGGCGACCCGCAGCGGTTCGCCGGTCGCGACGTAGGCGGCGATCTCCTCGTCGCTGATCGGGGCGAACCTGACCTGGGTGGCGGCCGATCGGGCCAGCCAGACCTCGCGGTGGGTGTCGATGACGCAGTGGCCGGTGTGCAGCACCCCGGCGTTGCCGCGCATCCGCTGCCAGCGCTGGGTAGCGTCGGCGGCGTCGACCGGCTTGCCGAGCACCTCGCCCTCGAACTCGAGCACCGAGTCGCAGCCGATCACCAGGGCGCGCGGCTGGTCGGCCGCGACGGCGACCGCCTTGAGCTGGGCCAGCCGCAGCGCGTACGACGACGCGTCGGTGACCTCGATCGAGTCCTCGTCGAACCCGCTGACGATGACCTCGGGGTCCAGGCCGGCCGCGCGCAGGGTGGCGAGCCGGGCCGGGCTCGCCGAGGCCAGGATCAGCCGGGCCGGCGTCATCGCGGCAGG
>JACXTT010005114.1_pt1 | contig 19176 bp, 24 predicted proteins | sample 9270951 | NCBI WGS metagenome assembly JACXTT01 (sample SAMN15532306, study PRJNA645909) | rock metagenome | isolation source: weathered quartz diorite | place: Puerto Rico | collected 2017-06-21 | reverse complement strand
CAGGAGCTGAAAGTAGCTGTAGCTGCCAATTTGCAGGGAGTGATCAGAGTATTAGCGAAAGATTTTAAGCAAAAGGCAGGGATTGATGTAAAGCCAATTGTTGGGTCGTCGGGTAATTTATCAACCCAGATAAAAAACGGGGCGCCGTTTGATTTGTTCCTTTCGGCAGACATGGGCTTTCCGGAGAGGTTAGCAAAAGAAGGCTTCAGCACAAAAGAGCCCGCCGTCTACGCCTACGGCAGCCTGATCATTTGCAGTTCGCAGAACATCGGCTTTGAGAATTGGGAAAGACTTTTATTGACCAGGCGCATAAAAAAAATTGCGATTGCAAATCCGGCTATCGCCCCCTATGGGAAAGCGGCAGAAGAGTCGCTGAAGCTGAAGGGCGTACTGGACGACATACAATCAAAGCTGGTGACCGGCGAAAGCATATCGCAGGTGAATACCTATATCACAACCGGAACAGTGGACGTCGGCTTTACAACGCGGGCATTGGTAAAGGACGCGGAGGGCAAAACCACCATATATTGGAAAGAGATAGACCCTAAAAGCTATACGCCGATAAAACAGGGAATGATCATCCTGAAACAAAGTAAGGATGCGGCTAATGCTCAGAAGTTTTATGACTATATGTTAAGCCCTGCCGCCAAAAAGATATTGAAGGAATATGGGTATGGCGTGTAATAAATCATAAGAAATTATTTACGGATAGCGATGGTTTTACAGTCATCGCTATTATTTTTAATAAATGGACTTAACTCCTATATGGCTCACTCTAAAACTGGCAGCTATCACCACGGTGATATTGCTGGTCATTGGTTTGCCCCTGGCCTATTGGCTCTCAAAGGGAAGATCAATAGCCAAAATCATCCTGGAAGCGATTATTACCATGCCGCTGGTATTACCGCCGTCGGTTTTGGGTTTTTATCTGCTGATGGCGTTCAGTCCTAAACATGGGGTTGGAGAGTGGCTGCACAATGCATTCGATATCCAATTGGTTTTTTCTTTTAAGGGCCTGGTCCTGGCTTCGGTGATTTACAGCATGCCCTTTATGATCGGGCCTATTAAATCAGCATTGCAGCAATTGCCGTTGTCGTTATCACAGGCTTCGTATACATTGGGCAAATCAGAAAGAGAAACTTTTATCAAAATTTTGCTGCCAAATATTAGGGCTTCGATGCTGACGGCGGCCATACTTACATTTGCACATACATTGGGTGAGTTTGGTGTTGTGTTGATGATAGGCGGCAATATCCCGGGGGTGACAAGGGTAGCCTCGATTGCAGTATACGATTCGGTCGAAAATATGGATTATGCCGCCGCAAATGCCTATTCGCTTATTCTGTTCTGCATCACATTTATTATGGTGATATCGGTATTCGTGTTCAATAAATATAAAGCCAAAAGTCCTTTAGAATGATAAGCATCGATATAGAGAAAAAGCTAAAGGCATACCGCGGCGAACAAGCGCTGAAAATTTCTGCGCACTTTGACAACGGAAGTATCACTAAAATTTATGGTCCATCGGGTGCCGGGAAGTCTACTTTTCTCAAGATAATTGCTGGACTCATTGAACCTGAACATGGCAAGATATCAGTTGATGACGCGATTTGGTTAGATACATCCACAAAAATTTCACTGTCACCGCAAAAAAGGAAAGTGGGTTTTGTATTCCAGAACTATGCGTTGTTTCCCAATATGACGGTACAGCAACACCTGGAATACGTGTCGGACGATGCACAATGGATCAATCGCCTGCTTTCTATTGGCAAATTGGAAACCTTTACAACCCATAAACCAGAATATCTTTCGGGCGGCCAACAGCAGCGCCTGGCTATTTTAAGGGCGATGGCTATCCGGCCAAAATTGATGCTGATGGACGAACCATTTTCAGCGCTGGACCCTAAAATGAAATCAGAATTAATACCCGGATTAAAATCGATATGGGATGAGTTGGGAACAACAGTGCTTATTGTGAGCCATAACCCGCAGGAATTGGAGGGAGTGACTGCGAGGGAAATGGAAATTAATCCAATGTAGACACGTGATGCGTCACGTCTCATAGCAGAATGGTAGGGACGTAATGCATTGCGTCTCTACGAGGAATGTTTTTTAATAAAATCCCTGCAACCTAGTTCGATCAATTCAAAAACCGGTTCAAACAGGCTGTCATCATAATAAGGATCAGGAACTTCTTTGTTGCCTAACAGCAATTTCACTTTTGCTGCAGACTCTTCATCGGGCGCCATGTTCAGCACATCCGACAGGTTGTATTTGTCCATCACCAGGATATGATCAAAATTGCTAAAGTCATGTAGCCTGAATTGACGGCATACCTGCTTACTAATGTCAATGCCATGATTGCGCGCCGTACGAGCAGAGCGGCGGTCAGGCCCCTCGCCCACATGCCAGCTACCTGTACCGGCAGAATCAATCTGCCAGCCAAGGCCTTGCTCATCAGATAAATGCTGCATAACACCCTCCGCCAGCGGCGAGCGGCAAATATTACCCAGGCAGACCATCAAAATTTTCATTTCTATTTGTTGAAAGGTTGAAAAGTTGGAATGTCGTAAGGTTGGCCTATTAGACTAAGAAAAATAACTTTTCAACCTTCCAACTTTACAACGGTGTTAACCGAAGATTTGATTCAACACCCCCGCTAAACGAACGCCTGCTTTCAGCAGTTGCTGGTTAACAGTGGCTATGTATTCAAAATTGTATTTGTAGCCGTTAATCGAATCGCCGGTTTTGGTTTCGCTGTATATTTTATTAGCGATCTGGCCCGACTCAAAAATCCACTGGCTGATCGGTGCTTTTTGCCATTCTGAACGCTGTTCAGCGGTGCTATGGTTAATCATTGCAGTATATTCTGTATAACTCAATTGCTGAAAATCGATCAATTGCGAATCCCATATTGAGTGCAGGTTGGTCGGGTTGTTAAACCAGGTTACTTTGATATCGTTGCCGCCCTTGTCGGCAGTATGGGCCACATGCATAGGCTGATGCACATCCTCTACGATATGGATCAGCATGTGTAGATACAGCAATTTATTTTCACTGCTCAAGTCTTTCTTTTTCAACTCGGCGATCAGGAAATTCAGCTTGGTGTAGGCATCCACGGTGGTATCCTGGCTTAAGAAATCCTGAAGGGCGGGCAGGGTATATCCTTTATCAAGATCGACATAATGCCAGGCAGATAGATAATTATAGTTTGGATCAGATTTAATAAAATCAGCCCAGTTGCTGGCGATGGCTATGCTTTCGTCACCCAGGATAGCTTTAATAGCGGCACGAGCCTTGGCGGTTAAATGGCCGTCTGCAATTTGTCCCGCTATGCGGTGGCCTTCAGGGCCCCACGCCATAGATTGCAACGGTGCGTAGATGATCGCAGCGCTGATGATCAGTTTTTTAAGAAAATTCATTTTACAAAGGTTTGGGATTACAGGTAGTATGTTTAATTAAGCGTGCGTTAATAGGAATGACATTGGATGTGCTGGCAAACTGGATTACTGAATCAGTTTTTTTGCTCACCTTAAATGCCTCTTCGTAAACTCCCGTGCGCAGGCATCCCGCATCTTCTTTCAATGAATAATCAGCGTTGCAAAACTGACCTTTTATGAATAACGTATCGTTTCGTTGTCGGTAAGTACCTTTAATGTATTCCGACCAATGATCTGAATGCAAACAGGTATCAGCACTGTTATTCACTTTGCTGAAAGAATTTACCTGGATATAAAAAGAGTCGCAGCTAAATTTCAGATGATACAGCGAGTATTGCAGCAATCGCTTTTGATTAGGGATGAAGTCCTGACGCCATTCGCCTTGTAAGTAGACCTGGCCTTTACCCTGAACGTTGGGGTTGAACCAGCATCCGAAGCTTAAAGCTAAAAGCAGAAAGCAAAAAGCCAGCTTTGAGGTAAAAGGTAAAAGGCGAAAGCGGAAAGGGATTGGCATATTTTAGAAACGAAAATTTAAGCCCCTCTCCATTGGAGAGGGGTTGGGGTGAGGCTTTTATTTCAAACTTCCGATCATATCTTCAGGACGTACCCACTGGTCGAATTGCTCGTTGGTGAGTAAGCCTAAGCCGATAGCAGCTTCGCGAAGTGAGGTGTTTTGCTTTAATGCGGTTTTGGCAATTTTGGCGGCGTTCTCGTATCCGATATGCGGGTTAAGCGCGGTAACCAGCATCAGTGAATTTTCGAGGTGTTTTTTGATACCGTCATAATTCGGCTCGATACCTTTTGCGCAATGATCGTTAAAAGATACGCAGGCATCACCTATTAAACGTGCCGATTGCAGGAAGTTAGCCGCCATTACCGGTTTAAATACATTCAGCTCGTAATGACCATTTGCACCACCGATAGAAATGGCTACGTCATTCCCCATTACCTGTGCAGCAACCATAGTTACCGCCTCGTTTTGGGTTGGGTTAACTTTGCCCGGCATGATAGATGATCCCGGCTCATTATCCGGAATATGGATCTCACCGATACCTGAACGAGGGCCCGATGCCAGCAGGCGGATATCGTTTGCGATCTTCATTAAGGAAACGGCGATCTGTTTCAATGCGCCGTGACTTTCTACGATAGCATCGTGAGCAGCCAACGCTTCAAATTTATTTTCAGCTGTGCGGAATGGCAGGTTGGTGAACTTTGCAATGTATTCAGCCACCTTTACGTCGTAGCCTTTTGGCGTATTGATGCCCGTACCAACAGCGGTACCGCCTAATGCCAATTCCGACAGGTGGTCCAGTGTATTTCTCAGAGCTTTAAGTCCGTGATCCAACTGAGATACATAACCTGAAAACTCCTGCCCTAAAGTAAGCGGAGTAGCATCCATCAGGTGTGTACGGCCAATCTTTACAACACTTTTAAAAGCTTCTGATTTAGCTTTTAAGGTATCGCGTAGTTTTTCAACGCCGGGTATGGTTACATCGATCAGCATTTTATAAGCTGCGATGTGCATAGCAGTAGGATAAGTATCGTTTGATGATTGTGATTTGTTCACGTCATCATTTGGGTGAATAAAGGTCTTACCTTCGCCCAGCTTATTGCCTTGTAATACGTGTGAGCGATTAGCAACCACCTCGTTCACATTCATATTTGATTGTGTACCGGAACCTGTTTGCCAGATCACCAGCGGAAACTCGCCTGCCAGTTTACCAGCTAATATTTCGTCGCAAACCTGAGCTATCAGATCACGCTTTTCAGCAGGCAATACACCCAGGTCGGTATTGGTATAAGCGGCAGCCTTTTTCAGGTAGGCAAAAGCAGCTATGATCTCCTTTGGCATAGATGCCTCCGGACCAATTTTAAAGTTGTTGCGTGAACGTTCGGTTTGTGCTCCCCAGTATTTATCGGCAGGTACCAGTACCTCGCCCATGGTATCGTGTTCAGTTCTGAAACTCATGGTATTTGTGATATTTTATATTGCGGGGCAAAGGTAGCTGTAAAAGGATGCTTCTTAAAATAATATTCAAAAAGTTACCATTCCAAAAAAACCGTATTTTTACACATAGTTATCTAATCCGAATCGATGAAAATTTTAAGCCTAGCTCTGTTGACGGTATTTGTACAAAGTACATTTGCGCAAATCAAAACATTCCCCATCGACAAGAAGAAAATACCACAATCCATTCGTTATTCTGGTCATGTTGTAAATGCTGTAGAATATATGGATGTTGACGGTCAGCATTTAATGATCACGACAGAAACGGGAAATGTAGATGTCAAGGACGAATATGGTACCGCTCAGCAAAAGGCTGATGTTTTTGCTTACAATTATATTATCAAGGAAAATCAACATGCACTATCATGGCAGATGCACGATTTCACAATCGAGTGCCAGGTTGATACTAAGGCTAACTATATCCCCAACACATTTGCGGTCACTGACCTGAATAACGATGGAAAAGCAGAGGTTTGGCTAATGTACGTAACGTCTTGTCGAGGAGACGTTAGTCCTTCAAGTATGAAGATAATTATGCACGAAGGGAATAAAAAGTATGCAATTCGTGGCGAAAGCAAGGTTAAAGTAAGTGAGAAAGAGTTTGATGGAGGCCGGTATACTATGGATGATTCTTTTAAAGCAGCTCCAGACGTATTTAAGCAATACGCAATTCAGCTTTGGAAAAAAATATAATTGAGAAGTGGAATTAAAGGAATTGAAAAATAACAACTTTAAAACAGCAAGGCTCGCTGAAAAGGCAAAGTCAACGGTGGGAAAGCAATGGTCCATAGAGCCTGCCACTTTATAGAAAAGAACGAATATGATTTGTGCCGCATAGCGGCTACCCACCCGTGAGACAAAAACCAAAAGAAACCCATCTCACAATTTCTTCTTACTTTTACGCCAACCAATCCGGTTTTACATGAGTAATACCTTTAACCGACCTATTCGTGTTTTAGTTGCTAAAGTGGGCCTCGACGGGCACGACCGAGGTGCGCGTATCATTGCCACTTCACTGCGCGATGCAGGCATGGAAGTGATCTATACCGGTCTGCGGCAAACGCCTGAAATGGTAGTGAACACCGCATTACAAGAAGACGTGGACGCAATTGGCATTTCTATCCTTTCGGGAGCTCATATGACCGTCTTCCCTAAAATATTACAGCTCATCAAAGAGAAAAAAATGGATGATGTGCTGGTAACCGGCGGCGGGATAATTCCGGAGAGCGACATGCGAGAGTTGAAGAAAATAGGAGTGGGCGAGCTTTTTCCTCCGGGCACGAATACCAAAGATATTGTTCAGTATATTACCGATTGGGTAAAGGAACATCGTAACTTTTAAATCTATCTGCCATGTTTGAAAATCTTCTTGTCGATTATAACGGCGCTATCCAGCATATCATCATCAATCGTGAAAGCAAGCTCAACGCATTAAATAAAAACACGCTTGCTGAATTGCACACTGCTATTTATGACGCTTTTAATAATGATCGTGTGGGCGGTATCATCATTAGCGGTGCGGGTCAAAAGGCTTTTGTGGCAGGGGCTGATATTTCGGAATTCTCTTCATTCGACTCGACACAAGGTGAGCAACTGGCACGTAACGGGCACCGGTTGGTGTTTAACCAGATCGAGAACGGCAAAAAGCCAGTGATTGCCGCCATCAATGGTTTTGCTTTAGGCGGTGGATTGGAACTGGCTATGGCCTGCCATATCCGTATCGCATCTGAAAATGCAAAAATGGGATTGCCTGAAGTAAGCCTGGGTTTAATACCGGGTTACGGCGGCACTCAACGCTTAACCCAACTGGTAGGTAAAGGCAAGGCTTTTGAAATGATCCTCACCGGCGACATGATCATCGCCCATGATGCTTTGCAATGGGGACTGGTTAACTATGTAGTATCGCAGGATGAGCTGATCAGCAAAGCAGAAGAGATCCTGAATAAGATATTAACCCGTTCCCCTCTCGCTATCGAAACAGCAATTAATGTAGTCAATTCAGCTACCCAACCGGGTGTTGACGGGTATGAAAAAGAGATACAAGGCTTCGCAAAATGCTTCGATACTGCCGATTTTCAAGAGGGTGTCAGCGCCTTCCTGGAGAAGCGAAAACCCGATTTCCAGCGCGGATAGCCAGTTTTTTGACACTACCCTGACTAATGGCAAAAAATAGTCAAATTTATCTTATTGTCAATCAATCGATTGAATAATCGTGACATTCAGATGAAACGCTGAGGTATTTTTCGTGCTTTACTTTGCTCCGTGTTTCAACCAAACACACGAACAATTAATAAGTAATACAATGAAAACTACATTCAAAATTTCAGCCTTGGTACTAGCTTTTGCCGGATTGGCATTGGGCGCAAAAGCACAAACTTCTACTACTACTACTACTACTACTAAAACTTCAACAGGCCCTAATGGGGTGGTTATAAGCGTTGGCGCCGATGCCGGTATCCCGACAGGAAAATTAAACGATTTTTATAACTGGAACATTGGCGGTTCGGTACAAGCGGACATCCCGATTCTTCCTCATCAGTTATTCGTAACCGTTAATGCCGGATACAACAGCATTCAGGGTAAAAAGAACATCGGTGGTGTACAGGGATTAGATGCTACTAACATCCAGTTATTGCCAGTAAAAGCCGGTTTAAAGTACTTCCCTATTAGTCACTTCTACATCCAGGGCGAAGCGGGTGCAGCATTCCTGTTAAACAAATCAGATCTTAACTATGACAAGAGTGCAGCGTTTGTATATGCTCCGCAATTAGGTTATCAGTTCCCATTGGGTGGCAAAAGCTATCTTGATGCAGGTGTACGTTATGAAGCTTCTACTAAATTCAGCAGCGTGGCAGACAACAGCAAAGTTAACTTCTTTGGCCTGCGCGTAGCTTACGCATTCGATACCAAGTAATAATTTTTACGCATACTACACTACCTTTAGAAAAGACGAGGGCGATATGCTCCTCGTCTTTCTTATTTATTAAAAAAAAATTTAAAAATTAGCCCCTTAATTAAATTTACCTAAAAAATTAGCAAATTTGTGTGTAACTTGACGTACGATAAATACGTTTACCTGTCAAAAGTATATCCTGGTTATGAAGAAAATACTCATCATTGATGATGAAGTTAATGTATCCCTGCTGTTATCCAAGTTTTTAACTCGGAATGGTTTTGACGTTACTAGCGCTGCCACCGGAACCGGAGGCATGGAATTACTTAAAAATATAGGCTTTGACCTTGTTTTATGTGATTTCCGCCTGGAAGATACCGATGGCCGCGAGATGCTGAAAAATATTAAAAGCCAATATCCAAAAACCGGTGTGATCATCATTACCGGTTACTCTGATATAAAGATGGCTGTCGAGCTCATTAAAATGGGCGCATACGATTATATTACCAAGCCGCTTTACCCTGACGAAATATTAAATACGATCAATAAAGCTTTTGAAACCCACCACGCTTTAGTGGACGAACCTGAGGCTACGCCAATGGCAAGGGGGAACAACGGCCGCGAAGTAAAAAAACAATTACCGGGCAACGACTTTGTTGTTGGTACAAGTAAAGCATCAAAAGAGCTTGCACGCCAGATCGAGCTGGTTGCGCCAACTAATTACAGCGTAATTATTTTGGGTGAGAGTGGTACAGGTAAAGAGTCAGCTGCAAAAAATATCCACCTGAACAGTCAGCGTGCAAATATGCCGTTCATAGCAATGGATTGCGGTTCGCTTACCAAGGAATTAGCGGCAAGCGAATTCTTTGGTCACGAAAAGGGTTCATTTACTGGCGCCTTATATACAAAAATAGGTCACTTTGAAATGGCTAACGGCGGTACGCTGTTCCTCGACGAAGTCGGTAACTTATCCTATGACATACAGGCAGCCTTGTTACGGACCGTGCAGGAAAGAAAAGTGAAAAGAATAGGCAGCACCAAAGAGATCGACCTGGATGTGCGTATTATCATTGCTACGAATGAAAATTTGCAGGATGGTATATCAAAGGGCCGTTTCAGGGAAGATCTTTACCACCGTTTTAACGAGTTTACCATTTATATGCCAGCCCTGCGCGAGCTGGGAAGCGATATAATGTTATTAGCCGAGCACTTTTTGAAGATGGCCAATCAGGAGTTGGGGCGTAATGTTACGGCTTTCTCGCCTGAGGTAGTTGATTGCTTTATGCATTATCGCTGGCCGGGCAATATACGTGAACTGAAAAATGTGGTACGCCGAGCAACGTTAATTGCCGAAGGTGATGTAATACCGATGAAAGCCCTGCCTTTGGAGATATCAAACTACAGAAGCCCGGTAGTAGCAGAAGCGCCCGTATATGCTACGGCAGTAGCAGAACCTGTAATTGTTAACAGGGAGAGCAGAAATGATCTGAAAAATGCGGCGCAGGAAGCAGAGTACGACACCATTTTAAAAGTGCTGCGTGAAGTAAACTTTAACAAAACTAAAGCTGCAGAGATTTTAAATATCGACCGGAAAACGCTATATAACAAAATGAAGGCCATTAACCTGGGCAAATAGATCATGCAAAAGCCAACAGAAGGGGAGAAATCAACAGAAGATAACGTAAGAAGGCTTCGTCATGATATCAGGAACCAGCTTTCGAATATCAACCTGGCCGTTGAACAATTGAAGTACGAGATACCTGATGATGCAGGCTCTGATAGTGAATTTTATATTAATACTATCGCCATAAGTTGCGCCAAGATAAATATGTTGCTTGATGACTTATAATTAGCTGTAAAACAACCGAACTTATATATTGGCACTGAAACATCTCAGTGCCTTTTTTGTTAACTAAACGTACTTATTGCAATTACTCCCTGATGTCGATTTTTAACTACAAACAGCGAAATAATATTATACTGGTGGCCATCATTGTATTGGGCTGTTTTTTAGTTTACGCATTAACGGGCTTATTTAGTGCCATACTGGGTGCTATTGTGTTGTTTACTATTTTTAGGCCAATTTATCTTAAGTTCGTTGAAAAGCGGGGCTGGAATAAAAACATCGTTGCACTTCTGATCATTTTTCTTTCTCTTATCGTAATTGTTATTCCATTCCTCTCTTTGAGTATAATGGTGGTTAATAAAATATCGGGTATCAATAAAGATTCATTACCGATACAAGAGTGGATCTATAAGATAGACTCCTTCGCGGCATCGCACCTGAATCAGCCCAAACTGGCTGAAACTACGATGCAAAAACTGGGAACTTACGTAGCAGATTTGTTCCCTTCTATTATCGGTAGTGCAGTTAACATAATACTTACCCTGCTGGTGATGTACTTTCTGCTGTTCTTTATGTTTACCCAGATCAAAGAATTTGAGGCAGGTCTGCTCAAATACGCGCCCTTTCGTGAGCAGCACGCACTGAGATTTTCACAGGCATTGCGCGATTCGACCTACAGCAATGTGTTAGGACAGGGCATTATAGCCATCGTCCAGGGCACATTACTGGCAAACGGTTTTTGGATATTCGGCTTACCCGATCCTATTTTCTGGGGCGTTATAGGTTGTTTTATTTCGTTTCTGCCGGTAGTAGGTGCGCCTACGTTAACTATTCCGGCAAGTATTATCCTTTTTGCAAATGATCATATATTGCGTGGCGTGTTGCTGCTGGCATATGGACTGGTTTTTATTGGCAACGTGGATAATGTATTACGTATGATCATCAATAAGAAAATAGCTAACACGCATCCCATCATATCGGTAATCGGTGTGTTTATAGGTATCCCATTATTTGGCATATTAGGTTTAGTTTTCGGACCATTATTACTGTCTTATTTCTTATTATTGCTTGAGATTTACGAGACCAACCGCCTGGCAGCCGACAGGCTGGCAAGGATAAAGACAGGGAATGATGGCTGATATTAGTTGAGTATTTTTTGGGCAGGCTAAATAAAATACCGATATTAATAGGATAAATATTTTCAATTATGAGCGACAAAAAGTCAGAATGTGCATAATTGGCAAGATATTTAACCGTTAATAAAACAAATTTGAAACTATAAAATTATAAAGGATATGAGCGATAACTCAAAAGTAGTGGTTGCATTGCTTGCAGGGCTAGCGGCAGGAGCAGCATTAGGAATATTATTTGCACCCGAAAAAGGTACCGAGACACGTGATAAACTTACTGAGTCGCTAAAGAGATTGGGAGATTCTATAAAAGAAACTGCTGCCAACGAGATCGATAACCTTGTGGGCTTGAGAGACAAAGTGGTAGACAATTTCAAAAGCAAATTAAACAACACTGAAGAAGAACTTCAGGACGACCTGGAACATGCATGAATATAACCAGGCCCTGAATAAAACCTTTTCAGGGCTATCTATAACGTAAGCCTATGGAAGAACAAAAACAAACGCCTCCTCCCATTATTGACCAGCTTAAAGAATATGCCGAAACGCAGATTAAACTGGCAAAGTATGATGCCATAGATAAGGGTTCAAAGTTCCTTGCGAGCTTTATTACCGATATGGTTGTGGCCGTGGCTTTTGTACTCACGTTCCTGTTTCTGAGTCTGGCTCTGGCTTTTCTTTTGTCGACATGGTTGGGTTCGTATTGGGCAGGATTTGGCACCATGGCTGGTTTATATTTGTTAGTGGCGGTAATAATTATGCTTGCTAAGGATAAAATACAGAAACCGCTGATCGATATGTTTATCAAAAAGTTTTTCCAATAAAATGACCAACGTAACTATAAATAATGCGGAAGATTTGAAGGCGGAGATATTGCGTCTAAGGCACTTGAAGGAAGAGCAGGGTGAAGCGCTGAAAGCCCGGTTCATCTCACCGGGTGCTGCTATCTCTACTTTGATGACTGTCTTCCCGAAAGAATCAAGGTTGAAATTTGATATTTTCCACCAGGACTTTTTGGGCATTCTGTCGCGCATACTTTTGCCGTTAACGCTTAATAAGACCTTATTCCGCAATTCCAACTTCCTGACTAAAGGCCTGGTTGGATTTTTATCACAAAAAGCTTCTCATTTTATCAGCGAGGACGCAGTATCCGGCCTTTGGGACAAGGTGAAATCTTTATTCGAAAAAAAGAAACAGAAGCAGGAAGATTACGGCATCCCTCCTGAAAGCGAGGCATCATAACCAATTTCCTATTACCATAAATAGCTTAAAATCTTATTTTTGCCCTTTAATTTTTTTAAGTGGGAAAAGATAAGTTAAGACGTTTTGCCGAAGTAAGTACCTTCAGCAATGTAATTCAATTGGATGCCGGCAAACCTTACAAGGGCAAATGGGCGTCGGAATTTTTTAAAAACAACAATCCTGTAGTTCTTGAACTGGCCTGCGGCAAGGGTGAATATACCGTCAACCTGGGCCGGATATTTCCTGATAAGAATTTTATTGGCATCGATTATAAAGGTAACCGTATCTGGCGTGGTGCAAAAACCGCTTTGGAAGACGGCGTAAACAACGTCGGTTTTTTGCGGATTCAGATCGAGACTATTCTTGATTATTTTGCTGAGGGCGAGATTGATGAAATTTGGATCACCTTTCCCGATCCGCAACCACAGATAAGCCGGGAGAAAAAACGCCTTACTTCACCGCGTTTTCTTGAAAAATATAAACAGATACTTAAGCACAGTGGACATGTCAATCTGAAGACCGACAATGATGACCTGCATGCATATACCTCCGAAAAGATAGACGAGCTTGGCCTGAAATTATTTATCAAAACCGAGGACCTTTACAACTCCGAACATGCAGACGAGGTGCTATCTATAAAGACCTATTACGAGAAGAAATATTTGCAGGATAATAAGAATATCAACTATCTTAAGTTCTCATTCTAAACTCCTATGCCCGACCTGAATTTTTACGACCAGGTATACCAAATTGTCCGGTTGATCCCTCCGGGAAGAGTGACTTCCTATGGCGCAATTGCCAACAGCCTCGGCATAAAAGGCTCTTCGCGAATGGTGGGCTATGCCATGCAGGCTTGCGGCGCCGCTGATCCGCCGGTACCTGCACATCGGGTAGTTAACAGCCAGGGATTACTGACCGGTAAATTCCATTTCGGCGGCGATTTGATGGAACAATTACTGACATCAGAAGGCGTGAAAGTAGAGAACGATAAAGTAGTAGATTTCAAGAAAGTATTTTGGGACCCGGCAATAGAATTGGGAATGTAACGTTTTTACTTAAATTGCAATTATAACCTTCAAGCCTAATTCCTTATGAAAAACTTTTTCATTTTATTGACGATGCTTTTTATTGCCGGATGTGCTTCGTCAAATCAAACTGCAGTATTACATGTTTCTTTTAATAATATCAAAGACCCTCACTGTTGGGTTAGGGTGGCGGATGAGATTAGCCCCAGTTCAGGTGAAATTTCAATAAAACCTGGCAAAATTGCTGAACGTTCTTTTAAACTTCCCCGCCCATGTTTTGTGAATTTAAATTGTTATGATTCAGGCAATAGCGCAAAATTTTTTAGTTACACACTTTACTTATCGCCCGGTGATGACCTTGATCTAAAAGCCGATTTTAATAAACCTGGCTTTGGTATAACTGTGACCGGAAAGGGCAGCAATAACAATCAGCCTTTAATGGGATTAACCAAGCAATGGTGGAATCTGTCCGATTTTAATAAGGATACATTGCCCGATAGAATAATTAATACATTAAATGCCGAACAAAGAGCATACGAAAGCAATCTGAAAAACTATATTGAGCGCTACAAACCATCTAACGACTATGTAAGGGCGTGTAAAATCGACCTCCCTTATATCATCACCTATAACTATTATACTTTTAAAGAGAACAACAAAAACCAGATTTGGGATGCCTATAAACGCAACTATGCCAAATGGCAAAGAGTCTCTGACAGTCTTTTCACTACCTCGAAAATCAGTAATGATGAGGCCTTGAACTCGATTCATTACACGGAGCTAATCAATGATTTTTTACCCCGGGAGAGAGAAAGGCTGTTAAATATGGCGCAAGATGAGCCAAAGGCGTTTTATAAAGAATGGTATAACGCAGACACACTGAATGGGAAAAAACTTTTGATGGATGACAACCGAAATCTTTTACAGGAAAAGATCATCAGCAAGTACTTTACCGGTAAATCTGCTGAATACGCTTATGCGGTATTATTAAAGGATGCCTCGCGTGAGGCCGATCCCCAAAACATTCCGCAGATATTTGAGCGGTTCAAAAACAAATATCCGCACAGTAATTATATAGCATTATTTGGGCCATCAGTTGATACTATATCCGCTAGGTTTAAACAAGTGCTAAATAACAAAATGATCTTTTGGGCTGATAATGGGGCCAAGCTTAATACCTTGCAAGACGTAATTACTGCAATGAAGGGTAAAACGGTACTGGTAGATATGTGGGGCACCTGGTGCGGACCATGCCGCGAGGAGATAGAAAAACAGAGCACAAGCGTACGCAACCATTTTACAGACAAGAGCCTGAACTACTTGTATATAGCTAACTATGACCTGCAAAACAGCGAACAGTGGAAAAAGCTGATCGTGTATTTTGACATGGAAGGCATACACATAACGGCTAATAAAAAATTAACCAATGATATCATGGCAAAGGTAAAAGGCCAAGGTTTCCCAACCATGTTTATCATCAAAAAAAATGGCACAGTTGAGCCGGCTAAATCACAATACCCCATCAACGAAGACGTATTGATAAATCAACTGGAAGAAGTGCTCACGGAATGAGCTTTGCCGGATCCAATTGTCTTTACAAATAGCTCAACCACCACTTATCCTTATGGCTTTGCTTGTAGCGGTCATACCATTTGCAAAGCGGGTATAAGCCAACAACAATAGCCACCCAAACCAGGTAAGCCACCGGCAGTGAAAATCCATAGCCTTTCAGATCTTTTGTAAACCATAACGGCTCTTTCAGGAACCATATATGCCAGTCCTGGCCGGGGGTCAGTGCCGAAGCGATAATTGCTATGATATGGATCAAATAAATATGGATAAGATAATAAAACATGGGCACCCGTCCATAAACTGAAACAACCTTGACCACCCCATTTTGCAGCCGCTCAGTAAATCCTAAAAATAAAAGCGCCGATCCTATGGTCAATAGAATATACAGTAACGAGAACGGATATTTATTCACCTTGATAAAGGACAAGAAAGTAAAAAAGCCGTCCTTCTGTTCGCTCCACTTTACGGGGTCGCCGTAAAGATTGCTCCACCGGAGTAGAATAAATAAGATGAGAGCTGCGCCTCCAAGTGTGATCAATACCCTTTTCCTTTTTTCAGCATCATAACCGGAAGCATACAACTCACCAAGACAATACCCCAAAGACATCACCGCAAACAACGGAATGATAGGATAGCCTACCAGCAGCACCTCATTATGCCAGTTGAAAAATTGTTGTTCGTGGAGCAGCGACCAGCCAAATTCAATTAAAGTATTACCAGGGAAATGAATACCGTTCAACAGGTCATGGCCGAAAATAACCACCAGACTTAGTGCAAGGATCACCCTTTTTGGCAAATAGATCAACCCCGCCAGTATGATCATACCCAGTCCCAATGCCCATATTGTAATGAAGAAAAACATGGGAAAGGTAATATTGAAGTTCCATCCGAAGTTGGTGACTATCATCTCCAGCAGTATCAACCAAAGCCCACGCTTTACAAGGAATACGGACAGTTCCCGTTTCGTTTTCCTTTGCCCTATTAAATAGGCTGATGTACCTGCCAGCAGCAAAAATATAGGTGCGCAAAAATGGGTGATCCAGCGGGTAAAAAACAGCACTCCGGTAGTTTTTGTAAGATCGAGCGGATCAAAATAAAATGATCCAAAGAATAAATAATCTCTCACATGGTCAAGCGCCATGATGATCATAATAGCGCCGCGCAGAAAATCGATGGATGTGATCCTGACTTTAGTGGACGTGATCCTGGCTTCAGTGATGGCTTGGGTTGGATTCATATACCGAAGATACGACTATTCGTACCTGTATTAAACCCGATACTTGCTATGCACAAATTTGTTTACAAAACGGAGACGATTTGTATCAGCTCTATTCTGTTTCCAAAAGGATCGTAAAACGCAAACCTGTCCCAGCCTGGTACAACCGGCTCTTTTACCAATTCAACATGATGTTCCTGGAGTAACTTTTTGGCAGTGGCAACATCTTCCACTTCAAATGCAGTATGCCGGGCTGAGCGCGGCATTTGCGGCTCAATGCTGATATGCAGTTGTATGTCGCCTATATCAAACCAGTAACCCTTACTATTAAAAATATGATCAGGGCGCGGTATCAGCTTTAGGCCGATCACGTCCCTATAAAAAACTTTGGCATCTTCCAGTTGCTCCGGCGTTACGCAAATATTGATATGGTTGGCTCGTTTAAAGGCTATCATTCGTGTTCGGCAAAGGTGAGCACATAGTTATTATTGTCGAGGATGGAGAACTCCGTCGCTCCGTAGAAGGTCACATCCAACCCGCTTAATACTTTCACTTTATCTTTTATCGACTCAAAAAATTGCCGGATATTTTTCAGGTTGATATACAGCAACAGCGAACCGCCATCTTTGCGTTGAATTTCAGGCAAGCTTTCGCCCAAACTTTCATAGGTTTGAAACATCATGGTCACGCTGCCATTCACCATCATCGCCCAAACCAGGTCGTCGCCATTTTCAGGTACCGACATCGTTACATTAAACCCGAGCATCTTATAAAATGCGATGGTTTCAGACATATTGCCCACAAAGATATTGGGTGACAAGCTTTCCATAGTCTGCAAATTTTCTGAAGGTTTATTACTAAGATATGACCTGCCAAAGATAAAGGATTTATACCTTTAACCCTCCAAAAACAACTCAATAATTCACTAACGCACTCATACACTAATTAAATAACTCATGGGAAAATTAGTAGATGATTTCAATGCCTATCGTACCAAAATGAACGACAGGATAATGGAATCGGCCAATACCAATATCAAACGCTTTTTCGCACTCGACACCACCAGTTATGCCGAAGGCGCATTGGATGTAAAAACCAAAGAAATGTTAGGCCTTGTAGCATCAATGGTTTTACGCTGCGACGATTGTATCAAATACCACTTAGGCAAATGTCATGAAGCAGGCGTTAATAACGACGAGATGAATGAGATATTCACGATCGCTAATCTAGTAGGCGGATCGATTGTTATTCCGCATTACAGAAGAGCTGTTGAATACTGGGATGAATTGAACGGGATTGTTTAATTTGTCATTGCGAGAAGCGAGGCGGACTGTGCGGGCTGAGCGACGAAGCAATCGCATGCTATACAGGGCGAAGATGCATAGTCAGCTATCGCTCGCTATGAGAATGAGCTATAAAAGATTATATATTTACCTACCAAAACACCAATTATGCCAACCGAAATAAAGCGCTGCATCTGGCCAGGAAATGACGAGCTATACATCAAATATCATGATAACGAATGGGGAAAAGAAGTTCATGATGACAAAAAGCTGTTCGAGTTTTTGATACTCGAATCGGCACAGGCGGGTTTGAGTTGGATCACTATATTACGGCGGCGTGAGGGCTACCGGGAAGCTTTTGCAGATTTTGATGTTAAAAAGGTTGCGGCCTTTACCGATAAGGATGTAGAGCGGTTGATGCAAGACACTGGCATCATTCGCAACAGGCTGAAAATACTGGCATCGATCACCAATGCGCAAAAGTTTATAGAGGTACAGAAAGAGTTTGGGTCGTTCGATAAATACCTGTACAGCTTTATGCCTGATGGTAAACCCATCGTAAATCACTCTAATATAATTCCGGCAAGCACGCCGATATCCGATGCCATAAGCAAGGATATGAAAAAGAGGGGCTTCAAATTTTTCGGCACTACTATTTGTTATGCCCATATGCAAGCCACCGGTATGGTAAACGATCACCTTCCCGATTGTTCATTTAAGTAAAATGAACACTAATTGGTGCGATTTTTTTTGAATTGCACGAATTTAATTTGCATGATTTTTTCAGTTTACCCGAATTAACCTATAATTTGCATCAAAAATATTGCACCGGAGTTAGTATGAAAATTCGTGTAATTCGATTTTAATTCGTGCAGTTTAGTGTATTATCATTATGAAAAAACTCTTTCTTCTGGATGGCATGGCCCTTATTTACCGGGCACATTTTGCATTAAGTAAAGCTCCGCGTTTTACGTCAGGCGGCCTGAATACCTCGGCGATGCTGGGTTTCACCAATACGCTGTTGGAGGTGCTGAGGAAAGAGAAGCCTACCCATATGGCCGTGGTATTTGATACCGAAGCTCCGACTGAGCGCCACACGGAGTTTGAGCATTACAAAGCGCAGCGCGAAGCCATGCCTGAGGACCTGGCTGCTGCTATTCCATATATCTATAAGATCATTTTAGGGTTTAATATCCCGGTTATTACTTCAGATGGTTATGAAGCTGATGACATCATCGGCACACTCGCCAAGAAGGCTGAAGCCAAAGGTTATAACGTGTACTGCATGACCCCTGATAAGGATTTTGCCCAGCTGGTTTCTGAAAAGATTAAAATTTACAAGCCTGCGCGTCTCGGCAATGAGATGGAAATATTAGGTGTGAAAGAGGTCTTGGCGAAATGGGAAGTAGAACGGGTAGAGCAGGTTAACGATATCCTGGGTTTGTGGGGGGAAGCTGTGGAAAATATTCCGGTTATACCATGCCTTGGCGAGAAAAATTTCCAATTTTTTATTAAGCAAAT
>JACXTT010005113.1_pt1 | contig 19177 bp, 17 predicted proteins | sample 9270951 | NCBI WGS metagenome assembly JACXTT01 (sample SAMN15532306, study PRJNA645909) | rock metagenome | isolation source: weathered quartz diorite | place: Puerto Rico | collected 2017-06-21 | reverse complement strand
TTGGCTCCCGAGGAGCGCGCAGGCGATCGGCTCGACATTGAAGAGGCAATAAAGTTTTTCGTTTCGCAAGGGGGAGGGCAGCGAAATCACATTGGGGTTGTTGCGGAGAAGGACACTGCCAACGCTGCCCTGATCGCCAGCGCAAAGAGCAGACACGTTGCGACTTGCGTTTTGATCTCAGGCCGTCTCAGCCAATCCGGCCTGGATGCCATTGCGGCGACTCGCACACCGGTCTTTTGTCTGGTGAGCAAAGAAGACAGGCGGGGCCTAAAGGATATGACGGATGTTTACCTGTTATCAAAGAGCGACTGCAGCCGCATAAAGGTTTTTGAAGGACTGGCGCTTGGCACGACAATGTTCAGCACATGGCGAAATGAATTTCCCCACGAGCAGCCTATCGACGAGATGGTTGGAGACTGGCTTGCCGAGAGATTGAATGTCAATGCTCGCGTCAAGAGGGGATCTCGCGGAAGAACGCGCTGACCAGACGAGGCGAGTATAGAATCTGAAGGTGAGCACGCGCAAGTATTCGCTGAGGGTTGTAGGTTTAATTAGAGGAATGGGTTCATGTTTGGTGGGACGAGCAAAAGAGATCTTTATAGTCTCAGGCTTAGCGCTTCGTTTCTGTCGTGCCTGGCATCGCTCCTCCTTATCCCATGCTCTGGTCTGTCTCAAGCTAAACGCGGACAACAGGAACCCGCGATCGTAGGCAGCACGATGATTGATGGAAACGGCAGCACGCCGATTCAGGAAGCGGTAACGCTTAAGAGTATTGTGATCAGCGTAGAAGATCTAGATGCCTCGCTGAGGTTTTACTCGGAGGTTCTGGGGTTCAAGAAGCTGGCAGATGTAGAGCTCCGCAAAACAGACATTAAAAAGCTCTGGGGTTTAAGGCGGGGAACGAGGGCCCGCATTGTGGTAATGGGGCGCGAAGGCGCTGACTCAGGAATGGTGAGGCTTGTGCAGTTCGCGCCTCGCCATGACCAGCTGGTTCATCGGGACATCAAATTATGGGATCTCGGGGCCTGTTATATCCACGTCAATGTCGATAGCGTAGAACGCCGCTACACTGAATTGAAGGCAAAAGGATTTGAATTCTTTGGACCGCCAACTGAGTGGAAAGTGGAGGAGCAGAACAGGACAATAAGAGAGGCCCTGTTCCATGGACCGGACGGATTGATTGTAGACTTGCTGCATTCCGAGACCGGCTCGTCCAAGCCGGATGAAAAACTGCCGAAATACAGTGAGATAGTCAATTCAGCGCAGGTCGTTCCAGATATGGATGAAGCGCTCGCCTTCTACAGAGACACTCTTGGATTAGCTGTTCTAAAGGACCAGGTTCCGGGTAATAAACAACTCGATAGCCAGTTGCAATTCCCTCCGGGTACTCGCATTAGAGTCGTTCATCTGGGCATGGCTGAGAAGCCGACAAGCAGGATGGAGCTCGTACAGTTCTTAAATATCAAGGGCCGCGACCTCATTGGCAGACCGCCGAACATCGGTCTGTTCATGCTCTCGTTTGCTGTCGAGGACATTGAAAAACTCATCGAAGAGTTCAGGAAAAAGAATATCTCCGTCAAATGCCTGCCTACTGAGATCGAGTCAACGTTATACGGAAAAAGGAAGGTTGCAACGGCGCAGGCACCGAATGGTCTTTTGGTGGAGTTTGTGGAGTCGCAGACGGTTGCCTCACGATTGATACGTACGGCAAAGCCATAGCGCAACGAATCGAGTATGAATAACGATATGACCGTGGTCAGACGAAGATGGATGCCACGGCCAGTTTTGGAGAAATAGCGTTGGAGATGGCTATGAAGAGAATGAGCGTTGTGCTCCTCCTTTTAATGATGCCAGCGCTGCTGCTTGCCCAGCCCAATCGGGGTCCTCGGCAAAAAGCTCTCATCTTCAACAACGTCACGATCATTGACGCCACCGGCTCGCCCGCAAAGCCCAACATGACGGTCGTGATCATCGGAGGTCGCATCAATGCGCTTGGACAAGCAGGAAGAGTCCGCGTGCCCAAAGGCGCGCAGATCATAGATGCGAGCGGGAAGTTTCTGATTCCGGGCTTGTGGGACATGCATGTACACACCAGCCACAAGGTTTTCTTATCGCTGTTCATCGCCAACGGGATCACCAGCGTGCGCGACATGGGCGTCTCGCCTGATGGATTCGAACAACTCCAGCAGTGGCGGAAGCAAATTGCGGCGGGCACCCTTATTGGCCCTCGCATTGTAGCCGCGGGCATTACTCTGGATGGACAAAACGGGCGGCCTAAGTCACTGAATGTAGCCACTGAGAGTGACGCCCGACGAGCGGTGATATCGCTGAAGGAACACGGTGTCGATTTTGTAAAAGTTTACTCAATGCTTTCGCGAGAAGCCTATTTTGGCATCGCTGATGAAGCTAAGCGACAGGGCCTTACATTTGCCGGGCACATCCCGGCAAGCGTCAGCGCGGCTGAAGCCTCCGAGGCCGGCCAAAAAAGCGTGGAGCATTTGGTGGGTGTTTTTACCGGGTGCGCCAACAACGAAGCGGAGTTGTTGGACGAGACCAGAAAAGCTATTGCCAAATCAGGGTTCGCGGCTTTCAGCGGGGCCGAAGTTCAAGCAGAGCTCAAATCGCTGGGTACGTACGACAAAGAGAAGGCAGCCGCGCTCTTTGCGCGCTTTGTCAGGAACGGCACCTGGCAAGTTCCGACGATCGTGGGATTCGGAGGGGTGTTGATTACTGATGAAAGCTTTTTCATTAGCGATCCGCGCTTAAAGTACATTCCGTCTGACACACGCAAGGCCTGGGAAGCCCAAAGACCCGGCCTGTTGAAGAGCCTACCGCCAGAATTTCTGGCAAACAGGGAGAGGCTGTTCCAGAGGCAACTCGACTTGACTGGGGCCCTGCACCGCGCTGGTGTGCCGTTAATGGCCGGAACAGATTCAGTCGGGTTTTATGTTTTCCCCGGCTTTAGCCTCCATGACGAGCTGGAGCTGTTCGTCAAGGCCGGACTCAAGCCGATGGAGGCCCTGCAAGCAGCGACGCGCGATCCGGCAAGATATTTTGAGCTTGACTCGCTCGGCACTGTGGAGAAGGGCAAAATCGCCGACCTGTTGTTGCTGGAGGCGAATCCACTTGAAGAAATCAGCAACACCAAGAAGATCGCTGCTGTTGTGCTGGGCGGCAAGCTGCTTCTTAAATCAAAGTTGGAGGGAATGCTCGCCGCGGCCGAGGATGCGGCGAGCAAGCAGAATTGAGACGCCACAAGCGTAATGGAGAATGAGAATATATGAAGCGCAAGATACGGCTTCTCAGTCGAAGACCCTGTCATTATGTTGTTTTGATTCTGGTAATCCTTTCTTTGATTGCTTGCGTCATCGGCACTCAATCGGAGGCTCAGCCCGAGCAGGTGATTGCTCTTGTCGGCGGCACTGTCATCGACGGCAATGGCAAGCCTCCGGTCCCGGATGCAGTCGTTCTAATAAAAGGCAACAAGATTATTCAGGTCGGAAGCCGGCGCAAGGTGAAATACCAGCCTACCGCGAGGGTCATTGATGCGACCGGCAAGTTCGTCCTTCCGGGCCTCGTTGATATGCACGTGCATTATCACGATTGGATGGGCGAACTGTTCCTGGCGAACGGAGTGACGACGGTCAAAGATCTCGGGAACGACATATTGTGGGTCGCCGAGGTCAGCGCTGGCGTCGAGCAGGGCAAGATACGTGGCCCGCGAATCTTCTATGTGGGCGACGGCATCGATACGCCGCCGCCGGCCAGGGAGACACATGTCGCCGTTGACAATCCCCTGATGGCAAAGCGCGCGGTGGACTTATTACATAGCAAGGGCGCATGCGCGATCAAGGTGCGCGAGAAAATCACTCCTGAACTCCTTAGGGCGATAACCGAAGAAGCTCACAAACTCGGTATCCCCGTCACCGGGCACCTGAAGAGTCTTGATGCGCGTGAGGCGGCGCTCGCCGGGATCAATGGCCTCGAGCACGCGAGTGGGATCGTGCAGGCGTTGACTGACTATCCTAGACGGGTCGCCCCGGGACAGAACGAGTTGCAGGGCTTTATTTCAGACATCAAATCGTTCTCGATGGTCGACCCTGCCAAGGCGGAAGAGTTGGTGAAGTTTCTGGCGATCAAGAAGGTGGCGTTGATCCCGACAATGTCCAGCTGGTGGCGCATGGCTACAGAACGGCGCGACGATTTCGCGCGCGAGGACGCCGAATATGCGAAGAATCCTCAGCTTTCTTATGTGCCCGACGACGTTAAAAAGATGTGGACGACGTCTTTCATTTACAAGCTCAAAAGCGCTGACGATCTCGCGGAAATGCGAGTCGGCTACAAAAAGATCCAAAACATGTTGCAGGCGTACTACAAGGCGGGCGGGAAGATCCTTGCCGGATCAGATACGTTCCTATCGGTTCCGGGATTGAGCTTGCAACGAGAGATGGTGTTCCTGGTCGATGCGGGACTCACGCCGATGCAGGCGATCACGGCGGCAACTCGCGACAACGCCGAATTCCTCGGCAAGGGGAAGGAACTTGGGACCATAGAGCCGGGAAAACTGGCGGACATTATCGTGGTGAGCGCCGATCCGCTTGCAGATATTAGCAATGCTCAGCGCGTGACTGTGGTGATAAAGGGTGGTCAGGTGATGGACATAAGCTATCACCCGAATTACTCAATTCCGATTTCCAGTCCGCCGATCACTCACCCCACATGGATCGAGAAGGAATTGCAGCGTCCTGAAAAGGGTCACGCGACTAACCGATGAGGTGCCCAAATTGAAGACACTGGGCAACAGGAACCGCGTCTCTTGTGAGCGCGGTCTGACGTTGAAGGTTCTGAGTACCTTGCGAACAGACGCACATTGAGAGGAGATCCGAGATGCGAGAGCTGGTGATGCGCTATCTCAACAATGGATTATCGCGGCGCGGCTTTCTTAAGAAGATGTCGGCAGCGGGTTTCAGCGCGGTCGCGGCGAAGGCAGTTCTGGAGTCTCTAACTCCGCTAACAGCGTCCGGAGCCGAGCTGGTGGCCGCGACAGGCGAGGGTTCCAGGACAATGCAAGGCACCGGCGGTGAGGTTCTGGTCGAGCAGTGGAGTGCAGCAGGAGCTGAGTTCGTAGTGGTCGGCAATTCGTCTCATTCACGAGGCGTCTACGACGCGCTTGTTGATCACCCAAAAATGCATCTCATCCTGGCTGTTGAAGAAGGCCAGGTCGTGGCGATTGCTGCTGGTTACGCGATGGCGTCAGGTAAGCTCGGGGTGGCGATGATGTCTGTCGCCGGAGCGCCTCATGCCTCTTCAAACATGTTCAACGCCAGGCAGTCACGACAACCGATCATAGTGGCGACGGATATGGTGCCTACGGAGTTCGAGGACCAATCCGGAATCTACGAAGGAAGGGTTCTGCTCGGAACGGCAGGCGCAACCTCGAAGTGGCACTGGTTGGTCTCGCAGCCGGAGTTGATACCGGACGTCACGAGGCGAGCGATAAAAGTCGCGACCACACCGCCGGGCGGGCCGGTGTTGATAACTTACCCGGAAGACGTTCTATCCCGCAAAGACGTGAGCGCCACGATCATCCCGCAAGAAAAGTTTAATACCCCGGCGTCGATACGGCCCTCGACCCAGGCAGTAGAAACAGCGGCGCGAATGCTACTCTCAGCAAAGAACCCGTGCATGTACGCGGGTCCCGAGGCCTGGACCAGCGGCGCACGGGCCGAGTGCATAGAGCTTGCGGAAATGCTGGGCGTTCCGGCAATGCGGGCGTTGATTGATTCCTGGGTTGATTGTTTCCCGACCGGTCACCCGCTGTTCATAAACGCGGAGCATACTCCAAACACGCGATTCCCGCGCAGCGCCGATGTGATGCTTGTCCTCGGCGGGTTTGTCCCGAACGCTGGAACGACAAAAGTGATTCAGATCACCACGGAAGCGGACGAGATAAACAAGGCTCAATCAGTCGAGCTCCCGATGCTGGCGGACACGCGCTTGGCGCTGCGCGACATCATCGAAGCGATCAAGGGCATGGCGACCAAAGAGCGGATGGCCGCGTTAGCAAAGCCGCGCATCGAAGCGATCCGTGCCTTCAACCGGTCGATGGACGAGTCTCTTCGCGCGGTTGCGAAGGCCAACTGGGCGAACGCCCCAATCTCCTGGCAGCGATTGGCTACGGAGCTCGATGTAGCGCTGGAACCCGATGCCCTCATCGTTGACGAGTTGAGCACAGAGAAGTCAAAACTCTTTAGCTATCTTCGCACCAGCGACAATGGTCGCTTGCGCATAGGTCGTTCCCAGCAGCAAGCGCTCGGTTGGGGAGTCGGGCTGTCGATCGGTGCTAAGCTTGCAAAACCGGATCGGCAGGTGGTTTCGGTGATAGGCGATGGTGCGTTCATGTTTGGCGGTCTGCAGGCGCTTTGGAGCATGGCACGCTACGAAGTTCCGATAATCACCGTTGTCTTTAACAATCGCAGCTACAACGAACCGAGACAGCGGATACTCGGAAAGATGGGCAAGCAGGGACAGACCGGCAAAGACATGGCCTGCTATCTGGGAAGCCCCGATGTTGATTTCGTGAAAGTAGGTTCGGGATTCGGGATCGGCGGCGAGGTCGTCAAGAATCCTGACGATGTCCGGCCGGCGCTTGATCGAGCAATAAGAGCAACGCGTGACGGAAGGCCCTACATTGTGGACGTGGTGATTGAACGCACTGGGATTGGGGCCGAATCGAATTGGTATCCGCATTACTCCAGCGCCCAGCACCGCACTCGAAAAGTCTAAGTGGGTTCGCAAAGGCTAATCGGCGGAGACTATGTTGCCTACAAAATCAGGACGGCTTGCTGTAATTGCGATTCTGTACTGTCTTTGCGTTGGGAGCGTTATCCTTCGCGCGCAAGTTCCGATAAGAATTGGGGTCGTCAATCAGACCGGCTCGCTACCTGAGGGCGACGAAAAGGCGTTGGTGGTCGCCACGTGTACTCAATGTCACGGCCTCGGGCCCGTTTTGGTTCAGCGCAAGGGAGCGGCGCAATGGTCGAAGACTGTCAGCGACATGGTCTCGCGCGGCGCGCAGGTTCTCCCCGATGAGATTGGGCCGATCTCAGAGTACCTCGCGCGCGGCTTCGGACCTGGTGTGCCGATGGCGGGGCCAGCAAGCGAAAAGGCTCCGGCGCAGAAAACCTTCTCAGCAGTCGCAGAGCAAAAAGCCTCAGACGCGTTACCCGAAGGCGGAGCGAAAGCGGTTATCGTGAGATCCTGCTCCGAGTGTCATGCGTTGAGCAAGCTAACAACCCAGAACAAGGACGAAGCCGGATGGCTCGCCAGTGTGAAGGATATGGTCAGGCTCGGCGCGATGCTACGTCCCGATGAAGTGACCTTAGTGGTTGCTTACCTTTCGAAGAACTTCGGCCCACAATCGTCGCCCTCCGTGACCGGAGCGTCCGGCGTCGGACAGGGAGCAGGAGCTTCCGGCGCGGCCGCGGGATCGCCGGCGAAATTAACTGATGCCTCGCGGCTGCTTCCTGATGGTGAAGGCAAGGGACTCGTCCTGGCAAATTGTATTCAATGCCACGGATTGCAAGAAATCACCGGACAGCGGAAGGACGCCGAGAATTGGCGGCGAACGGTTCACGATATGGTATCGCGTGGCGCTCAAGTAAGCTGGGCGGAAGCCGACCTGATAACGAGTTACCTTGCGGAGCGTCTGGGGAAAAGAAGCAAGTGATAGAGACATCTCGAGACGCCAGAGTCGCCGCTGATCCTAAAGGAGGGTTGAACTATGCGAAGCGCGCTCTCTAGCGCGGCCGGCCTTGCAATGCTGTTGTGCGTTCTAGGGTTTGGTTTGCCGTTGCGGAATCAGACTGGTGCGAAGCAGGGATTTGACGAAACGGAGATTTCTTTTAAGACCTCAGACGGATGGACGATTCACGGAACTTTGAGCGTGCCGACGGGCCTAAACCCGAGAGAAAAGGTTCCCGCCGTCGTCCTGATGCACTCTCCTGCACACGATCGCGATATTTATTTAGGCGGGCATCAGGTCGGTCCAAATACTTTCGCAAAGTTGAGCTTGAGATCGGAGTTGGGCAATACCGCCACACTCAGGATCGACATACGCGGCCGCGGCAAGAGCGCCGAACCGCAGGAGTACCATAGTTTTACGGCTGAGCAACGCGCTCAGGTTGCTCTTGACGTCAGCGGAGCGATCGACTTCCTATGCCATCAATCGATAGTAGATCCGGACCGACTCGGGATCGTGGCGGAGAGCGTGATTGCTGAACCTGCAGTGGTGGCCGCCTTCAAGGATCGGCGCATTCGCGCGCTGGTGTTGTTGTCAGGGCGATTGGGGCAAAGCGCCAAAAATGAGATTGCGGGCCGCGATGATCTGCCGGTGCTGTGCATAGCAAGCAGAGAGGATAAGACAGGCATTGCGGACATGGCCGAAGTCTACAAGCTGTCCAGAAATGCGGCCAGCGACTTCATGGTGTACCAGGACATAGGGATCGGGAATTCCATGTTTATTATGTACGCCAACAAGTTCCCCAAAGAGAAGCCGCTTGAGACGATCGTCGCAGAGTGGGTCAAACCGAGGCTGCGGGCTTCCGCGCAGGAAGTATCGTTTCGGACGGAAGACGGCTGGACACTGCACGGAACTCTCCGTCTGCCTCAGAGTAGCAATCCATCCAGTGCGCCCGGTGTGATACTGGTTCATTCGTACCTGACAGATAGGCATGTTTTCGATGAGATGGAGCATCTGCTCTCGGCTGCCGGATTCGCGGTGCTGAACTTTGATTTTCGGGGCAGGGGTAGGAGTCAAGAGAAGGGCAATTACTTTGATTTACCGATGGCTGAGCGCGATAAGGCCTATCTTGACGTCAAAGCCGCCCTGGATTTTCTCGCGTCACAGACCGGGGTCAACGGGGATCGACTCGCGTTGGTGACCACCTCGATCGGCGTGAAGTACGGAATGAAGGCGGCTTGCGTGGACCCGCGGGTGAAATCATTCGTCATGCTTGGTGGTCTACCCGATCGGGCGGATGTTGAGAAATCGCATTTTCCGATTCTGTTTGTGTCGAGCCTCGGACTGCCCCAAATCGCGCAAGCGTTCCGAGATTTTTACAAGCTTGCCAAGGATCACGGGAGCAGCTTGCTCGAATACGAAGGAGGCTCTATCGGATATCAACTCTTTGAAATCGATGAGACGCTTCAGCCTTTTATTGTGAAGTGGCTGAAGCCGCAACTTACTCTTTAGCCGGGCACCTTGGCTCACGGAGAAAGACTGAAGCGCTGACGAAAACGGAACGAACGTCAGAAGGTCAAGTGATCTTAGCGCCTGCCGGGCTCAACTACAGGACATCTATGAGAAATCAAAAGGCACGGGAAAAGAAGCAAAAAAAGGGCGTTTCGCGCCGGGATTTTATCAAGACCAGCGCTACCGCGGGCACCGTCACAATTGCCGGGATGGCGGCTGTGAACACGGTTGGCGGAAAGATGGACGGTTCGCTACGCGCGGGCGTTTCCGGAAGCGAATCCGATTCTATTGCCCTGGGGCAAGGGGCCACCGCCGCTGGGCAGACCTACCCAAGAATCAATCGGCAGGCGATTCTCTTTGCTGTCGGCGATACCCTTATTCCATCGACGGCAGGGGACCCGGGCTACAAAGACCTCGAGTGGTATGGGATTACTGAAGAGATCAACCGCAGGCTGGAAGAGTTTCCGGATGCCGATCTTGAGCTGTTCAATAGGTCGAGCGCCAGCCCGTTTGGTAGTCCGTTCACGCAACTGTCGCCGACTCGGCGCGCGGATTACTTCAACCAGATATTGCAGGCGAACGGCTTCAATGACGAAACGCTGCAGAAGAAGTTGAAAGAGGTTTACAGCCACGTTCGCGAAATAGTGTTTACCGTCTACTATCAGAATTTTCCGGAAGATCATTGGCCGCACGACGCCAACCGGGTGCCGTTGCCCGGACCGGACGCTGAGCATCAGATCACCAATCCAAGTACGCCGGGGCTCGTGACCGGGTGGGATCAGGCAGGTTACGCGGGTCCTCTTTCCTGGGCTGAAGAGGAGCGGCGGCGGAACTACTTCAAGAAAATTCGCTGGCAGGAATAGGACTTGAGGCGGCGATGAGCACCGGGCAATGAACGCACGTTTAAACGGTGGTTTGACGCTCGGTTTAGGAGGTTGCGATGAAGCGCTGGGTTTTTGGTTGTATGGGTCTACTTCTCCTGGTCGCGCTGTGGGGCGCAAAACAGAGCGCGACAGTCAATGCGCCGAAAGGCATACTGAGACACGCGGCCGTCTTCAATTTCAAGCCCGACGTTCCTCAGGTCAAGATCGATGCGATACTCGCAGAAACGAGGGCGACGCTGCCAACCATCAAAGGCGCGACCGGCATAGTCGTTGGTCCGCAGACGAACAACTTCACAAAATACAAGTACGGCATGTCGATCGACTTTGTGAACAAAGAGGCCAAGGAGGCCTACGCGAAGAGCCCGCAAAGCAAGAGACTGCACGAGCAGTACAAGCAGTTTGTCGAAGACGAAATCGTGATTGATATCTTGAGCCAATAGGCCTATTCGCAACGCGGTTAGCGCAGAGATTGCAGGCTCAACCTGAATCCTTTTGTGAGCAGAGCCAATCCTGCGGGTACCGCTGAAGCAAGGACACTTTGAGAAGGGGGAAAACAAAATGGCGACGTTTGTAATGTTGATAAAGATGTCACCGGATCTCGCAAAGAACTTCAAGTCGATGGAAGAAATAGGCAAGAGCGTCGGGGCGAAGTACCGGGAGGCGTGTCCCGAAGTGGTGGTACGGGAGCACCTGGCGTTGCTAGGGCCTTATGATTTTTTGGATATACTCGAAGCCCCCAACGAGGAGACCGCGTTCAAAATGGCTGCGGTTATCCTCTCATCGGGCATGGCGTCTTCGGTCGAGACCTGGGGCGCCCTGCAATACCAGAAGCTTTTGGAGCTGACAAGAAATCTGTGAGTAATGCGGGGCGTGCGCTGGAGCATTCGATGGCCGCGCCCGCCCGAGGAGCATTGTGAATGGGAAAGAAGAAAGTTTCGCGTAGAGACTTCTTGAAGAGGTCGGGAGCCGGCTCGATTGCGATCACCGCGATGGCCCCTGGGCTTTCATTTGGTCGAAGCGGTGTGTCGGAGTCCCCGCAGGTTGATCGGCACGCGATCTTCGCCGCGTTGGGCGATACCCTGATTCCGACCGACCCCGGCGATCCGGGCTACAAGAGCCTCGAAGCTTACCAGATCACCGAAGAGGTTATGAAGAAACTCGAGGTCATCAGCGACGCAGACCTTGAAGAGTTCAACAAGGGTAGCGCCGCGCTCTTCGCCGACAGAAGTTTTCTTCAGATCACATCGTCGCAGCGATCGGATTACCTGAAGCAGATCATCGACGGGAGCAAGTTCAATGACAAGACAAATCTCAGGACGTTGCAGAGGGTTTATCGGCAAACTCGAACGCGGGTCTTTACCGTCTTCTATCAGAACTATCCTGAGAACGTCATCCCGCGTGACCAAAACGGCATGCCGATCTTAAAGGCTGGCGACAAACACCAGATTACCAACCCGAACACGAAGGAGGTGGTAACGGGTTGGGACATCGCCGGCTTCAAGGGGCCTTTGAGCTGGGAGGAGGAAGAGGAGCGGCGCGCGAAGTTCAAGCGCATTCACTGAAGTTCAGAGTACAAGCTTTAGCTTGCTCTTAACGATCCTGTAACCGAACAAGCAAGCTAACCCTTGTACTCTGAGCTTCATCTGAAACTGGCTCGCTACCGACGAGAAACTGATCTATGCAAGCTAAGAACAACTACGACGTAGTCATCATAGGTTCCGGAGTAGGTGGCAGCATTCTCGCCGCCAACATTGCTGGCAAGGGAATCAATCCCAAGAACGGCGAACGCCTGCGAATCGCGATGCTTGAAGCCGGGCCGTACTGGAAGGGCGAGCCGCGACCTGGCTATGGAGTCCCGCTGCGGCGGCAGGCGATAACCAATGTCTTCAGCGACGACGCGTCGGACAGGATGTGGCCGTGGGGAATGGTGAAGATGGTCGGCGGGAGCACGATGCACTACGGCGCGAGCGTTTACCTGCCCTATGGTGTCGACTACAAACATTGGGTCGATGAAGGCACGGACTGGACAGAAGAGGCGTGTCGAGAGGCTGCGGCGGAAGTTGAAAGAATGTACAACATACACACCGAGCCGGATGAGATGCTTTCAAAGGGTTGCTTGATGTTCCGCGATGCTGCGAAGGCGCTTGGGCGGGACGTTCACCCGGCTCAGGTCGCGCGACGAAACTGCCTCTACTGCGGCTTCTGCGAAGGGGGTTACTTTTGCCGATACGATAGCAAGATGAACGCGATGACAACGTATATACCTCTCGCTGAAAAGCACGGAGTTGAGATCGTCCCAAACGCAGCCGTTGAGCGCGTGATAATAGAGAAGAGGGGTGCGAAACCCGCGGCGACCGGCGTTGTTTTCCAACAGGGCGGTAAATCGGTGGAGCTTCGCGCGTCGAAGATTATCGTCAGCGCGGGGGTCATAGGTACGCCACGTTTGCTTTTTATGTCCGGTTACGGCCCGAAGGAAGAGCTTGGCGATAAGCTCATTGTCGAAAACACAAACGTGGGCAAACATCTCGACATACACGCCGCGATAATCGTCCACGCCTATTTCGACCAGGCGATCAAGGACGGCTCGCGCGGTGCTGCCCCCGCGGGGTTCTTCTTCCTGGATGACGCGGGCCCGAATGCCTACGGAAGATTGAGAATAAAGGACAGCGGAATGATCGGAGTTGATGAACCGTGGGGTTTGGCGTTTAGTCCATTCGCTCCTGACTTCGGCCGCGAGCACAAACAGTTCATGAAGCAAGCTCGAATGCATCGCGGCGGCACGCTGGTGGTTCTAAAAAAACCTGAAGGGTACCGAGGGCGCATAAATCTTCCGACATCTCAGATGGAGTATGCGGGTAACGAGACTATAGCGCGCCGACTGCGCGAGGGTGGTGAAATGTCGCGTGAGATCTTGCAAAAGATGGGCGCCAAGAAAATCGTCGGCTACGATATGTCGCCCATCTACCATATCGCTCACGGCATAAGCACCTGCAAGGCAGGATCAGATCGTAAATCGTCGGTGGTAAATCCAAATTTTGAGTCGCACGACGTGGACGATCTCTTTATTTGTGATGCGAGCGTGCAGCCGCGGTCAGCTTCGGGCGATGCGGTTGGGCCGCTCGCGACGATTTCTGTGCTCGCTTCGCAACGAATCGTAGCCAATCATTTCAAGAAGTAGGTTGCGCGTTGTAGGAGAAGGTAATGGAACCAGCAGTGCGAGAGGTTACGTTTCAGACCGAAGATGGATGGACGATCCATGGCTCGCTGCACCTCCCCACTGGCGCGAACGTCGAGCGCACCGCGCCGGCAGCCTTGCTTCTTCATGCCGCAGGACACGACCGCGAGGCATTTGCATCGTTTGTCTATCCAGGTATGGCCGAAATACTGACGACCCAGGGCATCGCGGTGTTACGCATTGACTGGCGCGGCCGCGGCCAGAGCATAGGACAACAAGAGTATCACTCGTTCAGCGACCATCAACGATCAAGCATTTACCTTGACGTGAGAGCCGCCCTGGATTTCATCGCGGCGCAGCCGGAAGTTGATCGAGACCGCATTGCGATATTTGCCGAGGAAGTCAGCGCAGAGTGGGCGGTGACAGGATCGGCGGGAGACCCGCGAGTAAAGGCGCTCGCCCTTCTGTCCGGGAGGTTGAGCGCGAAGGCTCGGGACGCTCTCGCTTCAAACAAGCGGACTCCCATACTGTGTGTTGTGAGCAAGGAGGACAAGCGCGGCTTTGACGATATGTCGGGGGTCTACGCCGAGTCAACGAATCCCGACAGCAAGTTTCGCGTTTACGAAGACATGGGCATGGGCACCACGATGTTCACGCTCTGGCGCTACAAGTACCCCGATAAGAAGGGTGTCGAGTTCCTATCCAAGCATCAGGGGGTGGACACCGACAAGATTGGTCTCGTGCCGCGAGACCCCGGGGGCGAGGAGCCGATTGAGGATGTCATCTGCAAGTGGATTGCTGCCCGATTGAAGTCTTTCGGGCGGGTAAAAGAGGTCTCGTTTCCCACTGAGGATGATTGGACGATATACGGCAATTTGCGGATACCGGATAACCTTGAAGAGGGGGCGCGCGCGCCAGGAATTGTGCTTCTCCATTCCGGATGGAGTGACCGATACATCTTTCACGACCTGGAAACGTTGTTTGCCAAAAGCGGCATCGCCGTACTTAACGTGGATTGGCGCGGCCGAGGTAAAAGTCGCGGAAAAGGCAACTATTTCTCGCTTCCAAGAGAAGAGCGCGACCGCGCATATCTCGACGCGAAAGCCGCGATCAACGTCCTCGCGGATCAGCCTGAAGTTGACTTCCAGAAGATGGCGATTCTCGGAACATATCTCGGATCGAAGTTCGCTGTCACGGCGGCGATTGGTGATCCCAGAATAGGCGCCCTGGTGATGCTGTCCGGCTATATCCCTAGCGGAAGGGAGCGCGAAGAAATAGCGGGAGTTCCTTTTCCGATGCTGTTTATCGGCAGCCGCGGGTTCGCGCCTGTGACCAACGCGATGGCAGACCTTTATGAGCTGACAAGAGAGAAGGGAAGCGAGTTGAGGATCTACGAGGGCGGCGCCCTCGGCTATCAGTTGTTCGAGGTAGACGAGGGGCTCGAGTCCTACATCGTCAACTGGACTAAGGATCGGTTGGTTGACCGCTCGTTTGCGCAAAAGACGGATGCCAACAAAAGCTGAAACATCACTCCAAATACGAGGGCTTACGGCGATGGCGAGAATCTCCTACACCATTAACCTCATTGTAATTGTCGCACTGATCGGGGCACTTGGTTCTAAGTCCGTGCGAGCGACCGCACCCGTCGGCGCCGGCATGGACGACAGCGCAGCAAGCGAGGCGAAGCAGGTGAGCGAGACGTTTTACAGATACATGCAGGCCTATGAGAAGAAGGACATGGAAACGTTAAGCCAATCATTCGCACGCGATGAAAAGCTGACTGCGTTCTGGCCTGACCCCAGCAATCCATTTCGGATCGAGGGTTGGAAGGAGATGCGCAAAAGCTTGGAAGGGTATCTGCCGGCGATTGGGAGCATGGCGATCAACATACGCCAGCCGATGGTGCAAGTCTACGGACGGCTTGCAATCGTGACCTGCCACTGGAGTTTCTCCGGCGTCGTTGGCGCCAAGCCTCAGATGGGCAGCGGGCGCGGCAGCTATGTCTTTGAAAAACGCGACGGAGCCTGGGTCATGATTCATCTACACGAGTCGGCGATGCCAGGAGCAAGCAAATGAAAATGCGAAGAGATGCCGGCATCGCTTGAGGCGGCGGGAGGGAGTCTACTGATGCGATTCAACAGGCAATTGGCCATCGGCATAGCGATCTTTCTTGTCACTATCATTGGTCAGAATGCATTCGCTCAACAAGGCGCGGACCAGATTGTGGCGATTCGTTGCGGCAAGCTAATCGACGGGCGCACCGGTCAAGCTCAGGATGGGATGGTGATAATAGTTCGCGGTGAGAGAATCGAGGCCGTCGCGAAAGCCGAGAGCTTGACCATTCCGCCAGGCGCGACGGTGATTGATCTCAGTGGAGCTACGGTCCTGCCGGGCTTGATCGATGTGCATTCGCACATAATTCCGGATGCCGGGTACACGCAGGACTCATATCTCAAACGATCGTCCGCGCTCAACGCAATCGAGGGGCTCGTCAACGCGCAGAAGGACCTCGATGCAGGATTCACGACAATTCGTGATCCTGGTGACATGGATCCGTACTACGCACACCTCATCGTGAGAGACGAGATCAACGCCAGGAGAGTGCAGGGGCCGAGAATCGTCGCCGCCGGCCATCTACTTTCGATAACAGGTGGCCACGCAGACAACAACAACACCGCACCGGAGTTGAATATTGCAGGATTTGGCGAAATCGTCGACAGCGTGGACGAAGTTCGCAAGGCGGTGCGTAAAGAGATCAAGTGGGGAGCCGACTGGATAAAGATAGCCGCGACTGGGGGGATATACACTGCCGGAGATGATCCCGGCAGGGAACAGTTTTCGTTCGAGGAGATGAAGGCGGCGGTCGATGAGGCGCACAGGTTTGGGCGTTACGTCGCGGCGCATTCTCACGGAGTCGATGGGACGAAATCGGCTCTGCGAGCCGGAGTCAGGTCTATCGAGCATGGCAGCGTGCTCGATGATGAAGCGGTGGCGTTATTCAAGCAACAGGGCGCGTATCTCGTGCCGACGATCTACACATCGGAATACACGCTGGTCCAGGGCGAGAAGAGCAAGACACCCGCTTATGCGATTGAGAAAGCTCGAAAGCTGCACGAGATCAAACGCGAGAGTTTTATCAAGGCGGTAAAAGGCGACGTTCGCATCGCCTTTGGCACGGACACCGGCATCATCCCTCACGGCGCAAATGCTCGGCAGTTATCGCTGATGGTTAAGTGGGGCATGCCGGCACAACAAGCCATCATGTCGGCGACTTCGGTTGCGGCGGAGCTGTTGAACCTATCAAAAGATGTCGGGTCCATCGAACCCGGCAGGTTCGCTGATGTGATCGCGGTCGCCGCAAACCCGCTGACCGATATGTCGGTTATGGAGGATGTGAAGTTCGTCATGAAGGGAGGGAAAGTTGTGAAAGATACAATGGGCGCGGCAAAGAAACACCGTGACTAGCGGGAATCGCGTTTAGCGTCTTGGGTTTCCATCGAGAGGGGACGACGAAGAAATGAAGCGAGCATATTGGGCTATTTTTGTGATGACTGCTGTTCTCTTGTTCATGCCGCGTGCGTCAGGACAGGGGAAGCAGGAGAAACAAGACGGCAAAGAGAACAAAATCATCTCGTACTTCCCAACGAGCACCGGCAAGCCGACAATCCCCGACCAGTACAAGGTAACCTCAGTCGAGCAGTTGATGCCCGGTACTCGATACTACATTGAGCACGGCTCCAAGCTTCAGAAGGGCGAGCAGGTGCTGATAGTTGATGATTCCAGGACCGGCGATCCCCTTATCACCGAAGCCTGGGCACGAGCAGCAAGAGAGCGCGGGGCTATTGTCGATGTCGTGACACTCGACCTTACGTCGCATCGCTCAAGGCCCGAAGCCGGGCCGATGGGGTCGGAACCGACAAGCTGGTGGCCTACGTGGCTGGACTCCGCGATTATGAAAGCCGATGTCACACTTGTGCTCGCTCCGATTAATATAAATCACGGCATCCGCCGGCAGACGGTTGAAGAAAAGTGGAACCGCGGCCGTATAGGATTGCCGGGCAATATCTACACGCGAGAGCAACTGGCTTTTACCAAGTGGACGACTTATCCGGCAGAGCTCGATGTGGCGCTCCAACGAAAGCTATACGAGCTGACCGACGTGGATGGCGGCGCCAAGGTCATTCGCATAACTAACCAGCTCGGGACAGACCTTACCTTTACCGAGGATGTCGACCGCGACTGGATACGCCAGCACTTCGCGTACGATCTGAACCGCATCGAAGTCCCACTCACTCACCGCATGGAATACATGTTTATCCACAATAAGATTTCGCCCGGGTTGTCGAAGAAACCGGATGCTCGCGGCGTGATTGTAACAACTTCCCTGGCCACCGGCCCAACCGCGCCATTGAAACTCTATATCGAGGGCGGTCAAATAGTGAAAGTCGAAGGTGAAGGCCCTGCAACAGAGGAATGGCGGCAAGGTATTGAGAAGTACAAGGCCGTAGATTATGGATTCCCGCACGGTAAGGGCGTAGCGTGGGTCGAGGGCGTGTACTTCGGCACCAATCCAAAAGTCATTAGACCGGACTTCTTTAACTCCAAGTATTTCATAGAGCAGGGCTCATACAACTACTGGTGGTGCGAGATCAAACGTTCCGGATTTATGCACATTGGCTTCGGTAAGGGATGGTCTGGGTTGGATGGCCTTAAAGAGGATTTACCCACGTGGCACAACGATGTCTTTCTTGCCTTCCCAACGGTCTATGTAAACGGAAAGAAGATCGTCGAACTTGGGCATCTCATGCTGCTCGATGATCCGGAGATTCGCCGCATCGCCGCAAAGTACGGCAACTCGGATGAACTTTTACGCGAAGAGTGGATTCCGGAGTATGACGCGGACCCTTCAATAAAGGGTTACTACACCCGTTCGCAGTACGATGAAATATTGAAGGCGTTCAAGCGGCGCTAAGAGAAGGGATTGATCGTGATTACCAACTGAAAGACGTGCAGTGAAGGGGGTCGAAATGTTCACCTGGTGGAGTCTGCATGGTTCTGGAGCGTCTGAAGATGTCCTTGCCGAATTGCGAGAGGAGCTGCTGGCTATTGCCGATAAGTCTAGGGTCTGTGCTGAGGCGGACAACGAAGGCAATGAAAACCTATCGCAAGCTCGCTTCCGAAATTCGGAGTTGTCTGCATCTGTTTTACCAACTGACCGTGAATAAGGAGGGATGAAATGTTAAGAAAAACGCTGCGCTGCATAACTCTCATGTTCCTTGGGTCGTCACTCGTTGTTGCGTCCATCGCCATGACAGGCGATGACAAGGGTGGCCCGGAGGTTGGCCAAAAGGCGCCAGACTTTAAGTTGCCCTACGCAACCCAGGATGAGTTGAAGTACAACGCCCAAGAGGGGATGAGTCTGTCACAGTACGCCGGCAAGACGGTAGTGCTGGCTTTCTATCCTGCCGACTGGTCGTCCGGATGCACGACCGAGGTGTGCACTTTGCGAGATACGTTTAAAGATCTAGGAGAGCTTGGGGCAGTGATATTGGGTATCAGCGGCGACTACGTTTTCTCGCATCGAGAATGGGCCAAGCATCACAGCCTGACCTTTGCTCTGCTCTCCGATCACGATCATGCGGTTGCAAGGGCGTACGGTAGCTTCGATCCAAAGTTTGGATTCAACAAGCGAACCGTCTATGTGATCGATGGCGACGGAATCGTACGGTACCGCAATCTCGATCTTAAGCCCGGCAACAAGCCTGACTACGACGCGGTGCGCGACGCCATCAACAAGACGAGAACGAAACGCTCGTAAATCATGGAGCCAAGCGGCTCGGGGGTGAATCATGCCAGAAGTGAGGA
>JACXTT010005112.1_pt1 | contig 19178 bp, 14 predicted proteins | sample 9270951 | NCBI WGS metagenome assembly JACXTT01 (sample SAMN15532306, study PRJNA645909) | rock metagenome | isolation source: weathered quartz diorite | place: Puerto Rico | collected 2017-06-21 | reverse complement strand
AGGTAAATATTTAGGGACTTTCAGCGACCGCTTTATTGTTCAATCGCTAGGGCCTCATTCAACAATGCTGATCGAGGCGAAAAAATAACTCCTTTCTTCTCAGTCAATATAATTTAACATGAATTCTAAAAATTTTTCTCTTTTCGTTCTTTCATTTCTGTTTATACATACTGTTTCTGCGCAGCGCAGTTTGTTCAATAGCGGATGGCAATGTAAGTCTGTGGAGTATGCGGCAAACAAAAGTGGTGACACATCACACAAACTGGGAAACAACTGGAAAGATCAGTTCCTGATTGAAAAAATCAATACGGTTGATTCCTCTTTTAAGAAGCACGCTGATGTTGAGAAAGAACTGCAACAGCTAAGCGATAAAAAATGGCAAAAGGTTACTCTGCCGCATATTACATTCCCTGAACCACTAGTCATAAAAAAGCCAAGAGAGGGGATCGCCTATTATAAAAAGGACTTTTTCGTAAGCAAAAAACTAAGAGGGAAAATATTAAGCATAGAGTTTGAAGGGGCTATGCAGATCGCCGATGTCTGGATGAATGGGAAATTGGTATCGCAACATCAGGGCGGTTATTTGCCTTTTATCATTGATATTACGGAAATCGCGAGATATGGCGGATCAAATACCATTATATTAAAGCTACAGAATAAAAGCAACCCGGTGGTGCCTCCCGGAAAGCCCGTAAACAAGCTGGATTTTATTTACTATTCCGGGTTGTATCGTAACGTATGGTTCCGGATAAACAATCCTTTACACATCACCAATGCTAATGCAGTGAATAAGCAGGCAGGCGGCGGCATTTTTGTTACATACCCATCGGTTTCGAAAGAGCAGGCAACTGTAGATATTCAAACGCATATTCGGAATGAAGGAAATGCCGTTGCAAACTTCAATGTGGAACAAAACTTAATAGATCCATATAATCATATTGTCGCAAACATAAAATCTGACGGCAAAACATTACCAGCCGGAGCAGATCATCACTACAAGCAAAGCATCGCAATCAAAGCGCCGTTGTTATGGCACCCGGATCATCCTTACCTGTACCGGCTTCATACTATCATAAGAAAAGGAAATAAAATACACGACGAAAGAACAACACGCATTGGCATCCGCAGTTTTGAACTGTCAAAAGAGAATGGCTTGCTGATAAATGGAGAACCATTTATAATAACCGGGACGAACCGGCATCAAAACTATCCTTATATTGGTAATGCTTTGTCGGACAACGCGAACTATCGCGACGCCTACTTGATAAAATCTGCAGGCATGAATTGCATCCGCACTGCACATTACCCGCAGGCTGCTTCATTTTTAGATGCTGCGGATGAGCTAGGAATATTAATCGTGGACTGTATTCCCGGGTGGCAATTCTTTAACAAAGATTCGGCCTTTGCCAAAAATGTATTTTCTGATATACAACAAACTATTCGCAGGGATAGGAACCATCCTTCTATACTGTTGTGGGAGACAAGTCTTAATGAAACGTACCCGCCAGCAGAATTTCGCTGCAAGCAAAATGAGGTAGCAAAAAGCGAATGGATTGGTACGAAGAATTTTTTTACCAGTGGCGATTCTTATTACACGAAAGCCTGCTGGGACGTGCCTTATGACGATTGGAGCGATGAATGGGGCCCTGAGAAAAGAAACAACACAACTTACCCGGAAAACAATTTTCTAATAAGGGAATATGGCGATTATGAGTTTGGCGGCGGCAACAGTACATCGCGTCAGCTGAGAGGAGCCGGGCAAAACGCGCTATTACAGCAAGCGTGGAACCTTCAATGGGAGCATAATAAAAACTTGGCAGCATTACCTCGTTGCATAGGCGACCTCACTTGGGCTTTTTATGACGGGCTTGCAGGTGTAACAGATGAAATTGAGGCATGGGGCGTTTCTGACCTGCTAAGGATTCCCAAATTCTCTTTTTATTTTTTTCAAAGCCAGCAACCTGCATTGGTAAATAAAAATCTGCCGACAGGATCAGGGCCAATGGTTTTCATTGCCAATTACTGGAAGGAAAAGACAGACGGTGATAAAGTAGTAGTGTATAGCAATTGCAATGAAGTGGCTTTGTACCTAAATGATAAGCTGATTGCAAAACAAACGCCTGACAATGGGCCGGAAACCAAGTACGGAACTGATTTACAAGCTGGTGGAAAACCTTTTGATGGCGGCAATTGCAACCGTCTTAAACATCCGCCTTTTACCTTTCATCATATTCCTTTCATGCCCGGAACATTAAAGGCGGTCGGCTTAATAGGCGGCAATGCGGTAACAACTTATCATATCTCGACACCAGGCGATGCAGCTGCTATTCAGCTGGAAATAAATGACTGCGGAAAATATTTCTCCGCAGATGGTGCTGATGTGATTTTTGTGTATGCTAAGGTAGTGGATAAAGAGGGCAATCTATGTATAGATAAAAATATGCCCCTGACTATAAAACTGTCGGGTGACGCAAAAGTCATAAGCCCTGAAACCGTCAATACTGAGGCGGGTATTGCTACATTTTTATTGCGTGCCGGAACACATACAGGAAATGTTCAATTGATTGCAGGCGGAGCCGGATTAAAACAAGGGCACCTAACCGTTCAGGCTTATTAAATATCAACTTTCCAAAAATGAAACGAACCCTACCGTACTTTTTGTCCTTATTCTTTTATGGCCTCGCGGCGGTTGCCATCGCACAGCAACACGTTTACACACCGGATAACGAAAACGGGACTTACACTAACCCATTGCTGTGGGGCGATTGGCCAGATCCCGATATCATTCGTGTGGGTGACGACTTTTATTTGGTATCGACAAGTATGCATTATGTGCCAGGCTGCCCGATTCTGAAATCAAAAGACCTCATTAACTGGCGAATGGCAGGCTACGCTGTGCAAAGGTTTGATGAAGACCCGCGGTATAATCTAAAGGGTGGAAATATGTATCTCAGAGGCTCATGGGCGGCATCGATCCGCCACCATAACGGGTTGTTTTACGTTGGCTTTTGCACGCCGCAATGGGATAAAGAAAAAGGCCATTTTTCGATTTGTACAGCAAAGAATATTGAAGGTCCATGGACGCGAACGATATTCCCGGAGTATTTATACGATCCGGGTCTGCTTTTTGACGACGATGGGAAAATATATGTAGTTCATGGTCAGGGCAAGTTATATGTCACTGAGCTCGCCGCCGATGCCCGTTCGGTAGTCGGCAAACCAATTCAGATATGGAACAAACCTATTGAGAAGCCGGCCGGATCCTCGGCGCAATATGGCAAATATGGCATGGAAGGTTCGCATGCTTATAAAATCAACGGATATTATTATATAACCTGTCCAGCAGGCGGAACAGAAGGATGGCAGGTATGCTTGCGAAGCAAAAATATCTATGGACCCTATGAAAGCAAAATAATTGCCCAGGATGAGTCGACCTACCCCAATAACGGGCTTCACCAGGGCGGTATGGTGCAGTTAAAAAATGGTGACTGGTGGTTTATTATCATGCAAGACCGCGGACCTTTTGGCAGGGTACCTAATCTTCTTCCGGTAGTGTGGAAGGATGGCTGGCCGATGCTGGGAAAAGACGGAAATGGCAAGGGTGTTGAGGTTTTCGCTAAACCAAATGTAGGGCATTCATCCGCAGTGGTCACCCCGGCAACGTCAGATGAGTTTAATAGCCCAAAGCTCAGCCTGCAATGGCAATGGAACCATAATCCTGATGACGAAAAATGGTCACTTAAAACCCGCCCGGGGTATTTATCTATCAGTGCCTCGTATGCCGGTTCCTTAAAAGAAGCCCGCAATTCGTTGAGTCAACGGGTTCAGGGTCCTCTGTCATCGGGAATGGTTCAGCTTGATGTATCCGGGCTTAAAGATGGAGACAACACCGGATTGGCTGTCTTCCAGTTCCCATACGCATTTGTAGGCGTTCAGCAAATAAAAAATCAACGACAGATCGTTATGGTTAATGATGGTAAAACCGTTGCTGTAGTGCCTCATTTCAAACAAACAAAGATATGGCTTCAGGCTTCCGCCAGTACCGGAGGTGGCGGCAAAGCCACTTTCTCATACAGCACTGATGGAAGGGTTTTTCACAGCATTGGGGATACACTGAAAATGGGGTTGGGACTTGACTGGACTGCTAACAGGTTCATGCTGTTTAATTTTAACTCAATTGCTGGTAATCCCGGAGGCAAGGCTTATTTTAATTGGTTTCATTTCTCAGGCATCAATTCAAACGCAGCAAAAGCCCGTATCAGTTATAATGGCGACTGTATGAAAATAGATGGCGATGATATTTTTATATACAGCGCAGCTTTTCATTATTTCCGCGTACCTAAACCCTTATGGCGAGACCGTTTGGCAAAAATAAAAGCGGCAGGCTTCAACACGGTTGAAACATATATTCCCTGGAATATCACCGAGCTCAATATGCCTAAAAACCCGCAAGATCAATCCCAGTTTGATTTCACAGAAATTAAGGACTTTTTAAAAATGGCTTCGGATGAGTTCGGGCTATATGTTATTGCGCGCCCCGGTCCGTTTATTTGTGCAGAGTGGGCTGGTGGCGGCTATCCGCGCTGGCTGGCAAAATATAAGCCTGCAAAATATCCGGATGAGTTTTGGTTAAGAGGCAATGATCCTGTTTACATGCAATGGAGCAAACATTGGTTTAATGCAATAGACAAAATTTTGCTTCCTTAGCAGGTAACCAGCAGACCACGCGGAAGTAAAGGCATCATCATGGAGCAGATTGAAAATGAATACGATTACCAGGAGGCGAAGGATAAAACGGGAGCATTAAAAACATTTTACCAGACGGTAAGAAATGACGGGATCGACATCCCTTTATTTACCTGCCTTACTAACGAGTGCAGGGGCAGCAAAGACGATATGCTGAAAAATGTTTTTGATGCAGAAAATCTTTATGTGGACTTGAAAGAAGCGCCGGGGTGTGCCCAGCGAATTGCACACTTAAAGCAACTACAACCCGATGCGCCCGCTTATGTAACCGAACTGCAAGGGGGCTGGTTTTCGCTTACTAAAGGCAGCCTTAGCGAAGACAATTATTCCGACTACAGGCACTATCAGGCAATTACGTTAATGTCTATGTTAGGCGGCGCAACAGGATTAAACACGTACATGTTTGTTGGCGGCACAAACTTCGCCGGCTGGGCAGCCAGAGGCCAAACCACTACTTATGATTACAATGCGCCTATTTACGAGAACGGCAGTCTTAGTAAAAAATATGAGGTAGCCCGACAAATCGGCGTTTTCATCCATAAGCAAGGAACTGCTCTTGTACACGCAAAAGGCGGCCCTTGTACACTGATCGATGGCGCTAAATCTTTGTATGGAGGTGTAAGGGTTTCGCCTGACGGAACGAAGTTTGTGTTTTTGCACAATACCGACCCTGATCAAGGTATTGCCGGTACAGTAACTGTGGTCCCGGGCACATCATCAACAAAAGATTCGGTTTATAATATCGATCAGAATGGTCAAAGAGTGCTTATTAAAACAGGCGCCGGAAATAATGATACTTCTTTGTTTAAACCTTTTCGCGTCACATATCATTTAAGCGGATTAGGTTCAGAAATTTTGGTTATCCCACCGGGGAAAAGTCCTGATGAAGGCACATGGTGGTTTGGCGATAAAATAAAGGAGGCCTCAAATTCTGTAAAGCCTGTCCACATGCGCATAGCAACGGTTTGGAAACGAAATGAAGATTACCAGGTGAAGTGGATGAATGCAATCAGATCTTTACCGGAAATGGGTGTTAATGATTGCAGGTATGTATTATATCGCTCGTCTGTTACTTTACCCGAAAAAGAGCTGAAATTATTTAGCCGGCTGCTGTTCAACACTTACTCAAGAGATATTATTAATGTGCAAGTTAATGGCAAAATTGCCCCTAGATTGGCGCCGTCAGAACAGTATTCAGCAGAAGCCACACGCAATCTTAAAACTTCTTTCCAACCTTTAAAGAACAACGATTTTGATAATGCTTTTGATGTTACAGGATTGATGCATGAAGGCAAAAACGAGATTGTGGCATTATACGAAAATATTGGCCACGAGCACGGTTACGAGCCAATGGAGCAGCTTTCCGGAATCAAAACAGCAGGAGTTAGCGACACATTAAACGAGATTAAGTACAAACTTGACTGGCAGGTAAGTAACAATGTTTCAGGGGTTGAAAATAAGTGGATGGATGAAAATGCAAGACATGAAAATTGGGCGAAAGTAACACTTGATACGATTATGGCCATACCGCGAAAAGGAAACAATATTCAGCCCAGGGGCCGGCACGATGCGCTGATGACATGGTATATGGCGGAATTTGAAATAGCTAAATCTGCTGATTACCAAAAAGCCCTGTGGCGTTTATTAGTCAACGCATCGGGTAACGGTTACATTTATCTGAATGGGCACAATCTTGGCCGCTATTGGGAGGTAGGACCGCAGCGGGAATTTTATTTACCAGAATGTTGGCTGAACTTTGGCAACGGTAAAAAGAATGTTATCAGTATCGGTCTTTGTCAGACCGTCAATGGCGGTGAGATTAAAGCAATGGAAGTGGCGACATATTAAGGCAGCTTTCGATCAGCTTCAGTCGATTCAAAGCATTTTTGATTGATGCTCCGGCTAACCTGTCATTAACCATGTAATCCAAATAAACCCAATCGCATGCGGTACTATAATAAACAGTTATGCTAAAGTGTCCGACGTGCTGTGGCAGTTGCTTTTTTTCTATCAACTTACATTTTTTTGGCGGACTATTTGCAATATCAATGAGGTTTGCATCGGAAATAATTGGTTGATAGTCTAAGCAAATGCTATCATGGAGGTTTTGTATTCTCGTTGAGGATAATACGATCCAGTTTGTGGAAAATAAAAAATCCCCGACAATAAAAGCAAATTGCTTATATTCAAATAGTTAATAAATTGTTAATGCTAATGATAGATAAGTCTGCCAATACCCTGACAGTAAAAACAGCATAAATAGATGTTTTTTAACTATTTATGCTGTTTGTGGAGAATATCGGATTTTGCAGGGCCTCCAATGCAACAAGCAAACGCCCTTTTTGATGCTCTGAGAGCGGTTTTTGATTTTTCATTTTATGCATTTTGGGGTGTTTTTGGCAGAGTTTTGGCAGAGTTTTTTCGAGATAAAATTGATTAAAATCGATGTTTAAAATACAATAAATGCGGTTTTTAAAACTGTTTTAAGAAATGTCTTTAATAAAATTAGGCTTTTTTTCGATTTTGCCCAGTTTTCTGACATGTCTTTTCTCAAAAAATCACCGAAATTAATCCACATTTTCAGAGATATTTTGCCAGCTGAGAACGTTATACTTTGTTCTTTTTTCATTTTCGCTTCCACCATAGATTAGCGTCTTATTTACCTGTGTAGGAGCTGCAATCTCTTCGAACCTGTCCATTTCTTTAAATAAAGCTGTGCTTATCGTTTGGGTTGCTTTGATCTCGAAGATAGAAAAGCCCTCTCCCTTTTTCATTAGCAGATCAACCTCATGTGCATTGCTGTCCTGCCAGAAGTAATGACCCTGGTGGAGGTATTGATGTTGGTTTTGCTTTTGGTACTCGGCCAGTATCATATTTTCAAAGATGTTACCTTTCAGCCTGTTCTCTTCTAATTCTTCGGCTGTCCTTATTCCCAACAAATGAGTTAGTAACCCCGTATCGTAAAAATACAACTTTGGACTTTTTATCAATCGCTTGTTGAAGTTCTGATGATACGGTTGTAAAAGAAAAACGATATAGCTGCTTTCGAGTATCGACAACCAGGCTTTGGCCGTGTTATGAGATATATCACATTCATTGGCCAAAGCACTGAAGTTAAGTAGCTGCCCTGCACGGCCTGCACACAAACTTAAAAAGGTACGGAACACCTTTAGGTCTCTTATATTCATTAGCTCAGTGACATCCTTTTCTATATAGGTCTGGATGTAATTAGCATAAAAGACAGCCGGATCGATGTCCCTGTCAAAAATAGCAGGGTAGAATCCTTTGACGCAGGCTTGTGTGTAAGAGTTTGCCAATAGATCGGAACGCTTTAATTCAGTAAAGTCTAAGGGCAATAACTTAAACAGGGCAACCCTGCCCGCCAATGTTTGGGTTATGCTATTTAACAAATGAAAATTCTGAGAACCAGATAGAATGTATTGCCCCATCAATTTAGATTCATCTACCCGGCCTTGTATGTAGGAAAATAATTCAGGAACCCGTTGCACTTCATCTAAAATAACCTTCTGATCGTATTGGTTCAAAAAACCGATGGGGTCATCCAGGGCAAAAGACCGTATATTGGGGTTCTCCAAACTCACATACCGATAATCGCTAAAAAGTTCTTTTAGCAAAGTTGTTTTACCCGATTGTCTTGGTCCCGTAAGCGCCAGAACCGGAAATTTGCTCTTTTGGGCTTCTATTATAGGTGCAATTTGCCGCTGAATAAAATCACTCACAGCTATAAATTTAAGCAAATTTCGTTAATTACTTACAATTTACATAAATTCTATTTACAAAATACATAATATAAACTTACAATTTGCATGGATAATAGAATGCAATACTTGTCTTTTTTGATCACATTATAACTACTGTGAAGATGTAGGCCTGTTTATTAAATTTGAAAAAGTTAATACACTGCCTCCATAAATGAAAGATGACCGATTAAATCTATACAAGTCCCTGTTCAGAGGTAGGGAGGATGTCTTTGCTCTAAGATGGGAGAAAGCTGGCAAAAGCAGCTATATGCCAGCTTACAATTTTGATCCTCATCGATATAAACTGCATCAAATGAAAGGCGGTACTTTCCAAACCTTTACAGATAAAACATACCAGTCTTTAACGGATGGCCATCTTATCAAACATCTTAAGGGAGAGCAGGTTGTAGGACTATATCCATTGTTGTATGACAACAAATCCTGGTTCATTGCAGCGGATTTTGATGAAGCAGATTGGATTATTGAATGCCAGGCATTTATTAAAATTTGTGAAGAACATGATATTCTCGCGTATTTAGAGCGTTCCCGTTCGGGAAAAGGTGGTCACGTCTGGATATTTTTTGAAGAACCTTATGAGGCGTTCCGAAGCAGAAAAATAATGACGACTTTGCTGAAGAAAGCAGGTTTAATTTCGGTATTCGATAAGAATTCAAGCTTCGACCGGCTTTTTCCCAACCAGGATTATCACTCAAAAAAAGGCCTGGGGAATCTCATTGCCTTACCACTCAATAAAACGAGTTTAATTAATGGAAATAGTTGTTTCATTGATCCTGAAACTTTACAACCGTTTAATGATCAATGGACATTTTTAAAAACGATTATAAGGGTTTCCATAGACCAGCTTAATTATATCTACAAAGAACATACTGATAAGGATGAGATTTCCACAGGACTATTCCAAAAAGATCAAAGCACAACTGGAAAGCTAGCTATCGTCTTAAATAATGAAATTCATATTAGCCGTGCAGCGTTACCCGCTTCGCTAATAGCTTTCCTAAAAGACGAGTTAAATTTTGCCAACAATGAATACCAGATAAAAAAGAATATCAATAAGAACACCTTTGGCGTAAAGCGTTATTTTAAGTTGCTAAAAGAAACTTCAGAATCAATCTCAATTCCTCGTGGATTTATTGGCAGGCTGCTACGCTTCTGTAAAGAACAACAAATTGAATATGAGCTTGAAGATCAGAGAAAAAAATTAGAGGCAATCAGTTTTAAGGGTTCGATAGTACTAAGGGAATATCAACTGCCAGCGCAGCTAGCAGCTACGAAAAAGGACTTCGGAATTATTGTGGCGCCTCCCGGCTCGGGCAAAACGGTATTGAGTTTAGGCATTATAAAAGATAAGCAGCAACCAACCCTCATTTTAGTTCATCGTAAACAACTGGGAGACCAATGGATAGAACGAATAGAATCATTCCTGGGGATACCTAAAAAAGATATTGGGCGCATTGGCCAGGGGAAGAACAGAAAGGGTAAACATATCACTGTTGCCATGATTCAAAGCATGGAAAAGGCACTTGAATCAACGGAATCTATTGAATTGATAAATGCTTTTGGTACAGTCATCATTGATGAATGTCATCATGCTCCTGCGGAAACTTACCAACGGGTTATCGGAAAGCTGAATAGTTATTACATGTATGGCCTCACAGCTACTCCATTTAGAAAATATAATGATGGCAAGTTGATATTTATTCATTTAGGGGAAATAATCCATGAGGTCAAAGCACCGGATGTACAAAATCAGACAAATACACAAATCATCATCAGAGATACCGATCTGTTTGTTCCCTTCAATACCAAAACAGACAAGTTTGAAACACTTTTTAAGATTCTGGTACATGATTCGGCGAGGAATCAACTTATTTTGAACGATGTGGTATCAAGACTAAACTCCGGCAAGAAAGCTGTTATTATTACAGAACGAAAAGAGCATATTATATCGTTGCAACAGTATTTAAAACAGAATTACGATACTATAGCATTAAGCGGCGAAGATTCCGATCTAAGTAAAAAATCCAAATGGGCGGCTATAAATAAAGGAGAATTCCAGGTACTAATTACAACAGGCCAATATTTCGGTGAAGGCACAGATATTCAAAATATAGAATGTCTCTTCTTGGTTTACCCTTTTGCTTTTGAAGGTAAGCTCATTCAATATATCGGCAGGGTACAACGGTCAGAAATATCACCTGCAATTTATGATTATCGTGATCACAAGATCAGCTACCTGGAAAGACTGTTTCAGAAAAGAAACCTGTATTATAAGAAGCTCGATCAAAATGGCTTAACAAATCCGATAGATGAAAGTGAAACAATAAGTGGTCAAATCAATGAAAAATTTGAAGTGCCAGTTGAACAATTAGAATTTAGATTCGGCAGCATTGCTGTTAAATATTCAATCGCTGATTTTAGCGGGAAAGAAGTTGAGTTTGAAATAGAGAATTTAAATATAAGACCGGAATTTACTGTACTTAAACCTTACTTTATACGGTTCCTCAAAAGCCCAACCGTAGTGGTTGAAATCCGAGCTACATTCCAGCATAACAGGCTGGTATTTAAATCAGCTTCTTCCAATGACCTTGATAAAATAAACTGCGAAGTTATTGAAAGTGTAAAGTTCCGGTTCTTAAATAAAAAGATTATTAAAGGTATTCCTGCAGATGAAGAAAATCTTTTAGATGCTGAAAAAGTACAAGGCGGTGCTGAACAATCGATCTATGCAAACGAAGATGAGTTATTGGAAAATATACTAACACTTAAACAATATAAGCATCATCGACACCTCCGTTACCTTTCTCAAAAACATGAACGAACGATATTAAAACTTCGTTTTGTACTGGAACCTTTTTCATTTGTGTTTTTGCTCGCCGGTAATAATCAATACCATTTGGTTTGGGAAACATTAGACACTGAAGAAGCAACGTATATATGGCATATTGAGAAATCAGTCTATGAATTGGAACGAAGTATAAAGCGGATAGATGGGCTCCTTGGACAGATACGAACAAAAGGGCGGCAGCAATATCTGGAAACGAATCCGCAGCATTTTAGCCGCATTCTACATGATTACTCTGATGAAACTAAGGGTTTGATAATTTGGAAGGATATTTTAGAGGAGAAACTATTTTGACACAAGCATTGGTTAAAACTATTCTTATAGATATAACCTAACAAGCTTATAACATGCACGCGGCAACGTGGAGAATAGTAAATTCTACTTAAGAAACACTAAGCTATTTACATTCAGATAGTTAAAAAAATATTGATGATAATAATAGAGAAGTCTGCCAAAACTCTGACAGTAAAAACGGCATAAATAGCCGATTTTTAGCTATTTATGCCGTTTGTGGAGAATATCGGAGTCGAACCGATGACCTCTTGCATGCCATGCAAACGCTCTAGCCAGCTGAGCTAATCCCCCTTTTTTCAAATAATAGTTCCCCATTGGTCTTCCCGACTATCGTCTGGACGCTTTAACCAGCTGAGCTAATCAGCTCGAAATGGATTGCAAATATATGTTTTTAAAATAAAGCCCCAAACGAAATATCTAAAATGTCAATTTGCAGTACAACATATTTATACCTATAAGCCGTCTGTCGACGCCATCCTGTACCAAAACGAGCCTCCTTTACTCAAAATGAAACATTCGGAAGGGTATTCGGGTTAATATAAAATTAACTTTAATTCACTACCAATGAATGCATTAATCAAAATCGCCCTGTTTTCTGGGGCAGTGTTATTTGCCGTTCAAGGAATGGCAAGTACCATCAAAAGCGACACGACAAAGATCGGTAAAGTAACGCGAAAAGTAGGCAACCAGATATCCAATACCGCAGCAAATACTGAGTCGCACATTGTCGACAGAAAGTATGCTGAGAAACGCGGGCCCCATGGTGAATCCGTTTATATCACCAAACATTCGCATTACTATTATATCAATAAAAAAGGCCATCGGGTTTACATAACGAAGGCGCAGATGAAAAACGAAAAAGAGGACTAAATTTCAATTAAAGACTGCAATTGTGGTTGAGTGAACGGTTGATTGGAGAGATTCGAGCATTAAATTTTGATTTCGCAAAACCGTCTAAAAACAGTAAAGCCCCTGATGGGCAGGGGCCTTTACTAACCAATTATAAACCTAAATTATGAGAAGACTTTTTTAAAATTCTATGGTGTAAAAGTAACACTATTATTTGAAATGTACTATACACATTTGTAATTTTTTTGTCACCATTTCAATTAACTTCTTGTTAACATTGAATTTTCAATAACTAAACAATTGAAATTATGTAAAACGTATAATTTTCTATTGTTGTATTGTTGTTTTGTTTAAGTTAACGATGTAAAATTAGATAAAAAATTTATAAATGCAATTATTTTTTTAATAAAATCAATAAAAACTTGAAAATAACATCAATAAAATTCAAAAAAAGTAGGAGTTTTATTTATTTTGCTTCATTATAAGGTGTTTTTAGATAATTTTTAAGCAGATATTAAATTATTAATCCTGTTTTCTGTCTAAATTTTATTTAAAAGACGAATTTATTCATATTTTTTAATCTAAAATGGCTGAAAGAGTTAAAAAAATGTTAAAATTTTACCTTTGATTATTGATATTTCCCAATGAATGCCTCTGCCAGAGGCATTTTCGTCGTTTAATTCAATCTATAACGCAAAATTCTGAGAATATTACTTAACACCAACATCTTTCTTCGAATACTTTATCACTTTTGCGCGAAATCTATTTACCTGCATGACTAACGCTAAAAAAATTATACACCCTGAACTTACTCCTTCTCTTTTATGGGTGATGGCGATTGCAACCGGATTAATTGTTGCTAACCTATATTATAATCAGCCTTTGTTGGATGATATGGCCCGGACTTTTCATGTTGGTAGCGGTAAAGCGGGACAGGTGGGGGGACTAACACAGTTGGGTTATGCAACCGGAATGCTTTTTATTGCGCCGCTTGCCGATATGATCCGTCGGAAAAGATTGATTATGGTATGCCTGGCTTTGGCTACGGTTGCACTTATATTGGTTGGAATGGCGACGGGAATTAATTTACTGATCGTCGCCAGTTATTTTGTAGGTATATTCTCTTTGATCCCGCAGCTGCTGGTCCCGATGACGGCACATCTAGCCAGACCGGAAGAACGCGGGGCTAAGATCGGCTTTGTGATGAGCGGTTTATTATTGGGTATATTATTATCAAGAACCATCAGTGGCTTTGTTGGTGCGCACCTGGGCTGGCGGGCAATGTTTTATATAGCTGCCGGGATAATGGTGGTGATATGGCTATTGTTGTTTTTTCTGCTTCCGGAAATTGAACCTGAATATACCGGAACATATGGTGCACTCATGAAGTCGCTGCTTACCTTAATAAAAGAAGAGCCGGCATTGCGGGTTGCTGCTGTACGTGGTGCTTTGTGTTTTGCTTGCTTCAGCGCTTTTTGGGTAACGCTTACCTTTTTGCTTCGCGAAAACTTTAACAGAGGAAGCGATGTGGCGGGCTTATTTGGTTTGGTGGGTGCCTTTGGTGCTCTTGCAGCCGGACTAATGGGTAAGCTAAGCGACAAAATGGACGCTTATAAACTATCCGCCTTTACGCTTTTGCTTATTGTGATTTCATTTGTGGTATTTTATTTTTCTGCGCATAGTTTGGTCGGATTAATCATAGGTGTAATAGTAATGGATATGGGCGTACAGGCTACTCATATTTCCAACCAGTCGCTGATATTCGCCTTACGGCCCGAGGCTCGCAACCGTATCAATACCGTATATATGGTAGCCTATTTTATTGGTGGCGGCTTTGGTACTTACCTGGCGGCACAGGCATGGGCTTATTATAAATGGACCGGTGTGTGCATTTTGGGTATTGCGGTTTCCGTTATCGCAGTCATTGTTCATCTGTTAAGCCACCGGATTGTACAAAAAATCAGGCGCGGTGTATAGTTAAATGTCTAATCCGGAGACGATATTTCGTTATTACAGCGAATAAAACTCTCAGAATACCATTTTCAGCATTGGTATAAAAACTTGCTTCTCTTTTTGTCAAGTTACAATTAGTTGCAAAGTTTCATTTTTCTTGTTTTTTAGGGCTATTGTGGCACAAAATTGGGGTTACAGTAATTGTAATTGGTCACATGATCGATCCAAAGAAAAAAACACAAGGCAGCGAAGAACAGAAGTGGGAAAACCCGCAGGATCCTGAATTGCCTTCTGACGAGCGTGACAAGGAACAAATTATAAGACAGTATAAAGAAGCAAAGAGACGCAAAGATAATCTTACCGAAAAAGATCACATTGACAAAGAACCCAAACACGAGTGAACTCGTATAATAAGTAACAGCCCCTAATTGGACTATTATGAAAAATCATAAGAAAACAACCGCCAGTAAACTTCTGACCCGTTTTGACAACGAGTTGAAGTCGATTTTGATGAATGATTTGAATAATAATAAAGGCCTTAAACAGCAATTATTATATAGGAACCAGCGGCTAAGGTTACAAGTTCGCTAATGCGAACAACTATCCGGGGTTAAAAACATCGACAATAGCGACCAGCATTGATTTGGCCGCTATTTTTTTGCGGTATATCCTATAATGAGCCCTGCAGTTTTTTCTGAAGCGCCCGGTTTACCCATCTTTTCGTGAAGCTTATTGTAATTACTGAGCATGTTATCATAGTAAGCCTTATTGTTTAATATCAGACCCATTTCTTCATTAATCTTTTCAGGATTGCAGTCTTGTTGGATCAGCTCCTTCACTACCAAACTGTCCATTATCAAATTAACCAGCGAAATATATTTTACGCGGATCACCATTCTGCCTATGGTAATACTGATGATACTGCTTTTATATACCACCACTTGTGGTACATTAAATAAAGCGGTCTCTAAAGCAGCCGTTCCCGAAGCTACAATAGCGGCGTGCGCAATATTCAGCAGGTCGTAGGTTGAATTGAACAGCACTTTGATTTGGCTGCCCTGTAAATACTGATCGTAATAAGCCTGGCTGAACGATGGGGCGCCAGCAATTATAAATTCATAATCAGGCCATTTTTGTGCCACTGCGATCATGTCAGGTAATAGGCGACTGATCTCCTGCTTCCTGCTACCGGGTAATAATGCGATGATCTTTTTATCGGGAAGTTGATTTTTAATACGGAAATCAGGATCGGGTTTAAAGGCTGAAACCGCATCCAATAAAGGATTGCCGACATAATCCACTTCCATTCCCCAGTCTTTATAAAAATCAACCTCAAAAGGAAGAATACAAAACAGGTGATCGACGATGCGTTTGATCTTAAGTACCCGTTTTTGATTCCAAGCCCAAACTTTTGGGGAGATATAATAGCATACAAGGATATTATTCGTCTTCGCAAACTCGGCAATTTTTAGGTTGAAACCCGGGAAATCGATCAATACCAAAACGTCAGGTCCCCATGCAGCAATATCTTCCTTACAGGCTTTCATGTTTTTGAAAATAGTGCGCAGATTAGCCACTACTTCGATAAAGCCCATATAGGCCATATCGGCATAGTGCTTTACCAGTGTGCCTCCTTCGGCAAGCATCAAGTCGCCGCCGAAGAAACGGAATTCAGCTTCGGGATCTTTTTCTTTCAGTGCTTTCATCAGGTTGGCCCCGTGCAGATCGCCGGAGGCCTCGCCGGCTACCAGGTAATATTTCATAGCCGTTAGATGTTGAATTTCCAGGTATTGATTAAAGGTATGGCATGATGTGCCGTCATGTCAAACTGCACCGGTACAACTGAGACATAATTGTTCTCCAAAGCCCATACGTCAGTTTCTTCGCCGGTATCATTTAGCTGGAATACGCCTGTCAGCCAGTAATAAGGACGCTTGTGAGGATCCATGCGCTCATCAAACTCCTCGGCCCATTTGGCATTAGCCTGACGGCATACTTTTATACCTTTAATATGCGCAGTGTTCGGAAAGTTGACATTGAGCAGGGTAGAGGCTGGTAAGCCGTTTTGTAAAACCTGCAACGCTATTTCTTTTACATACTTCAGGCAGTGGCTAAAATCCGCCTGCAAAGTATAATCATCCAACGAAAAGCCTATGGACGGAATGCTTTCAATCGCTCCTTCAACCGCTGCCGACATCGTGCCCGAATACAATATATTAATAGAGTTATTCAAACCGTGATTGATACCTGAAACACACAGGTCAGGCTTTTTACCTTTGAATACCTTATTTACTGCCAGCTTTACACAATCGACCGGCGTGCCAGAGCAGCGGTAACTTTCAATTCCTTCATAAATATCCACCTTATCCAAACGCAGCGGACTGCCAATAGTAATAGCATGCCCCATTCCTGACTGTGGACTATCGGGTGCCACCACTACTACATTGCCTATTTCGCGCATGATATCCATTAAGGCTTTTATTCCCGGTGCAGTAATTCCGTCGTCGTTAACAACCAGGATGGTGGGCTTGTTGGTTTTCATTTGGCCAAAATTAGTTATATTTGATTATGGTTACTGCTGAAAAGAAGAAATATACGGTCGAAGACTATATGATGCTTGAGGAAGGTGCACCTTTTCAGTTAATTAACTATAACCTTATCATGTCTCCATCACCGACACCAATTCACCAGGCTATCTCATTACAACTTACGTTAGCCCTCGCAGATTTTCTCAGGCAATCCGATAATCGTGGGTACATGGCATATGCGCCACTTGACGTGAAATTTGACGAGGGGAATATTATGCAGCCTGATCTGATTTATATTGCCGCAGAAAGAAAGCCGAGATGATTACTAGTGTGATAGAAGGTGCACCCGATTTAGTTATTGAAATACTCTCTCCTTCAAATGCATACTATGATCTTCGCCAAAAGAAGGACATTTATCAGAAATATGGTGTAAAGGAATATATTATTGTCGACCCAATCGCTTTTAACTGCGAGTTGTATGTGTTGAAGGATGGCACATATCAGATTGATCAGAAAAAAGAAAAGACGGAAATATTGCATTCGTTATTATTGCCGGGCTTGAGTTTTGACCTGAACAAGCTATTTAATTGGTGATATAGTCATCGAGCAAGCCATTTAATTGATCTTTACTTTTATTGAGTTTACCCATAAGGCCTGCCTGTCAAAAGTTTTTTCAAAGTTTTTTAAAAGGAAGTCTTTATCTGCGGTTATTCTGCCAATAAAAATTTGATTGCCGTTAATATTAATAATGACAGGCTGCTCCAGGTTGACCATAACCGGGCTTATTAACAGTTCAATTTCAGTCACTCGTGACGATTCGATATTAAAAATATTGTTAATATATGAAGCTTTGACCTCGGCGCTCTTTTGCAGCATAAAATAATAAGGATATTTCTTCATCCATAGCTTATGTACTTTATCGTAATTGTCGAAATTCAAAACAGTATACCATTTGGCTGGGGTTATTAATGTATCAATCTTGGTGATCTTCAGCCAATCGCATGAGTTATACAGAGTATCTTCGTTTGTTTCCCAACAAACACGGGCCTGAAAAGGATTTCTGGTCTGAGTATTTAAAAAAGAAACTGCATAAGCGATATCTTTATCGAGATGTTTATCCTCATGTTTGTAGTTTATATATTCTTTATAATTTAATCGGTTATCAATTTTAACAAGCGAATCAATAATTACCCTGGCCATTTGAATAGGCCTGAGATCGTCAAGGTCAGAGTGAACGATATATGCTGGCCGGTTTTGTATATTTCTTATATAAAAGTCCTTTCCAAAAAGGACATTCAACATGGAATTATAAGCCACAATACCAGCAAACTGGCCCGGCACATAGACACCCATACTGATAGCACCGTCAGATCCATCCGAATGACCTAACACATATACGCGATTGTCGTCAATGTTTAACACCCTTTTGAGGCCGATCAGTATGTTCGAAAGAGTGCTATAAGTAAGATTCGGGGAAATGCCACGCGTGCTACCAAATTGATTAACAGCCCAATTGAAATGCTTGCCCTCGTCGCTAATAGGCTGAACTATAATATAATTTTGGTTTCTTAAGGCAGAAAAGAAAGAAGGGGGTTCGAAGGTTTCAAGGCTATCGATCCCCGTGAACGTGCCAAGCCCTGTTGCGCCATGAAGCATCAATACGCACGGCTTTTTTTCAGCGTTATTGTAATTTGATGGGATATAAATCCGTACCGGTATCTTCCCGAAGATCGAATCGACGTAATAATAAATAAACTCCCGTCCGGTCTTTTCCATCGCCGGATACAGCGACCAGTTATTCAATATCTTGTAGGCTGAATCGGCATTAATAGAAGAATTTCGAGCTATTTCCCCAATCTGAATACCTGCATTGTCCGGCAGGGGTAGGATTGGAAATTTTGACTGCGCTGAAAGGGCAATTGGCATGGAAAATATCCCGCAAAGAAATAAGGCTTTGATGAGGTTTTTTTTCATTGGAAAAGGTTTGTTAAAAATGATGGCATTTTTTTGAAAAGGTTGCATTAATTAAAAAGTAAAAAGCCCCGTTTTCACGAGGCTTTGCTTTGTCTTAATTCTTGCCCTTGTTTCCGGGCTCTTAAAGAGCCCCCGCCTTTATCTCTTCCACAATAGCCGGTTCGAGCATGGTAGGTGTATCACCTAAATTCGATTTATCGCACTCTCATT
>JACXTT010005111.1_pt1 | contig 19180 bp, 12 predicted proteins | sample 9270951 | NCBI WGS metagenome assembly JACXTT01 (sample SAMN15532306, study PRJNA645909) | rock metagenome | isolation source: weathered quartz diorite | place: Puerto Rico | collected 2017-06-21 | reverse complement strand
CACTACGTCCAGAATTCCAACCGCCGAGCGCAGCCCTTCGTCTGGACCGCCACAGCGGATTCGATCTTCGCTAAAGTCGAAAGACTATGTGAACGTATTTACGGGACAGCACACTAGAAGTTTGCTTCCTTTCATGGGTCGACCATTCCTGGAGATATCGCATTCACTCGACCCTCGACACTACGCACAGGTGTAGAATTTCTCGCAGCCTCACCTACGCGCATAAGATGCCTGCATTATCTTCAGGGTATAGTCACAATCGCGGGGTGGAGTTCCCAAATCGTTTTCACCTGGAGTGAGCCACGGTTGTGATCAAAGTCTTCAAAAGCCATACCCAAGACCTCTACTGGCAAAGCTTCCGGAAGTTCACCGCCGTGCTGAGAGTCGAGCTTAAAGCCATGTTTCGCTAGTTGGGATTGAGCATTCTGGCGTGCACTGCAAAACTCACTGTCCACTGGAGTTTCCACGATTACTCGGGAAGCGCTCTTATTGGCGGTCTGGGAAATTTCAAAGTGTACATCGCAGTCCGCTGCGTTAACGCTGGCTTCCTGTAGAAATGCACTCGCCACATGGAACACCTGAAGCTCTCGCCCCGTTCGCGGTGCGTCGGGGGCGACAATGGCGTCCTGCGTCCAACTGAGAATGGTATCAACACCAATTTCCTGTGCGGCAATGGCGGGGATCGGAACGTGTTTTTCCAAATGCCGGAAATCAGAAATGTCGGGCTCAATCGGCAGGCATTTGCAGAGATCCTCAGGATTTGGCTGCAGAACACCGAAACTGCCGCCGTTGCAGCCGGCACCAAGCAACGCCAACAAAGTCATACTACCCACTAGCAAAATTTGTCTCATTGGTTTCGTCTACTACCTTAGATGACTTTGGCATTGAAAAGGTTTTCAATAAGTCCCGAAGTGATCATGATTTCTCTCCCATAACCGCTGAGCGATGCGCGCCGTACCTTATGACAAAACTACACTGTGCATGACCAACTGCCTGACTATGGAGCCTGCCACATTCCGAAAAGCTTGTTTCACAGGGGAGTCCGGTTGTGATCGACCAATCGACTTAGAAAAGGTAAGATTCCGGATCTTCCCGAATTTAACGACATGGACAAGCCCAAAAAACTAAAAAGCGGATTCTTGCTCTTTGGCCTCCTTGTGGTCGCCGCGACAACCCTTTTCGTCTTCGGGTGGCTGGCGGAAGAGGTGCTTGAGGGAGGCACGCAGCGATTCGACGCATTCCTTCGAACTGCCATCCATCAACTCGCCACGCCCGGGCTCACTCGCTTGATGCTGGCCTTCTCATTTCTTGGGTCAGTCGTGGCAGTGACCACCATGTGCTTGGTGGCGATTTGCGTGTCTCTTTACTTTCGTCACGCCCGAACGGCCGCATTGCTGGCGATCACCATGCTTGGCGTGGCTGCGCTCGATGTCTCATTGAAACATGCCTTCCATCGTCCAAGGCCTACCGCCTTTTTCGGCACCTCGCCTAGTTCCTATAGTTTCCCGAGCGGCCACGCCTTCGGTTCACTCTGCTTCTACGGAGTACTCGCTGCGATTCTCGCTGCACGTGTCCGCCGGCGGGATGCGAAATTCTGCCTCTGGATAGCAGCAGTGCTCCTGATTGGAATGATTGGATTCTCGCGCATTTATCTAGGAGTGCATTACCCCAGCGATGTCATTGCCGGATACCTCGCCGGCGCGGTATGGGTCGCAGCAGTTCTCTCTCTCAATAAGGTTCTAGCGGACAGGCACAACGAAGAGAGGGAAGATAAACGAGAATATTTCAGCACACCAACGCCTTGAGACGAAGATGCAATACGTCACCATAATTCTTAACAATTTGGCTGCCATTTTTCAGCTAAACAGCTTCAACAGAAGTTGCGCAAGTAAGCAGTCATCTGCCATTGAGCCGCCCAGGAAATGACAAATACCCCAATAGTCTCCTCGTTCGTCTAAATTAGCTGTCGCTCAAATATCGGACCAGTGTTCAACCCTCCCGCAATGAGAGGTGAGAAATGACTAGCTTCGCCTCAATCGTTTGTCGAGTGGCTCTGTTGGGCTGTCTCTGCTGGCGTTGTTCGGCCTGGCCACAGAGCATGAAAGCGGCCGGGCACGGTTCTTTCCTCTCGATCGAGGGGTCAAATATATATTTTGAAGAATGCGGGACGTCGCCGCAAACTGTGGTACTGCTTCACGATGGCGTCCTTCATTCCGCTGCGTGGGACGAGGTTTGGCCCGAATTCTGCAAACACTTTCATACCATCCGATATGACCGTCGAGGGTATGGACGCTCTTCCGCGGCAACCTCCTGGTATTTCGAGACGGACGATTTGGCCGTACTCTTGCGCCATCTGAAAGTAAACCGGGCTGTGATCGTCGGAAGCTCCCACGGGGGCGAAATATCCATTAATTTCACCCTCGATCATCCAGAAATCATTCAACAACTTGTGCTGGTGGGGGCGGTCGTGGGCGGTATGCCCTATTCGCAACATTTCTTGGATCGCGGCAATGTCTTGGGCAAGCCTTTGGAAAAAGGGGATGTGCAGGGTGCTATTTCAGAGGCTTCCAAAGACAAATACCTGTTCGCGCCAGGCAGTGACGCGGCCAAGAAACGCATGACCGAACTGCTCTCCGCGAGTCCTCAAGATATGACTCATGCGTATTTCGAGCTCCCCGTAAAGCCGGCCCTTCCCCGGCTGCAGGAGATTAAGATACCCACGCTCTTGCTCGTCGGCGACGCCGATATCCCGGACGTTCATGCGCACGCGGGAGCGATCGAAGCTGGAATACCGAGAGCACGCCGCGTCGTACTCAAAGACGTGGGGCACATTATGTATCTCGAAAAGCCTTCGGAGTTCAGCCGGTTGGTGATTGGTTTTATTGAGCAGAATAAGAGCGGAGAGTAGCGGCCTTGAGCGCCAACGGCCAACAAGCTGGGTTACCGGGCATCGTGCAGAGGATAGTTTACATGTGGTGCAGCACGCCGGATGTCTGATGAGTTCAGCGGTCCTTACTACGAATCAGGCGGATGGCGCCGGAAATCCCCGGTTCAGCTTGATTGTCTGCTGAGGCGTCGTGTTGGGCGGCGGATTCCTCTGACATTACGTCGCCCTCTCCAGGAGCTAGGAAGAGATTTGTTTCGATGCCGTGCTGCTTGGTGTAGAGGTCGAAGTAGCGGCCGCCAGCGGCATAGAGCGATTGATGCGTGCCGCGCTCGATGATGCGGCCGGCCTCGACGACTAGAATCTGGTCGGCTCGCCGGATGGTGGAGAGACGGTGAGCGATCACGAAAGTGGTGCGGCCGCGCATCAGGTAGCGTAGTCCTTCCTGGATGAGCGCCTCGGATTCGGAATCGAGGCTGGAAGTGGCTTCGTCGAGAATGAGAATGCGCGGATCGGCAAGAATGGCGCGAGCAATGGAGACGCGCTGCTTTTGTCCGCCGGAAAGTCTTACGCCGCGTTCCCCAACGACGGTGTCGTATTTTTTCTCAAAGGTTTCGGCGAATTCGTCGACGCGGGCGATTTGGCAGGCAGCGAGAATCTCTTCTTCGCTGGCTTCGGGACGCGCGAAGGAGACGTTTTCGCGGATGGTTCCATCGAAGAGGAACGTCTCCTGCAGAACGACGCCGAGCTGCGTGCGGTAGGAATCGAGACGGACCTGAGCCAGGTCTATTTCATCGACGAGGACACGGCCGCTAGACGGCGTATAGAACGCGGCGATGAGGCCGATAACCGTGGATTTCCCCGCACCGGAAGGTCCGACCAGGGCGGTCACGGTGCCGGGATGCGATTCGAAGCTGACATCGAAGAGAACCTGCTTGCCGGAATCGTAAGAGAAATTTACGTCTTCAAATTCAACCTGGCCGTTGATGCGTTCCATACGGATGGTGCGGCCGGGAAGTTCGTCTTCCGGCTTTTCGTTGAGGATTTCTCGGGTGCGTTCCAAGCCGGCCAGGGCTTCGGTGATTTGCGTGCCGATGGCTACGATCTGGAAAATCGGCGCGATGAGGAAGCCTAGAAAAACGGTATACGTCAGAAACGTTCCGGGAGTTATTTCGCCGGAAACGACTTTGCGGCCGCCTATCAGCATGATCAGTGCACTTACGACGCCCATGAGAACTGCGGCTGAGAGGCCCATCACAGAGGTGGCAGTAAGCGTTTTAAGAACGTTGTCGAGCAGTCGTTGCACGCCCGCGGCGAAAACCTTTTCTTCACGTGCTTCCGCATGGTAGCCCTTCACAACGCGCACACCGCCGAGTGATTCCGTCAGACGTCCGGTGACCTCCGCGGTGATCTTGGACCGCGCGCGGAAGATCGGCCGGATTGTCGCAAACGCCTTGTTCAGCGCCACGCCAAAGGCCAACAAGACGCCGAAGGCCACCAGGGTCATGCTCACGCTGGTCCGCAGAAGATATACAAGGGCGATCAGGGAGGTCATCAAACCGCCGACCAATTCCACCAGTCCGGTTCCGACGAGGTTCCGCACACCTTCCACGTCGGACATGATTCGCGAGACCAGTGCGCCAGTTTTGTTGACGTCGTAAAACGATATGGACAGCCGGCCGATGTGTGCCTGTACCTTGCGGCGAAGCTCGGTGATCATTCTTTGGGCGGATTTAGAGAGTAATTGAGTGAGCGTGAACGAAGTCGCACCCTGGACGGCGGTGGCCAGCAGCACGATGCCCACGATAGGAGTCAGGAGGCTGGCTTGATGCTTCAAGAAGACGTTGTCGACCAGATACTTCGTGGTGGCGGGAAGGATGAGGCCCGAGACACGGTTGATGGCCATCAGAACGATGCCAAGGGCGAGGATGCCCCGCCGGGGTTTGATCAGGGCCCACACGTCGGGCAATAGCTTCCAGGAAAATTTGGGTTTGGCGGGTTTCTGAGTAGTGGCAGCCGTCTGTTCCACGGACATAAATTTAGGTATTCAACCCTGGTCTTAAGATTTAGGAATGCTTTTATTCGATGCTTGGGAGCCCGAATTGACTATACGCCAGCCCTCCAGCAAGAGGAAAACTTGCTTACCCAACGTGTGGGCAAGCGTCTATGCGAACGGGGATGTGGTGGCAACTCTGGAAACACGGTCGGTCGAATCCGCGTTATAGCAAAACAGAAAGGAAGGTGCGCTCATGCGCAAGACCTATGGGGTGTCACTTTGTTTGTTGGTGGGATTCGGCTGTTTAGCAGGGAGTGCCAGCGCGCAGTTCAAGAATGGGAGCCAGCCAACGGAATTGAATCTGCCGAGAGTAAGTCAACGGGCCAGCGTTACGCAGAGAATTGGACTGACCGACGTGACGATTGTCTACCACGCGCCACTCGTCGGCGGGAGGCCGATCTGGGACAAGCAGGTTCCGTACGGGAAGGTGTGGCGATCCGGGGCAAACGAAAATACAACGATTTCGTTTAGCGACGATGTTTCGGTCGAAGGGCACCCATTGCCAGCGGGCACCTACGGCTTGCACACAATTCCCGGGGCGGACCAATGGACAATCATCTTTTCAAAGAATTCCACGTCGTGGGGCAGCTTCAGTTACGACGAGAAGGAAGACGCCCTGCGCGTGAACGTAAAACCGCAGCCGGCGGAAATGCGCGAAGCGTTGACGTATACCTTTCAGGAGATCAAGCCGGATTCGGCGGCGGCAACGCTTCAGTGGGAAAAAGTGGCTGTTCCTTTTCACATTTCGGTGGACGTGAAAGGCGAGGTGCTGCGGAGCATCAAGAACCAACTACGAAACGTTGGGGGGTTCACCTGGGCGGGATTCGACGAGGCAGCGAACTGGTGCCTTGACAACAACTACAACCTCGAAGAGGCGCTGAAGTGGGAGGACACGTCAATCCAAAACGAGTCGCGCTTCGAGAATTGGGAGACTAAGTCGCGCATTTACAACGCGATGGGGCGCAAGGAAGACGCGGACAAGGCGCTTGCGACCGCATTCGAGAAGGCGAACGCCATACAGCTCTATGTCTACGCGCGCGGACTGCAGCGCCAGGGGAACGCGAAGCGGGCGTTTGAGCTCTATCCGCAAGTTCCCAAGAAGGACCCGAATCATTGGATCAGCCACCTGGCGCTGGCGCGCATCGACTCGAGCAAAGGAGATTTCCCGGCGGCCGCAAAGGAAATGAAAGAGGCCATCAGCGCGGCGCCGGACCAAAACAAGCAATTCCTTGAGCCGCTGCTGAAGCGCCTGGAAGCCAAGGACGACATCAACAAGTAGTCGGGAGATTTGCCGACCGGGCCCGGCTATGCGTGAGACATGGCGGCTTGTTTGCGTTCGGCAACCATGGCAATCGCGGCTTCAAGCACGCCCATGCCTTCGTCGAACTGTTCATCCGTGATGACAAGGGGCATCAGGATGCGCATCACGTTGTTGAAGGTTCCGGCGGTAATGGTTATGAGGCCGTGCTCATAGCAGAAGCCCGCGATTTCTTTCGTCTCCGTATCGGCGGGCTCCCTCGTTTGCGCATCGCGAACGAGCTCAATCGCGCACATTCCGCCAAGACCACGGACTTCGCCGATCAGCGGCCACTTCCGCTGCCAGGAGCGGGCACGCTCTTCGAAACGCCGGCCGATGATGGTAGAGCGGGCCAGCAGCCCGTCCTTTTCAATCGTCTCAAGCGCGGCAAGCGAGGCGGCGCAGGAAACAGGATTTCCGCCGAAGGTGCCTCCAAGGCTCCCCACGCCAGACGCATCCATAATTTCCGCGCGGCCGGTAACCGCCGCGAGGGGGAAACCTCCGCCGAGAGACTTCGCCGCCGTGATTAGGTCCGGCTCGATCCCGAAATGTTCGGAGGCAAACCATTTTCCCGTGCGGCCAATCCCCGATTGCACCTCGTCGGCGATGAACAAGATTCCGTGCTTGCGGCAGATTTCCTGGAGCAGACGGAAATAGTCCTTCGGCGGCACGATGAAACCGCCTTCGCCGAGCACAGGCTCGACAATCAGCGCGGCCACTGATTCGGGTGCCACAACGCGCTTGAACGCGTCCGCGAGGTAATGCGCGAAGGCAGCGGCCGAAGTTCCGGGCGTGTTGCGATATGGATACGCAAAAGGAATGCGGTAAATATCGCTGGCGAAGGGCTCAAAGCCGGCCTTATAAGGGTGCGTTTTGCTGGTCAGCGACATGGACAACAGCGTGCGCCCGTGAAAGGCGTCTTCAAAGCAAATAACTGCCGGCCTTTTAGTGAAAGCTCGAGCGATCTTGATGGCATTTTCGACGGCTTCCGCGCCTGAGTTAACGAGCAACGTCTTTTTCGCGAAACGGCCGGGCGTCAGAGCGTTCAATTTTTCGGCGACCGCGATATAGCCCTCGTAGGGCGTGACGCTAAAACAAACGTGCAAGAATTTGTCGAGTTGCTCGCGGACGGCGGAGAGAACGCGCGGCGCGCGATGTCCAAAGTTCAGACACCCGATGCCGCCGGCAAAATCGATATAGCGGTTGCCGTCGACGTCTTCGATCACCGCGCCTTCCGCGCACGCGGCAAAGATAGGCGTGGCGTGGGCGGGGCCGCGAGGGACGGCGGCTTCACGCCTTGCCATCAAGTCACGCGACTTCGGTCCGGGAATTTCCGTGCGAATTTGAATGGTAGCCATTTTGTTGTTCCTTCTTTTGAATTTCTAATACCAGCCAATCGGTGTTTCGTCGAGATTGACGTATACCTGTTTGGTTTCAAGATACTCTTCCAGTCCCCAAGGGCCGAGTTCGCGCCCAAAGCCCGATTGTTTGTAACCACCCCAGGGGGCTTCCACATAGGTGGGCTGCATATGATTTACCCAGATGATACCGGCGCGCAGCGACTTTACGACGCGGAAAGCCTTGTAAATGTCGCGAGTCCAAACGGCGCCAGCGAGGCCGTATGGCGTGTCATTGGCGATGCGGATGGCCGCGCCCTCATCCTCGAACGGAATCACGGAAGCCACGGGACCAAAGATTTCTTCCCGAGAAATGCGTGCGCTATTATCGACGTCATAGAAAATCGTGGGCTCGACGTAAAAACCCTTGCCGAACTGCTTCGGGCGACCCCCGCCGATGGCGACCTTGGCTTCTTTCCTCCCTACTTCGAGATAAGAGCTGACGCGATCGTATTGCTCCTTGCTGACCAGGGGCCCCATTTTTGTTTCGCGTTCGAGAGGCGGGCCGAGCTTGATGCGCTTGGCCTTCTCCGTCATGGCCTCGACAAATTTTGAATAGATTTTCTTTTCCACGAGGATGCGACTCCCCGCGGAGCACACTTCGCCTTGATTAATGAACACGCCGAAGAGCGCGCCGTCCACGGCTGCTTCCCAGTCGGCGTCGGCGAAGAAAATATTGGGAGACTTGCCGCCCAACTCGAGGGTCACGCGCTTCAAAGTGTCTGCGGCGCTCTTCACGATAATCTTGCCGACCACGGCGCTTCCGGTAAAGGCGATTTTGTCGACTCCGGGATGCGCCACCAGGGCAGCACCACAGGTTTCTCCGTAGCCGTTGATGATGTTGACGGCGCCAGGCGGCAGACCGGCTTCCTCGAACCAGTTGGCGAATTCCAGCGCCGTGAGCGGGGTTTGCTCCGCAGGCTTGAGAATGCAAGCGCATCCCGCAGCAATTGCCGGGGCTAGCTTCCATGCGGCCATCATCAACGGATAGTTCCACGGAATGATCTGGCCCGCGACACCAACGGGCTCGCGCATGGTGAAACTGAGAGCGTTCGCCGGCACAGGCATCACGTTGCCCATGACTTTATTGGCCAGGCCGCCATAGTATTCAAAGCAGGTGGCCACGTCGGCGATGTCGTACTCCGCCTCGACGATGGGCTTACCGGTATTGCGGCACTCGATTTCCGCAAGCATCGAAGCATTCTGCCGGACTTTGTCCACGAGCTTAAAGAGGATACGTCCGCGATCCTGCGCGGTAATTTTCGCCCACGGGCCGGAATCGAATGCGGCACGCGCGGCCTTCACGGCGCGTTCCACATCGATGCTTTCCGAGGCCGCAACCTGGGCGATGATTTCTTCGGTCGAAGGATCGTAGACCGGGAACGTTTTGCCCGAACCGCTAGGGACCCACTGACCATTGATGTAATTCTGATAGGTACGAACACTTGGTTGTGCACTGCTAGACATAGCCGCCTCCCAAATTCACTGACGCGCGGATAACCAACCGCGCCACATCTTTAGCCCGAAATTCACGCCATGGTCGCTCCCGCAAGCCTCCGCGCCGCTTTTCGCCTGCCATAAATAAAAAAGAAGAAAGCGGCGAGGCCGATAAACGCCAGAGTTCCGCTGAACATCCACACTTCATAGGAAAAGATCGAAGTAATCTGCTGCGCAGGAAAGAAAGCCAAGGCGATTCCGATGGTCGTAGTGAGCAGGCCGCTCGCGCCGGACAAAATCAGGGTGAGCCGGGAATAACGACTCTTTTCGAACGACTCATCCAGAGCAATCTTCAAAAGCGCGCCAAACATGTACAGGAAAGGAATCAACTGCAAGACAACCGCGAGCGATAGTAATTTCTGAAATGTTTCCTGAACCCCGGCACCGGTAAACGCAAAATTAATGACGACCAAAACCAGCGAAACAACCGCGTGCACAATCAAAGCGGCATAGGGTGTCGCATATTTTGGATGGATTTTTGCCATCCAGGAAGGCATGTAGGAGTCCAGGCCGGCAACAAACGGGATGCGGGCCGACCCACCAAGCCACGCCGAACCGATCCCGGCAATGGAAAGGCTCAGCAAAAAGGAGAACGGAACGACGATCCATACCACACCGACGCGCGCCGCCATGTGGCTCACGGCTTGCGCGATGCCTTGGAGCACACTGATATCGTTCCGGCTGACCGCGACGAGCAGGGTCAGCGTGGCGCCGATATACAGTGCGCCAGAAAGGATTCCGCCCCAGGCGACCGCACCAGGTAAAGTCCGCTGAGGATCCTGAATTTCGTCGCCCATGACGGAGGCGAGCTCGAGTCCTACCAAGCCAAAGCAAATCACGCCGAATGCGTTAAAAATGAAGCGAGGATTCGCAGGGAGGCGGAAATCCGCCGCGGTGACCATGGTTCCGAACTTGAGGAATACCACGACTCCAAGTCCGATCAATAAGGCAGCCGCGACGCCGGTCCCGATGCCGCCCAGGTTGTTGATCCACTTGCCGACGCCCAGACCGAGGATGTTAAGCACCACGAGCACAGTGAGAAGAATCAGCGAAGCAGCCAGCGCAAATGCACGGTTGTCGGCGAGGTGTTCGTGGCCGGGTCCCAGAACGAAGACGGAGACGCCGACGAAATACAACATAATCGTCGGAACGTACATCATGTTGTTCGTCCAGTAGCACCAGCCGGACAAGAAGCCATGGAAGTCGCCAAAAACTTCCTTAGCCCACAAATAAACGCCACCTTCGCCGGGAAAGCGATGGGCGAGTTCGATCACGGCAATGCCCTGCGGCCAGAAGAAAAGCGCCAGGGAAATCAGCCACAACCAAATGGTCACGCCGCCATTGGCCGCGATGGAAGGCAAAACGTTCAGATTAAAAACCGCAACAACAAAGAGGAGAACGAGGTCACCCCGGCCCAAGACCCGCCGCAGGTGGGGCGCTTCCTGTGCCCCGGACGATGCGGGCACCGTTATAACCTCGTTCGCCAACTCTGCTTTCTCCTACGTTTCGTAAGGCCGCACTAGTGGCCCGCGGCGCCAACAAACTTTGCGCCACGCTCTTGCTGAGTTTTCGCCAGGGCGGGCGCAATCTCTTCGAACACCGCGAGGTGTTTGTCGATGTCCGCCTCGGTGTGCTGTACCGAAATAGTCCACTGCTCGTCCCACCAGTAAGGCTGCGCGAGGACGCCGCGATTGACCATCGCGAACCAGTACTGACGCCATAGGTCCACGTCGACTTTTGTCCAATCACGATAGTTGCGAATCTCCTGCGGATAGAGCATTAGGGCACCGTTGACGCCGGCGCTGACGACGTAGGCCTCTAACCCGGCTTTCGCCACGATCTTGCGGTAGCCTTCGGACAGCTTTTTGCTGATCTTGTCCACATGCGCATAGTTCTCGCGGGTCAGAACCTCACGGAATGTGGCAAGCCCGGCGGCCATCGCTACACGATTGGTATTGTAGGTGCCGCCGTGAAAAACCTTGTGCTGCGAGATCAGGTCCATCACGGCGCGACTGGCTCCGAAGGCCGCGAGCGGCATTCCGCCGCCGATGGATTTTGCGAGGCAGATCATGTCGGGCTTGACGCCGAAAAATTCAGATGCGCCGCCCCAGGCCAGCTTAGCGCCGGTTTTTACTTCGTCGAAGATTAGAAGGGCGCCGTTTTTGGTGGCGATGTCCCGCAAGCCCTGCAGAAAACCAGGTTGCGGCATGCACAAGCCGACGTTCATCATGATGGGTTCGAGGATGATGGCGGCGATCTGGCCGGGATTTTCCTTGAAACGGCGCTCCACGCTGCCGAGGTTGTTGAAGCTGGAAACGACGACGTTGGCAAGCGCGGACTTGGGGATTCCGCCGCCTCCGGGAATGGAGTTCGGGGCATTCTCATCACCGTAGTCTTCCGCCTTGGGTTTTACGCTGACCAACGCGGTGTCGTGCAAGCCATGATAGGACCCTTCGAACTTGAGGATCTTGTCGCGACCGGTGGCAGCGCGGGCAATGCGGCAAGCATGCATCGTCACCTCGGTGCCGCTCGAGCCGAAGCGCACCATCTCGACCGGATAGCGCTTGCAGATCTCCTCGGCAAGTTCCCATTCCATGTCGTGCGGCATGCCGAACGTCGTGCCTTCGTGCAGCTTCTGTGTAACCGCATTCACCACCGCGGGATGAGCATGACCGGCCATTAACGCGCCGAAGCACAAGTTATGGTCGATGTATTCGTTGCCGTCAATGTCGTGAATCTTGCTTCCCTTCCCGTCCTTCACAAAGAGGGGATAAGGCTCGTAATGGCGATAGTTGCTGGCGACACCAAGCGGGATGCGTTCGAGTGCCCGCTTGTGGGCGGCCGCGGATTTGGGCGTCCGCTTTTCGTACGTGGCGATTTCCTTCTGTAGCGTGTCGTGCATTGGAGTACTCCGGGATTGCAGGTCTCTTCCCTGCGGTCAGTATTCGTGCGGGACAACTTCTTTGAGCGTGCGAAGGCGCGGCACTTGCGAGCCGCGCCTCAGGAGGCCATGTCTACCTTACAGTTTACCCTAGAAGCGGAACTTCAGCGCGAACTGCGCCAGCCGTGGATCGCGGATCTTCTGCGGCCGCCCGAACGTGCTGCCCTGATCGCCGACGTTGCCGTCCACGCTATAGAACTGCGCATGGTTCCAAACATTGAAAATATCCGCCCGGAATTCCATGTGCAGTCTCTCGGTTATGGAAGTCTGTTTAGAAATACTGATGTCCGTATTGTCGATCCCAGGTCCGCAGCAGAGTGCCCGCGGGGAGTTACCGATAGTACCCAAAGTCACCGCATGCGGATCCCCTGGACAAGTCACATTGTCGCAGTTGTCAAACAAGTTCGGGTCGAAGACGAAGCCATCAGTCCGTGGATTATGGGTCTTAAACGGCCCGATAAGGTTCGGTTCTCCAGGTGCCTCGAAGTTGAACGTGCTGTCTAATAATTCGTTGTCCGCTTGCGAGGTAATTCGAACCGGGAAGCCGCTCTGCAGGCTAAGGATGCCGGAGATTTCCCAGCCATCCAGAGCCTTGCCCTTGAATCCGGTGTATTTCGGAACGGGCAGGTCCCATACAGTGTTAAACACAAAGCGGTGGCGCGAGTCATATTTGGAAAGCCCGTAGGTGGCGTTGAAGTTGAAAGGATTCAAGGCATCCTCGAAGCTCGAGGCATTGTCCAAGGTCTTGCTGAAAGTGTAGGAAGCTTGGAACTGCACGCCGTGGGAGAAGCGTTTCTCGAACAACGCCTGGAACGAATTGTAGTTGGACTTGGCAACTGTATCCTCAGCGAAGATGCCGACGATAGGCGGCGTGGCCGGACAACCGGCCCCGGTGGGTGACACGGGATTGCAGAAAGGAGACGAATAGAATCGAAGCCCGGAAAGGGTGACTTGCGTACCACCCGCCGCGCCTACGATGTGGCATCCCGCGGGAGTTTTCACTGGAAGGCACGGAACATTCGGCCCGGTTGCGGCTGGCCCGCCCGGATTGTAATAGGGCAGGTCTAAACCGACGCCCGCGGGAAGGGTAAATGAGAAAAAGGAATCCTCGAAGAATTGGCTGCACCCGCCGGTTGCAGCAATGGCATTCAGTTCTAGACAAGTCTTCGGATTTGTTTCGTTGACTTCATAAATGGCTAGCAACCGGTGGCCTTGTGAGCCCACATATCCCACTTGCACCAGCATGCCACCGGGTAGCTCTCGCTTGATCGTCAAGTTGTACTGCTCAGAATACTGCGACCGCATGTGCGGCTGGAAATCGCCAAAATATGTCGAGCCCAGGAACCTGGTCCAGTCGAGTGCCACACCACGCGGCGGACTTAAGACGCCGGTGAAAGGATTCGGGTGAACGGTGGCGGAATCGTCCACGAAGGGCGTCGAAAGGAACGTATTGGCAATGGATTCACTGCCCCCAAAGGGCGGCTCGGCGCTGAACTGCTCGAGGACGAGTTGCTCTATTGGGTTGTAGAAGATTCCATATCCCATGCCAATGCTCGTTTTTCCTGGTCCGCCAGTTAATTTCTTCAGGAATCCATCTCTCCAGCCGGGGCTCCAGTTAAGGCCCAAACGAGGGGCAAAAGCTTTGTAATACGTGGCCGTCAGACCGTTGGGTATGCCTTTATCACCCGGAACAACTATTCCAAGTGGTGTAACTCCAGCTGCGTCGTTGCCTGCTATCCCGGGATAGATGACGGATCGTTCACCGGGCCGGAACGTCTGCACTTTTTGTCCAGCGTCGGCCAGAGGGGTGTTCAACTCCCAGCGCACGCCGTAGTTCAGCGTCAGGTTCGGCTTGATCTTCCAGCTGTCCTGCGCGAAGAGGTAAAAAGATTTGGTGCGCACCAGTTCATGCTGGGGCGAGCCCTGCAAGTAACCGGTCGCCAAACCCAGGAGAAAATTCGGGTAGCCGTCAACGGAGCCCACACCATCTCCCCCCGGCTGGAAGGAATAGCTGCCATTGATGTCGAAGATGAGGAACTGATCAAATTTCTGGTAGCGCGCGTCGCCGCCGAACTTCAAGCTGTGCTTGCCGATAACCTTGCTGAAATTGTCCGAGAACTGGAATGTGTTTCCCACCTGCGGCAACTGCCCGCCTGCGTTGTTGCCAATGGCCAGGCCTGTCCCGCCAATGGAGATGAACGGCACGCCCTCCAATTTGGGGCCCAGCCCCGAGTGAATACCGCAGTCCTTAGTGCTTTGGAAAATACCGCCAGTTATACCGCTGGCGCAATTCGCGTTTATCGTCGCCGAATCGCTGGTGCCGGTGAAGCAGAAAGGTGACGCCGCTCCACTACCGCAGGAAGCCGTAATGGCATTTACCACTATCGGTGTATTGAACTGGAGCTGGCCTTCCCGGAAGTAGTTGAAGCGCGCCTCATTCACGGATGTGGACCCGATCGTCCAGGCATGCGCTACGTTCACCTGCTGCGTCCGCGTAGCATAAATGCTTGGGAAAGTCCCGAGCGGAGCGCCGAAGCTCTGAAATTTGGCGAAGGGATCGGTGGTGTTGTCGTCATCAAAATAATAATAGCCCGTTAGCTTCTGGTTGTTTGTGAGAGAGTGGTCCACCTTGATCTGAAACTGGTCGCCCCGGTCTTTGTTTTTCGGAACGGTGATGATCTGGCTTACGCTTCCGCCTGCCCCCGGCACGTATTTGGTATTCAACAGGCTGACCGCCACCGGATCAAAACACTGCGTGGGAATCTGACTCCCGGGAAAGATTGCGCTCCAAGGTTGAGTGGTTGCTCCCCCGCTAGTGATCACGCTCTGCAATAGCGTCTGCTGGGCAGGGCTCAACGCCGCTCCGGCGCCGGTCCCGCAGCGGTCCAACAAGACTCCAGCGATCGTCGGACTTGCCAGATCGCCCGTGAATGCTCCCTCCCCCGAAAAGTCACCGCTATTCAGCTCAGCACCCGTGGGAACGAAAACTGGCTGCGAGTCTATGCCCTTAACGACCCTACGCCCTTCATACGAACCAAAGATGAAGGTCTTGTCCTTCTTAATCGGACCGCCCAAAGTTGCCCCGAACTGGTTCTGCTTAAAGCCAGGCTTGGGAGCGGGAGTAAACGTGAACGCTTTGGCGTTGAGAACATCATTGCGGAAGAATTCGTAAAAGCTTCCATGCAGACTGTTGGTCCCTGACTTCGTCACAACGTTGATGACCGCACCCGAGTTGCGTCCATATTCCGCGTCGAAGTTGTTGGTGATGACGCGAAACTCCTCGATACTGTCCGGCGACGGCTCAACAGCGGGCCCGTTCACGAAAAGGTCGTTGCCATCGCCTCCGTTCACCGAATAGTTGTTGGACCGGCCCCGCCCTCCATTTACAGTAACGACACCAGCCTTGTCCGATCCGTAAAAAAGATCATTACCAAGCTGGGACTGCACGCCGGGCTGCAATTGGAGCAATTGGTAGACGTCGCGCTGGTTCAGGGGCAGCTGGGTTGAAGCGCGGTCGTTGACGATGGCTCCAAGCTGCGTCGAACTGGTGTCCACCACGGGCGGCGCACCGGTGACTTCAATGCTTTCCGTTGCCGCTCCGACTTGCAAGGTGATATCGAGGCTGATGACCTCGTTCAGATTCAGAGTGATGTCTTTGCGGACAAATTTCTTGAAGCCGGTTTGAGTGACATCAATTTCGTAAGTGCCGACGGGTACCTCGATGAAAATATATTCACCGTTAGCACCAGACTGAAGATCCCGCGATACATTGGTCGCCTGATTGATCAGCGTGACCTTGGCCGCCGCTACAGCGCCGCCGCTTGGATCCAGGATAGTGCCCCGGATACGCCCGCTGGTGCTTTGCGCCCCGGCAAACGGCGCAGCAAAAAGAGCGGTAAGAATGAAAAAGAGGAGAGTGCAAAATACGCGATCACATAAACCTATACTTTTCTGAAGTCCTGCATCTGCTCTCATGAATCACCCCTACCCCTGAAATTTTTGCCAGCAATTCTTCGAGGTTGCTGTGTCCCCTAAACCTTACTATAATCCAGCAAACTTAGAGAAAGATGGGAACCATGTCAAGCATAAAGAATCTCTCGGGCCGAAGCGGGAAAGCCCAGGGGCCGGGGCGCTTGCGGATCAGCGAAGTTGCGCGGCGCGTGGGCATTTCTTCCTCCGCTCTGCGCGCCTGGGAGTCGCTCGGGCTGGTCGTTCCGCAGCGCACCGAAAGCCGCTACCGATTGTACACCGAGGGCGACGTGCGCATCCTGCAGCGCGCTATTTTTTTGCGCCGCGCGCGCGGCCTGAACCCTGCCGCGGTAGTCCATATCTTGAAACGCCAAGGCGTGGTGAGCGTTCCGGCGGAGAATTCTTCCCTACCCGGGCATCGTTTCCGGCGGCTGCGAACGCGCCGGAGGCTCTCTCTCGCACAGGTGGCGCGCGCGACGGGAGTTTCCGTGGGTTTCTTGAGCGCCCTCGAGCGCGGACAGATGCGCGCATCGGTGGCCACGCTGCGCCGCATTGCGCGTTTTTACCACACGAACATCCTTTCGCTCTTCCAAGCCGCGGGCGATAATCCCCGGCTCGTGCGTCCAGCGCAAAGAAAAATTCTCCAGACGGAGAGCGGTGTCCGCATGGAGCTCCTCGCGTGGGGAAATACCGTGATGGAGCCACATCTTTTTCGCATCAAACCCGGCGGGGGCAGCGGCGAATCCTACACCCATGAAGGGGAAGAGTTTCTGCACATTCTGCGCGGCAAATTTGAAATCTGGCTGAGCGACAAGGAACATTACCGGCTCAAGACGGGAGACAGTCTGTATTTCGAAAGTACGACACCGCATCGCTGGAAAAATCCTGGGCGCTCGGAAACGTGGCTGCTGTGGATTAATACGCCGCCAACCTTCTAGCAGGAGGCGACGGAGTTCGACGGTTTTCACGGGCGGAGCGATGTGGTTCTTGCCGTGATACCAATCTTGAGAGGTAGATGATGGACAGATTGATGCTTCACATCCAGCTTCTGTTGGCGCTTATGCTGATCGCTCCCGGCGCCATTCTTTGCCAGTCGCCGAAATCACCAGCAGTCGACGCGATCGTCTTGCACGGCAAGGTCTACACGCTAAACGTCAAGCAACCGTGGGCGCAAGCTGTTGCCGTTCAAGCCGGAAAAATCGTTGCCGTCGGATCGGATGCCGAGATCGAGAAGTTGCGGGGCAACGGCACCAAGGTTATTGACGCCGGCGGGCGCTTGGTACTCCCCGGTTTCACGGATTGCCACATCCACTTCATGGATGGTTCGCTGAGCCTGGACCGCGTGAACCTCGAAGACTCCAAGGATCCCGCCGACATTCAAACTCGGCTGCGCGAATACGCCAAGTCGCATCCCGGGTCCGGCTGGGTACTGGGGCGCGGGTGGGATTATGGGATGTTTGGCGACGAGGCTCTTCCGCACAAGAAATATCTCGACGAGGTCTTCCCCGACCGCCCAGTTTTCCTCGAGGGCTATGACGGCCATACTTATTGGGCAAATTCAAAAGCGCTGGAGCTGGCCGGGGTCAGGAAAGATACTCCTGACCCGCCGAATGGCGCAATCGTTCGAGATTCGAAGACCGGCGAACCCACGGGAGCACTGAAAGAAGCTGCCCGGGGGCTCGTCGCGAAGGTAGTGCCCAAGGTCACGCGATCGGAAAAACTTGCCGCCTTGCGGGCAGGACTGATATGGGCAAACGAAAACGGGCTAACGCGAGTGCACAGCGCCGGGCAGGATTTCGAGGAACTGGATCTTTACGACGAACTGCAGCGGCATGGCGATTTGACCATGCGGTTCTACATCGCCTACTTCCTCGATCCGCCCGAATTGCGCCCGCAGGATCTCGACGCAATGGAGTCGGCTCGCAAAAAATACCGCGGCGAATGGATCGACACGAATGTGGTTAAGTTCATGGTCGATGGAGTCATCGAATCCCATACCGCCGCCATGCTGGAACCCTATAGCGATGACCCCGCGCTCAAAGGCAAGCTCTTCTGGGATCCGCAAAAATACGATTCCGCCATCGCGGAACTTGATAAGCGTGGGTTTCAAATTTTCACTCACGCCATCGGCGACTATGGCGTTCGCACGGCGCTCGACGCGTATGAAAAAGCCGAAAAAATAAATCACACCAGCGGAAGGAGGCCGCGAATCGAGCATATCGAGACCATCACCGCCAAAGATATTCCGCGCTTTGGCCAGCTCGGCGTGATCGCCAGCATGCAACCTCTGCACGCAAACCCCAACGCGGATACGCTCAACGTCTGGGCGCGCAATGCCGGTCCGGAACGTTCTTCGCGAGGTTTCGCCTGGCACAGTATCGCCGCGGCCGGAGGCAAATTGGCTTTCGGCAGTGATTGGCCCGTGGTGACGTTGAATCCCTGGGTGGGAGTTCAACTAGCCGTTACCCGGCAAACCATCGAGGGCAAGCCAGAGGGAGGATTTCATCCCGAGCAGCGCGTCACTCTTGCGGAAGCCATCGCTGGGTATACCATTGATGCTGCGTTCGCAGGCCGACGGGAAAAAACGGAAGGCTCTCTCGAACCCGGCAAAGTTGCGGATCTGATCGTCGTCTCGCAAAACTTGTTTGACATCGACCCCCACAAAATCGCGGACACCAAGGTGATTACGACCATGGTGGGCGGCCGGGTGGTGTATCAGTCGGACACGAAGTAGCAAGAGCTCTCGTTTCCAGCTTGATCGCTGAGAAGTAAAAACGGCAGAGGCGCAGGTCTGCATGACCCATCTAGGAGGCGTGATGAAACGGTGCGCGGTAGTTCTTGGAATGCTGGCGCTCGCGTTCCTATGCAGTGCATGCAAGAAAAAAGAAGAAACGCTCAGCTTGCTTGTGTGGGAGGGCTATGCCGATCCTACCTTTGTTCGCGCGTTTGAAGAGAGCCATCATTGCCGGGTCGTCGCGGCTTATATGGGCTCGAGCGACGAATTGGTAGCCAAACTTCGCGGCGGCAGCGCATCGAACTATGACGTTATCTCCCCATCGAACGACGTGGCTCCCTCTATCGTGCGGCCGGGTCTGGCCCGTCCACACGCATTTTCCCAAATTCCCTCGTTCTGCTCCTC
>JACXTT010005110.1_pt1 | contig 19181 bp, 16 predicted proteins | sample 9270951 | NCBI WGS metagenome assembly JACXTT01 (sample SAMN15532306, study PRJNA645909) | rock metagenome | isolation source: weathered quartz diorite | place: Puerto Rico | collected 2017-06-21 | reverse complement strand
GTCCCAGGTCCCAGGTCCCAGGTCCCAGGTCCAGGCCTCCGTCTCGGCCCCGGGCCCGAGGGCGCCGCAGAGTGCTTCCTTGCCCAATGACGGGGTTTAAATTACAATTTGGCCTCCATTACGTCTCACGTAACTGGCGAAACGCCGCAGCCGGCAGGCTGCCTGGCAAGGTGGGCATCCACCGGGGAACGTGAGATTTCACTGGGAGTGCCTGTACCCTCACGCACTCCCGGCCGTTCGCCTGGGCAGCCACCGATGGAAGCGCGCGTGAGGCTGCCTGTCCGTTTTCGTTGCCATCATGCGTACCCTAAGCCAGGTGCTGCGCACCGCTACCCGATTGGAGTTGTTCATGTTTGCAAAAGATCACACGCTTGCCAAGGTTGACCCGGACCTTTGGGCCGCCATTCAACAAGAAAATCAGCGCCAGCAAGATCACATCGAATTGATCGCGTCCGAGAACTACACTTCGCCGGCCGTGATGCAAGCCCAGGGTTCGCAGCTGACCAATAAATACGCCGAAGGCTATCCAGGCAAGCGCTACTACGGCGGTTGCGAGTACGTCGACATCGCCGAGCAGTTGGCGATCGACCGGGTCAAGCAGCTGTTTGGCGCGGAAGCGGCCAACGTCCAGCCGAATTCCGGTTCCCAGGCCAACCAGGGCGTGTTTTTTGCCATGCTCAAACCGGGCGACACCATCATGGGCATGTCGCTGGCCGAAGGCGGCCACCTGACCCACGGCATGGCCCTGAACATGTCGGGGAAGTGGTTCAACGTGGTGTCCTACGGCCTCACTCCCGAGGAAGATATTGATTACGAAGCAATGGAGCGCCTGGCCCACGAGCACAAGCCGAAGCTCATCATCGCGGGCGCCTCGGCGTTTTCGCTGAAGATCGACTTCGAGCGCTTTGCCAAGGTGGCCAAGGACATCGGCGCCTACTTCATGGTCGACATGGCGCACTACGCGGGCCTGATTGCCGCCGGCCTGTATCCGAATCCCGTACCGCACGCCGACTTCGTCACCTCGACCACGCACAAGTCCCTGCGCGGTCCCCGCGGCGGCATCATCCTGATGAAAGCCGAGCACGAGAAGGCCATCAACTCGGCCATCTTCCCAGGCATCCAGGGCGGCCCCCTGATGCACGTGATTGCAGGCAAGGCCGTCGCATTCAAGGAAGCGCTTGAGCCCGCGTTTGTCGAGTATCAGACCCAGGTGGTGAAAAACGCCGATGCCCTGGCCAAAGCCCTGATTGCGCGCGGCCTGCGCATCGTTTCCGGCCGTACGGAATCGCACGTGATGCTGGTCGATCTGCGCTCGAAAAACCTGACGGGCAAGGAAGCCGAAGCGATCCTGGGCAAGGCGCACATGACAACCAACAAGAACGGCATCCCGAACGATCCGCAAAAACCGTTCGTCACCTCCGGCATCCGCCTCGGCAGCCCTGCGTTCACCACGCGCGGCTTCAAGGAAAACGATGCGACCCTGGTGGGCAATTTGATCGCCGACGTGCTGGACAACCCGCACGATGAAGCGACCATCGAGCGCGTCAAGTCGGAAGTGAAAAAGCTGACGGACAAGTATCCTGTCTACGCCGCCTGATCCTCGCGACGCCGCGCCGGACCATCGACGCGGCTGTTCTTTTCGCAGCACCGATGGAGTTCCGGCGCCCCCATGAAATGTCCGTTCTGCCAGCATGACGAAACCCAGGTTCTCGACACCCGCGTGTCCGAAGAAGGCGACGCCGTGCGCCGGCGGCGCCGCTGCGGCCAGTGCGACAAGCGCTTCACCACCTACGAACGGATCGAATTGTCGATGCCGATCATCGTCAAGAAAAACGGCAGCCGCACGGAGTACGCGCCCGCCAAATTGCGCGGCAGTCTCATGCTGGCCCTGCGCAAGCGTCCCGTTTCGGCCGAGGCGATCGACACGGCCGTGGCCAGCATCGAGGAAAAGCTGCTTACCAGCGGCAGGCGCGAGGTCGACAGCGGTTACGTGGGCGAACTCGTCATGCACGAACTCAAACGCCTCGACAAAATTGCCTACATTCGCTTTGCGTCCGTTTACAAGAACTTTGAAGACCTGGCCGAGTTTCAGGACGCGATCGCGGAAGTGGGGCAGCCATCCCAGAAACCACGCAAATAGCAGCGCCACGCCCTGTTTCACGGTATTCTCCGCTTGTAATTTATATCGTATAAACAATTTATCTGCATCGCGAAGATGCGCCTACATCTATTCTCCTGAAATCGCGGCGCTGCGCAAGCGCACACGATTGAGCTACCTCACCTGAGCCATTCAAGCGGCTGATACCTTGGTCTCCTTATAAAAAGGGGGCGCCATGAAAGGTCAGGCGATATTGCGTGAGGGATGCTGTGTGCGGCGTTGGCCGCCGCGGCACCGCGGACACAGCCTGGTCGAAGTTCTGGTCGCGCTCGCCGTCATGGCGATCGGCGCGCTTGGTGCCAGCGCCACTTTGCTGGCGGCGCGCCGCGCGGCCCATCACGCCATGCTGATGTCGGAAGCGGTGCAACTGGCCGCCAGGGCGGGCGAAGCCATGCGCACCAACGGCGGCTACCACGTCGTGACCGATGCCGCCAACCCCTATCTGCAGCTCGACTACGACGCGGTGGCTGACGGCCCGCCTGCCGCGCCGCCCGATTGCAGCGACGATCCCTGCGATCAGGCTGGCCTGGCGGCGGCCGACCTTGCAAGCCTGCGGCGCGCGCTGTTCGACCACTATCCGCTCGCACGCATCAAGATTTGCCGCGATGGCGCGCCCTGGGATGGCACCGCCATGCGCTGGGATTGCGATGGCGCGGCCACGGCGCCCGTGTTCGTAAAAATCGGCTGGCGCGAGCGCCTTGAGGCGCGCGACGACCGGGTCAGTCCGGCAAGCGGCGCGCCCTTGTTGCTGGCCATCCCCGTGGCTGACGGATCCACCGGGACGGCGCCATGACAGGCCGTGCGCCACGCCAGCATGGCCTCGGCCTGGCCGAACTGCTGGTCGCCGTCGCGGTCGGCAGCATGTTGCTGCTGATGGGCGCCGTCATGCTGGTGTCGGCCAATAGCGTCTACACGGCCCAGGCCGACGGCGCCGCCATCGAAGACGGCGGCCGCCTCGCGCTCGACCTTATCGGCCGCGCCGCCCGCCAGGCCGCATTTGTCGACTGGGAGCGCACCAGCGATGGCGAAAGCGCCGGCACGCCACCGCCGGTATTGGGCCGCGACGCGCTCGCCTTGCCCCGCAACTCGCCCGGCCTCGACCGCGCCACCGCCGATGCCCTCAACGGCAGCGATGTGCTGGCGCTGCGCTTTCACGGCGCCCGCGGCGGCGCCGTCGACTGCGCCGGTTTCGAGGTGGGGCAGGGCGAGGCTGGCTGGAGCATTTTCCACGTTGGCCGCAATGCCGCCGGTGAGGGCGAGCTGCGCTGCAAATACCGGGGCGGCGCCGGCTGGGGATCGGACGCCATCGTCGACGGCGTCGACACGTTCCAAGTGTTATACGGTCTCGACACGGACGTACCGCCCGACGGCGTCCCCAATGAATTCGTCAGCGCCTCCGTCATCGAGCAGCGCGATGCCGCCCTGGTCTTGTCCGGCGCGGATGATGCTGCCCGGCAGCGCGATCTGCAGCGCCGCACCCACTGGAAGCGGGTCGCGGCCGTGCGTATTGCCCTGTTGCTGCACGGTGCGGGCAGCACAGGCGCGCGCGATCCGGCCGTGTTCGATGTCTTCGGTCCCGGCTACAGCGCCCGTTTCGCCAGTGAAGACACGGGCGTGCAAATCGAGGAAGCGCCCATGCCGGCCACCCTGCGCTTGCGCGAGCGGCGCCTGTTCACTGCCACGATCTTGCTGCGCAATACACTGGGAGCGCCGCCGTGAGCCGCGTCTTGAAACCCGAAGGCGGCACGCGGCTGCCGGGCCCCAGGCAAGCAGGCGCGACCCTGCTGATGGCCTTGTTTGTCCTCTTGTGCGTCACCATGGTGGCCCTGGCCGCAGCGCGCATCGCTTTCGATGGCGAGCGCACGGCCCGGGCCGCCCGCGACCGCCAGCTGGCGTTCCAGGCTGCGGAGGCGGGCCTCGCCGATGCCGAGCGCGATATCGCTGGCGGCGCCCATCCCGGCACCGCGCGCGCCGCCATGTTCCACGACGATGGCGCCATCGGCTTCGAAGTTGGCTGCGGCCGCGGCGCCGTCAACCTTGGCTTATGCGCCTTCGTGCCGGGCGACCTGCCGGCCTGGCAGGTGGCCGATGCCGATGTCGGCGTGCCTTATGGCAGTTTTACCGGCGCGCTCTTGCCATACGGCGGCCCGCTGCCCCTGGCCCCGCCGCGCTACCTGATCGAGCGCCTGCCCCTGGTGCGGGCGGGCGAAGACGCTGGCCGTCCGGGCACTGCCGGGCAGGGCTTGTTCCGTATCACCGCCTTTGGCTACGGGGCGCTGCCGGGCACCCTGGTGGTACTGCAATCGGTGTACCGCACCGGCGCTCAAGCAGGGGCACTGCCATGAAGTGCCAGCATATTCTGCTCGCCTGCCTGGTGGCCCTGTGCGCGGCCGTTCTTGCAGGCGCTGAAGGGGCCGCACTCCCGGTGCCCCAGCTGCCCCCGGACAAGGACAATTGCGCTACCGGCTGGCAGACGGCCCAGCGGGTCACCGGCAGCGATGGCGGCACCGCCTTTTTGCTGGAGTCCCAGTTCGACCAGGTCGGCGTGGCTGGTCGCCTGTTGCGCCGCAGTCTAGACCTGGGCAGCGGCACGCCTGCGCTGGGGCCGCCCGTCTGGGACGCCGGCGCCGTGCTGGACAATGGCCAGCCGTCAGCTGCCGCTCGCAAAATATTCACCATGGGTGCTGCCGGCGCGACCATCAACTTTAAATGGAACGCGCTTGGCGATGCCCAGCGCACGGCGCTCGACCCGGACGGCGACGGCCTTGGCGCAGCCCGGCTTGACTACCTGCGTGGCGATCGCGGCCGGGAAGGCACACCATTTCCTCACCGTCTATCCCTGCTGGGCGAACTGGTGCGCTCCGTGCCGCTGCTGGTGGGCGCGCCGGACGCCAGCGGACGGGGCGCCGATTACCTTGCCTTCTACAAGCGGCTGCAAACGCGCGAAAAGCTGGTGTACGTGGGCGCCAACGATGGCATGCTGCACGCGTTCGGCTGGGCGGATGGCGTCGAGCGCTTCGCCTATGTCCCCGCCGTTCTGCTGCCGGGGCTGCGCCAGCTCACCCTGGCGGGCGGTACGCCGCGGTCCTATGTGGACGGCGCGCCTGCCGAGGGGGAGGCGCTGATCGAAGGCCAGTGGCGCTCCGTTTTGCTGTCGGGCATGGGCATGGGCGCGCGCGGCCTGTTCGCGCTCGACGTCACGGAACCTGCGGCCGGACCCCGCGCCTTGTGGGAATTCACGGACGCGGACGATGCGGCGATCGGTCACGTGCACGCGCCGCCCGCCATCGTCAAACTGCGCGTTGGTGGCGGCAACGCCGGCGGGCCGGCGGCTTACCGCTATTTCGCCTTGTTCAGCAACGGTCTTGATCCCGCCGATGGTGGCGCACCGGGTGCCTTGTTCCTGCTGGCGCTGGACAAGCCGCCTGGCGCTCCTTGGCGCCGCGGCGAAAACTACTTTCAGTTGGCGGTGCCGGCGGGGCAGGGCGCGGTGCTGGCACCGCCCGTCCTCACCTTCAATGTCGACGGCAGCGCACACACGGCTTACGCGGGCGACTCGACCGGCACCATGTGGCGCTTTCCGCTCGACGGGGCGGCAGTCCACGGCACCGTTGCCACCACGGCCCTGTTCCGCGCCCGCGCCGCCGATGGTGCTGCGCAGCCGATCACCGAAGCAGCGCGTGTCGTATTTGCTCCCGGCGGCGGTTACCTGGTGTTGTTCGGCACGGGTAAGAGCATCGATAGCGCCGACCTGGAGCCGGCCAGCTTTGTCACCCAATCGTTCTACGCGGTGCGCGATACAGACCAGGCGCCGTGGTCCACCGTCGCGGGCCGTGCTGCGCTGATGGAGCGCAAGCTGACGCCGAGTGCGGCCGCGGGCGGCGGGGCATCCATGCTGGAGGGTGAACCTTTCGATTACCAGGGCAGCGGCGCCGGCGTCAAACAGGGCTGGTATTTCGACTATCCCCACTCCCTGCAGGCAGGCGAGCGCAGTGCCGGACCGCCGGCGCTGGCCGGCACCGCCGTGATCGCGTACAGCGCCGCGCCGGGCGCCAACCGTTGCGCCCCGGCCCTGCGAGCCTATCTCGTCGACAGCGTGACGGGACTGGCGCACGACCGCGCCGGGCGGCCCGCGATGCTGGCCGCCACGGGGCAGCGGGTCGATGGCGCCGCTGGCAATGTGGGCATCTTGCTGCCTGTGCTGGTGGCGCGTACTGGTCCCCAGCTCACGCCAACGCCAACCGGGGCCGTACGCAGCGTGGACAGTGTCGGACTGTTCCAGTTCGCGGCGGAAGGCGGCGGACTCGGCCTCGCCCAGGCTGCTGTCGCCGCGACCACCGGCCGGCTCAGCTGGCGCGAGGTCGACAACTGGCAAGAGCTGCACGCGGCCGCAGCGAAGCCCATCAGGAAACCATGATGCATATTGACCGCGGATTTTCCCTGCTCGAGCTGTTGGTGGTGCTGGCGATCGTCAGCATCCTGAGCGGCCTCGCCTATCCGTCCTATGCCGACTACCTGACCCGGGCGCGCCGGATGGAAGGCAAACTGGCGCTGATTGAAATGATGCAGCGGCAAGAAGCGCTGTATGCGCGCACCAATACCTATGCGCAATTCGCGGCCGATACACCACTCCGTGATGGGTTCCGCTGGTGGTCCGCCGCCACCGCGGCCGACAGCGCCTACGAGTTGCTGGCGCGTCCGTGCGCAGACGCGGGACTGGCTCAGTGTGTAGAAATTGTCGCGGTCCCGGGCACAAACCGGGTCAATGGACGGTTTCGCGACCCACGCTGCGGTGCCCTGACTCTGCGCAGTACAGGCGAGCAAAGCGCCGAGCTTAACGGCAAGGATTGCTGGCCATGAACCCGAAGCGTTCGCGCCGGCCGCCCTGCGCCAGCGGCTTGACCCTGGTCGAGTTGCTGCTCGTGCTGGCGATCAGCGCTATCCTGCTGGGCGCCAGCTTGCCGGCGCTGGGAGAATTCGTGCGCACTTACCGGCTGCGCCTGGCGGCGGCCGAGTTCCTGGGCGCCGTCGAGTTGGCGCGCAACGAGGCGATCGCCCATGGGGGCAAGGTCATGTTGGCACCGACATCGGACAGTCTGGACTGGACCAATGGCTGGACCGTATTTGTCGACCACAATGGCAACCGCCGCCCGGATGCCGGCGACGAGGTACTGATGCGGCATCCACCCATCTATACGGGCATCGCAGTGGACATGGCCTTCGGCGGCCAGCAGGGACCCCCTTATCTTGCTTATAATAGTGTGGGTCGAGGCTGCGCGTATGGCAACAGCCTCGCGCCCCGGTTTGGCACAGTCAGCTTGCGGCTGGGAGAGCGGGTTCGCCGCATCAAGATCAATATGCTGGGACGGGCGCGCATGTGCGATCCCGCCGCTAAAGGATCGCAGTGCGAGGGGCCTGACAACTAGTGGGGCCACGTATGCTGGCGACTGCCGCAGTTTGACAGCGCGGTAGTGTTGTTTTGGCGGCGGGTGCTGGTTTTGCGTACGCGGTAACAGGCGTTCGCGAGCGTGGCCGTACCTTCCCTGAGGCTGTCGCCGCTGTTTCAGCTTTCGCTGCTGTTGCCGTTGTCGCCGCTGTTGCCGCTGTCGCCGCTATGACCGGTGGCGCTGGCGCTGGCGCCCTCGCCACCGCTGTTATCACCGCATCCACCGCCGCCGCCGCACCGCAACCCATTTTTGAAAGCATTATTCCTGCCGTGAACATCAGCAACGATACCGAAGGCATGGCCTTGGCCCTGGAGTGGGCCCGCCGTGCCATGCGCACGACAGCGCCCAATCCCCGCGTGGGTTGTGTCATCGTGCGCGATGGGCAGGTGATCGGTGCCGGGCACACCCAGCCGCCGGGTCAGAATCACGCCGAAATTGAAGCCATGCGGGATGCCCGCCAGCGGGGCCACGCGCTGGCGGGCGCCACCGCCTACGTCACTTTAGAACCCTGCAACCATTTCGGCCGTACCCCGCCTTGCTCGGATGCGCTGGTGCGCGCAGGGCTGGCGCGGGTGGTGGCAGCCATCGAAGATCCCAATCCCCTGGTGGCGGGCCAAGGCATGGCCAAGCTGGCCGCCAACGGGATAGCGACGAGGGTGGGCGTGCTGCAAGAAGAAGCCTACGAACTGAACATCGGCTTTTTCTCGCGCATGCGCCGCGGCCTGCCGTGGGTGCGCATGAAGACGGCGGCCAGCCTCGACGGCGGCACCGCCCTCCACAATGGCCTCAGCCAATGGATCACGGGCCCCGAGGCGCGCGCCGACGGCCATCGCTGGCGCGCGCGTGCGCAAGTCATCCTGACCGGCATCGGCACCGTCAAGAGCGACAATCCACAACTGACAGTGCGCCTCGAGCAGGACCAAGAACAGGCGCAAGCGCAGCAACACGTCGGCGGCAGCAACAATGCAGCGCTGCAGCCCCGCCGCGTCATCGTCGACAGCGCCCTCGACATCGACCTGGGCGCGCGCATACTCGAAGGCGCGCCCTGCTGGATCGCCGCCGCGCGGCCCGATCCGGCCAAGGAAGCGGCCCTGCGCGCCGCCGGCCACGAGGTGCTGGTGCTGTCCAATCCGGCTGGCAAGGTGGATCTGCCCGCATTGATGCGCGAACTGGGCCGGCGTGAAATCAATGAAGTCCACGTCGAGGCGGGCAGCAAACTCAATGGTTCATTGATCCGCGAAGGCTGCGTCGACGAATTGCTGGTCTATCTGGCGCCCAGCCTGCTGGGTACGGCGCAAGGGATGTTTGCGCTGGGACCGTATGATGGCCTCGAGCAGCGCCAGCAACTGGTCTTCCACAGTGTCGAGCAGATCGGCGCCGATCTGCGTATCCTTGCAAGATTCGCTGCGCCGGCGCCGGCCTGAGTTCAGTCCGCGCACTGTCAAGGCAAGTATCACCGTCACCGTTGCAGTCATCATTCAACATCCGTATTAACAAAGGAAATCCACCATGTTTACAGGAATCGTCGCCGCCGTCGGCAATATTGCATCTGTCGAAGCGCTCGACGCCGGGCCCGATGCGGGTGTGCGTTTGCAGATCGATTGCGGGGGCTTGCCGCTGGCCGATGTCGGCCTGGGCGACTCGATCGCCATCAACGGCGCCTGCATGACGGTGGTGGCAAAAACGCCGACCTCCTTTGCCGTCGATGTTTCGCGTGAAAGCCTCAGGCGCACGGCCGGCCTGGACCGTCCGGGCGAAGTCAACCTGGAAAAGGCGCTGACCCTGGCCGAGCGCCTGGGCGGCCACCTGGTGTCCGGCCACGTCGACGGGCTTGGCACGGTGCACCGCTTCGCGCCCGTGGGCGAATCCTGGGAACTGGTGATCGACGCGCCGGCCGACCTTGCGCGTTTCCTCGCCTACAAAGGCTCGGTGGTGGTCAACGGGGTGTCGCTGACCGTCAACCGGGTCGAGGACGTGGATGGCATCTGCCGCTTTTCCATCAACCTGATTCCCCACACGATTTCCGTCACCACCCTTAAACATCTGCAAGAGGGCAGCAAGGTCAACCTGGAAATCGACCTGATCGCCCGCTACGTCGAACGCATGCTGTCGCTGGGCCAGCGTCCCGCATGAGCAAAACTTGATTGATACATTACGCAACAAAGCCCCGGGGGATTGTGTCGCCACTGTGACAAGTTTTTGACGTAGACTCTGCTTGGCAAAAATGCCTTGCGTCTACTCGAACACAGGAAGCGACATGATCAGAACTGCTGTACTTACAACACTCGCGGCGGCCTTGCTCGCCGCAGGGGCAACGGCCCAGGCCGCCGACACCATGCACGCCTACCGCGCGCTGGCCATGTCTGGCGCAGGCGACCGCATCGCCGCCATCGAATCGGTCAGCGGTGGCGCCGCCGCGGCCTCCTCGGCGGGCGGCGCAGAGCGCAACCACGCCACCATCAAGGTGCGCGAGGTCGCCAGCGGCAAGATCGTGGCCAGCTACGATCCCTGCGCCAGCTGTAATTATGATTTTCCTTCCTGGTCGCCCGACCACAGCGCGCTGTCCTTCATCGGCTCCGACCGCAAGGCCGGCACCGCCACCCTGTACGTGGCGGGCAGCGATGGCAAGGTGACGGCGCTGAGCACCATCAAGGGCGTGGCCAGCACGGCGCGCTGGTCGCCGGACGGCCGCCAGTTGGCGATGCTGGCGACGGTAGGCGCAAAAAAGATGACGGGTGCCACCGAAGCGGGCGCCGCCCTGGTCGGTGAGATCGGCGCCGAAGAAGACGAGCAGCGCATCGCCATCGTCGCCCGCAGCGGCGGCGAGGCGCGGCTGGTGTCCCCGGCCGACACCTTCATCTACGAATACGACTGGACGCCGGACGGCCGCGGCTTCGTCGTCACCAGTGCCAAGGGCAATGGCGACAACAACTGGTGGGTTGCCACCCTGGGGCACGTCGACGCGGCCAGCGGCGCGCTGCGCATCCTGGCCAGGCCGGCCATGCAGATGAACATGCCGCGCATGTCGCCGGACGGCAGCACGGTGGCGTTCATTGGTGGCTTGATGAGCGACTTCGGCTCGATCGGCGGCGACATCTACACCGTGCCTGCCGCTGGCGGCACGCCGGTGGACGTCACTCCCGGCTACCGCGGCTCCTTCAATGGCGTGAGCTGGCAGGGCCGCCAGATCGTCGCCTCGGCGCTGGCCGGCAGCGATATGGCGGTGGTCGCCATCGATCCGCAGGCAAAAAGCCAGCGCACCGTGTGGACCGCGCCGGTGTCTGCTTCCGGTTCGCGCGATGGCCGCTTCGTCTTCAGCGCCGACGGCGCCATCGCCGCCAGCGTGACCGAAGATTACGGCCACGCCGCGCATATCGTCGCCGGCCGCCTGCCCGATCTCGTTCCCATCACCCACGACAACGACGGCCACAAGCCGCAGGTGTCGGCCCGTTCGGTGAGCTGGACCAACGACCAGTTCAATGTGCAGGGCTGGCTGCTGTCACCGTCGAAGGTGGAACCGGGTAAAAAATATCCCATGATCGTGATGGTCCATGGCGGGCCTGCCGCCGCCGTCACGCCCCGCTTCGTCTCGCAGGACGATGGCGGCAGCGCGCTGGTGCGCGAGCTCACCAACAAGGGCTACTACATCTTCATGCCCAATCCCCGCGGCAGCTACGGCCAGGGCACGGCCTTCAGCGGCGCCAACAAGCGCGACTTTGGCGGCGGCGACTGGCGCGACATCCTGGCCGGCGTCGACGCGGTTGAAAAAATCGCGCCCGTCGACGATGCGCGACTGGGCCTGATGGGCCATTCCTACGGCGGCTTCATGACCATGTGGGGCGTCACTCACAGCACCCGCTTCAAGGCGGCGGTGGCTGGCGCCGGTATCGCCAACTGGATCAGCTACTACGGCCAGAACGGTATCGACCAGTGGATGATTCCCTTCTTCGGCGCGTCGGCCTACGACGATCCCGCCATCTACCGCGCGGCCTCGCCCATCGAGACCATCAAGCAGGCGAAAACGCCCACCTTCATCTACGTGGGCGAGCGCGACGTCGAATGCCCGCCCGCCCAGTCGGTCGAATTCTGGCACGGCCTGAAAGCGATGAACGTGCCCGTCTCCCTGGTGATCTACGACGGCGAAGGTCACTCGATCCGCAAGCCCGAGCACCAGCGCGACCAGCGCGAACGGACGATTGCCTGGTTCGACAAGTACCTGCATTGAGCCAGGGCCGGGGACTGGCGCCGCAGGTGCCGGTCCCCATGTTGGACCGCGGCGTTAGCGACAATCGGGAACTGGCACTGGCTGCCTTGCGCGGCCCGGCCTGTCCCCGTTTTGATCCGCCCGCGCATCGCCTACGATGAACCTGGCAGGCGGCCCAGTCACTTCAATATAATTGCGTCCGCCGCGGTCCCAAACCGGGACAGGCCGGGCCACGAATGGCAGCAAGTGCCAGTCCCTGCCTCTACTGACGTCGGTGGATGGAAAAACGGCTGGCCGCACCTTGCGCTCCGCGGTGCGAGTCCCCGCTTTTCGCAGGCCTTACCACGATAGCGATGCGAAGCTTCGGGGACTGGCCCTGCGGGCCTTTCGTGGCCCGGCCTGTCCCCGCTTTTACACACTTACGCGCCGTAGATGCTTGGCACAGCTCCGTAGCCAAGTCGCTTCAATATCATCACGTCCGCCGCGGTCCCACACCGGGACAGGCCGGGCCACGAATGGCAGCGAGTGCCAGTCCCTGTCCTGTATCGGCCGGTGGCCGCAATCCGCGATTACTTTTTCGCGGCGGGGTACAACACCACCTGCACATAATTCTGCAAGTCGAAGTAACGCCGCGCTGCCGCCTGCACGTCGGCGGCCGTCACTGCGCCGATCCGTTCTTCCACCGTCAGGATCGCGGCGGGATCGGTGTCGTAGGTGATGGCCGATTGCAGTTGCTGCAGCCAGTAGGCGTTTTCGCGCAGGGCGCGGCGCTGGACTTGCAGCCAGTTTTGCTTGACCTTGTCGAGGTCCGCCTGCGACGGGCCCTGGTTTTTCAGCCGGGCGATTTCGGCGAAGGTGGCGGCGAGGACCTGGTCGACCTTGTCGGGGCCCGTCGGCAGGCTGGCGCCAATGCTGTAGTGTTCGTACGGGATGCGCACCATGCTGCCGCTCATGCCGCCGCTGTAGATCAGGGCAAGCTGCTCGCGCAGCACCTCGGTGATGCGGATATTGATCACTTCCAGCAGGGCCTGGAAGCGCATGTTTTCCTCTTTTGAGTACGTGGCGGGTCCCGTGAAGTTGAGCGACACCACGCTCTTCGCTTCGCTGCCGCTGTAGACGGCGCGCTTGACGATGCCCTGGGTCGGACGCAGGCCGACGTCCTTTACCTCCAGCGGCAAGGGAGCGGTCGGCAGGCTGGCCAGATAAGTCGCCAGCAGCGGCTTGATGGCGGCCACGTCGAAACTGCCGACGAGGATGAACGTCAGGCCGCGCGCGCTGGCGAAGCGCTGGCGGTACTGGGCGATGCTGCGCTCCAGATCGAGCTGGCTGAAGTCGTCGGGTTTCGGCACGCGCGCCACCCAAGGGCTGTCGCCGTACATGGCCTCGGTGATGGCGTCGCCGAACACGGTCTGGGGCTGGACCATCAGGTTGCGGGCCGATTCCGACTGGCGTTCGACGTAGCTGCGATAGAGCAGGGGATCGCGCCGCACCGCCGTGAAGCGCAGGTAGAGCAGCTGCAGCATGGTCTCGATGTCGGCGCTGGCGGCGCTGCCGCCCACGGTGTCGCTGTACTGGCTGAAGTTGAGGCCCACGCTGGCCGCTTTGCCGGCCAGAACCTTCTGCATGTCGTTGGGCGAGAGCTGGCCCGCGCCCATGCTGGTGACGATGGCGTTGGCGTAGCGTGCCGCAGCGACGTCGCCCGCGCCGAACTGGGTCAGGCCACCCGGCCGCGAGGCGCTCAACAGGACCTGGTCGTTGACGAAGTCAGTGGGTTTTAACAGCACCTTGACCCCGTTCGACAGGGTGAGGGTGGTGGTGCCGAGCGCCTCGTCATGGCTCTCGGCGACGATGCTGCCCGCCGGCGGGGGCTTGGCCAGCAGGCCCGCGGCCAAATGTTCGTCCGCGCGCGCCGTGACTTTGACCCTGGCCGCAGCGTCGGTCCAGGCCATCAGCTGTTTGGGGGCAGGGGTGGCGCCGGTCGCCTTGTCGGAGCCCAGGTAGACCACCAGCTTGGCCGCATCGACGGGGATGGTGGCGCTGGCGTAGCGGTTCACTTCCGCCAGGCTGATGCCGGGCACCAGGGCCCGCGCGTAATGGTATTCGTTGGCGATACCGGGGATGTCTTCGCCTTCGAGGAAGTGGCGGGTGTATTCGGCCACGAAGTCGGCCGAGTTGCTCTTGTCCCGCTCCGTGTAGATCCTCTCGTAGCCGCGCAACATGTCCTTCTTGCTGCGCTCCAGTTCCGCGGCGCTGAAGCCGAAGGCGCGCACCCGTGCGTTTTCCTGCACCAGGGCCGCCAGCGCCGGCGCGGCGCCTTCCTTGCCCAGCCGCGCGCTGGCGCTGAAGGATTGGTAGCGTGGCGTGAGCGCAGACAGGCCGCTGCTGGCGCCCAGAAAGGGCGGCGCCGGCTGCTGGGTCAAGTCCTGCAGGCGCTGGGCCAGCATGGCGGAAAACAGGCTGTCGACCAGTTTGGTGCGGTAATCGGCGAAGCTGCCGTGGGGCGGCGCCGGGCGCACAGGATAGCGGATCAGGACCGAGTTGCCGGCCGCTTCGGGATCGGTCACCACCAGCGCTTCGGTGGCGGAGCGGGCGGCAATCGCCACCTCGGGCCGCGGGCGTTCGTTGACGGGATTGCGCAACCGGGCAAAGTGGCGCTCGATCAGCTGTTCGGCGCGGGCCGGTTCGATGTCGCCCACCACCACCACCGCCATCAGGTCGGGCCGGTACCAGTCGCGATAAAAGCGCTGCACGGCGGCCGGCTTGAAGGTCTTCAGGACGGTCTCGTCGCCGATCGGCAGGCGGCTGGCGTAGCGCGAACCGTTGTACAGCTTGGGCAGCAGCTGGCGATTCATGCGCTCCCCCGCGCCCTTGCCGGTGCGGGCTTCCTCCAGCACGATGCTGCGCTCCTTGTCGATGTCGGCGTCGTCCAGGGTCAGGCCCTGGGCCCAGTCTTCCAGCACCAGAAAACCCTTGTCGACGTTGTCCGGCTGGTCGGTCGGAATGGGCAGCATGTAGACGGTTTCATCGAAGCTGGTATAGGCATTCAGGTCGGCGCCGAATTTGACGCCGATGGTCTGCAGCCACGAGATCAACTCCCACTTCTTGAAATGGGCCGAGCCATTGAAGGCCATGTGCTCGGTCAGATGGGCCAGCCCGCGCTGATCTTCGTCCTCCAGCACGGAGCCGGCCTTGACGACCAGGCGCAGCTCGAGCTTTTTCTCGGGCCGGGTATTGCGTTGTATATAGTAGGTCAGGCCATTGGCCAGCTTGCCCACCTTGACCTGGGGACCGATGGGGATGGGGTCGGCGAGGTGGATGGCGGGCAGGCCGGTGATGGCGGCGTCGGCGGCGGGCTTGGCCGGATGGGCGAGGGCGGGCCAGGCCAGGCCCGTACTCAAGCCAAGGCAGGCAGCCAGGACGGCGCCGGCACGGCAAACAGGGAAAAAGCGCAGGAGAGTGAGCATCGATCGCCGTGGAGTTGAAACATTGATGGGCCGGAACCCATCGAGTCTAGCAGCAATGTTTCGCTCTGGCGCGTCCAGCACGGTGCGCCGGCGGGGCTGAAGGCAAGGTTAAGCCGGTCGGATGTCGGCAAATCCTTTAAAATAGCGGATTGCACAATAGTCGCCCGTCTCAAAGGAAACCGTATGTCCATCGCCACCACTCCCGAAATTGTCGAAGAACTTCGCGCAGGGCGCATGGTCATCCTGGTCGACGAGGAAGACCGTGAAAACGAGGGCGACCTGGTGCTGGCGGCCGACTTCGTCACCCCTGAAGCGATCAACTTTATGGCCCGCTATGCGCGCGGACTGATTTGTCTGACCCTGACGGCCGAGCGGGTCGAGCAGCTCGATATCGGCATGATGACGGCCCGTAACGGCACCTCCTACGGCACCAATTTCACCGTCTCCATCGAGGCTGCCGAAGGCGTCACGACCGGCATTTCGGCGGCCGACCGTGCCCGCACGGTGCAGGTGGCGGTGGCGAAAAACGCGAAGCCTGCCGACATCGTCCAGCCCGGCCACATCTTCCCATTGAAGGCGCAGAAGGGCGGGGTGCTGATGCGCGCCGGTCACACGGAAGCGGGCTGCGATCTGACGGAAATGGCGGGACTGACCCCGGCCTCCGTGATCTGCGAGATCATGAACGAAGACGGCACCATGGCCCGCCTGCCGGACCTGCTCGAGTTTGCAAAAGAACACAATCTGAAGATCGGCACCATCGCCGACCTGATTCATTACCGGGGCCAGAACGAGTGCCTGGTGGAACGGGTTTCCGAGCGGCGCATGCAGACCGTGTTTGGCGAATTCCGCCTGGTCGCCTTCCGCGACAAGCCCAGCGGCTCGGCCCACCTGGCGCTGGTGCATGGCGACCTGGCGCCCAATCTGGAGTCGCTGGTGCGGGTGCATCAGCCGGTTTCCATCCTGGACTTGCTGGAAAGCGGCGCCACCAACCACTCCTGGACCCTGGCTTCGTCCATGAAAGCCATCCAGGAATCGGAGCGGGGGGTGATGGTGCTGCTCAACTGCGGCGAATCGGCCGAGGAGCTGTTTGCCCAGATCGCCGCCCTCGACGCGCCGCCGGCCAAGCCGCAGGGCCGCGCCGCCAGCATGGACTTGCGCGACTACGGCATCGGCGCGCAGATCCTGCGCGACCTGGGCGTGGGCAAGATGCGCCTGCTGGCCAATCCCCGCAAAATGCCATCGATGACGGGCTTTGATCTGGAAGTGACCGGATACCGCGCCGCGCCAGGCGCCTGAAGCGTACTATATAGAATAGAACACCCACCCCACACACGAGAGGCCAGCCATGACCGTAGGAACTTATGAGAGCAATTTGACGGGCAACGGCCTGCGTATCGGCATCGTCCAGGCGCGTTTCAACGCCGACGTCGGCCACGGCCTGCTGTCGTCCTGCCTGGCTGAACTGAAGCACCTGGGCGTGCAGGACGAGGACGTCTTGCACGTCACCGTGCCGGGCGCCCTGGAAGTGCCCCTGGCCCTGCAGAAAATGGCCGAAACCCAGCAGTTCGACGCCCTGGTGGCGCTGGGCGCCGTGATCCGCGGCGAAACTTACCATTTTGAATTGGTCTCGAACGAGTCGGGCGCCGGCATCACCCGCATCGGCCTCGACTATGGCATGCCGATCGCCAATGCCGTGCTGACCACGGAAAACGACGAGCAGGCCGAAGCGCGCATGGCGGAAAAGGGCACGGAAGCGGCCCGTTGCGCCGTCGAAATGGCCAACCTGCTGCTGGCGCTCGAAGAGCTGCAAGCGGACGAAGATTAAATTTTTACAAGACAGGCAACACCATCATGACCGACAAAATCCTGCACGCCAACCCCAGCAAGAACCGCACGCCCCGTCACCGGGCCCGCGAGTTCGCCCTGCAGGGGCTGTACCAGTGGCTGCTCAATAACGAAGATGCGACCACGGTCGTCAACAATATCCGCGCCGCCCATGGTTTCGAGAAAGCCGATGGCGACCATTTCGCGGCCCTGTTGTACGGCGCCATCAAGGATTCGGTCTCGCTGCGCGAGGCCATTGCACCCGTCATCGACCGCCGCGTCGACGAGTTGTCGCCCATCGAACACGGCGTGTTGCTGCTGGGCGCATACGAACTGAAGAACAACCTGGACATTCCCTACCGCGTCGTCATCAACGAAGCGGTGGAATTGACCAAGTCCTTCGGCGGCATCGACGGCCACAAATACGTCAACGGCGTGCTCGACAAGCTGGCGCCCAAGCTGCGCGCGGAAGAAGTGGCGGCGGATACGCGGCGTTGATGGTTTGATCGCGCGCTGTGGCGCGCTGGAATGAGGAGCCACCGGGGACGGTGGCTTTTTCATTGCGTGGTGCAAGATGCCGGCCTCGATGCTGCCGTGCTGGAAGTTCAACAGCCAAGGGTGAAAGCGCGGCGCCATGGCCGCCGCGCCTGTCGGGTGGCAACTTCCACAGCGAGCGGTGAAAGCGCACCGCGACGGCAGCCTGCTGTGCCCGGACGAAACTTCAACAGCCAACGGTGAAAGCGCGGCGCTATGGCCGAGCTCCCTGTTCTGCTGAAACTGCCTCAGCCAACGTTAACAGCGCAGCGCGACGGCAGTCAGCTGTGTCCTGGCGAAACTTCCACAGCCAACGGTGAAAGCGCGCCGCTCTGCCGGCAAACTGTGTCCCAGCGACACTTCCACAGCCAACGGTGAAAGCGCCACCGCTTGCTCAGGCGAAAAAAAAGCCACCATCGCTGGTGGCTTTCATTGATCACGCGCTTGACAATTACAAGCCCGCGATGCCCTCGTGATTCACCGGCGCCTCGATCTTCGGCTCGGCCGGAGCGGCTTTCACCACCACGGGGGCCGGTGTCGGCGGCGTGAAGGTGGGCACGTTCTTGCCGGTGGCAACCTGTTTGAGCTTGCGGTACTCGGCCAGCACGCGCGAGCCGTAGCCCGAATCGTTTTCAAAGGCGGCAGCGCCGACATAAGTCTTCAAACCCGCTTCCACGGAACCGCCGCGGTTGACGTAATCCTTGAGGATCAGCGCGCCCACGCGGATGTTGGCCACGGGATTGAGCGCAGCCTGCACCCCGCCCAGGGGTTGAAACTTGTCGTGGTGAACCTTCGACATCACCTGCATCAGGCCTTGCGCGCCCACGGGACTTTCCGCAAAGGGATTCAGGCCGGATTCGATGGCCATCACGGCCAGGATCAGCAGGGGGTCGATCTTGACGTCTTTGGCGGTAACGTAGGCGGTCGACACCAGCATGTTGGCGGCGTCGCCGGCCACCCGGTAGCGTTTCGACAGCCAGGAGGTGACGAACTGCTGCTGTTTCTGGCTGCCCAGCAAAGCTTTTTCCTCGGCCGTCAGGGGCACGGGAGCGGCTTCCACGGCCGGGGACGGCGTCGCCGCGTCGCGGCCGTCCATCAGAGCCGACAACCGGGGCGCAGCCGGTGCGGACGCGACTGCAGGGGCGCCGGCTGGCGAAATGAGCTGGGAGACCTTGTGGGCCACGTCAGGGCGCACGTACAGGACGGCGGCTACTGCAACTGCGGAAAGACCGAGAACGGTCAAGGTGTGCTGCGCGGTGGTTGCCACGCGGCGTGCCGTTTTCGTCACGGAAGACCACGTGACGGGCTGGCTGGCCATGGATTGGGCGAACTTTGCTGTCGCCCCGTTGAAACGATTTATCATCGAATTCCCCTTTGTCGCGGAAAAAGCTGTCCCATGGGCGCGTTTGGCGCTCCTTTGGCTGGCTTGTGCCGTGCATCAGAAATATCGTCCATCGTCGCTGCTGCGCACGATTAACGCCGTCATTGCTCGCTACAGCTGGTGGTTCCCTGAGGTATTGAACCAGTGGCTACGCAACTTTGTTCGGGGG
>JACXTT010005109.1_pt1 | contig 19183 bp, 13 predicted proteins | sample 9270951 | NCBI WGS metagenome assembly JACXTT01 (sample SAMN15532306, study PRJNA645909) | rock metagenome | isolation source: weathered quartz diorite | place: Puerto Rico | collected 2017-06-21 | reverse complement strand
TTGCCGAACTCCTGCGGATAGCCAGTGTCTTTCGAAACTCCCGAGCCGTTCGGTCCACGAAACCGCGTCCACTCCTCGGCGGCGAAACCGGACGCGACGAAAAGCAGCGGCAAGAAAAGCGAGGCAAAACCGGGCATGGTGAACATCGTACCAGCCCGCGCCCGCTACGCTACGGAGCCTCTTTGAGTTCGGCGGAATACCAGGAACCGCCAATTGCGGGATTCTCACCAAGGGTGATCGTCACGCACTGCAGCGCATGCGGCTCGCAGGCCGTCATCGTCCCGGCGCGCATTTCTTCGAGAATGAATTTGCGATCGAGCAGCAGTTCGTCGAGGCTCGACCGCAACGCGTCCCGATCCAGTTCCGATTCCCAACGCCCTCGCACGCCAGGTTGAGTATCCGGCAGGCGCAGCCAATCCGGCAGTTTGTCCACAGGCTTGATCGCGAGTGTATGCAAAGGGATATGCTTTTTCATCGCCGTGCCATCCACCAGAAACTCTTTACCTGTGGGTTTGTGTCTCACCTTGATCTTGCCGGCATTCGAAATGTACAGCATCTCGAAGTCCGGGTTGGCGGATGCAATCTCGTCCTTGGCCCGATCCATGATCCAGAAGTAGCCGCCGAAGACCGCGCCATAGAGCGCCAACATCAACAACAATCCGCCGGCGGTCAGAAACCAGACCCAGCGCGGAATCTTCTTTTTCGGAATCGGCGGAGGTCCGCTGCTCATTGCGGTTGAGGAGCCTCGAGGATGGAGACCGGGCGAGCCCCGCTGCAGGTTTGATCGTCAAGCGAGGGCCCGCCGCAAATCCGGACGTCCGTGGTCATCGTCGGCAGATCCGCGGGCACGACAATCGTCACCAATTGAATGCCGATCAGACCCGGCGCGACGCCCGCATAAGACGGTTGCAACACGTCGCGATCGTGGATCTTCGCCGTATAAACGCCGGCGAGCGGCAGCCCCGTGCCGAAAATCTGCAACTGCGCGCCTGCTTGCACCGGGCTGAACTCGGTGTTGACCGTGTAGTCCGGGTTCAGCAGGTAGTTCGGGAAAATCGCCGGCGCTGAATTGACGAAATACGTGTAATACGAAGCGCTGGAAACACCGTCCGAAATCACGGTTGCGTTCGCGTTCGGCAGTTCCTTCAGGTCGATCGGAACCTGCACGAGCACCTCTTCCGGATTGACTGAGATCACACGTCCAGGCGCCGAATTGAAGTAGACTTCGATCTTTGCCCCGCTGAACCGTGTGCCCGTGATCGCAGCAAGCGAACCCGCCACCAGCGGCCCGGGTTGACGCAGGGCGGCGTTGGTGATCGATTGAATCACCGGAGCGGCCGGCGCGCCCACGCTCACGCGCATCGTGACCTTCGTGATCCAGCGTCCGGAAATGGGCCCGGCGTCAATCAACACCTGCCCTTCATAAACTCCCGGCTGCAATCCGTTCGGCGAGGCTTCGACGCGGATCGTATCGTTGTTGATTCCAGACTGTGGTCCGATCTTCAACCACAGATTGTTGGTTCCCGACAGGTAACTCGCGGTGGCGGTCCACAACAAATTCCCGCTTCCCGAATTGGCTACGGTGATGTAGCGGTATTCCTTTGGCTTCTGATTGTCGGTCACGATCTCGATCGCATTCGTGTTCACGAGCAGCCGCGGGAAATAGGACGCATTGCAGTCGTTCAAGACCGTGCAATCGCTGAGCGGCGGCAATGAAGAAACGAATCGCGGCAAATGCGTGGTCGAAGCCGTCCGGAGTTCCGAAAGCGATGACAGCGAAGCGAACAAAACATCCTGGCGAATCGCCGTCAACCGGTCCACTGCAAGCGGCGCGATCTCGAGAAAGGACGGTATCAGAGCGCTTTGGCGGCGGGTCGCCTCGGCGTCCGCCACTTCATAAATCGCGTATCCGGTCCCATCGCCGTTGTATGAAATCTCGGCTAGCTCATCGAGCAGATTCACGGTTCCCGTCTGCAGCAACTGGGATGGAGCTCCGCCTCCGCCATTCGCATCCGCGCCCGCGACGCGCACCAGCAGCAGCGTCCCATGACCGCTTTCGTAAACGCCGCCGTTCACAGGCGTCCCAAAATCTCCCGCGGAAGTAGGCGAAGGGGCGTCGTTCCCGGCAACCACCCGCGGTGTGAAGATTCGAGACCCGAAGGGCATGCCCGAATACCGGACAATGATCCGCACGCCCGAATTCGCCTTCTGATTGCTAATGTCCCGTAGGGGCGCGAAAGCGCTCGGAAACCCTTCCGTGACGCGAACCGTGGAAAAGAACGTGCCCTGCCCAACCGCACCTGTCAGACCGAACCCTTCGGGCGACGGCGATCCATACGTCGAACAAATAAGCTGCGTGTTGTTTGAAATATATAAACCGCGCTGCACCGTCCCAACGACAAAGCCATTCGTCAGAAACGATACGAGAGCCCCGGCGTTGAACGTCAACGTCGCCACGACATTCGCGTAGCTGTTGGGATTGAGCTGGGCCGCAGCCGCGCGTACATTCTGAATCCGCAAATTGACCTTGCCCTCGCTCGACAGCGGAATCGAAACTCCGGCCCAGGTGAGGCTCGACGTCGCGGAAGGACGCACAGGCGCATTGACCTGCTGAAATCCGGAACCGCTGTCGATCTGCAAAATCGCATCCGAAGTCCCGTTGTCAAAGACGCGATTGGTGATTGCGACATTCAGAAAAATATTCAAATTGCCGGTAATGATCGCGTTTGGCTGGCCGCCAAAACAGTTGAGATTGATGTCGCCCGTCCTCTCTGTTATGCCCTCTGCGCGCACCAGCGGAGGGTTCGCGGAGGCTTGGCAGGAGAGGATGGAAGCCTGCCCGAACAGGGACAGACTCGCGGCAACGGCGGTAACGAAAAGGGTCCAGGCGGGCATAAGCTCACGTCCTTAGCTTACTGCCATATCCTGACCCTGTCCATGAGGTGTTTTGCGGAGTTTCGTCGTTAAATCAATATCTTATAAAAATGTTTCAACGCCGCGGAAATCACTTCCGCAGCGAGGCGCCCGTGGGATTGGGCCGGGTAGTGCCGCTCAAGGTCGCGACGTTCGGATCCGCCTGCGCAGGAAACGCCACCTCAGTGAAGCCGATGTTCATTTCCTCGAAACTTTGATCGCCCCACTGCACCGCCTTCTTCGGATCCGGATTCGCCGGATTGTTCGGCGAATTGTCGAACACCGCCTCGTAATCCACTTTCGTCCCGCGCGGCAGTTTCATCGGTTTTGCGAGAAAATACGTGGTCTGCCAGTTGAAGTCGTAGCGCGGCACATGCAACAGGGCCTCGCTGCGCCCGTCTGGAAACTGCGCCGTGATGGTGAACGCCTTGCCGCGAAAATGCATGTGCGGCTGCAGCGAAATCAGTTCCACGTCCTGGTTGAAGGTTGCGCTCACGCGCGAAACATAAGCCGGATCTCCCGGCGGGATGTCGAGGTTCGAATCGGCCGGGGTGATCGTCAACACGCGCTCGCGAGGCGGCGCTTCGGTGAAGTAAATGCCGAGCTCCGACGAGTCCGCCGTGGCCTTGCCGTTCGGCGTGTAGTGGATCTCGAACACGATGTCCGAACCCTTTCGCAGCAGCTTCGCGCGGCCGTTCTCCCATGCAATCGGCATGTAGCCCGGCTCGTAGCCCAGCAAGAGTTCGCGGCGGTCGGTCTCGGCTTCATCCGAGCGGCGGGCGGCCCGCTCGGCGCGGGTGGCCTGATACGTCACTCCGCGCGGAGCATCCTTCAGATAGCTCGATCCCGGCGGCCGGATGAAAGCATTCATATGATGCACCACCTGCCGTCGATCGATCTTCCATTCGGCGGCGCGAATCCATTTGTCCTGCGGCAAACCTGTCGCGGACACCAGAAATACATAGTCGAGAATGCCATTCGCCGGTATCGCATGCGCGGGTACGCGTACAATCAAGTCGGGCTTGCCGAGTTTCCACCCGTTCGAAGCAACCGGCGTTTGCAATCGCACCGCCGCCGGACCTTCCACAGCGCCGCCTTCCACCCACCCAACGATGGCGTCCGATTCCGCTTGGGTCAACGCGCGGCTATTCGCGATGTGGACGCTCTTCGACTCATCCGCGTGCCATGGCGGCATGGTCTTTTTGAGCACAGCCGCGCGAATCGCCTTGGCCCACGGCCGGATTTCCTGATACGAAGTCAGCCGCATGGGGCCGATCTCGCCCGGTTGGTGGCAGGACACGCAACGCTTCTCGAACACGCCTGCCACATCGGCAAACGTCGAACCAAACAGCGTGCAGACGCAGCCAACCAGCCCGATCCACAGCGAACGCATATGCAAGAATGATACCGGATGGCCGCAAAACGAAAAAGCGCCGTGGAAAAGCGCGATCAATCGCCGCCACCGTTGATTATCGAGCTGAAGGAATACAAGCACAAGCTGTATCCGCCCGGCGCCATGCTCATTGCCTCACCCCTCGAAATCGGCAAGATCGTGGCGCAAATTCCGGCTGGGTTCGTAGTGACGCTGACTCACCTGCGCGAAGTGCTGGCGGCGAAATTCCACGCCGACTACACTTGCGCCATGACCACTGGAATCTTCCTGCGCATCCTCGCCGAGGCCGCGGAAGAAGAGGGTCCTTCCGCCGTGGCCTCTTGCCCGTACTGGAGAGCCGTTCGCTCGGACGGCAGATTGATCGACAAGTTGCCCGGAGGAGAAGCAGCGCAAGCCGACCGCCTGCGCCGCGAAGGGGTCGCCTGCAAGCAAGCAGGCAAGAATGGCTGGAAGGTCGCCGATCTGCCGGCGCACATGTGGCGAGGCTAAAGCCGCGGCTACTTCACCGCGCGCTTGGCCCGGGGCCCTAATGCCTTGATGGTCTTGGACAGTTGCACGGGATGGATGTCCAGAAACTGCGCGGCGTCGATCTGGCTCCCGCCGCATTGCTCCAGCGCCCGCAGAATCGCCCGCCGCTTGGCTTCCGTCATGATCGACTGCAGCGTATCCGGCCGTTCGCTGAGGTCCGGACCGACGCTCTCGAAAATCTCCGGAAAGTCCTCTGGAACGATGACATCGGTCATGCCCATCACCACCGCGCGCTCAATGGCGTTCTCGAGTTCCCGCACATTGCCGTGCCATTCGTAACGGCACAACAGGTCCCGGGCCCTCGGCGTAATGCCCGTCACTCTCCGCTTGGTGCGCTTGCGGAACTTGTCCAGAAAGTACGACGCAAGCAGCGGAATGTCTTCCGGATGGTCCCGCAACGCCGGCATGCGGATCGGAATCACGTTCAACCGGAAGTACAGATCCTGCCGGAAGGCGTGCGTCCGCACCATGTCCTTGAGATCCCGGTGGGTCGCGGCGATGAGCCGGACGTCGATTTTGATTGGCTTAGAGCCGCCCAACCGTTCGATTTCGCGCTCCTGAATCACGCGCAGCAGCTTGGCCTGCAGCGGCGGCGACAGTTCCCCGATCTCGTCGAGAAAAATCGTCCCGCCCTGCGCCAGTTCGAACTTGCCCTTCTTCTGAATCAAAGCGTTGGTGAAGGCGCCCTTCTCGTGCCCGAACAGTTCGGACTCGATCAGGTTCTCAGGTATCGACGCGCAATTGATCGGCACGAACGGACGCAGCCGGCGGTCGCTATTGAAGTGGATGGCGCGCGCCACGAGTTCTTTGCCGGTGCCGCTTTCGCCAAGCACCAGGACATTCGAATCCGCGGCCGACGCCTTCGAGATATGCTGCAGGACGGTCTGCATCGCGTCGCTGTCGCCGACCAGATCGTGCGTCAACCCAAGGTCTTGGCGCAGCCGTTCGTTCTCATGCGCCAGCGACTCGATAATGCGCAGGTTCGACAGCGAAAGCGCCACGATATTGCCAATCGCCGCCGCCAGTTCCAGATCCTGCGCGTCGAAGCGTTGGACCGTGGAATGCGAATCCAAATAGAGGACGCCGGATCCCCCCAGAGGCGCCGCCACCAGAGACCGCACGGAAGTCAGCACCAGGCTCTCCGAGCCGGTGATTTCCGCAGGCACGTCGCTCACCAGAATCGCCACCCCGTCGTGCTGCACCTGATTGATAATGGTGCGGCTGACCGGCCAGGGCACTCCGCCGCTTCGCATCCAACTTCGCTCGGCCAGTATCGACCCGTCCGTTTCGTCGAACAGAATAAGCGTGCTCTGTTCCGCCTTGGTGAGTTCCCGGACGGCTTCAAATACCCGGTGTTCAAGCGACTTGGCGTCGCGCACCGAGGCGATCGACCGGGCAAACCGGAGCAATCCCGATAAATCGCGCAGGTCACGGCCGGTAATCGGCGCCGGAACAGGCGCCAGATAGCGGCTTTCGGCCGGCCGCAGCCGCACCGAGTGCGTGTCGCTCACATCGAAAACCGGCGCGCTCTCGGATTGCGTCAGCGGAAGATGCCGCACAAAGCGGAACTCTGAGGAGCCCGCGCGTAAGCTGTCGCCTTCTGTTAACCGTGCCTCATGCACCGGACGGCCATTCAACAAGGTTTGGTTGCGGCTGCCCAAATCCCGGATGGAGAATCGGCTCCCCTCCCTCAGAATCAGGAAATGTCGTCTCGAGAGTGAGGAGTCGAGGATCGCAACTCCGTTATTTGGATCACGGCCGATCGTTGTTTCGCCCTCGTGCAATTCTATCGACTGTCCGCGCAACGGACCGGACTCAGCTACGAGCCAGTACGGAGATCCGCTGAGGGGTTCTTGAGCCTCAGGCATTTTAGGAGCAAGTATACCGCAAATGTTCGTGGAACAAACCCCTTAGTCGATTGATTTGATTCATCCCCGTTTGGCTTAGCCAAAAGGCTAAGTCAATCACCGTCCTCGGACGAGAGGTATTCCATTAAGTGACTACAATACAACGAGTTAGGAAATATACATGATTTGGCACGGCGAATGCTCTTGAAGGTACTTCGAGTTTTTGCGACTCCATTCTGAACGATTCGTCGCACCCCCCGCCCGAATCGAATTTCCAAACCGGTGAGCCCCACTCACCGGTTCTTTTTTTCCCAAACAAGGCAAGAGTACTGCGGTTCTAGACTACTAGGAGTACCTTCGTAAGTTAATTACAGGTCTTAACCCTAGACGCGCCAGGTGTTTCTACGTATAATGGGTTTGGCTGCCGCACCAGCCTATCTCTGGCAACAAAGGAGGAGACGATCATGAAGGTTAAGTCGAACCTGAAGACTGGCAATGCTATCTGGGGTGGATGATTCGTCCCGAACTACTAAATGAAATCTAAGAGCCGGCGGGTCGCACCTCAGTTACCGCCGGCTCTTGGATTTTGTGGCCCCAGTATCCCACCTACGGTTTTAGGAACTCTTCTGGCGAAAGCGCCCTCGGACTCATGCGAGCCGCGCGAATCGCTCCTTTGAACCAGTCCACACGGTTGATGCGCACACCGGCCGAAGTCCGGCCTTCCCCTTGCGGCGACAACGCAACCTGCGCCTTCCCCTGCAGCACACCATCCACATAATGCCGGAATTCCTTGCCATCGTAGACAGAGGCGACGTGTGTCCACTTCCCCAGCGGATGCAATTTGCTCCGGTCGATCAGCGCCTGAAACCCCGCAGCCGAATGCGCGTAGCTGTCGAGACACCATTTGCCATCGATCAGGCGGGTTTCGAGCAGCAGGCGATTCTGGCTGCCGTTTTCCTGTAGATGAAAGAACCGTTGTTCTGGACGGCCATCGGCGGCGGGCTTGAAAATGACCTCGAGCGTGAACTGCCTGGCGCCCGCGAGCGGATGAACGTCAAAGAAGAGCGCATCCCCGGCTCCGTCGAACTCCACTGCGCCATCCACCACTTTCGGATTTCCAACCACAATGATCTTGTGCCCGCCGATGGAATCGAGCCGGTCGAACTTCCAGACCGTCTGCGCGGAAACGGCGGCCGAACAAAACGGCAGAAGCAGCGCCGCGATGGAAATACGCGCAGGAAATGACATTAGCGCCCAGCGTATCGCACTGCGCCGGCGCGTTGTCGGCTAAACTGTCGAAATGCGTTCCCTCCTCTTCGCGGTAGCCGCAACGGCCCTGGCTGCCAGCGCCGCGCCCAAGACCGAAATTCTTTGGGACAAGTTCGGCGTGCCGCACATTTTCGCCGACAGCGTCGAAAACATGTTCTATGCGCACGGCTCGGCGCAGATGCAGAATCATGCCGACATGCTGCTGCGTCTATACGGCGAATCGCGAGGACGGGCTGCCGAATACTGGGGCGAATCCAAGGTCGAACTCGACCGCTGGGTTCGGATCAATAATGTTCCCGAACTTGCCCAGCAGTGGTACGAAGCGCAGGATCCACAGTTCCGCCGCAACCTCGACTCCTTCGCGCGCGGCATCAATGACTACGCGAAAGCCCATCCCAAGCACACGAGCGAACCCTATCGCGTTGTGTTGCCGGTGTCGGGTGTGGACGTCGTCCAACACACCCTGCGCGCCGTTCATTTTATGTATATGGGATCCCAGGCGCGCATGAGGGGCGAGGTCGCGCGTCTTCTGCCGGGCCAGAAAATGGCCATGGCGCTCGACCCGAACCTCACCGAACCTTTGGCAAACGCCGGCTCCAACACCTGGGCCGTCGGACCCTCGCGCTCGGCAAGCGGCAAGGCGATGCTCATCATCAATCCCCATCTTGTCTGGGAAGATTTCTACACGTATATGGAAGTCCACCTCACCGCCCCCGGTTACGATCTCTACGGCGCGCCGCAAATCGGTTTCCCCGTGCCCGTCATCGGGTTCAACCGCAACAGCGGCTGGGGACGCACCGTCAACACCATCGACACCGTGGACTTCTATCGTTTGAAGACTCGCGACGGCAAGTATGAGTTCGATGGCGTCCTCAAGGACTACGAACGCGATACGAAAACCCTGAAGATCAAGCAGAAAGACGGAAGCCTGCGCGAGGAGAAGATCGAAGTCCGCCGCAGCGTGCAAGGTCCGGTGGTCTTCGACGAACAGGGCGTCACAGTGTCCATGCGAGTCGCGGGGCTCGACCGTCCGAAGATGCTCGAGCAATGGTTCCGCATGGGCGGCGCGCGGAACCTCGAAGAGTTCAAGGACGCCATGCGGATGGTCGCCGTGCCCATGTGGCACGCCAACTACGCTGACTCCGATGGCCACCTGATGCTGCTCTTCAACGGCGTGGTTCCCAAGCGCGGCATGGGCGATTTTAACTACTGGGCGAAGGTGGTTCCCGGAGATACCTCGAAAACCATGTGGACCAGCTATCACACCTTCGAGGAACTGCCCAAATCCATCGACCCCAAAGCTGGCTTCAACCAGAACGCCAACGAGCCGCCGTGGTACTTCTCGGTTCCGCAGTTGGACCCCAAGTTGTTTCCTCCTTATATGGCGCCCGGGCCGGAGAAGCTGACCTCGATGCGCACCACCCGTTCCCTGCGCATGATTTCGCAGGATCCATCCATCACCTACGACGAGTTGCTGGCCTACAAACATTCGACCCGAATGGAACTGGCCGACGCCGTTCTGGGGGATCTGTTGCCCGCTGCGGAGCAGTCCGGCGATCCGCTGGTGAAAGAAGCGGCCGCCGTACTGAAAGCGTGGGACCGCACCGCTGATGCGGACAGCAAAGGCGGGGTCTTGTTCGAGATCTTCGCGGACCGCGGACTCGGTGGCGGAGACGGCCTCGGCGATGTCTTCCGCGTCAAGTACGACTACCGGCGCCCGCTCGAATCCGCCACTGGCCTGGCGGATCCCGCCGCGGCGGTGAAAGCTCTCAGAGTCGCGGCGGAAGAATGCAAACGGCTCTATGGGTCGCTCTCCGTCCCGTGGGGCGAGGTTCACCGGTACCGGCGCGGAAAGCTCGACGTGCCGGCAAACGGCGCCAGCGGCAGGCTCGGCGTCTTCCGTACGATGCAGTTCGCCTACAAGGACAACAACAGGTTATACGCCTCGCACGGCGAAACCTTCGTCTGCGCCATCGAGTTCGGCAAGCCGCAGCGCGCGCAATGCCTGCTGGGCTATGGCAATGCTTCGCAACCCGGTTCGAAGCACATCGAAGATCAGTTGCCGCTCATGCAGCAGAAGAAGCTGCACCCGGTCTGGCGCGAACGCTCCGAAGTCGAGGCAAACCTCGAGAATCGCGAAGTTCTGATTCGTTGATACGAAATCCTCGGCCGTTACGCTTACTGGCCAGAGGATTCACGATCAACATGAAACCGTATGTGCACCACCACAACTTTCTTTGGGCGCTCGACTGCTCGGTCGGCAAGAATGGAATGAATAGCCTGACCGCGGATGTCAGCTATGTGCAGTGGTATTACACTCTGGCGGCGGTCAACCCGGAAACGCCGCAGGATCGCAAGGACATCTATAAGAACGTCAAGATCACCGGCGCCTGCACGGGCCGCGACGACGACCCTCTCGTCCAGGCGATCACAGCGCACCAGAAGGCCTTGAGCCATCCGGTGATCGATGGCAAGATCAGCCAGTTGCCGGGTTTCTCCGGCGACACCAAGCTCGACGGCCACCATGCGTTTTTCATCATCCGGCTGGGCGCGCGCCTGGCCCGCATGTTTCCGGATGAGTGGCCGCGGCTCGACAAGATCAAAGGATGTCCGAGCGAGGTGGCCGAAGCCTCGCGGAACGCGGTTCCGAAATTCTGACCTCCTTCCTGCAATTTATTCCTCGCACAATCCGCTTGGGTCATGCAGGAAGGAAACATCAACCTTGAAACCTTATGTTCACGCCGGGGAATACGTCATGTGGAGCGTTGATTCGTCGGTAGGCAAAGGCGGCAGCAACAACTCACTGGCGGACGTCTGTTTCATCCAGTGGTATTACACCATGGCGGCCTTGAGGCCCGAAACGCCGGAAGACCGCAAGGCGGTTTACAGGAACGTCAAGGTGACGGGCCAGTGCACCGGCCGCGACGACGATCCTCTCGTCAAGGCGATTACGATCCACCAGCGGGCGTTGAATCATCCTGTCATTGACGGCAAGATCAGCCCCGTGCCCGGCAACGCCGGATTTCCGCGCATCGATGGCCACTCGACATTGTTCGTCTTTCGCCTCGGCGCCCGCTTCGCCATCATGTGTCCCGAAGTCTGGCCCCGTCTCGATAAGATTCCAGGTTGTCCGCCGTCAGTCGCCGAAGCCGTCCGCAAGATCGTGCCCGAATTGCCGTAGTGCGCGCGAACGGCGCGGGACCCCTGGCCTGGACCCGCGCCGTTTGCTCGAACACCTACCCCATGAAGCCCAGATCGGGCGTCGCGAAGTTCGCCAGATTTGGAAACACTCCCGCAATCGCAGCCGAATCCAGTCCAAACCATTTCGCGAGCGTCGCGCCATACTGATCGAGAGCCGTGGACGGAATCCAAACACCGCGCGAACCCGCGTCATCCGGACCTCCCAGCGCCATGGCTGGGAACCGCCCATACACGTCACCGCCCTTCACAGCGCCCCCGAGAACGATGTGATGACTGCCCCATGCATGATCGGTCCCCTGCCCGCTCGGCTGTAGGGTGCGGCCGAACTCCGATTCGGTGAACGTCGTGACCTTGTCGGCAAGGCCAAGTTCCACCGTCGCGTTGTAGAAGGCGTTCATCGCCGCCGACAACTGCGATAAAAGATCCCAATGCTGCCACGATTGCGATCCGTGCGTGTCAAAGCCGTCAAGGGAGCAGAAGAACACCTGCCGCTTCAGGCCGATCTGCGAACGCAGTTGCAGGATCTGCGCCACCTGCTTCAACTGGTTGCCGAGCGAAGTTCCCGGAAACTGCGTCAGCAGCGGGGTCGAAGCATTCGCGCTCTGCAGCATCGCGCTCAGCGACAGCGCATCCTGGCGAACCTTGTTGGCGGCCTGAATCACGTTGACGCCGCTATCGAGCGTGAGCACTTCCTGCAGTCCCGTCACGCGCGCCGCGGCTGCCGTCGCGGGCCACGGATTCATTCCATACAACGCGGAGTCGAAGCCTGGAATCAGGCTCGCCGACTGCACGATGTTGCCGCGGCAGAACAACTGCTGCCCCGCCATCGAGATCGCCGACGGAAACGACGATCCGGTGTTCGCGCTCACCATCGCGTCGGCAACGCGCCCGGCCCAGCCGCTGCCGCCGGAACTGTTCGGCGTCCCGGCCTGCATCTGCACCACCTGATCGGAGTGCGAAAACAGATTGGTCGGCACCGGAACGCTGTTGGCCAGAAACTGCGTGCGAGTGGTCGGCTGCACGAGCATGCCGACGTTCGCCACCATCGCGAACTTCTTCAGCGCCCACAGCGGATGGATGCCTGACAAGCCGTTGGACAATCCATATGGCGTGCCGTTCGCCGCCGTTACCGGCAGCAATTGCGGGGCATTGCCATCCGGCAGCGCGAGCCCGCCGCGGATTGTCTTGTAGGCGTTGTATTCGCTCTGCGCCTGCGGCACGATCGTGTTGTTCGAATCGTTGCCGCCAAAAAGAAAGATGCAGACGAGCGCCTTGTAGTCGGTAGGAGTCTGCGTCTGTGCGAGCGCGTTGAATGCGCCAAAGCGCGTCGCGCCCGCGAGGGTCGCCATCTTGAGAAAGTTACGTCGAGTGTTCGTCATTCGATTGGACTCCTGCCGTTAGTACTGCACCGCGAACTGACCGCTGAGGATCGAGAGATAGAGAGCTGTTTCCACGCGCTGATTGTTGTCGTACGACGCCTGCGTGGCCTTGAGCAAAGCCGCGCGCAGATCCGGCAGCATGCGCCCATGAAACAGCCGTTGATTAATCAGGTCGAGCAGTTGATTGATATCGCCCGCCGCCGCCGTAAAGGGCCCCAGGTTGGCCGAGGGATCGCCATTGGGGCTCCGCAGCACCTGGTAGATTTCGTTGGCCAGCAGCACCGATTCATTCGGCGAATAGATCTGGAACTCTGGCCCGAACATCGCCGGCTTCGACGGAATCCGGTACATCGGCGAGTAGTAGCCGAAGACCGAATGCGGCGTCGAAATCTCCTGCCCCATGGGTCCGAAAATGTAGGCGATCTGGTTGGCCGCGGTGAGCGTGCCGCCCATCAACCGCACGAACGAAATGTACTGATAGAGCGGATCCTTCAAGCGTCCGCCGTTGGGAGTCGCCGTATCGTTACGCGCTTCCGCATCGGTGAGAATCGCGCGAACCACGGCTTTCATATCGCCGCGCACGCCCGCGCCGTTGTCGGCAAACACTTGCGCCACGCGCTGGATGTAGCCCGGCGTCGGGTTGCTGGTGACCATGGCGCGAATCATGCGTGTCGCGAGAAACGGCGCCGTGTTCGGATGGTTGAAAACCATGTCGATCACGCCATCCATGTCCTGCTGCACGGTCTGCCCCGCGGGCAGCACCACGCCGTTGGGCAGCGTCTTCTGCGTCGTGTCGTGATTGGCCGGGCGAGCCTCCATCTGCGGCGCCGAGAAGTTCTCCCAGTTGTTGCTCGACGGTTGCGCGCCGGGCGCGGTCGGATAGGTCCAGCCGGTCAACGCCAGCGCCACTTGCCGGACGTCGGCCTGCGTATAGGTCGGAATCGTCTTACCGGCGGCGTCGAGCTTCGGCGAGCCGTCCATATTCAATTGCACGAGCCCGATCGAGAACAACTGCATCAACTCTCGCGGAAAGTTCTCATTCGCGCCTCCGCCCACGCCGGGCTTGTTGGAGTTGGCAAGGTCGAGATATTTGCCCATCTGCGGGCTGAGCGCGATGTCTTTGAGCAGACCGCGGTAGTTGCCGAACGAGTACTTGCTCAGCAGTTGCAGATACGGAACGTATTCGTTGGGATAAACGTTCTTGTTGGCGGAAATCACGATGATGCCGCCGAGCGCCCAGGACGTCCGCTGGCGCAATTGATCGGGGGCGGTCGCCAGCCGGTTCAAGGTTTGCGCGGCGACGTCGCTCATGCCGGGCGGAATCGGGATCGCCGTCTCAGGCATCGCGAACTGCTCGTCGAGCCAGGTGTTCACACCCTTCGTCATCACGTCCGTAATGGCCTGCTGCGTAGGTCCGAACCCGGCTTGTTCGAGCAGCCGCGCTGCGGCCGTGTAGGCAGGAGTCACCGGAGGCAGCGGCGGCGACTGCAGCGTCACCACGGCTTGCGCAAACTTCGTCGCGTCGGAAGTGAGCGTCGCGCGCACCGTCACAGTTGGAGACGCAGGCATCGTCGCAGGCGCGGTATACAAGCCCGATGAACTGATGGTCCCGGCAGTCGCCGTCCAAGTCACCGTGCTGTTGGACGTGAACTGTTGTGTACCGCCGAGCGTCACCGTCGCCGTCGCCGGTGAGACTGTGGGCGCGGGCGATTGCAGCGTCACCGTCGCCGTTGCGAACTTCGTAGCGTCGGTAGCAAGCGTCGCGCGAACGGTCACCGACGAGGACGCAGGCATCGTCGCCGGCGCCGTGTACAAGCCCGATGAACTGATGGTCCCGGCAGTCGCCGTCCAGGTCACCGTGCTGTTCGATGTGAACTGCCGCGTGCCGCCCAATGTCACCGTGGCCGTCGTAGGCGAAACTGTCACCGCCGGCGCCGACGCGAGCAAGGTCACCGTCGCCTGCGCGTACTTGGTTGTATCCGTTGTGCTCGTCGCGCGAACCGTCACCGTTGCCGAAGCCGGCATCGTGGCGGGCGCGGTGTACAAACCTGCCGAGCTGATCGTCCCGGCGGTCGCGGTCCAGGTTACGGGATTGTTCGCGGTGAACTGTTGCGTGCTGCCGAGAACCACGTTGGCCGATGCCGGCGAAACCGTCACCGTGATCGGCGGAGGCGCGCCAACAGTCACAGTTACGGGCTGACTCACCACGCCACCCGGGTTCGGGTGCGAGACCGTCACCGAATACTTGCCAGCCGCCGGAAAGGTACCGTGCGCCTTCAAAGAGGTTGAACTCACGAAAGTCGTCGCCCAGGGCGCGCCGTTCACGAGCACGGTCGCGGAAGTCATAAATGCGCTTCCATTGAGGCTGATATCCACCGGAACCGCGGCGGCGGGCGAGGTGGGCGAAACGCTCCACACCCACGGCACCGGTTGCGTAATCGTTACAGTCGCAGCGCCAATGATGGTCGGATACGCCGTGCTCTTCGCCTGTAACGCCACGACATTGTTCATTGGAACCGCCGCCGGCGCGGTATAAAGGCCGGTTTGCGTCACGGTGCCGACGGTGGAATTGCCACCCATAACGCCGTTCACCAACCACGTCACGGTGTTAGGAGATAGAGGCACATAGGCGGTAAATTGCCTGGTGGTTCCTTTCTCCACGCTCTCGGTCGTGTGGTAAACCACGATTTGCGAGAATGCCGAGGCGGCAAAAATCAATGCGGGCAGAAGCCTGCGGGAAATATTCCGCATAAAACAGACTCTCCTATGATTCGAAGTATTAGTTGGGGCGACGCTGCTGCGAACAGCGATGCGGCTGCAATGAGCGGCAGCTTCCTGACAGCGTCCATCTCCCTGGCGCGTTGTCGGGCTGCGTGGATGAGAATGTCTCAACCCCGGTCTAGCTCATTGCCACCTCGAGCGAATACTGTGGATTCCCGCGCCACGGCCAGCGTGTTTGCCAGATCTGTTTTTGTTCTGTCGCCTGGTCATGCCTGATCGCGATCGGGTAGAGTTCCGCTCAACTCTCCAAGCGTAGAATATCAGCATATTCTTCCAAAAATATCGTCTCTAAGGTTACATACCGTGAAGATTAGGCGAACGGCATAAAGCCCCGTAGGGCCTGGATATGCGAGAATTCTCGATCATGGACTCCAGCCTCTACAATGAGGATCTCGCCCCGGTTCCGCCTTCGAAGCGCGATTGGGGAATCTACAGTTACGCGTCGCTCTGGGTGGCGATGAGCGTCTGCATTCCCACTTATATGTTGGCCTCGGGACTGATCGCCGGCGGCATGAACTGGTGGCAGGCCGTCGGCACGATTCTGCTCGGCAACCTGATCGTACTCGCGCCGATGCTGCTCAACGCGCACGCCGGCGCCAAATACGGCATTCCGTTTCCAGTGTTTGTGCGCGCCTCGTTCGGCGTTCGCGGCGCCAACATTCCCGCCGTGCTGCGAGCGCTGGTGGCGTGCGGATGGTTTGGCATTCAGACCTGGATCGGTGGCCAGGCAATCCAGTCAATGATCGCGATCCTCTGGCCGTCGGCAAACGGCCCCGCGCTGGTTTGGATCTGCTTCGGCGCATTCTGGCTGATCAACATGCTGGTGATCTGGCGCGGCATCCAGACGATTCGTTTTCTCGAGGGCATCGGCGCGCCATTCATGCTGGCGGTGGGCTTGTTGCTGCTCTGGTGGATCACCAGCAAAGCCGGAGGTTTCGGACCCGTCCTCAGCGCGCCCAGCAAATTTCAAAGCGGCGCGGAGTTCTTCAGGTTCTTTGTGCCTTCGCTCACCGGAATGGTTGGCTTCTGGGCGACTGTCGCACTCAACATTCCGGACTTTACGCGTTACGCCCGTTCGCAGCGCGATCAGATGGTCGGCCAGGCTGTGGGTCTCCCCGCGGCGATGACGCTCTACTCGTTCATCGGCGTCGCGGTTACGTCGGCGTCGGTGGTGCTGTTCGGCGAGGCCATCTGGGATCCGGTCGCGTTGATCGGCCGTTTCAACCAGCCGCTCGTCGCCTTCATCGCCCTGATTGCGATCCTCGTCGCGACCCTCAACACCAACGTCGCGGCAAACGTGGTCTCGCCCTCGAATGACTTCTCGAACCTCAATCCCCGCCTGATTTCGTTCCGCACCGGCGGTATGATCACGGGCGTCGCCGGCGTGCTGATGATGCCGTGGAAACTGCTCGGCGACTATAGTTCGTACATCTTCGGCTGGCTGATCGGTTACTCGGGTTTGCTCGGCCCCATCGCCGGCGTCATGATTGCGGATTACTTCATTGTGCGCAACCGATCGCTTAACGTGGACGATCTCTACCGTCGCGGCGGCGCATATGAATACGCGAGTGGCGTCAACCCGCGCGCGTTGATCAGCCTTGCGGCAGGCGTCATCGTCGCGCTGCTCGGACTCGCGGTTCCATCCCTGCGCTGGCTCTACGACTACGCCTGGTTCGTGGGCTTCGGAATTTCAGCCGCGTGCTACATCTCGCTGATGGGTTGGACGATAGAGTAACTTAGTACTATCGACCGATGCCGGTTCTGACTCCCAATCCGCTGCCGCCTCAGTCATCCGCGACCGGGGAGTTCTCCGTTACCCAGCAGAACCGCGTCGCCACCGCGCAACCCTTGGGCTACCGGCTGAGCGTTTCGACGCTTGCCGTCACCGCGGCAGTCGCGATGCTGTACTTCGGACGCGTCTTCTTTATTACGGTGATCATTGCGGTAATCATCGCGTTCCTGCTCGATCCGATCGTGCTGTTCTTCATGAAGCTCAGGCTCGGCCGCGGGCCGGCCAGTTTCGTGGTGTGCAGCCTCGCTGTGCTGGTGCTCTATCTGGGGGTTCTGGGCCTCGTAACCGAAACTGCCTCGCTCGCAGAGGATATCCCGGCGTATTCCGAACGAATCAATGTCCTGGCGGACCAGACCATCGCCAAACTCGAAGATTTTGAGAAGGGCATGACCGCCGCGCTGTTTCCGAAGCGGTCGAAGCTGCCGGAGACCCAGGCGGTGGACCCGCGTTCCAAGCGCCGCCGGGTCACCGCCGAGCCGCCGCCCGCGCCGCAAACCCCTGGCGTGCAGGAAGTCCGCATACGTCCAGATGCAACGCCGTTTTACAAGATCCTGTACGACTATGTGTCGTCTTTGTACAACGTCATCCTGATGGCGTCCTTCGTGCCGTTTCTGGTCTATTTCATGCTCGCCTGGCGCGATCATTTGCGAATTCGCTTCATCTCGCTGTTTCGCGGCGAACTGCGGAATGCCGCGGGCGAAGGCTGGCGCCGCATCGCCGATGTCGCGCGCGCCTATGTGTTTGGCAACTTTCTGCTTGGCATCCTCCTCGGGGTCGCGAGTTCGATCTTCTTTGCTTCGGTGCGGCTGCCGTACTGGCTGCTGGTCGGCCCGTTGAGCGGATTCCTGAGCCTGGTGCCGTATCTCGGATTGCCGCTCGCGGTCGCTCCCCCACTCATCGCCGCGCTGCCGGCGCATAGCGACCCGGCCATGTACGTCTTCATCGCGGGCGTCGTTTCATTGCTCCACCTGCTCGCTCTCAACCTCGTGTATCCCAAATTCGTCGGCTCCCGCGTACACCTCAATCCGTTGGTCGTTACGCTGGCGCTGATGTTCTGGGGCACCCTGTGGGGAGGCATCGGATTGCTGCTCGCCGTTCCCATCACCGCCGGCATCAAAGCCGCTTGCGATAGCGTCGAAAGCCTCAAGCCTTACGGCAAGCTGCTTGGCGACTGAAAAATTCTGGTTTACTGGAAGTAGCTGTTTCCGCCTCATCCATGCTTCAAAATAATCCACTTCTTTCCGGCGAGTATCGTATTGCCTTCGATCGAATTCGCGCCGAACATGTTGTCCCGGCGATCGAGGTTTTGCTTGCCGATGCAAAACATCAGATCGAGGCGATTGCCGCCTCTTCCGATCCCCGGACCTATGCAAATACGATGCTGTGGCTCGACAATTTCACTGAGAAGCTCGAGTACGCGATGGGCATTGTGGGACACCTCGAATCGGTCGCGACAACGCCTGAGTTGCGCGAAGCCTACAACGCCGTCCAGCCGCCCGTCGCCGAATTCAATTCCAGCCTGCGCCTGCACGAAGGTCTCTGGAAAGTAATCAAGCAATTCGCCGCGACAGACGAAGCGAAAGCGCTCACCGGCGCGCGCAAGCGGTTTCTCCAGAAGACCGTCGACAGCTTCATCCGCAATGGCGCGGACCTCGACGAAGCCGGCAAGCAGAAGCTCCGCGAGATCGACGTCGAGCTGACGCGCATCACGACGAAATTCTCAGAGAACGTTCTGGATTCCACCAACGAGTTCGAACTGATCGTAACCGAAGAAGCGAAGCTTGCGGGATTGCCGCCGAGCGCGGTTGAAGCGGCCCGCCAGAGCGCGGCCTCGAAAGGCAAAGAGGGCTGGCGCTTTACGCTGCAGGCGCCCAGTTATCTGGCGGTGATGACATACCTCGACGACGTGGAGATCCGCGAAAAGATCTACCGGGCGTTCAACCGCCGCGCCGGCGCCGATCCGCCCAACAACGCCCCGCCCATCCCTGAAATTCTTCCCCTTCCCCAAGAAAAGGCCCCACAGCCGGGATTTTTGCACCTTTTCGAGTTTCCCCCCGACCAACCCAATGCGCAAAACCGG
>JACXTT010005108.1_pt1 | contig 19189 bp, 16 predicted proteins | sample 9270951 | NCBI WGS metagenome assembly JACXTT01 (sample SAMN15532306, study PRJNA645909) | rock metagenome | isolation source: weathered quartz diorite | place: Puerto Rico | collected 2017-06-21 | reverse complement strand
GGATAGTTGGTAGTGATTGGCAATCTGTATAGCAGAATCCACCACAAATTGGGTATGCGCTTTGTTGTGATAAGGCAATCCGTTATCAGAATGCCCGCCGAACATCGATGTTACATATTGGGCTACCTGTTCAAGTAAGGCTTTGTAATCCATGGGCAAAAATTGATATCGTTTGAAATAGCGTTGCTATAGGCAGTTTTAATTCTAAAACTACAACTTAAGGCTGAATATTCCTAAGCCTTAAAAATACGTATTGTATAAGCAAAGTAACATAAGTTTCGTGCCAGGTGCAGTTTCAAATCACATACCAACGAGTAAACCTTTTGATTTAAAAGAAATTGGCTATTATTCGGCAACTATGACTAATGATATTTCGCTAATAGATGAAATAAAATGACTAAATACAGCAGTAATATACTGTCATATTATTAAAAAAAATGACAGAAATAATAGATAATTCTTAACTTCAAACAGGGATTTATGTGACATAATATACATGACTATACCCAAATGCTATATGATATCGAGGTGCAAAGTGCCTTCATGAAGCATTAACCAAATGTCGGATTTCAACCCTCTTTTTGTCGCAGTTAGGTGTTCCGGGTGGTAATTTATCAGCCTACCTTTGGTATAAACAATATTATAAACCAAAAACACCCTGGCTATGCAAAAGATAACTCCATTCTTATGGTTTGACAATCAGGCCGAAGAAGCAATGAATTTTTACACTTCAGTTTTTAAAGATTCAAAAATTGGTGAGGTTAGGCGTTATAAAGCCGCAGGACCAGGTCCGGAAGGCAGCGTAATGACCGCTTCTTTTGAATTATTAGGTCAGCAATTTATCGCATTAAATGGTGGGCCTGTATTTAAGTTCTCACCCGCTACCTCTTTTTTTGTAACCTGCGAAACACAGGAAGAGGTTGATTATTACTGGGAAAAATTAGGCGAGGGCGGCAGGACCAACCAATGCGGCTGGCTTGATGATAAATTCGGTATTACCTGGCAAATTGTGCCGACCATGCTGGATAAAGTGCTTCAGGGCAGTGACCCTTCAAAAGCAAGCCGCGCGATGCAGGCCATGATGAAAATGACCAAACTGGATATTCAAAAATTGCAGGATGCTTACGACGGAAAATAAACTGATCAGATTAAGTTCAGCATCTTTTGGGTTGCCTTGATGGCTGCTACCGTCTGATCACTGTCAAGACCGCGGGTTTTAAATTCCCGTCCTTTGCAATCCCAGGTAATAATGGTTTCGCATAAGGCATCTGATTTACCACCCGGTGGGATACGTACGGCATAGTCGGTTAATAAGGGCAGATCGAGCCCTTTTTTCTTGTAGATCACTTTTAACGCATTCATAAAAGCGTCATACTGCCCATCGCCCTGCGCATGCTCTTCAAACACCTCTCCACCCACATCGATCCGTAAAGTAACTGATGGCCGAAGGTTTTTTGAATGGGTAAGTACATAATTTTCAATATGCACTTTCTCATCTATCGTATTGCTATCCAATATATCGGAAATGATATAGGGCAAATCTGATTGCGTAACAACTTCCTTCCTGTCGCCCAGTTCAATAACCCTTTCAGTAACTTTCTTTAAATCAACATCTGATAAACGAATGCCTAATTGCTGCAGGTTATTTTCAATATTTGCTTTACCGCTGGTTTTACCCAAAGCATATTTGCGCTGACGACCGAAACGCTCGGGCATCAAGTCGTTAAAGTACAGGTTATTTTTCTTATCGCCGTCAGCATGGATACCCGCAGTTTGGGTAAACACGTTCTCGCCAACAACCGGCTTATTTACCGGCACCCTGAATCCTGAGAATGTCTCTACCAGTTTACTTACTGTGTACAATGACTTTTCTTCTACAGATGTGTGCACATCTTTCACATAATCATTCAACACAGCGATAGTACTTGCCAAAGGCGCATTACCTGCGCGTTCTCCCATGCCATTGATAGTGAGGTGTAAGCCTTTTACACCTGCATTAACCGCCTCCAGCACATTGGCTATGCTCAGATCGTAATCATTATGCGCATGGAAATCAAAATGAATATTGGGGTATCTTGGAACAATCGCATCCAAATATTTCCTGGTTTCTGAAGGGATCAGCACCCCTAAAGTATCGGGCAACAATATCCTTTTAACAGGCTGAGTCGCCAGGAAATCAAGATACTGGAAAACGTATTCCTGAGAATGACGCATGCCGTTGCTCCAGTCTTCCAGGTACACATTAGTTTCTATGCCGTTTTTAGCAGCATAGGCTATCACTTCGCCAATTTCTTTAAAATGCTGCTCAGGAGTTTTTTTAAGCTGATAGGTTAAGTGGTTTAATGAGCCTTTGGTGAGCAGGTTCATCACCTTGGCCCCCGCTTCAACCATCCAGTCGACAGAAGTGGTGCCATCCACAAAGGTCAGCACCTCAATTTTATCAATAAAGCCATTTGCAGCCGCCCATTCGGTAATTTTCTTCACCGCTTTAAACTCGCCTTCCGATACTCGTGCGGAGGCAATTTCAATACGGTCAACTTTTACTTCAGTAAGTAAAAGCTGTGCTATGGTTAATTTTTCGGACGAAGAAAAGGATACCCCGCTGGTTTGTTCACCGTCACGCAGGGTTGTATCCATTATTTCTATATGGCGTTGCAACTGGCTCATTGTACTATTAAATATTGCTGCAGGTTAGTAGATACTTTTTGCAGCAAAACCGCCTATCTCTTCTTTCATCGACTGCAGGTAGTCGATATCATCAAAGCCGTTGAGCAGGTTGTGTTTTTTATAACCGTTTATTACGAATGATTCTTTATCACCAGTCTTAACGATAGTGATAGTTTGATCATTCAGGTTTACTTCCAATTCGGTTGAAGGGTCTCCAATGACATTTTTGAATATTTTATCCAAAAACTCAGGGCTCACCTGAACAGGCAGAATACCTACATTGATGGAGTTGTTTCTGAAGATATCAGCAAAAAAGCTCGACACCACGCAACGGAAACCATAATCGTAAATAGCCCACGCGGCATGTTCGCGGCTGCTTCCGCTGCCAAAGTTTTTGCCGCCTACCAATATTTTGCCTGTATAGGTTGGGTCATTCAATATGAAATCCTGTTTAGGCGTATTGTCTGAGTTATATCTCCAGTCCCTGAACAAATTATCGCCAAAGCCTTTACGCTCAGTCGCTTTTAAGAAACGTGCCGGGATGATCTGGTCGGTATCAACATTCTCTATTGGTAACGGAACTGCCGTACTTTTTAATATCGTGAATTTATCGTATGCCATTTTTTTGTTAGCTGAAAGCTTAAAGCACAAAGCCAAAAGCTTTTTGATCATATAATTTTTTTCTTGCTTTGAGCTCGAATTACATTAATTCTCTCGGATCGGTTACTTTACCTGTTATTGCCGCTGCCGCTGCTACTAACGGGCTTGCCAGTAAGGTGCGGGCACCGGGTCCCTGGCGGCCTTCGAAGTTACGGTTACTGGTACTTACTGCATATTTACCTGCCGGAACTTTATCGTCATTCATCGCCAAACAAGCTGAACAACCTGGCTGACGCAACTGGAATCCTGCTTCGTTAAGAATATCGAGTATACCTTCTTCTTTGATCTGGCTTTCTACGATATGTGATCCCGGAACCAGCCAGGCAGTAATATTATCTGCTTTTTTATGGCCTTTTACCAGCGACGCAAAAGCTCTGAAGTCTTCAATACGGCCATTGGTACAGCTTCCAAGGAATACATAATCAACCGGTTTGCCGATCAATTGGTCATCTTCATGAAAACCCATATAGTCCAATGATTTTTTGTAAGATGCTTCACCATCTTTCACCTCTTTAGCAAAAGGAATGTGATGTGTAATACCGGTTCCTAAACCAGGGTTGGTACCATAAGTGATCTGAGGTTCGATATCGTCAGCGTGATAAGTCAATTCTAAATCAAACTTAGCGTCTTTGTCGGTTTTTAAAGTTTTCCAGTACGCAACTGCTTTATCCCAAGCTTCACCTTTCGGTGCAAGCTCTCTGCCTTTTAAGTAGGCAAAAGTGGTTTCGTCAGGGGCGACCATACCGCCGCGCGCACCCATCTCGATAGACAGGTTACAAACAGTCATACGGCCTTCCATACTCATATTTTCAAATACTTCACCGGCAAATTCTATAAAATAGCCGGTTGCACCACTCGCAGTAATTTGCGAAAGGATATATAAAGGAACATCCTTAGGTGTAACGCCTTTACCCAACTTGCCATTGATAGTAATGCGCAACTTTTTAGGTTTGGGCTGCATGATACATTGTGATGAAAGCACCATTTCCACTTCTGAAGTACCAATACCAAAAGCAATAGCACCGAATGCACCGTGGGTTGACGTGTGTGAGTCACCGCAAACAATCGTCATACCCGGAAGTGTGATACCATTTTCAGGACCAACTACGTGCACAATACCGTTCTTGGGGTTATTCAATCCCCAGTGTGATATACCATATTTAGCAGAATTTTCTTCCAGGGCTTTTAGCTGATTAGCTGAAAGCGGATCCTGAACAGGCAAATGCTGATTAATGGTAGGTGTGTTGTGATCGGCTGTTGCGAATGTTCTGTTCGGGTACATTACTGAAATGCCCCTGGTCTTTAATCCGAGGAAAGCCACCGGGCTTGTCACTTCGTGAATAAAGTGCCTGTCGATAAATAATACATCCGGGCCATCCTCAATCTTCCTCACCACATGTGAGTCCCACACTTTATCAAACAGGGTACTTGGACTAGTGCTCATCTTATTAAGTATTTGAAATTAGTTTTATAATCTTCTAAAACAGAGGTGCAAATTCGGAAAAACATTGCAAAATCGCTAATCTTTTTTCGAATTTCTTTGTTTAGATAAAAAAAATAAAGAAAATAGCCCAAATACCATAATAGACTAATGTTTCAAAAACGCCCAAATAAAAAGGGACGGTAACAATACCGCCCCTTTTTATTTGAAACTTACGTATAGTACAAATTTATTTTACTCTGCTTTTTGCAGGGGTAAGAGGTACTATAATAATAGCTAACAACAGAGCAACTTCTAGTACAGTGATCATGACGTTTTGTTTTATTTATTAATTATTAAATGATTAAATAGCTTTCAGAAAAATAAAACTGTCTTACGGCTACGCCTCAATTTTGCAATTTGGGGCTCAGGTTGAACAGAACAATCGTATTCTTCTGACCAGATCACGGCGAAAAATATGCCACGTTTGAAAATATTTTTTTAGCTAAAAAATGGGTAAAAATGGAATTTACTAAAAAGAAAAATTCATTTTAAAAGTCCGGGCACTTCTCAAAAAATTCTGATGATAAAAATATAGCAACAGAAAATATCTGCCTGAAGAAAACAATAAATTTCATTTTGGAAAAAATTACCAATAACCTAAAAAAATGGAGTTATTTTGTAGAGCAGTAGCCAATTTAGAGACGAAATCCACCATAAAATCGGAAAAACCAGGCGATTTTCAGGTCAAAGATGGTTAAAGTGACGTGTTTTTGTCAAAAATTTGTCTGCAATTCAAAAATTTCCTTTAAAAGGATTACCAAATAAAATTTTTGACAATTTGTCACACAAGTCAATATTAGACAGTTTCATGCCAAATTGTCACCTAAAATCAGCTGCCAACGGGCTGCCAAAATGACAAAACAGATAAGAACCACAGAAATACTTGTCAAATGCCCCTATGCCAAAGTTTCCTGGCAGAATACCGGGCAAATATGATTTGGTCGGATTTATGACGAGCTTAAGGTTGATGAGGGCCCATTAATGGAACGGCTTTATTCCTACATAAACGTCAGCGAATTTTCACAGTAAATATGTGTCGCTTTAACCGATGGTACATTATCCTTGAGCCATTGCAGCATAAACGCTGAGCCCGGCTCTTCGCTGGCTATATGGCCCAAAACAACCAATGAGATATTATCGCCTTTAGCACGTGCGTCGCGGACGTATTCAGCTGTTTCCCACTCTGCTATTTCGCCACATATCAGTACGTCGGGTTTTACCTTGCCTATACCTTGTATTTGCCTTGTCCCGCCCGGGGCACCCGGCATAAATAGTACTCTGGTACAGCTTTGATTTGGGTCGCCTATAAATCTTACCTTTTCAATGCGTAGCTTCTCTTTAACATGAGCAACCAGGTCTTTTACTGATAAAGAAGGAAATGTAAGAACATTAGGAATATCCTTACCTGCATATTGCTGCCAATCCAGTTGTTCCAAAACGCCCCTGGTAACACCGTCTGGTTTTAGACGGTGAATGGTGTCATGATTACGCCAAACAGCTATACCATGTTTGTTCAATAGTTCCATTTTATATTGCAGCACATCGTCATCCTTTATCCAATCTGTCGCATCTACATGATTATAGAACGTGGGTTCATGAGCGATGATGAAGTTCGCGCCAAGGTCAATTGCTTTACGGATCACATCAATTGTCGCAAACATAGTCGTCACAACACCGGTTACCAATGCATCAGGGCTGCCCGATTTTAGTGTATCAACGGTATCAGGAAATGGCGCGCCAGGCACTTGTTTCATAAACAAATCGATGATCTGTTTCACGCTATAATTTTCAGTTTTTTCAGCCAGGCCGGCGGCATAACTCACCAGGGGCGATGATAATATCATACCAGTTCCAGCGTAAGTTGCTGCATTGTAAATAAACTTGCGACGGCTTTGATTGCCGGGGTTAAGTGACAGGCTGTTTTCTGATACCATAACTGATTTTGTTATGACACCAAATTTAAGATTTTATCGATGCGGCACTGTCCTCATCCAAAAATAAAACGGCGTTCTGATGTGTGCGTAGTACGGATGCAGGGCATTGCTCACTAATCTTTTTATGCAGTGCATTGTAAACAGCTATAGTTTTATTCTTACCGGGGACGATTCCATAAATGTACCCGCCGGCCATTAAAGCAGGTATAGTCAGTGTAATAGCCAGTTTCGGAACACTGTTTAGATTATCAAAAGTACCATCGGTTACCTGCTGTCGCCTGCATTCAAAATCCAGGTCGACGATCTTTACCCGTACCGGATCGTTCAGGTTAGCTACATGCGGATCGTTAAAAGCAAGATGTCCATTCTCTCCTATTCCGAGGCAAACAATGTCTGAAGGATATTGATGTAATAATTCTGCATACCTGCCGCACTCTGCAAATGAGTCAGGCGCGTTGCCGTTAATATAATTCAGCGTGCGGAATGGTAAATATTTAAATATCTTTTCCCGCAGGAACGAACCGAATTTCTGCGGCGCATTTTCGGGCAGACCGATATATTCATCCATATGAAAAGCATTCACCCGCTGCCAGTCGATGCCAGCTTGTTCAATCAATGCAACCAGGAATTCGTTTTGAGAAGGTGCCGAGGCGAATACTATATTAACATATTCTTGTTGGCTTAATAGTTTAACGATTTGCTTTCCCACTGCTGAGGCAGCTGCCTCTCCCATTTTTATTCTATTCTGAAATACTTTTACTTCTAAATCGTCAATCTTTAATTCTTTTATCATGTATGCGTATGAACTATTTTACCATTTACAATGGTGGTAGCAATATGAACATTTTCATCAAAAATTACAATGTCTGCATCATTTCCTTTTTTTATAGCTCCTTTTTTTTCAATTTTCATAATTCTGGCGGGTGCCTCCGACGCCATACGCACCGCCTCGATTAAAGGCACTTCAGCGGTTTGCACCATCGTACGTACCAAACGATCGAAGGTAGCCACACTTCCGGCAAAAGAATTCCGATCGGGCATTTTGGCTACACCATCTTCAACGATCACTTTTGTGCCATCCTTTTTACTGCCTAAGATGCTATCGCCCGGCGGCATACCTGCGGCCCGCATAGCGTCAGTGATGAGCGCTATTCTTTGCGGCCCCTTGATCTTATAAATTAATTGAAGCAATGGTTTAGGTAGATGTATGCCATCCGCAATGATCTCCACGTCCATGTCATCGATCAGGTATGCACTTTCGATCATTCCGGCATAACGGAATGCATTCCTCCGCGTCACGCCCGACATAGCCGAATAAAAATGCGTAGCCAGAGAATAACCGTTATTGAAAGCTTCTATCACATCTTCATAGACAGCATCTGTGTGTGCTATGGCAGGTAAAACACCATTTGCTACCATGTATTTACCGAATTCTATTGCACCGTTCAACTCCGGTGCGGCACTCCATCTTTTGATAGATTTTGAGGTTGATAATATCTCCCGGTATTCTGCAGGATCGGGATCGCGGATATAGTGGGGATCTTGTGCTCCGCGTTGATTCATGGCAAAATACGGCCCTTCGATATGAATACCGATAAATTGCGCTCCTTTTTTATTGAGCTTATTTGCTTCCTCATAAATGCGAAGCGTTTCCAGCAGATCAGCCTTTTGGCAGCTCAGGGTGGTTGGCAACATAGCTGTTGTACCATGCTTCACGTGCAGCTCAGCTACGCGCAAAAATGCTTCAACGGTGTTATCCATAAAATCATGTCCGCCACCTCCATGGATATGTATATCAATAAAACCCGGTGAGATATATTTGCCCCTCGCGTCCAGTTCTATAGCATCTGGCGCATCGATATAGGAGCTGCTGACCTCTATTATCTTTCCGTCATCAATCATTATGCTCCCATTCTTTACAACGCCATCGGGAGTGATAACCTGTCCATTAAATATTTTCAACATCATATTTGTCTTTTACGCGACAGGCGATCATATAACAGACGCACTTTAGCATCCCTCAATTCATTTTCCCGTGCCAGTTCAGCGGGATACAGATAATCTTTATTCAGGGCGATGAATCGTTTGTCCAATTGATCACCAGTCGTCATTAGCTCCTTTAGTTTGGTCAATATTGCAGCCACTTTTTCAGAACTAAATGACGACGAATTGACGGCCTTTTCTATTTCCTCATATCGCAAATAATGTATGCGGATATCAGTCATCAGGCGATATTGCTCAAACTCCTCAAAATTCCTTGTCGGTTTAAGGGCATAAAATGTATTTGCGGCCTGTAGGGTACTATCCAGCAATTGCTTTATGGCGATCGGGTTATGCGATACTACTTCTCCTTGTCTTATTTCATATGGAGCTATCCTTAAAGCCTGCCAGAATTCGTTGGCTTCTTGCTTATCAAAGCCGTATTGTTTTTTGCAGTAATCCGTTATGAACGCATTGATATCGAGCGGTTCAGTTGATTTGATACTTTGAGCGTAAGCCGCTAGCAAAATATTGAAACCGCTGATGGGATATACATGCCGGATCGCATACAGGTCGACAGGATTCTGATCCGTTTCCCAAACAGATGAATAAGCTCCAGAGGTAGACCAGGAAGTCATTATGATTCCCTTATAGCCGAGACTTCGCGAAGCAGGAACAAAATTGCGGATGTTGTTAAAATGTTTTTCCCATTGGGTAAGGAAGTAATTATCAGGGTGCGAACGCAGTGCAGGCGCTCCCCATATTTCATAACCGCTTTCTGTCAGTTTTTGGTGATTCCCAAAATTGTTCATACTCCAGCCATAATTCCAGTCGACCAGCACTGTGCCTTTTGGCAACAAATTGATCGCCTCGGGATATTTGAGCGCAATATCGGCCCAAAGCACAGGCTTTTTACCCATCTTAATAACAATATTGCAAAGCATGCGGATATAGTCGATATACAATTTCGATTTCCCTTCTTTTTCAGCCTTTGCTTTGCAGCGTTCATCATGCCCTAACAAATAGGTTTCATCACCGCCGATATGAATGTATTTTGAGGTGTGCGTGGAGACCAGTTCAGCATATAAGTCGCTAAAAAGTACGCTATCCTGTTTGGTTTGTAGGGGGCATACTTGAGAATAGTCCTTCTGATCCTCGCGCAAGTCTTTATATTTTTGGTTGCGAAGAATATATTCCACATGTCCAAAGCTTTGCTGCAAGGGAATCACATCAATACCCAAGTTGTTACAATATTTAACAAAATCAACTATTCCAACTTTTGTATAAGCATAGCGATTGGGTATCAATGGATGCTTTTCGAAGGGGTAAGTACCCTCCCACTCCATGATCAGGGTATTAATGCCATAGCCGCTCAGCTTTTTTGCGAAGGCCTTTAATTCAGGCATCGGTATCACTTGTATCCGAAGGTCAAGGTGAAACCCGCGCACTTCGAATTGATTACCAGAACCTGAAACTGTTTGTGAAAAAACGGAGGACGAACAAAAGATGAAAAGAATAAAACCCAGGAGCAGTTTTTTCATATCGGTATAATTGGCTTCAGTGGATACCAAGTTAAAAAATCCACCACTAAAACCGATCAGTTATTTGAAGATGATGGTAAATTCAGTTTGTCGATCCGCAACTGTCTTCAATGAAAACTCAAAGCCATGATTGATCAGTATCTCGCGCACTAAAGTCAACCCTATCCCCTGACCGTCCTTTTTGGTACTGTAAAATGGCGTAAACAGGTTTTCACTCTGTTCTGTGCTGATGCCTTTTCCACTGTCCGAGATAATCAATTGCCTTGAACGCAGATCAGTAACAAACTTTATAGTACCATCACTATCGATAGCTTCTATTGCATTTTTTACGATGTTAATAAAGGTCTGTTCCAATTGCTGTTCATCTGCAGAAATATAAAAAGGTTCTTTGGTAAGTTCGGTTTCAATCTTAATATTCCTTTCTGCCGCCCGAAATTCCATCAATTTAACTATAGAATGTGTCAACTCATTCAGGTCGATGCGTTTCTTATTAGCCTGCGGCAATTTCACCAGGTCAGCAAAATTGCGCATGAACAGGTTGAGGTTTTGGTTACGGTCTAATGCGACCTGCAGCGCGTCTTTTAACGGATCAGAGTGATGCCCATTCCACAGCTGGTCGGTTTTTAATGCTGAGTCGATAATAGAGTTTACCGGCCCTATGGTATTATTTACCTCGTGTGCCATCATCCGGATCACCTTGCCATATACATTCTTTTCAGCTGCCAATATCTCTGCTGTCAATTCTTCCATCATGATAAAATCACGGGCAAATCCCCTATCGACAAAATGAGCTCGCTGTAGTTTGTAGGTGGTTGCCCCGCTTAGCTTGATGGTCTTTGTTTCACCGGCCTTTAGATTCCGCAGGTGCTTAAGAAGATATTCCGGCAGATCGGTTACCGGACGATTGAGCATACTCTTTTCATCCAAACCAAGAATTTGTAAAGCCTTAGGATTAATCTGCTGAATATTTTGATCATAGTCCAGGATGATGATACCCGTAGGTGAAGTCAGGATCAGTTTTTCAAGAAAGAAATGCTGTTCTTCCTGTAAGGTGCGTTCGTTGCGTAACTGGTCTATCATCTGGTTATAAACATCAATTAACTGATCTACTTCGTGCTTACCCGTAGGCAAAAACCTCACATTAAAATCGCGGTCCTTTATAGCATCAACACCCTGCATTAATGATTTGAGGGGTTGTATCAATTGCTTATATAAATTCCACGAGATACCGATCGAGATCAGAATGAACACTTCGCAGGCGATGAAATAAACACGGTTTTGCTCAAAAATGATCCAGGTGAGCACCAGCGCAATCAGGTGCAGAATGATAACAAATAAAAGGTATTTAGTCCTCAGCTTCATCGTAAGGGATCTGGTATTTATCCAGTCGCCGGTATAGCGCGCTACGCGTGAGTCCTAATGATTTTGCCGCTCTAGCTATCTTATTTTTGTGATATTCGAGCGCACGTTTGATCATCTCAACCTCCATTTCTTCCAGCGTAATAGAACCGACTCCAGGCAGCTGCAAATTACCTTTTTTTACCGGGGATAATTCCAACTGCGAACGGAAATCATCAATATCCAATACATCTTTCTTGCTGACAAGGATAGACCGCTCCACCAAATTCTTTAATTGCCTGATATTACCCGGCAAAGGTAATGCCTGCAGCCATTTCATTGCACCGGGAGAAACAGCCAACTTTGGCCGGTTGTAAATCTCTTTCAAATTATTGATAAAGAAATCAACCAACAGCGGAATATCCTTAGGTCTTTCGCGCAAAGGCGGTAAAACAACTGTTATCAGGTTGATGCGATATAACAGATCTTCGCGGAAGCTGTGCCTGTCTACCATCTCATTCAGGTCTTTGTTGGTGGCGCAAACCACGCGCACATCGACCGACTTGGTGCGGCTGCTGCCCAAAACTTCATAATTACGATCCTGCAATACACGCAAAAGTTTTACCTGGCTACCAGCATCCAGATCGCCGATCTCATCCAAAAAAATCGTTCCTTTATTGGCCATTTCGAACCGGCCAACCCTGTCGAACCTCGCATCGGTGAAAGCCCCGCGAACATGGCCAAACATTTCGCTCTCAAACAATGACGTGGAAATTCCACCCAAATTCACTTTGATAAAGGGCTTATTTCTGCGCAAGCTGTTCTGGTGAATGGCCTCAGCGATCAGTTCCTTCCCTGTACCACTCTCCCCCATTACTAGTACCGAAGCATCTGTTTCTGCTACACGACCAATGGTTTCCAGTATATCCAGCATTTTCGGATCTTCACCAATGATGTGCTGAAAGTTGTATTTGCTGTCTAACTGCTTGCGCGTGCGGTGTTCTGCTTTTTTATCCTGGAGGTCAATCAGTGTTTTTACCGACTGTAACAGGTGTTCATTACTCCAGGGTTTATTAATGAAATCATTTGCACCCAGCTTCATCCCTTTTACCGCCAATTCAATACTACCCCAACCTGTTATCAGTATCACGGGAACAATAGGGGTGATATTTTTAATATTCTCTAATAATTCCAGGCCTTCTTTGCCTGAAGTATCGATAGAAAAATTCAAATCGAGTACGATCAGTTCAGGATTTCTTTTTTTAATGATACTCAAAGCTTCGCCAGGTAAGGGTGTCCCTTCGGCCTCATAGCCTTCACTTTTCAGCAGCAACAGTAATGAGGTGCGTACAGCAATATCGTCGTCAATAATCAGTATCATATTTTGTTACAAGTATAAGGAAATCGTCTAGTTGCCTCACCTAAACGGCGCAGCCTTCATGAACGCCGTAAAATAAACAATATGTGAATAATCCTCTCCTTTGGAAAGGATTTGAAAAAATTATCATTTATAAGCCCCTCTCCTTTTGGAGAGGGCCTGGGGTGAGGCTACTCTTCGTGCAGCGCCACAGCCGGATAAATAGCCGCCGCCTGTTTACCGGGATAGAGCGAACAAACTAATACTAACAGATAAATAAATATGATCGCGAGAATCATCGCCACAATATATATACCTGCTTTCAGATTGAAGACATTCAATAACGGAAACTGAATGGCGAAAAATGTCCCAATAATCAAAGACAACGTGGCTAATATCATTGATTCAGAAACTAATTGGGATGATACCGACTGCCCTGAAGCCCCGATTGCACGCCGCAAGCCGATCTCGCCTTTCCGCTTGTTGATATTATACCATAAAACCCCGAATAACCCTAAAGCCACATTGATCACCAGAAAGCATGCGACGATCAGTGTTACAATCATCGGCACAAGGTTAAACAGATTGGTACTTTTCCGCTTATTTACCATGTGTTCGATTTCGATATTGGAGTTTCTCATATAATTTGCCAGCGTTTTATATAGTTTCCCTTCAAAGGCTGCATCGGCATCAGGCGTAACTTTCACCATCATCTTCCCAAGCCAATGGTACGAACCGGTATCGGTTCTCCAATATATAGCAGCTTTGGCTGGTGAATAATCGCCCCTCGCCTTTACGCCCTGTATTACGCCGATTACTCTCAAATCAAATGTTTTATCGTCCGTGCCTACCATTTTACCTACAGCTCCCTCGTTGCCAAATAGTTTTTCCCGCAAGTCATCACTAATAATCACGGGTTTAATTTTTGCGTTGGCATCAGCTTTATTAAACCATCTGCCTTCCAGTAATTGCAGATTCATAGCATTTTTGTAATTGTCGTCAATTCTGTAATTATCAGAATTGATAGCAATATTTTTATAGTGCGTATCGCCTGTCCACTGATTTTGTGACAAAGGAACATTATCACTGCAAAAGCTTACTTCTTTTACCTGTGGCATCGACTTAATAGTTTGCCTCAGATTATCATAAAAAGTATCGAGTGAATCAGTGCTTTTGGTTTGATAAGTATTATTATAATTCACTACCCATAGGTTCTCATAATCGAAGCCCATGGTTTTCTTGTAGTTGTTGTAATAATAAACCATCAGGGTAAACACCGCAAATATGACCAGGAACGAAACCAGCATCTCGGACATTAACAAGAAGTTTTGTTTCTTCTTGTTCCAGATCAGTTTAAATAAGTGCTTTATCATAATATCTTTATTTAAATTGTTCTACATGAATTTATTGTGCCTTTAAGGCAGTTACCACATTTAGTTTAGACATACGCCAGGCTGGATAAACTCCGGATATCAATCCAAAAACGAGGCAAACCAACAAACCGATAAACATCACGGTAAAATTGACAGTGAGCTCCAGGTTGGCGATCAAATGCGCGCTGTTGATTATTTGCAGTACGATAACTGACAATATCACACCGATTGCACCACCTAATAAGGTGAGTATGACATTTTCAACAATAAACTGGTAAACCAACGTACTTGACGAAGCCCCGAACGCCTTGCGTACACCGATCTCAGATGAACGCTCCATAATGCGGGTAATATTGATATTTACCAGGTTGAGCGTTGGCAATATCATTAATATAAAAGCGAATATACTGATCGCGGTAACTGCAATGAATACCCCGGAATGCCTGTCATCTCCCGTATCTACATATGATCTGATATAAGTGTCAGCATGGCTGCTCACATTGGTAAACATTTTTTGTTCTGGCGGTAAGCGCTTTACCAATTGCTCATATTCATTATGAATTTTATCCAGATCATCCTTTGAATTGGCCAGCAAGATACCATAGTAGCCCCCCTGATAACCTTTGTTGCTTTTATATGCCCCGTCTTTGGCAACAGTATAAGGCAGATAGATATCGCTATAGGTCATGTAACTGGTTATCGGCACATTTTGCACCACGCCTATTACACGGTATTTCACATTATCAGCTTCAATGTACTGGCCAACTACATTTGATACATCACCGAAATATTCCTTCTTCATATCCGAAGATATGATAGCAACCTTATCTGCATTGGCTACCTGTTGTTTGTTAAAGGCCTTGCCCTCCACGAAATCGTAATCCAGCACATCCCAATACTCGGCATTGGTATACTTATAATTTACAGCAATCTTCTTATTATTAACATAGGTATTTGTACCATTAAAGCCCGACGATATGGCTATGGTGACAGGTGTTTTTATTGCCCGCGCATAATGATCCAGAAAATAAAATGATGGCGGTCCTGATGACATTGTGTTTTTCCCCATCTGCGATATGCGGGAAATGTAAAGCGATCTGTCACGTTTTTTATCGGGGTAGTTGTCCCCTACCACCTTATCAATAAATGCAGTCAGCACCAATAGGATGGTCAGCGTAAAGCTGATACCAAACAGGCTGATAAAAGTGAAGAACTTTCTTCGCCTTAAAACTGCAATAGCTATTTTAAAATAATTCTTAAGCATGATCTTTCCTCTTAATAATGATTATTGAACCTGCGACCCGTCAAATAAGCGCACCAAACGGTGGGTCTTATGAGCCATGTTTTCATCGTGCGTAACCATCACAATGGTGGTGCCGTCATTTTTATTCAGTTGCAGCAGGATATCCATGATCTCGTTCCCCATAGCGCTGTCCAGGTTGCCGGTAGGCTCGTCCGCTAAAATAATTTCCGGCTGACCAACGATTGCCCGGGCTATAGCCACACGCTGTTTCTGACCGCCCGAAAGTTGTGACGGGAAATGTTTTACACGGTTCGACAGCCCAACTTTAGCCAATGCTTCAGTAGCCAATTGTTTTCTTTCTTTAGCTGTTGTGGAACGATAAAGCAATGGCAGCTCTACATTATCGAGTACCTGCAGGTCATTGATCAAATGATAACTCTGGAAAATGAAGCCGATCTTTTTATTTCGGAACTGCGCCAGTTGCTTATCAGACAAGTTAACCGTTTGTTGATTGTCTATTTTCACGTCACCTTTTGATGGCTCATCCAAAAGGCCCATAATATTGAGCAGGGTACTTTTGCCGCAACCGGAAGGGCCCATGATAGAGAGAAATTCGCCCTTGGCTATTTCAAGGCTCACTTTGTTAAGCGCCAATGTTTCAACCGTATCGGTACGGTAAACTTTTTCAATGTTTTGTAAACGTATCATGTTGTGTTGATGGTTATTTGATGTTATTTATAGTTGATTTTTTCGCTCGTATAGTTAACTCACCCGGTCATTGCTTCGCTCGACCAGCCTCTCTATGCTGCGCATAAAGAGGGTTATTTTTCTCTTTTCTTCTCCCTCTTTACCGCTTGCGGTAGGAGGGTCGACCAGCGTAGCGTAGTCGGGGTGAGTAGATTTTCATCATTTATAGTTGATTTTCTCATTCTTTTCAAAGTCAAACAGCGACAGGTAACGCAGCTGATAATAGGCTCCCCAGAAATCGCGCAAGGCTGCAATGTAATCCCTTTTTGCCTGATCATTTTCCTGGAAGGCGATACTCAGATCAGTAATACTCAGATTACCAAGAACGTAGCGCTCTTTCGCAATTTTATACTTTTCGCCGGCTATACTATCCGCTTGTTCTGTTAAAGCTACCTGCTCTTTCATCTGGTTAAATAAAGTTACCTGGGTTACTATTTGCTGTTTAAAAGTTTGTTTATCCTGCTCCACAGCATATTCTGTAAACTTCTCATTCGCTTCGGCGGTCTTTATTTTTGATTTTGATCTGCCCCAATCCAATACCGGGATGGAGAATGTTAATTGTACCAATTGCTGATTTTGCGGTGAACGGTACACATCCGGAATATTGGGGGCGGTATTGGAAAAACCCAAATTTGCAGTTAACGAAGCGGTAAGACCGGTTTGGCCACGGGCCACAGCCACATCGCGTTTAGCCTCAGCTATTCTGCGTACAAAGGCGATAGCGTCCGAACGGTTAGCATAGGCTTCGGCCAAAACCCTGTCCGATGTCACACTCATATCGCTGATGGTTTCGGGCAGAATAAGCTCTATTTTATCACTCCCCTCCTGGCTGATATAGCTTCTTAGCGTTAGTGTCGAAACTTCAATATCCCGCCTGGCTATTCCTACCGCTTTTTTTGCATTCAATAATTCCAGTTGAAGCTGTAATATTTCATTCCTGGTCACTTTTCCAAGCTCGAATTTCATTTTAGCTATTTTCAGGATATTTTCTGTGTTGGTGTAGTTGGTTTGAGCAATTTGGAGGTTCACCTGTGCAAGCAGTAAATCGAAAAAAAATCCTTCTGCCTTAATGGATATCTGCTCCTGAGCTTCAATATAAGCCTGCTTGCTTTCGTTGTATAGCAGCGGCTGAATCTTTCTTTCCCATTTCAAACTATTGTATTGACCGATAGGCTGACTGATCCCGATAGCATATGGCACGCCATTATACAACACATTATGCCTGTCAAAATCATCAAAACGCTGCAACTGACTTTCACCGTAAATAGTAGCGCCGGTAGCCGTAATAGACTGGCTGAAGTTTAGCGTCATTTGCGAGTTATCATTGTGCACCTGTTGAAACAAGATGGATCCATCGGGTTGAATTACGGGTGTAGTCGTTTTGCTATATCCGGGCAAATTACCGCTCAATGACAACTGCGGATTATAGTTTGATTTGTAGGTGCGCCACTGCCAGTATTTAGTTTCACGCGTGGTAACAGCCTGCTTTGATGCGATGGAATTACCCTTAGCCAGTTCAACCACATCATGCAGTGAAAGTCTGATTGTATCGCCGCCGCCAGAGCAAAACGCTTTGGGACTGATTAATAAGAATAATATGATGTATAGATATTTCACGATCAATTGCCTTTAACAGTTAATTCCTTTGAATTTTTAAACTCCGTCATGTCAGAAGTAATCACTACATCGCCGGGCTTTACGCCATCTTTCACTTCCACAAAATCAAAATTGCTGAGTCCGGTATGTACACTTCGTTTTTCTGCTTTGCCATTGCTGAGCACAAAAACATCCTGCGGGCTTGCCCCTTTAAATGCCGGACCGTTGGCCACACGCATTACTTTGTTGTGCACAGACGTTACCAGGTACACGTCTACTTTCATATTAGGCCGCAGTTGTTTATTGTTGCGTTCTTCCAGCTGAATATCAAAAGTGATGATGCCGTTTTGCACTGATGGATAGACGTTAGACACATTCCCGCGCAATTGGGTATCATTAAAGCGGACAATTACGGGCATGCCATTATGTAGCTGATCGAGGTAACTGTCAGACAAACTGCCGGTGACTTTGAAACTGCTCAGATCGGCAATACGGGCAAGCGTTTCGCCTTCCTTTATATTGGCGCCTATATTTTTGTTCACGTAAGTAACCACACCGCTACGGGTTGCCACAACGTTGGCAAGGTTCAGTTTTCGCTGCAGCTCGTTCAGATCGTTTTGCTGGATGGCCGCTGCGATCTCAGCTTCCTTTTCTTCGAGCTGCATTGTTTTTTGCTTGCTCTTTATCTCATTCTCGATCTGCTTTTTTTCCAGTTGAGCCACTTTCAGGTTCAGCTCCGCTTGCTCAATATCCTCGCGCGTACCGCCTCCGGCTTTAAATAACCTTTTAGCATTTTCGACAGCATCGGTCAGGTTGCCTATGCGCAGTTGTTTGATATCGTTGTTAGATTGAATGTCGTAGTAGCTTTTTTCCAGGTCGAGCTTTAGCTTGCTTATATCGTTCTTTTTGGTTTCTAATTGGAATTTCATTTTGGCGTAGTCATTCTCAGCAGCAGATTTATCGAGCGCGAGGATGGACTGCCCTGTCTTTACTTTGCCCCCGGCATCTGTTACTACATTTTTAATCGAAGCATTTATCGGACTAGTGATCACCTCTTCAAACTCGGGCAGCACTTCACCGGAAGCGTTCAAGGTATTTTCAACGTTACCTATTTCTACCTTGGCTGGGTTGATCTCCGAAGCATTTACAGTCGACCCCAGCCACATCCTGTACAACACCATGAACACGACAATGATAGCTATTGCGATGAAACAATAAATCGCCCCCTTTATTCCTTTTCTGTTTACAACTTCCGCGTCGATCTAGCTAT
>JACXTT010005107.1_pt1 | contig 19190 bp, 15 predicted proteins | sample 9270951 | NCBI WGS metagenome assembly JACXTT01 (sample SAMN15532306, study PRJNA645909) | rock metagenome | isolation source: weathered quartz diorite | place: Puerto Rico | collected 2017-06-21 | reverse complement strand
CGAGCGTCGCTGGATCGATTGGCATCCCGCCCCGGGTAAGCGCTCCGGCGCTTACGCGACGGGGGCGGCGTACGAAGTGCATCCCTACATGCTGCTCAACTACAACGGAGACCTCGAGAGCGTCAGCACCCTCGCCCACGAGGCCGGGCATGCGATGCACTCGTACTTCAGCAACCGCAGCCAACCCTACCCGTGCGCGGATTACAGCATCTTCGTCGCGGAGGTCGCCTCGACGTTCAACGAGGCCCTCTTGGTGGAGCGGATGTTCGCCGAGGCACGGGATCGCGACGAGAAGATCTTCCTCCTAGGGCACTGGCTCGACGGCATACGCGCGACGCTCTTCCGGCAGACGTTTTTCGCGGAGTTCGAGCTCGAAATCCACGAGCGGGCGGAGCGCGGAGAGGCGCTTACGGGAGAGACGCTTTCGAAGCTCTACGTCGATCTCGTCAGAACCTACCAGGGGCACGGCGCGGGGGTGTGCGTCGTCGATGACGTGTTCGCCATTGAATGGGCCTGCGTTCCGCACTTCTACTACGATTTCTACGTCTACCAGTACGCGACGGGTATCGTCGCGGCCAACAGCCTCGCCCACGACGTTCTCCGTGGACGGGAGGGCGCGCCGGAGCGCTACGCCCGCTTCCTGTCCAGCGGCGGCTCGGACTATCCGCTCGAATTATTGCGGGCGGCGGGGGTCGATCTGGAATCCCCCGACCCGTATGACGCGACGTTTCGCGCGGTGGAGCGGAGGCTCGACGACCTCGAGGCTCTGCTAGACGCCTGAGCAGACGAGCCAAGCCCAATTCGCTGCGAACGCGGCGAACAGCGCGGCCGACCATCCCGGCTTCAGACGCATCGCCAGCGTGGGTGCGGATCCTCCGCAGGCCAGCCAAAGCGGCGCCACGACCCCTCCGGCGAGAAAGAGCATCGCCCCGGCTGCCGCCAGCGGGTTCATCGCCAGCGCACCGACGGGATCCGCGTGGAGCAATCGCAGCACGGCGCGTGTCGTGCCGCAGCCCGGACACGGCCATCCAGTCCAGACGTGCCAGGGGCATGGTGGGACGAATCCTGCCGCCTTGAGCCAAATCGGGCGGAGCAGAATGGCAGCGACCGAGCAGACCGCCCAGAGCACCGCGACTTGGCGGTCCTCACGGTCGGGCCGGCGCCATCTCACTTGAACTGCTGCAGCGCCTGGGCGACGGCTGCGCCGAACGCGGCGATCCCGGCGATCAGGCACAGGCAACAGAGGAGAAGCGGAATGACGATCGCCAGCGCAGCTTTCCAAGGGTCGATCTTGTGCGCCTGCGACAGCCCGACGACCTCGAGGATCAATCGCCAAACGAATCCGATCAGTCCGCCGAGAAACGGGAGCACGACGGCGAGCTGCGTCGTCTGCGCATAGCACATGACCCGGAGCGTCGCGGCGAACCCTTCACGCGCCCCTCCCAGAAGTGTCAGCGTCAGATGAACGAGCGCGCTCCAGATGAAGAGCACGATGAGCGCGATCAGCGGCGTCACCACGAGCCCGAGGAGCAGCTGGAGTGCACCGGGACGGTGCATGAACGGCGCGAGCTTCTCGAACTGAGGCCCCGCGAGCTGGCGGGCGATGCCGGCGAGGGTGTCGAAGAGCACGACGCTCCAGAGCTGGCTGACGACCGCGCCGACCAGAGCGAGAATGACGAAATAGGCGATCGGACGGACGAGATCGACCTTGAGGCTCATCCTCGAAAACGCGTCGAGCGGACGGACGACGAACTGGACCACGGTCGGAAAGATCGAGCCGAGCCCTGCGGCGGGCTCTTCCCACGGGAGACCGAGCGTCGGCGCGGGCGGACCGGGATCGGAGCTCATGGGGGGCATCTCGCTCACGGGTCGTCCTCCGAAATTGGGCGAAGTCTATCAGAGAGGAAGAGGCGCGAAGCCGATCGCGTCGGCCGCCACGAGAAGGTAGCGAATGCCCTCGCGCTCGCCGGTCACGCCCAACGCGTGGTCGGCGCCGTGGAGATGGCCGTAAACGCACGTTTGGACGCCGGACGCGCGCAGCACCTCCACGACGGCTGACGGCGCACGCCCCTCGACCCACGGCGGGTAATGCAGCATGGCGATGCGCGGAGCCAGCCGGCCGAACCGCCGATCCGCGTCGGCGATCGACAGCTTGAGACGCTCGAGCTCGCGATGAAAGATCGCCGCGTCCTCCGCACTCGCCGTCGGATCGTCGGGCGAGATCCACCCGCGCGCCGCGATGACGACGCCGTCCTCGAGCTCCACAGCGTCGTTCTGAAGGGCGTGACATCCGGGCGGCAAGGCCCGGCGCACTCGCGCGATCGATTTCCACCAGCCGTCGTGATTGCCGCGGAGGAGAAGCTTCCTGCCCGGGCGCGCGCCGATCCATTCGAGATCGCCCTGGACCTCGCTCATCGTGCGCGCCCACGAAAGGTCGCCTGGCAGAAGGACCGTGTCGCCCGGCTCGACGAGCGCGTCCCAGGACGCGGCCATGCGCGCGGCGTGGCCGATCCAGACCTCGCCGAACACGTCCATCGGCTTCGCTCCCGACGACGAGAGGTGGAGATCGGCGATGGCGAACAATCGCGGCATCCCCGTATCATGCCCCGCTATGGCCGTGGAGATCCGGAGTTGACGCGGGTGGTCGCGAGCGTGCTCCTCCTCGCGGGCGTTCCGCTTCTCACCGGCGCCGCCCCCGACGCGGAGGAGGAAGCGCAGCCCAAGGAGCTTCACCGCGGCATCGAGTATCAGGGCGCCGCGGGGTTCATGACGCTTTCCGACGTCACGGTGGTCTACCCGGCGGGGATCGGCGAGAACGTCCAGAACAACCGCCGCTCGGCCGAAGCTCGGGCCCGGTGGCTCGCGGGGTTCCGCAAGGGCAAGGTCGCCGTCGCAGCCGACGACCAGCTCACGGACGAGCAACGCAAGGGGAACGTCTTGGTGCTCGGCTGGAACAACCGGTTCTTCGATCCTCCCGGGCCCGAGCGTCCCTACAAGCACGATCACGACGGGAGCACGTTCCTCGGGATCACCGAGCCCGATCCGACCGTCGATCTCCTCGTCTTCCACCGAAATCCCTTGAATTGGTCGTCGTACGTCCTGTTCTGGTCGCGCATCGATCCCGAGCGTGACCGCTTCCAGATCGTCCCGCGGCTTGGATCGGACTGGGGGATGTTCCGAGACTACCGTCCCGTCCGACAGGGCATGTTCGTTCCGGCCCGCGTGTGGCCGCCGTCCCGCGACAAGGTCGCCGAAGCAGACCACACCGGGGAGGGACGGTTCCGGCCGGGGGGCACCAGCTTCTTCGACTCGCCGCACTACCACGTCGTCTACGACCGAACCCTCTTCAGAGAGGGAGAGATCCGGTCGATCGCGCAGACGCGGGAGAGCGCGTTCGCCAAGGCCGAGAGCCTCCTCGCGCCAGCACCGGAAGGCTTCCGGATCCAGCTGGGCCTCTACACCGCCGAGGACAACAAGCTGGAGGCTTCCGGCGTCGGCGATCCGAGCCACGCGCTGCCCGCGGCGCGCGAGATTCACATGATCCGCCGCTACGCCGCCTCGGCGACCCCGCGGGAGGAGATTCACGTCCTGGCGCGTCAGCTCTACGGCCCCTGCTTCATCACGGCGATCTACGAGGGGCTGGCGATCTCGGCCGAGAAGTCGTTCAAGGGGGAAGACATCGAGTTGATCGCGGCCGAGATGGGAGGGGCCGGGCACCTTCCGAGGATCTCGGACCTCCTCGACGAGGAGCGATTTCGTCGGCTCCCCGACGACGCCCGCACGGCGGCCGCCGGAGTGTTGATGACCTGGATCCGCCAGACGTTCGGTCCGGCAGGCGTGAAGAAGATCTACGGGACCGCCGACCGGGACGAGGCGGGCTTCGCCGCGGCCCTGGGGCTCAGCGTCGACGCGGCGACCGCCTCGTTCGCCGGATGGGCGACCGCCCTCGCGGCCGCGCACAAGCCCGATCTCGACTTCGAGACGGCGGAGCGAGAAGCGCAGCGGATGCGGACGATGTCCGACTGGAACGGCATGGCCGCCGCGCTCAGAAAGGCGCTGGCGGCGAAACCGGGCGACCCGCAGACGACGATCAATCTCGCCTCCGCGCAGATGAGAGGCAACGATCTCGCGGGGGCCGAGGCGACGCTCAAGCAGCTCTTGAAGGCCAAGCTGCCCCCTTCCGACCTCCGCTTCACCACGTTCGGCCACTACCAGCTCGGGCGCGTCTACGACCTGGAAGGGCGCCGCAAAGAGGCTCTGGCTGAATACGACGCCGTGCTGGCGTTGCCGGACGACCACAACGTCCATTCCCTCGCGCTCGAGCGAAAGAATTCCCCCGCGACCCGCGACCAACTCGAGTGAAGGGAAAGCTCAGGCCGCTGCGCGCTCCGTGGGCAGGACGAGAGTGAACGTGGCGCCCTGGCCGGGGTCCGAGCGATACCAGACGCTCCCGCCGTGGGCCTCCGCGATCATGCGGACGAGCGGAAGTCCCAGTCCCGAGCCGCCCGGCTTCGTCGTCACGCGCGTGTCGAACAGCCTCTCCGCGAGGTCCTGAGCGAGACCGGGCCCCGTGTCGGTGACGCTGACGCGCACCAGCCCATCTCCGGCCGCCGTCTGGAGGGACACCGATCCGCCGCGCGGCATCGCCTGGATCGCGTTGAGCACGAGGTTCAGCACCGCTTGCTGCAAGCGATCGGGCACGCCGAACACGGACGGCAAATCGGCGTCTCCTTCGAGCTTGATCTCGACGCGCGCTTTCATCGCGGCGTAGGAGAGCAGCTGAATCACGCGGCGGCAGACCTCGCGGACGTCCACGGGAACGGGCTCGGGGGCCGAGCGAAGGAGCCCGAGATAGTTGTTGAGCAAGTCGGTCAGCCGGCGGGTCTCCTCCTGGATCGTGCGGAGCGACTCCGAAATCGCCAGCTCCCGGGCGCTCGTGCCCGGCTTCCCGACGTACTGCTGCACGACGCCGGCGTTCAGCCCGATGGAGTGGAGCGGGTTACGGATCTCGTGCGCGAGGCTTCCGGCCAGATGGGCGAGAACCGCGAAACGCCCCGCTTCGAGCAGGTGCGCCTCGACCTTGCGCAGCGTCGCGAGGTCCCGGAGGAGCACGAGCGTCCCGGAAGCCCCGGGCCTCGGCTCGAAGGGGACCTCCGTCAGCTGGACGGGGATGGGATCTTCCCCCTCGCGCTTGATCTCGACGCTACGCGACGGGAGGGCGGAGCCAGCGGACCAACCGATGGCGAGCTCGGGGTGATGGTCGAGCGCCGCGCGCACGGCCTTGTCGTCGGCACCGTCCGCGGCGACGCCCAGGATGCGCAGCGCGGCCCCGTTCCACGCGACGGGCACGCTACGCTCGTCGATCGCGATCATCCCCTCCTCGAGGGACTGCGACAGGGTCGCCAGGAGCGCTTCCCTCTCCCGGCCGCGCGAATCGAGCGCCTCGAGGCGGCCGCCCATCTCGTTGATCGCGGATACCGTCGAGGCGAGCTCGCCTCCCAAGCCCAGACGCCCGACGTCGATCCCCCCGCGATACCCGCGCTCGCGGAAATCCCGAAGCGCGCGGTCGAGGCGGCGAACGGGAAGGGCCGTGAGGCCGGCGACGAGAATCCCTCCGAAGACGCCGGCGAGCACGAAGACGAGGAGAGGCAGCATCGACTCCCGCGGCAGGACGGAGGGCGGGCGAAGCTGCGGGAGACGCGCGATCAGCGCCGCGTCGGGCGCGTAATCGATGATCAGCGATCCGAGACGCCTCCGCTCCCCTTGCCCCTGGGGCTTCTCGTCGAAGATCGGGATCATCACCTCCATGACGCTCTCGCCCGTCCCGGAGTTTTTCGTCCGCCGGACGATCTCGTCGGAGGCGACGAGCGAGGCGATGTCGCCGCCGGTGAAGGTCAGATCGATGACCGAGGGCTGGTTCGCGAATTGGATCTTCCGGTCGCGGTCGAGCACGAGAAACGCGTTGATGCTCGGGATCTCCCGCAGGACCGCGTGGAGGCCGTTCGTGATGCTGTCCTTATCGCGCTGCTGGACTTCGGGCTCTTTCTCGAGGCGCAGGAGCAGCGAGCGGGCGATCTCGCTGGCGGAGCCGTCGAAGACCGACTCGGAAGGAAGGGTCGCGACGCTCCGCTCCCATTGCTCGTAATATCGCTGGAACGACTGGCGAACGAGGTAAAGCGCGAGCAGCCCGGTGAGGACGGTGAAAACGGCGCTCACCAGAAAGATCCGAAGGGAGAGCGGGACCCTCACAACTCGTACTTTTTGACCTTGTTGTGCATCGTCTTGAGTGAGATTCCCAGGATCTTCGCGGCCCGCGTCTTGTTTCCGGAGGTGTGCAGCAGCGTCGTCCGGATCATTTCCCGCTCCGCGTGGTCCATCGACATCCCGACGGGGAGCGAGACGACGTCCGACTGCGGCGCCGCGGGCTCGGACGGCCGATCCATCACCGCACCCACGGATTTTTGCACCTCGACCGGCAGGTGCTCCGGCAAGATCGGGCGGCCCGCGGCGAGAAGCGCGGCGCGCTCGATCGCGTTCTTCAACTCGCGCACGTTCCCCGGCCAGGCGTGCGCCGTGAGCATCTCCGTCGCCCGCGCGTCGATGACCGATGCGGGGGTGCCGTTGCGCGAGGCGTACTCGTCCGCGAAGTACCGCGCCAGCATCGGAACGTCCTCGCGCCGGTCGCGCAGTGGCGGCAGGACGATCGTGAAGACGTTGAGCCGGTAGTAGAGATCCTCGCGCAGCTTCCCGTCCGCGATCGCCTTCATCGGGTCGCGGTTGGTCGCGGTCAGCACCCGGACGTCGGCCTCGATTACGTCGCGCCCGCCGACCCGGCGGAACCGCTGCTCCTGAAGAACGCGCAGGAGCTTCGCCTGGAGGATCTCGTCCATCTCGGCGATCTCGTCGAGGAACAGCGTCCCGCGGTGCGCCATCTCGAAGCAGCCGATCTTGCGCTGCACGGCGCCCGTGAACGCGCCGCGCTCGTGACCGAAGATCTCGCTCTCGAGCAGCGTCCCGGGAATCGCCGCGCAATTGATCGCCACGAACTCGTTCTTGCGCCTCAGCGACAGATCGTGGAGCGTCTGGGCGACGAGCTCCTTACCCGTACCGCTCTCGCCGACGACCAAGACGGAGAGCGTCGACGGGGCGACTTGCTCGATCTGCCGGTAGACCGATCGTATCGCCTCGGAGCTCCCCCGGAATCGTCCGAACGCACCACGCTCGCGCAACTCGGCTCGCAGCCGCCGGTTCTCGTCGACCAGCTCGCGGGTTCCCGCGAGTTTCTCCAGGAGGATTTTCAGCTTCCCGGGCTCGACGGGCTTTTCGAGAAAATCCTGCGCACCCAGCTTGACGGCCTCGACCGCCGCCTCGATCGTGCCTTGGCCGGAGAAGACGATGATCGGAATCGTCGTGCGCTCCCTGAGCCGGCGTACGAACTCCAAACCGTCGATCCCCGGCATGACCAGATCGGTGATCACGGCGCTGGGAGCTTCCTTGTCGATGCGCACGAGCGCTTCCTCGGCCGATCCCGCTGCCTCGGAATCGTAGCCCCAGGCTTGGAGGAGGCGCCGCAGACCCTCCCGGGCCCCCGGCTCATCGTCTACGACTAGGATGCGGTCGCCCATGTGAACACCTTGAGAAAGGGGCAGTGTGACACGCCCCCAGGCGGACGACCATGTAAGACCTACCTACCCGGACCCCAGCTATCTGAGCTTCGACATGATCCTGAGAAGGAGGGAAAGGAAGAGGGACGCGGTCCCAAGAGCGGCCCCTACGCTCAGAACGATCGACCCGACGAGCAGGAGAAGCTGCATTTTGGACTCCCTGGCCCGGAACTCTCTGGTCCCGGCCCGAGTGGTCGTCTCCTGACATCTCAGGCCGGGTGCAAATTACCTGCAATCCCGTTGCCATTCAAGCTGGATAATCTGCCGTTATCTTCGGCGGAGGTAGGTCCCGACGTGAAAGCACGACGAAATCCCGGGTCCACGGTATATTCCGGCTCCCCATGCGAGCCCCCCGAACTTCAATTCTTGTCGTGCGACGACGAGTTCGCATTTCGGCGGCCGGGCTCGCTCTCGCCTTATTGGTCGGTCCTTGGGGCTGCTCGCGGCAACCCGCCCCACCGTCCCAGACGGCCTCCGATGGCAAAACGGAGGCCGCGATCGGCGGACCGGAAGGCCGGTTCGTGGGCTCCGAGGCGTGTCGCGAATGCCACGCGCGTGAGTTCCAGGCCTGGTCGGGCAGCCGCCATCACGCGACGCTCCGCACGTGGAAGCAGGGCGAAGCTCTGAGACTGTCGATCGCAGCCGGCTCCGTTCCGTTTCGAGTCGAGGCGAACGGCTCCGCCGCGGGTCCGGGGAGCGACGGCGTGGAGACGATCGGACAGGTCGCGCTCCTGATCGGCGGGCGACATCGCGAAGAAGCGATCGTCCGGCTGGCCGATGGACGCATGCAAGTTTTCCCTCTCGCCTTCGACGTGGACCGCAATCAGAGCTTCGAGCCCCTGAGGGAGATCGCCGGGGGCGAGCGACCTCCCGGCGACGTCGTCGACTTCTGGATGCGCGCGGGACGGAACGCCGACCTAGCGTGCTACGGCTGTCACGCAACCGGTCAAACTCTATCGATCGCCGCGACGACGCCTTCGGGGCTCGCGCTTCCCGCCTCTCGCTGGGTCGAGCCGGGGGTCGGCTGCGAAGCGTGCCACGGACCCGGTGGGCCCCACCTCGATGCCGCGCGCGCGGGCAAGCCGATGGCGGTCGCCATGAGAATGCCTCGCGACGGAGGCGTGGCGACGATCGACGCCTGCGCGGCCTGTCACGGACTGCGCGACGTCCTCCCCTCGCCGTTCGACGCGTCCCCCGCCCACCTCTACGGCGAGCCGCTTCAGACGGCGGCGGATCCCCTTCTCTCGGTCGGATCGAACGCCGAGTTCCGGGACCCATTCTTTCCGGATCTCCTCCCGGCGACCTATCAGCAAGAGGCGATCGCCTTCTCGCAATCGGGATGCGCGCGCAAAGGAGGGATGACCTGCGCGGCCTGCCACGACGTCCACTCGGGCGCGCCCTCCGCCGCGCTGCAGTCGGAGGACGGCGGCAACGCGGTCTGCGCGGGCTGCCATGCCGCGGAGGTGGCCGCCGGCGAGAAGCACACCTTTCACGCAACGGGCACGGCAGGGAGTCGGTGCGTCGATTGCCACATGGCTCCGATCGTCCGCGGGCCAGGGCACGAGCCGGCGCGCGACCACTCGATGGCCCCGCCGGTCGCGGGTCCGGGGCAAGTGCCGGCGGCTTGCGCGGCGTGCCACACCGCTGCCAAGAACGCGGCCGCCGTCGCGGTGGCGTGGAAGCTACGCCCCGAAGGTCGCGCGGCCAAGCGCCGGCTCGAGCTCGGCGCCGCGGTCGACCTCGCATCGCGGGGCGCTGCCGGATCGGCCGCCGCACTCGCTCGGCTCGCCGATGACGGCGATCGAGGCTGGTTCGTCCGTTGGGCGATGCTCCAGTACTTGCCGGGCGGGCAGCAGCCCGCCGGCGAGGACGTCCTCGCTCCGGTGCGACGCGCGCTGTCCGATCCCAACCCGGCGATTCGCCGCGCGGCCGCCAGAGCGTTGGGGCGGTGCGGCAAGCCGTCGGACGTCGAGCTGTTGCAGCGCACGACGGACGACGCCGATCCGTGGACCGCGCTCGAGGCGGCGCATGCGATGGGCCTGCTCAAGGCGCCGACGGCCGGAGCGCGGCTGCTCCAGCTCTTGAAGCGGTCGGACCTCATTGCCGACGCGCGCGCTCAGTACATGTACGGCCACGCCTGCTTGGTCGGCCAGGATGCGCCCCGCGCGGAGAAGGCGCTGCGCCGCGCGCTCGAGCTCAATCCGATGATCGTCGGCGCCATCAACGACCTCGGCCTGGCGCTCGTCGCGCAAGGAAAGCGCGACCAGGCGATCGAAGCGTGGAAGCGGGCGCTCGACATCAATCCGCGCTTCTCCGCCGCGAAGCGCAACCTCGAGACCGCTAAACCCTGATCGCTCAGCCGCGGCGAAAGAGCCGGGAGGCCCACGAGCGCCGCGTCGGCGACGACTCCCCCTCCCGCAACGGCTCCGGGTCCCGCCCCTCGAGAAAGGCTCTCGGGATCTCCTCGGTCATGCGATGGGCCGCGTCCTCCCCGATCCAGGACGCCACCGCCCGCTTGGCCGTACTCAGGACGGGCGGTCGCCCCCGGGTGTTGTGCGCATCCGAAGCGATGACGTGAACGAGCCGTTTGCGCACCAGCTCTTCGGAGAAATCGGCGACGTCCTCGCCGAAGAGCCCGGTGACGCTCCCCGTCGTGATCTGGCCGAAGGCTCCGAGTCGGATGACCCCTTCGTAGCGACTGACGTCGTCCTGGAAGTAACGGATGCGCTCCGGGTGCGCGAAGAGGACCTGGAGCCCGGCGAGCCGCATCCGGAAGACGAGGTTTTCCAGCTCGAGCGGATACTGGGACATCGACAGCTCGAACAGCACCGTCTTGCCGTTGTCGGCGAGCGTGGGTGCGTGGCCGGACTTGACCCGCTCGAGGAGATCCGCGCTGACGTGGACCTCGGCGCCGGGGAGCACCGAGATCGGGATCTTCTCCTCCGCGAGGCGGGCGTTGAGCGTCCCCACCCCCGCGATCACGTCGTCGCGCGTGTTGATGTAGAACCCCTCGCGGTAGTGCGGCGTGGCCACGATCGTCGTGACGCCGTCCGCCGCGGCCACGCGCGCGAACTCGATCGCGTCGGCGAGCGTCTTCACACCGTCGTCGACCCCGGGCAGAATGTGCGTGTGAAGGTCGATCATCGGGCGCTCTCGTGCGCGGACCGCTCCTCGGATCCGAGCGGCCGGGTCATGAGGCGCCGCACGGCGTCCCTCGGATCGCCGTCCTGGTAGAGGATCCGGTAGACCTCGTCCACGATCGGCATGTCCACGCCGGCCGCCGCCGCGAGGTCCTTGGCCGAGCGGGCCGTGCGAACCCCCTCGGCGACGTGGGGCATCCGCGCGACGACGTCGGCAAGCCGCTCGCCGCGGCCCAAGGCTTGGCCGACCTGCCGGTTGCGTGACAACCCCCCGGTGCAGGTGAGCACGAGGTCCCCCAGCGAGGCGAGCCCGGAGAACGTCTCGGGCTGCGCCCCCCGCGCCACGCCGAGGCGCCGGATCTCCGCCAGGCCTCGCGTGATCAAGGCCGCCACCGTGTTGTGCCCGTACCCCAGGCCGTCGGTGATCCCCGCCGCGATCGCGACGACGTTCTTGAGCGCCGCGGCGATCTGCACGCCGACGACGTCCGTGTTCGTGTAGAGCCGGAGCGTTTCTCCCGCGAGACGGTCCTGGATGGCGCGCGCGAGCGCGACATCGTCGGCGGCGACCACGACGGCGGTCGGCACGCCGCGCGCGACCTCCTCCGCGAACGAGGGACCGGACATCGCCGCGATCGGCGTCGACGGCGCGAGGCAGGACGCCGCGACCTCCGTCGGCAGCAGCAAGGTGCCTTCCTCGATGCCTTTGGTGGCGACGACGACGGGGACGCGCGGACCGATCGCCGCGCGCAGGCCGCCGTAGAGCCGCCGCGCGAACGGCGTGGGAACGGCGAAGACGACGATGGTCGTCCCCTCCGCCGCCGCAGCGAGATCGTGCGTGGGAGCCACCGCCGCCGGGACCTCGACACCTGGAAGGAAGACGGGGTTGTCGCGCCGGTCCAGCATCCGGCGCACGAGATCCTCCTCGTGCATCCAGAGGCGCACGGCAACGTCCCTCCGCCCGAGGCTCACCGCGAGCGCGGTGCCCCACGCGCCGCCGCCGATGATCGCGACCGGCTCCGGCTTCATCGCGATGCGTCCCCTGGGCCCCGGACCCTCCGCGCCAGGCGCGGCTCGGTCCCGTCGCGCATCCTCGCAAAGTTCCGTCGATGACGCCACGCGATCAAGAGCGCGATCGCCGCAGCCAGGAGCGCGGCGCGTCCTCCCGGTCCGAAGACGAGCACCGCCGCCGGAAGCACGCAGGCGCCGGCGACGGAGCCCGCGGAGACGAAGCGCGTGACGCCGGCGACGAGCGCAAATACGCCGACCGCGACGGAGGTGGCCGTCGGCGCGATGACCGCGTAAGCCCCGGCCGTGGTCGCCACCCCCTTCCCGCCCCGCCCGGAGAGCCAAGGCGAGAACACGTGCCCGACGACGGCGCCCGCCGCGGCCGGCACGTCGGCTACGCCGCCGGCAAGACGGCCGGCGATCAGAACCGCGGCGGCTCCTTTGCCGGCATCGAGGAGCAGCGCGGCCGCTCCCGCCGCGGTGCCTGCGGATCGCTCGAGATTGGTCGCACCGGGATTTCCGCTTCCCTCGTCTCGGAGATCGCGCCCGGTGATCAGGCGATAGAGAACCCAAGCGAACGGAACGCTTCCGATCGCGGCCCCGATCAGGAGGCCGGTGACCGCCGCGCTCACGGCGCGGCCTCCGCGTCGAAGGGAAACGATGTCAGCTCCGAGTACCTCGAGCCTCCGGAGCCGAGCTCGCTGCGAAACAGCACGAGTCGCTCCGCCTCGAACGTCCCGAGATCTCCGATCGTGCCGGTCGGGGGAGCGGCGACGCGCAGGCCCTCGCGCGCGCGCGCCAGGGTCACATGCCCCGTGAACGGGCGCTCCTCTGCGGGAAAGCCTTGCGCCCGGGCGGCGGCTTCGAGGCGCTGCGCCAGCCGCGCGAGGGGTAGGCCGCGGGTTTCGTCGCGGATCTCGAGCCAGAGCAGGCGAGGCCGCCTCGGGCTCGGGACGACCGAAGCGCCGGTCACCCTGAGCGCGACCCGCCCTGTACCCGCTGCGGCTTCGCGCCACGCCGCGTCGGAGGAGCGCAGGCGCGCCGGATCGACCTCTCCCAAGAAGCGCATCGTGACGTGAAGCCCCTCGTCCCGCACGAAGCGCCATCCCGGAACTCGCAGATCCCTCGTCGACGACGCGATCGTGCTGCGCAGCGCCTCGGGTAGGGGGATGGCGAGAAACGCTCGCATCAAACGAGCAGCCGGCGACGCAGCGTATCCAGAGCGACCGTGACGGCGCGCCGGCGGATCAGCTCGCGATCGCCCGGCCAGTCGAGCTGGACCGCACGCCCCGAGGCGCCGTCGGCCAGCGCGATGTGAACGGTCCCCACGGGCTTCTCCGGCGTCCCGCCGTCTGGGCCGGCGACACCCGTGATGCCGAGCCCGAAGGTCGCCCCGCAGACCCGACGCGCCCCCTCCGCCAGCGCCCGGGCGACCGGCTCGCTGACGGCGCCGTGCGCCGCGAGCGAGCCGGGTGGAACGCCGACGAGCGAAGTCTTGAGCTCGTTCGCGTAACAGACGATGCCACCCAGAAACCACGCCAATGACCCCGGCACGTCGGTGATCGTCGCCCCGAGAAGCCCGCCGGTGCACGACTCCGCCACGGCCACCGTCGCGCCGCGCGCCATCAGGGCTCGCCCGACCACGGCAGCCAGGCTGTCGTCCCCCTCGGCGTAGACATCGACGCCCAGCCGAGCACGCATGGCCTGGGAGAGCCGCGCCAGCTTCGCCCGCGCTTGGACTGGATCCGCATCGCGTGCGATCGAGAGCAACTCGACACTCCCCGACGACGCGAGGATCGTCGTCTCGGTTCCCTCCGCTCCGTAGAGGTCTCGGACGAGATCGTCGACGTAGGATTCCGGCCTCCCGGCGATGCGCAGCGTCGTGCGAGCGAGAGAGCGGCCCGCGCGCGCCGCGAGCAGCGGGGCGACGGACGCATCGAACATGGCTTTCATTTCCGCGGGGACGCCCGGGAGCGCGACGACGAGGCACGTGTCGCGCTCGAGCGTCAGCCCCGGCGCCGAACCCAGCGGGTTGTCGACCCAGGCGGCTCCTTCCGGGAGATCGGCCTGGAGGAATTGCCGCGGGCCGGCGACGCGCCCCCGTGCGCTGAACAGCGACGCGATGCGCCGGGCCATCTCGGCGTCCCGGGTCAGCTTGACGTCGAACGCCGTTGCGATCGCCTCGCGTGTCCGGTCGTCCTCGGTGGGACCCAGGCCGCCGGTGATCAAGATCGCGTCGGCGTCGCGGGCCGCCGCCCGCAGGAGGCCGGAGATCCGCGGCACGTCGTCTCCGACCGCCGCCCGCCACGAGGTCTCGAGGCCGCAATCGAGCAGCCGCAGCGCCAGCCACTCTGCGTTGGTATCCCGACGACCTGGAGTGAGGAGCTCGCTGCCGACCGCGAGGATGACGGCATTCATAGCTCGGGCGCATCCGCTCGCCACGGTCGCGGCGCAGGCCGAATCCGAGACTTGAGGGCCTGCGGCGAGACGATGCCACCGCTGACGACCAGCTTCACTCCTTCCTCGATCGAGATGTCCACCTCGACGATCTCCCGTTCCGGAACGACCGCGAGCCAGCCCGACGTCGGATTCGGAGTGGTCGGGAAGAAGACCATGACCATTTCGGCCGCATCGCTGCCCTCCGGCAGCGGGACAAGCGCTTCGCCCGTGACGAAGCCGACGGTCCAGACCCCTTTCCTCGGGTACTCGACCAGCACGACCCTTTGGAATGTGCTCTTGTCTCCCGTCCCGAACGCGTCGAGCAGCTGGCGCGCGCCGCCGTAGATCGACTTGACGATCGGAATCTTGAGGATCCCGGCCTCGACCCAGGCCAGGATGCGCTGGCCGACCAGGTTCGCCGCGATCAGCCCGATGAGGTAGATCGACAGCAGCGTGAGGACCACCCCGATCAGCGGAGCGACGAGCTGCGTGTGCCATCCAGCCACCCCCGAGACCCCAGCCGCCTGGAGCAGCCGGAGCACGATCGGCGTCACGTTGTCGCTGATGGCCGAGAAAAGAATCCGCAGGAGCCAAAAGGTGATGATCGTCGGCAGCACGAGGAGAAGGCCCCGAACGATGTGAGTGCGCGCATGTCGCCAGGCGGACGTCGCCACGACCGCTCCTTCCCCGTTTCGAAGGACCGCGGCCAGCTTAACAGCAGTGGGATTGCCGCAAGCTCCCGGCCGACTTAGCATCCCGTGCTATGACGAGCCCCATCTCCGTCGCGCTCCTCGTTCTCGCCGTGGGCGCCACGGCTCCCAGCGATCCTCTCAAGAGCCCGGATCCCGGCGCGCGGGTCGCGGCCATCGAATCGCTCGCCAAGCAGAAAGGGCGAACCGCGGTGCCCCAGATCGCTCCGTTCGTCGAGGATCGGGACGAACGCGTGGCGGTCCGAGCGGTCGCGACTCTCTTCGAGCTGGGAGGCGAGGCGACGCTGGCGCCGATCCGCAAGGCGCTTCGGTCCCCGTCCGCGCGCGTCCGCACCGAAACCGCCCAACGCGCGGGCGACTCTCGCGCCCTCGCGCTCGTCGGCGATCTCGGGCGCCTCCTCGAGGATCACTTGCCCGGCGTCCGTCGGACCACCGTCGAAGCGCTCCGCGCCATTCGGGACCGGTCGACATATCCGTTTCTCGTGACCGCGACGTCGGACGAGATCTCGGGAACGGCTGCGAGCGCGATCGCAGGACTCGAGGACCTGGGCGATGCGCGCGCGCTTCCCAGGATCGCGCAGCTCGCGGGATCCTCCTCCGTCGAGGTGCGCGCTGCGGCAGCCCACGCGATTCCGGCTCTCTCGGGGCTGACCTCCCACGCCGAGCTCTTCGCGCGCCTGACGCGAGACGCGGATCCCCTGGTCCGCCGATCGGCGGCCGCGGGATTGCGCCGGGGCGCGGCACCGGAGGCGATACCTGCGCTCGTGACGCTCTCCACCGACGCGGACACCAGCGTGCGCCGGATGGCGATCGTGGGGTTGCAGGAGCAAGCGAGTCCTCAGGCGACCGCCGCGCTGATCTCCCGGCTCAAGGATGCGGACGACAACGTCCGGGCCGCGGCGGTGCTGGCTCTGGGCGCGCGCCCCGAGGGCGGGCAGGCCTCACGGATCGCCGCGGCGGCGTCCGATCCCGCCGAGGGCGTCCGTGTCGCGGTGGCGTCGACGCTGGGAGACGTCGGCCGCCCGGATGATCTCGAGACCCTTCGCGCGCTCGCAGCGGATCCCAAGTCCGTCGTGCGAGCGACCGCGGTCGTCGCGGCAGCTCGGGTGGGAGCGTCCGCGGCCCTTCCGATCGTCGAGGCTGCCGCGAAGGATTCCGACGCGATCGTGCGGCTTTCGACGGTGCGCGCGCTGAGCTTCATCCGCGAGCCGGCCGCTTTGCCGGCGCTTCGGGGCCTCGCCTCGGCCGGGGATCTGGCCTCGCGCATCGCAGCGATCGAGCAGCTCGGCGCGCGGAAAGACACGGGCTCGGTTGCGCTGCTTCGCAAGATCGCTCAGGACCCGGTCGAGAAGCTGCGCTCCGCCGCCCGCCGGGCGCTCGAGGCGATCGGCGCGTGAGATACCCTGGGCTCACGGCCGCGCTCGTCGCTGCGTCGGCCGCCGTCTCCGGATGGCTCGCCGCGCCCCCCACCGGATCGGCTCCGTCGCCGGCCTCGAAGCCCTTCCCGCTGCGCCACCTGGCCGCCGAGCGCGACCGGTTCGAGGGGGATTTTCGCGATCGGCTCGCGCATGCGGACCCCTCCCGACGGTTCGTCGCGCTCGTCGATCTCACCGAGCAGCTCGACCTTCCGGCGCTCGTCAAACGAATCTCCCGCAGTTCCACTTCGAAGCAAGAGGCTCGCGCGATCGTCGTCGGCGCTCTCGAGTCGGTGGCCGCGCGCCAGCAGGCCCGCCTCCGGCCGCTGCTCGATCGGCTCTCCGATGAGGGAACGATCGGCTACGTGAAGCCGGTCGCGATCCTCAACCGCCTGCTCGTCGAGGGCACCGCTGCGGGGCTTACCGCGATCGCGGCGTCCCCGGAGGTCGCGGTGGTGCGGCCCGACTGGACCTCGGAGCGCGGGGGAGCGAAGGCGATCGACATTCCCGACGAGTCCGGCGAGAGCTTGGGTGAGACCTTCCGGAGTTGGGCCATCGGCGCCATGAAAGCCGATCGCCTCTGGAGCCGCGGTCTCGACGGAACCGGGGTGACGGTCGCCACGATCGACACCGGTGCCTTCGAGGCCCACGAGCAGCTCCGCGACCGCCGGCTTCCAGGTGAGCGCGGGTGGTTCGATCCGGTCGAGGGATCGACGGTCGCCGGCGACCGCCATGGGCACGGGACCGGTGTTCTCTCCGAGGCGGTCGGAGGCAATCCGGCAGGGCGAGTGGTCGGGATCGCACCGGGGGCTCGGTGGGCGGCGGCTCTGGGCAACTGGCGGAATTTCTACTCGCGCTCCCGCATGACCCTCGCGGCCGACTGGATCTTGCGCGTCGCGCGCCCCGACGTGCTGGTCAATGCGTGGTCGCACGACGAGGGATCCTGCAGCGAATTCGACAAGCCGTTCATCGACGCGTGGAAGGCGTCGGGAATCTTCGTCGTCTTCCCGGCGGGCAACGGCGGGCCGGGCCCCTCGACCGGCGACAGCCCCGCGCAGCTCAAGGGGATCTTTCCCGGCGCGGCCGCCGTCTTCTCGGTCGCGGCCTTGACGCCGTCGGGAGGGGTCCATACGCAGTCGTCCCGCGGTCCGAGCCGCTGCGGGAGCTCGGCGTTTCCCACGCTGGCTGCGCCGGGAACCGATCTCCCGGCGGCGTCCTCCGGCGGACCGACCGCCTACGTGCGCGGTCAGGGAACTTCCTTGTCCGCCGGGCTGATCGGAGGGGCGGCCGCGCTCCTTTTGCAGGCCGCTCCCGAGACCGACCCCGACACCCTGGAGCGGGTGCTGGTCCGGAGCGCGCGCGACCTGGCTCCCCCCGGCCGAGACGACGCGACCGGCGCCGGCGCCGTCGACCTCGAGGCCGCGCTCGCTCTCCTGGCTCCGCAGACGGCGCCGTGAGCCGGATTCGCGGAACCGCTCTCGTCGCGACGGCCGCGCTGTCGATCGCCTCGCTCGCGTGCGCAGGCCGCGGCTCGCAGGTGATCGTCGTGATCACCCTCGACACCGTCCGGGCCGACCACCTCGGCTGCTACGGGAGCCGTCGCGGCCTGACTCCCAATCTCGACCGCCTCGCGGCGCGGAGCGTCCTATTCGAAGACGCCTCCTGCGCGGTCCCCTTGACCCTGCCCTCCCACGCGAGCCTCTTCACCGGCAGGTATCCGACGGCGACCGGCGTTCGCAACAATGGGTCGTACGTCCTCCCCGCGTCCGAGACCACGCTCGCCGAGGTGCTCTCGGCCCGGGGGTTCCGAACGGGCGCGGTCGTCGGAGCGTTTCCGTTGTCGAAGCGCTTCGGGTTGGCTCAGGGGTTCGACATCTACGACGACGAGATGCCGCGGCGGGCCGCTCGCGACGGGCAGGCGTTTTCCGTTCATTTCGACGAGCGCAACGCCGCCGCCGTGACCGATCGGGCGATCGCCGTGTGGGAACGGCTCGGCTCCGCGCCGCGCTTCCTCTGGGTGCACTACTTCGATGCCCACGCCCCCTACGCCGCGCCGGAACCCTGGGGATCCGAGCACTCCGAGCGTCCCTACGAAGGGGAGATCGCCTACGTCGATGCGCAGCTCGGCCGGCTCCTCGCGCGCCTCGGCCGCGACGCTCCGCAGGCCGTCATCGTCGTCGCCGCGGATCACGGCGAGTCGCTCGGGGAGCACGGCGAGAAAACGCACGGCGTGTTCGTCTACCAGAGCACCATCCACGTGCCGCTCTTGATTTCCGCCCCCGGCCTCTGGCCCGAGGGCAAGCGGGTCACGGAGCCGGTCTCCCTGGTCGACGTGGCCCCCACTCTGTTGGCGCTCGCACGGGTTCGCGCGCGCGGAGGAGTCGACGGCGTCGACCTCGGACCGGCCGTCGAGGGAGCGAAGCGCGCCTCCCGCGAGGTCTACGCGGAGTCCTACCTCCCCCTCCTGCAGTTCCGCTTCAGCGCGCTGACCATGCTGCGCGACGGCCCGCTCAAGTACGTCGACGCTCCGGCCGTCGAGCTTTACGACCTCGCACGCGATCCGGGCGAGACCCGGAACTTGGCGGGCACCGGCCTGCCGGCCGAGGCACCGCTCGCATCACGTCTCGCCGCGCTCGGCTCTCACGCCGATCCGTCGGCGAGCACGCGCGCCGCGGGGGGGCCCGACGGGGAATCCGCCGCGCGCCTCGCCAGCCTCGGCCACGCGCGCGGCCGGGCCCCCGCCCCTCCGCCCCCGCGGGGGCCGCACCCCCAAGCCCACGCCGGGGGTCACTAGCGGGACCGACCCGCGGGCAGTCC
>JACXTT010005106.1_pt1 | contig 19192 bp, 17 predicted proteins | sample 9270951 | NCBI WGS metagenome assembly JACXTT01 (sample SAMN15532306, study PRJNA645909) | rock metagenome | isolation source: weathered quartz diorite | place: Puerto Rico | collected 2017-06-21 | reverse complement strand
TCGCGAGCAAGCTCGCTCCTACAGGGGGGGCGGTAGTGCTTCGGTCTTCCCATCCAATGCTATTCTGGCGGCTCCTGCCGCCAGTGTTCGTTGCTTCGCCCATGAGCCAGAAGAAAGACACCGTGCCCCTGCCCGAAGACCTGCGCGTATTCCTCACCGTCATCCGCAAGGCCGGTTTCGCTGCCGCCGCCGATGAACTGGGGCTGTCGCCCGCCTACGTCAGCAAACGGATCCAGATCCTCGAAACCACCCTCGCCACCCGCCTGCTGCACCGCACCAGCCGGCGTATCGCCCTGACCGAAGACGGCGAGCGGGTGCAACGCTGGGCCGTGCGTATCCTCGAAGACTTCCAGCAACTCAACGATGAACTGGCCGAAGCCCACGACAGCCCCAGCGGCCGCCTACACCTGTGCAGCAGCTTCGGCTTCGGGCGCAATCACGTGGCCCCGGCGCTGTCGTTGCTGGCCGAGCGCTACCCGGACCTGGAGATCCGCCTGGACCTGTTCGACCGCGTGGTGGACATCGTCAACGAGGGTTTCGACCTGGAGATCCGCGTGGGCGACGACATCCCCGGCCAGCATATCGGCCGGCGCCTGGTGAGCAATCGGCGGGTACTGTGCGCGGCGCCCGCCTACCTGGAACGTTGTGGCACGCCGCAGCAACTGAGCGACCTGGAACAGCACGACTGCCTGGTGCTCAAGGAGCGCGACAACGCCTTCGGTATCTGGAACCTGGAGCGCGACGGCAGCCAGGACAGCGTGCGGGTGCGCGGGCCGTTGTCGTCCAACAGCGGCGAGATTGTCCTGCAATGGGCATTGGATGGGCGCGGCATCCTGCTGCGCTCGCTGTGGGACGTCAAACCGCTGCTGGAACAGGGCCGACTGGTGCGGGTGCTGCACGACTACACCCAGAGCGCGAATGTCTGGGCGGTGTACCCGACGCGGCTGGCGTACTCCGGAAAACTGCGGGTCTGCGTGGAGTTTCTGCAGGAACACTTTCAACAGTTGTCGATCTAGCCACCTTCGGTGGTTCTTCGCGTGCCTCTGTCGCGAGGAACTGAAAAAATCCGTCGCGTTGCGTAAGTCCTTCTATTCTCATGCCATTGCCAGTGAGGCAGGCCGACACCGGCCAATGTTTTTACACCACAGGGAAGTAGCATGATGAAAAGCACCAGAGCGCCCATCGCCTGCATGGCGGTTGTCCTTGGCCTGTCTGTTTACTCCGGCGCCCAAGCCGACCAGGGCAGCGACACCGCCGCCCGCCTCACCCAGCTCTACAACGACACCCGACAGGATTGCGGTGGCCCTTCCAAGCCGGCGTTCCTCTGCTCCGGGGTACTGTTCCGAGCGACCTGGCCGTCTACCGACTATCAGTTCTACAGCATCAGTCCGAAGAGCCAGGCCAGCGGCGGGGTCTCCGCGTCGTACCTGCGCAAGGACTCGAAATTCCGCAAACTGGCCTACGGCCTCACCAGCGGCTTTATCTTCGACACCATCTTCGGCAACCCCAAGGATCACCAGGATTACTCGGTACTGTGCTCGTTCCCCATCGACGCCGCCACCGATGATCGCCAACAGGCCGGCTGCACCGATTCGCGGCGCACACCGGGCAACGTGGAGAAGTACTGCAACGAGATCGGCGTGACCACCGCCGAACAATGGGGCGCCAACTACCGACAGAACGGCGGTGACCATTCGCGCCAGTGTTCCTTCGACGTACGGGATGAACGCAACAGCGCGGCGGGCCCGGCCTTCTACCAGAGCATCCGGTCCATGGCCCAGATCGCCGCCGAATCCTTCGGTACCCAGAACGAACTGCGCCTGGCCAAATGGGAAGAAAAACCGCCGATCTCGCCGTCGGTCCTCGCCTTGTTCTATGCCGAAGACAGCGGCCTGGAAGGCGCCCGACTGAACCAGATCCAGTGGTACCAGACGACCCAGCGCTACCTGCCGGTGATCAACATGAAGTTGCCGCAAACGCCGCAGCAGGACGCCAGCTTCGCCTATGACAGCAAGAAGCAGGTCATCTATCCCACCACCGAGCGCAATAGCTGCGAACGGTATGTGCAGAGTGCGGCCTGGGTCGAGCGCGATGATCCGGGGTTCGGGAAAAAGATCATGACCCTGGAAGTGACGCCGACCGATTGCGGGCGGAAAATCCAGGACAACCAGACCAACAACTTCTTCAACGAGCTGGCGGCGGATCACTATCTGGACGCGAACTGGAGGAACAACCCGGACAACCGCGACAGCACGGTCGGCAGCATGCGCCGTCAACTGGTCTGCCACTTCAACATTGCCCGCAACAAACCGCAGTGGAACCTGGAGCCGTCACGGCCCTATACCTCCAATGAGGACTCCATTGCCAAGGGTTGCAACAACACCTGATCTGAATCCGATAATGGGCAAGTGTTCATTATCTTGAAAACGCCACACCCCTGTAGGAGCCAGCTTGCTGGCGATGAGGCCGGCAAGCCCTGCATCGACTATTCGGCCGCCATCGCCAGCAAGCTGGCTCCTACAGTTCACCCTGGCAGGCCGATCAATCCTGGTTTCAGCTCAACCACGGATTGGCCTGCAAATGCTCCCGCTCGAACGCCTTGATCGCCTCACTACGCTGCAAGGTCGTGCCGATGGCATCCAGCCCCAGCATCAACGCGGTCTTGCGCAACGCGTCGATCTGGAACTCGATGACACCGCCATCCTGCAAACGGATCTGCTGGGCCTCGAGATCGACGGTGATCTCGGCACCCTGCGGCTGGTTCACCACATGCCCCAAGCGCTGTGCCGTGGTCTCGTCCAGGGTGATCAATAACACCCCGTTGCGCTGGCAGTTATCGTAGAAAATCCCGGCGAAACTGCTGCCGATCAACGCCCGGATCCCCGCCTGCTTCAAACCCCACACCGCGTGCTCCCGGCTGGAACCGCAGCCGAAGTTCGGTCCTACCACCATGAAGCTGGCGCCTTTCCAGGCCGGCTGGTTCAGCACGAACTCGGGGTTGGGTTCACCCGAAGGCAAGACCCGCAGGTCGAAGAACAATCCGCGATCCAGCCCATTACGGTCGATCCCCTTGAGAAACTGCTTGGGCATGATCACGTCGGTGTCGATATTGGCCGCCAGCATCGGTGCGGCCTTGCCGGTGACTTGGGAAAACGGCTGCATGCTCATGCCCTTGGCTCCAGGTGGCGAATATCGGTCAGGTGTCCGGCAATGGCGGCCGCGGCAACCATCGCCGGGCTCATCAAATGCGTACGGGCCCCGGCGCCCTGGCGCCCTTCGAAATTGCGGTTGGTACTGGAGGCGCAGCGGTCGCCGGGCTCCAGCACGTCGTCGTTCATCGCCAGGCACATCGAACAGCCCGATTGCCGCCACTCGAAACCGGCGTCGATAAACACCGCCGCCAACCCTTCGGCCTCGGCCTGATCACGCACCTGGGTCGAACCGGGTACGATCATCGCCCGCACATGCTTGGCCACGTGCTGGCCGCGCACCACCCGGGCGGCATCCCGCAGGTCCTCGATCCGCGCGTTGGTACAGGAACCGATAAAGGCGTGGCTGATCACGATCCCGTTCAGCGGCATGCCGGCTTCCAGTCCCATGTAGTTCAAGGCGCGGCGCATGTCCTGGCGCAGGATCGGGTCGCTGATCTCTTGCGGGTCCGGCACGCTCGCGCCGATGGGCGCCGCCTGGTCCGGGCTGGTACCCCAGGTGACCATGGGTTCCAGCGTCCCGGCATCCAGCGCGACTTCGTGGTCGAACCGCGCGCCGACATCCGTGTGCAACGCCCGCCAACGGGCCACGGCCTGCTCCCACAGTTCGCCCTTGGGCGCCCGGGGCTTGTCCTTGAGATAGGCGAAGACCTTGTCATCCGGTGCCATGAAAGCACCACGCGCCCCCGCCTCCACCGCCATATTGCAGATGGTCATGCGCGCCTCGACGCTCAGGGCATCGATGGTCGGGCCACAGAACTCGATGGCATAGCCGGTGGCCCCGGAAGCGCCGATCTTGCCGATCAGCGCCATGATCACGTCCTTGGACGTCAGCCCCGCCGCCAGCTCGCCGCCGACCGTCACCCGCATCGTCTTCAGGCGTTTGTAGACCAGCGTCTGGGAGGCCAGCAGGTGCTCGATCTCCGAGGTACCGATACCGAAGCCGAAAGCCCCCAGTGCGCCATAGGTGGTGGTGTGGCTGTCACCGGCGGCGACCACCATGCCCGGCAGGATAAACCCCTGCTCCGGGGCGATCACATGCTCGATGCCCTGGCGCTTGTCCAGCACATCGAACAGTTCGATACCGAAGTCGGCACAGTTCTCGGCCAGGTAGGACACCTGCCGCGCACCGCCGGCATCCGCCATCGCGGCGATGCGCCTGGGCGCGGTGGGGTTCACATGATCGACCACCGCCAGCGCGGTTTCCGCACGCCAGACGCCGCGCCCGGCTTCGCGCAGGCCGCTGAAGGCCTGCGGGCTGGTGTATTCGTTGATGACCTGACGGTCGATATACAGCAGGACATGGCCCTGGTCGTCGAGGCGACACACCGTATGGGAATCGATGTGCTTGTCGTAGAGGGTTCTGGCTTGAGTCATGGTGGCGCCCGCAGGAATGGAAGTACGCGAGGCTGTCGGATCACGGCGGTGGGCCGACAGACGTCACGCCCATCATAGGCAGCGGCAACGGCCCATCAATGGCGGGAGGGTGATGGCTGGAACCATGGATCGTGTTTGATCGGCGCTTGCATTGCGCAAGCGCCTGGTCGACGAAGACAACCGTCAATACGGCGCGCGTTTCAGACCTTCGTGTCGATCGACATGCTGGCGCCGGAACCGGCGAACTGTTGCAGGTTCAGCAGCACGTTAATCGCCCGCTTGTATTCCGGGATCATATGGTTGGAGAACTGGCCGTTCGAGGTGCCGCTCTGCAGGGTGCTGATCTGGGTGGCGAAATAATCCAGCGCGTTGAATTTCTCGCCCGCCTTGTTCTTCGAGCCGGCGGTGGACAGCAGGCTGGCCGTGGACGTGCTGATCAGGCCATGTTCCTTGAGGATGTTGCTGTACTTGGTCAACTGATCCGGCGTGACCGATTTCGGGTCGAATCCCTGGAACTGCGACTGCAGCTTGTCCTTCTGCATCTTCGCCGTGTCGAGGGCGGTCGGATCCCGGGGGATATTGTTGAGCACCTGCTTGTTCTTGATTTCCTGCAGGTTGGCCTTCTTCGTATCGGCGGCCTTGCGCTCAAAGACCCGTGAACTGATGGCCGTGGCCCAGGCGGCGATCGAACCTGTGCTCATCTCCAGCCTCCGATAACCTGAATGCGAGAGGTATCGCCGTGATGCTTACGTCCTTGCAAGGCGCGCATGGGGGTGTCCTGTCATAAGATGTAAATGGGAACGGATTCCAGTTAGGTATCAGAACTGTACAACATATGTGTGTATTTCGTTACAAAAATCCCGATTTGAAGGAAAGCGCCCTCCCCTTGGTACGCTCTGTGGATGAATCCGTTTTTCATCCTGGATCCTGAAATCTGCAAAGCTTGGTGCTAGCCTTGCGTCACCGCCCGTTCATTGGCTCGTTCGAAGTGCCGGACGCTTATCGCGAGAACAGGGAATGCCAAGACTGACCAGCCAGCGTGTCCAGAGTGCCCCCGTTGAAAGCGGTCCACTGCGCGAGTCGTTGCCGCGTCACGCGTTTGAACGTATCCGCCATTTCTTTCTCTTCTGCTTTTATGTGGAGCTGACCTGCGACTACGTGGAGACGCTGCACGGCATCAAGTTCAACCCTCTCCACGTCACGACGCATTGCGCGACGCACCAGGTCGACAGCGGCACCCGACTCAAAAGCGGCGCGCCACTCAACAAGAAGTCCAAACAGCCGCTGGAAGAAAGCACCACCGGGCACAGCCGCATGGATGCCGCGCACTTCAATAACCTGGGACTGACGGCGGACTTCCTGAGGCGACTGGACAGGCTGGGGGACGACGACGAAATGGTCAGTGAACTGCGCAGCCGCTGCATCGACATGTGCCGCAACACGCGATTATTGCCCCAGGCCATCAACCTCGGGCCGGACAAGGTCATCGACCGGATCCATGAAACCGTGCGCCTGAGGACCTTCGATGCCTCGGCCACGGAGCCCTGTATCTCGGTGACGAATATCCGTCTCTATCTGGACATGGCGGTTTCGGCGTTGAAAATCATGACCGACCGAAAGGCGCATGAACCCACGCTGCAAGCCACCGGAGACCTTTACATCGAAGGCCTGACCCGTGCGGAATCGGAACTGGCCCGTACTCTCTACGATGAAGTGGATGGCATGGTGACGGCAATCAATCGGCACGTGGCGCAAATGCTCGCGGACCAGAAGCAGCTCAAAGGAGGCGGCGCGAAGAAAAGGAGCTTGTCGACCATGCAGAACGCGCCGACCGTCAGTACTTCGACAGGGTCGTCTCCCCGTCGGATAATCCGGGCCAAACGCATGAGCCGCGCCAAGCCGCCTTCGCCGGGTGTCGAGGATATCTTCAGCAATAGTTTTTATGCAGATATGTAAGTAGGGACAAACCACGATGGTCAGTGCATTTCTTTCTGCACCCGGCCAAGGTTTGAATCGTGGTTCATCCCCTATTACCCTCGACCTCAGTCCGTCCCGTACTTCGGCGAGCGCGGACCATACAACAGGCCACCTGGATGCCCGGCGGACAACAGTCGCTGACTGGTGATACCAGCCATCGGATGACTCACGTCCTTGGCGCTATTGATGATCTGCTTGACCGCTGCCGTGATCAGCATGCCGACCAGGCCGCCACTGTTGTTGTTATTGCCCTCTTCGCTGGAAGCCGTGGCACTGCCGGTCCAGAGCGTGGTGCCGGTCTTGAGATCCACCAGCTTGGCACTCGCCGTCACGATGGTCGCGCTGCTGATCACCATGTACTGCGTGCCGTATTGCGTCACCGTGATGTACAAGGCCGCGTCCGCGCCGAAGATCTCCTTCAGCTTGGCCGGCGAGGTGTTGTGAATATCGGTCGGCGTACTCAGGCCGTTCTGCTGGAAGGTTTCATCCACCAGCGCCACCGGCATGACGTAGTAACCGGCTTCCGCCAGCGGGAATGTCACCTGGGACAGCAGGCTGTAGGTGGCCTTGACGTCCGGCGACTCGTTCAGCGGTGGCAACACCAGGATCGTCCGTGGACGGGCCTGCTTGTACGCCGAATAGTCCACGGTCTTGGGGGCTGCGCAGCCACCCAGCAGACTCACCAGCAGCAGCGCCGCCAGGGCACTCAGAAAACGCGGTTTCATTGCTTGATCCCCTTGTGGGCGTTGTTCAACAGAAAGTCCATGTAGGCGGTCGACTCGGGGAACAACGCTTTCTCGGTCTGGAATTGCTGCACCATCTGATCGTCCTTGCCAAGGCTGCCGTAGAGCATGCCCAGATGGGCGTGATAGCCCGGCGGCGCGGCACGGTTGGTGGCCTTGATCTTCTGCAGATCGGCTTCCAGGGCCTCGACTTGCGCCTCCTTGGCCTCACCGTTGAAGTACTGGTACACCTGCGGCTGATAGCCTTCCCACTGATAGAGCGTGTTGACCTTCGGCGCGCAGCCGGCCAACAAGGCACCACCTGCCACGACTGCGGCGACGTAACATAACAAACCGAACACTTTACCCATGACGCGTGAAACTCCCTGTTCTTGTTCTAGAAATAATTAACGCTGAGCCGGTTTCCAGGCGCCGCTGTCGATGGCCTGGACCATCTTGTTCACGGCCTCGCGCATGGCGAGGTCGAGGACCTTGCCGTTGAGGGTGGAGTCGTAGCTGGCGGTCCCGCCGAAACCGATGATTTCGCGGTTCGACAATGCGTATTCACCGGCGCCCTGGCTGGAATACACCACTTCCGAGGTGACGATATTGACGATGTTCAAGGCGACCTTGGCGTAGGCCACCTGGGTCTTGCCACGTCCGAGAATGCCGAACAACTGGTGATCGCCGGTTTCCTTGCGACCGAACTCGGTGACGTCGCCAGTGACCACAAAATCCGCGCCCTTGAGCTTCTGGGCCTGGGCCTTGATGTTCGCTTCCTGCTGGATCTCCAGCATGTTGTCGCGGTCCAGCACGCTGAAGCGGTTGGTCTGCTGCAAATGGGTGATCAGGATGGTCTTGGCCTGGCCGCCGAGACGGTCGACGCCATCGGAAAAGATCCCGCGCATATAGCTGGAGCGGTTATCGAACTTGCCGACGGCAATCGGGGTGCGCAGACCGGTATAGGCCTGGTTGGCGGTTTCCACCTGCTGCACCGGCAAGGCTCGGGAACTCTCGGTGGCACAGCCTCCGATGGAGGTCAGCGTGATCGCCGCCATCCCGAAAATAACGACCTGTGAGATTTTTTTCATGCAGCACACTCCTGGGAAAATCGGACCTGGGGGGACATTGGGAAACGCGTGGATGGGCATTTCAGGCGCACGGCAGCGCGGCGGCTTTCCCCATGGGTAAAGCTGGATCGGTGATCATCGGAATCAAGGGGCTATCGCCAGAGAGGCTGACAGCACTCCGGTTTTTTGAACGGCGGGGAAATTTCGAAGAAACGAAGACGCTCGGGTAACGACACGGCACGGCCGCGGAGGACCTCATCCCGAGGGTGAAAACACACATGTTCATTCCTTGAAACATTTGATATCAATTTAGTGGCGCATCATAAGGTGATGATTTTAAGGCGTCAAGAAATCGGAGGGCTGAATTCGGGGCAAGGGAATGAGCCACTCAGCCCCCGCCTGCCCATTCCGCTGGTTAGTCTGCTCCTTGTCACTGCTTATTCAGTGATCGGGTTTAGTCACCCTCGAAACTACGGCGCACAGCCAGGCCGAACGCAGTCCTTGTAGGAGCCGAGCTTGCTCGCGATGAGGCCCTTGAGATCGCCAAGAGCTTCGCCGAAATGCCACCCGACCAAACCCCGCTCCTACACGGTATTTTCAGAACCACGTGTTTACCCAATCAGGCAGGCAAGATGCTCACCTGCCGATCCGTGAACCGCCCCTGCATCGCATCCAACGCATCAGCACCGTAGCCAGCAGTGGTATTCTCACTTCCTGCGGCTAGACGTCCCGCCCGATGAAATCATGGCCGAGACGGACGCAGAGATTTCGATAGCGACCCGGTTCAGCCCTGCGGTGATTGCTCACACTCGTTACTCTTTCATCTGCGCGACGCCGGCGGGCGGATAGATCACTTCCTGCGTATCCAGATTTCGAATTTCGGACGTAACGGTAATAGTCGATACCTGACGTCCCGGAGGTCCATCGATGTCAGTGCTAGCCGAGAAATCCACGACGTAACGCTGGCCTGCCCGGAACTCGACATCACGAACACCGAAATCGCACGTGGCGCCGCCAGTACCCAGCGCGTTCATTGATGCCCAGCACCAGTTCAGTGAGTGCTTGCCCGGCGTCAGACGGAGCGCCTGCTTGCCGGAAACGTCGAGAATCGAGCGACGTCCAGCGCCCTCCAGTAGCTTGCCATCCACATGCGTCGCCAGCAAAAGTCGGTGGAAAGGCACACCCAACGCGCGAAATCGTGTGGTCGCAAAATACACAACCGGCGCATCGGCCGAGTTATCGGACAGGTCATAGGGCGCCATCGACTCCGGCGCCCAATCGCCCTGGTAATCCTTGTAGTGGTAGTTGGAGCAAGCGGTGGTGAGACCAGCGGCCAGCAGGGCAGCCGTTAGCTTCAGATGCGACAGAAATCGCGACGATCGCATTGTTCTTCCTTATTGAACTAGGCCCCACAGGATGCCGCGTCAGAAGCGGTCGCTACGTAAGCCGGACAGTGATATCCATATGCTATCAGCTTCATTCCAATGAACGCACGAAAAAGGGGACGGCGGGCCCCTTCTCTCGAAGAGCAGCCCTACTTCATTTTCTGCTTTAAATTCAAGTGTTTAGAAGTTAAGGAAGCGCCATTCGTGGCCTCCCCCTATTCACCTTCTACCTTCCCAGGATTTATATAAATATACCTAGCCGAAACTTCCAACCCCAGCTCATCAACCAGACTCAATATCTTCGAATACTCATCAAAAGTTATCAAAACATCATAATCCCCAATATAATCACACAGCGTCTCAAGCGCCAAAACACTTTCAGAATAACCAATATACTCAAGAGCATAGTCAACCATTGAGGGCTCCAACCGACCTTTCAGCTCCTCTCCAAGCTTAATTATTTTATCATTCAGCTCCATTCTAAACCTCTCATATCACGGTTTTTCCGGCTTCAATGGCGGGATCGGCCTTACATCAGGAAATGCAGTAATGACCTTTCCATTGTCCGATTCATAAACTACCCGAATTCGAACACCATCTCTGATTTCCCATGCAGTCCAGCACGCAGTTTCTCCAGCTTTAGCGACTATTCGGGACAAATCTATTTAACCCCAAAAATAGCCACTGAGCATCAAAAAATAAATGCGTCCCCTTTCCGCTTCTCGTGACTCATCAAACCCAATTGAAATCAGGTTCAATAGTACAATCAAGTCCAGCAGAAACAAGAATATTTCGAACCCGCAAAACCTCCACCGCCTGCCCAGCGAATACGAGAGAAGGGCCTTTCTGGAGAGTCTTTCTAGACATTAAAAAATTATACCCCGCCACTTCAGACACGGCTCTTATATGAACCTCACTCTGATAATCGCCACTACAACCAACCTCATACTTCGTCTCATCAACCTTAATACCCGAAATATGTGTTGTCACTACAGACCAGCCACAATCAGTACACATTAGTCCTTGAGCGCTCCCCTCTTTAAAAATTTCCATCCTACCTCCGCACCGCTCACACACTACGGCCTCAAGCTCTCAAGAAATTTAAATGGCCCTTCTTCAACATCAAACTCCATATCCAAAGCCAACTGCATAATTTCATAATGCTCTGCCTCAGTAATTGGAACATCATACTCACAAATATGATCACACAAGATCTCGAAAGCCAAGCTCTCTTCATTACAACCAACATAATCCAACGCTCCCTGAACCAGCACAGATTCTAGTCGACCCTGTAGCTTATTCCCGATACCAACAATACGATCAGCGTACATAAGATACCTATTTTGTTAATTTATAAGGCGGCACCAGCGCATCATCTGGGAAGGCCGTGATCACTTTCCCTATAGAAGGTTAATAAACAATAACCCAAATGGGTGTCCCCTTTTCTCTTAAGCAACCGAGAACGATGAAAAATAAAACGATAATTTTCCATCTTCAAGATCACTCAATTGATAACGCATCCTATCAAAGCCAGAATCCAGATTATTAACATTCATATGCATCAGCTGAGTTAATCCGCCGCCAAAATCACGGGACGTAAATTGGCTAATATCAATGAATCTGATACACACGACATCAGTCCCCACCTTTTCAGAGGCCGAAATCGATAGAGATAAATCATAGGCCACCCCATCCTCATTCAACTGAATACTAATTGCATGTAAGCAGTTGTGAGCAACAAGCAATTCATTCAATTCTGGAAGACTAATCATTATTGACCCTAGTCTCTTTCCCATTGGAGCCATAGACTGGACCACATTCATCCAAAAAGGGGACCAAAAAGGGGACAGATTTATTTTCGGACATAGCCGGCGGACCACCTTTCAAAAGTCGTTCTATCAGCAAACTAACCACCCTCGATCTTACCAACAAAACGAGCGTTACCTGTGAACGGCCATAAAAAATAAATCTGTCCCCTTTTCGCTATGTTCTATCCGGTGCCTGCCTGCAGTTAAAAACTGCAGGGAGCGGTGGCTTGTAAGCTTTACGCGAGCCCGGCCAATGGGGATCACCTTTTCGCGCTCAATCTACATATCCACAGACAATTTATCAGCCACCGCCCTCAGTCGCATAGAGACATCAACAATCTCCTCTTTACTTAAGCCACAATATGTCGCCAGAGAGCTTTCTGGAATATTTTGAATCAAAGTCAGCCCACACGAAATAAAGTACCTCAGTTCCTTTGGCGTAACTTTCAAATCAATGAAATCTAAATCCTTAACGTTTTCACTCATTTTTGGGAACCTGAGATTTAATGTAGTTATCCCAACCGGTTGAGCCCGCCACCCCCTTTTCTCCCAGTTATGGGTGGATTCGGTGCTGGACAAGCGTATGACCGAGGTCAGTGGCTGACATCGTGTAGGGCACGAGATGGGGAGTAAGGCCCCCCGTTTCGCACTCTTGCATAGGGTTTCTAATGCGAAGAGCTACTTTACGTCCTTGTGCCAGATCACTGCCATCTTCAGCATCCTCTCCGCGTTAACACTATCCACCGCGTAAGCTGGCTTCTCTGTGAAAGGTAGTGAACTTCGGCTGTAGACCAGCAGCGGTTCGTCTGTGTCGCGCTCAAGTACCAATCGGGCCTTGATAGAAGTGAATTCCTCTCGAGCATTAAGCGCGTCGCGTGCCTTTAGGCGCTGTGGCGGGGAAAGCCTACTCCATGCAATGAACTCCGTGATTGGTTCAAGTCCTGCTGGGAACGTGTCACGCTTTAAACGCTTTCCGAGCGTCATATAAATGCTCCCAAGATTATCAGTAAAGTCCATCCACTGATTATTATCGGCAACCCGCATAGGCAGCATTTCATTGCGGAAATTTGGACTTGAACGGGCGCCCGCCTCTTCGTCGAAATAGCTGTACTGAATATTTGTCCGATACCCCTCGTAGAAGCGTAAAGTTGCATATTTATCAAACTTCGACACGCTGCATCCGGGCAGCGCTAAGGCGACGAGAAGAAGGAGAAACAGGGTGCCGATCAGTCTGCGCACAGATCCCCTTGCCAGTTCTCGCAAACGGGACTCCAACAATGTAAATGAATATCCGTCATTACCAATTTCTAACGTTCCCATCCCGGGTCCCCCTTTCCAAAATCGGGCTAAAAAACACCATAGTGTCAGCATAAAAAACCTTTGCGCCATAGCCTCCAGATCTCTGATTTTTGCTCAGCGGAAATCCGTATCTCTCGCGACGTGACATTCGTTTCTAGCTCCAACCGACGGACGAATAGTGTGCGTTGCGTCGACCGGTTGAGCCCGCCATCCCCTTTTTCAGTCCTAGCCAGTAATGAGGAAACGGGTTCGGCGGATTCAACCGATCAGGTTGAGTCAAAGGGCAAACCCTGCAGTTAAAAACTGCAGGTAGTGGTGGTTTGTGACCTTGACGCGAGACCGGCTAATGGGCGTCTCATTTTCCCGTCCGTCCCCTTTTCCCGTCAGAAATTTCTGGATTGGTTACTCCCTTGGGAATATCACTAACCGCCTCAGTCTCTTTTGCACCATCTAAGTCGCTTTATCATTCCTTATTGAAAATTTCATACACCCATTTGACCAACACTTCCGGCGACGTCGTTTCTTTCCTTAGACACTCTTCACCGCGATCTTTCGCAACAATGGCCAGTTTCCCAGATTCAGAAATCTCAATATAGGGAGCACCAAACTCATCCACTTCAATTCCTAAAGGAAATTTCTCATATGGATTTCCCTGCTCACGCGCATACTTGAAAAAACAATCGGCTAACTGCTCAAGATCCATTGTTGCTACCCTCAGGTTATTTTATCGATCTAATGAAACCTTCCTTCACCAGCTCATCAATGCTCATAGGTAATTGGTACTGAGTCCCCATGCCAGGCTTTCCAAACCAAGGAGCTGCGTTTCCAGAGTTCACCTCTGGGATAGTTTTTAAGACCTCATACTGCGTATAGGGTGATTTCAGACTTGAGTCAGGCAAGGCACGCTGATCAAACGGCACGTCTATCGGGGCCACAAATTTACCCTGATCAGTAAAGTTACCTTTCTCATCAAAACGGCCGCCATACCTGTCAAACGTATGGCCCGGCTGGAGCTCAGTAATCGTCGGTGGCCCATTGAACCCTCCGTCAAAACCATTATTTGCTTTTGTTGGCCAATCGGGGCTTCCGTCAGGTTTCACCCACCGAGGATCAACACCCAACTTATCAGCAGTGGCAACCTGCGCTGATGTCGGGTTGGCTACCGGCTCCCGCACCCCGCCTTTTGCACCTGTAAAGCTCGCATCGTTAGCCGCTGGCGCACCATCACCTACTACTTTTGTTTCACCAGACAGTAAATCGGTCGCAGGTCCTTTTGCACCGACTAACTACGGCGAAATCAAAGCTACTGGAAAATGTAAAATTGTTCCTTCAACGTAATCCCAGGACAGGGCATGTAGTCTCTTTGACACACGCGAATCTATTGGCATAAGTGACATTAAGAAAGCCTCCAGCTCATCACTATATTCAATTCCTTTTATGCCTAAATTATCGTGTAGCTTTCCAGAAAACTTACCTTCAATACCATCAATCGAAAACACATAAATTATCTCAGAGGTAATATCTGAGTAAACAATTGACTGAACAAAAACATTACTGTTTATAGACGGCATGACCATTCCACACATCCTTAAACTCTTCAACGCCCATTTTGTACTGCGTACCATTAAACGGATCTTTAATCAACACCTTACCAGCCTCATCCACTCCATCAACAACGACCCAGTGCCCTACTCTACTTCCAGAATCCCACATCATTGCACTCCAAGAGCCAGTTTTATTGAGTGCATTGAAGCTAGAGACATCGACTGCGTTCCCAACCCAACCAGAATCAACTTTATTCAATTTGCTAGCCAAGGAGTTCATAGAAGTAAGCTCAGTTCCAAGTTCAACCTGAGAAGTCAGAACACCTCGATCCTTCAACAGCATCTCACCACAGGCAGCACCGCAAGCTGTAGGAGTGGATTGCATTACCACGTTAGGGCTAGCAACCTCGTCCAAAACATTCCAAGTCCCACCAGCCCCAGCCTGTATTTCTTTTGCACCCTTCTCCGCAGCAGCACCAACCGCAGCCTTAAGCCCCACTATATTCAGAAGCGCTTGCGCAAACCAACCAATTCGTTCACCAGTAGTCGCCTTCGTCTCTGTAACCGGGTTGATGACACCAGATCCCATCGAGAGCTGGCAAGCAATGCCCACCCCCCCCATGCCGCCGCAACCCTGAGCGAAGGCATCAGCAGCTATCTGCTGAAGCGACGCTGACATGTCGCTCTCCAGCTTCGCCTGATTAGCCCTACCCACCAATGCCTGTTCGATACTTGCCGGCTTCAAATACCACTCATCACCCTGAGCGGTTTTCACTGACCGATCGGTAACAACACAGAACGCGGTAACGGAGGTCTTGCACATGACAATATCGCCAGGCTTATGCTCCTGGCTGGAGGCCCATGTCGCGTCACTCTCTACACTGATGACTTCGTCCTTGAGCTCGCTTTCGCCCTTCTTGAGCAAAGCCTGGATATCAGCCGCCAGCTGCTTGCATTCATCTGAGGAACTGCCTAGGCACGACGAAGTGTACACACGTCGTTTTTGATCGAGAGAAACACCGTCTTCTGGGCTCAGGTGGTTATTCTCGACCGCATTTTTCGCCGCCCCGGCAGCAGCAATCGCGTTGTCCAAACCACCTGCGGCCAACCCGCCGGCCAATCCGCCAGCCAATGTCGAAAGTGCCGAAATCGTCTGTTTTTCCGACTCACTCAATTGATCAACAGGGGTATTCGGGTACAACTGCTTGGCAATGTATTCACCAATACCCGCTCCCGCAGCACCAGCCAGCGCCGAGCTTCCTTGAGCTTTAGCAAGCACAGCTCCCCAAACTGCATGCGCCATCAGATTCGCGGTATCGTCACCCTCTGTCGCTTGCTTGATGCGTTGAGCCACATAGGGCGCAGCAGCCCCGGCTAACGCACCGCCAATGTTCCCGCCAAGGATGCCCTGTATAACAGCACTGACCGCCTGAGCGGCTTTCTTGAAGCTGCTACCCACGCCATAGTTCTGGCTAACCTGCTGAGCAATCTGCTCGCCAGTCGGATCGGCGTTCCCCTTCTCCAACAACTGCTGCCGAGCCGCCTTCGACTCATCGCTGTTCGGATCCATCTTGGCCTTGGCAATCGCATCCGAGATGCCATTGGCCAACTCCACAGAACTGCGGATCAGCTCCATGCGCTCTTCCATTGCCTTTTTGTCAGGCCGGTCGAGCTTTTCGTTGGCGTTGGCGGTGTCACGATTCAGGCCGACCAGGTCATTGGCCCCTTCAGCATTACGCACGATGATCGTGCCTTCACTGACGGCGCTACGGGTCTTGCTGTGGTCCGACTCACTGAGCGACATGCCGAACAGGCCGCCCAGCGCCGCCGTCGATGCCGGAGCCGATGGGCCCGAACCGCCATAACTGGCGGAACCACTGACGCTGACAGACGTGCTCTTGATTTCGCTCTTGTTCTTGATGTCGCTGGTGATCAACCGGTCGGTGCTGAGCAGGTTCTTGTCCGCCGTCGCATCACTGGCAATCACTGCCCCCTGAAGCGTGGTGTTAGCACCAACAACGATGTTGTAACCGCTATTGCCGGCAAACAGACCACTCTGATCCGTCACCGCTTGGTAGTTGCTCTTCATGTTACCGGCGGAAAGGCTTGCCGATGCCACCACCGGAGCGCCATAGCAGAACGGTGGAATGCAGATACTGCCGCCAATACCGGCGCTGCCCTGCTTGTTCTTCTCGGTTTCGGAATCCTGGCGCGAGGTGATATTGAGGCCGCCCTCGACCAACGCATCAATCTTGTCAGCCCGGACCTGCGCGCCGGCCAGGGTGGTGTCTTTGCCGCTGCGCAGAGTCAGTGCGCCGGAATCCAGCGTGGTATTGACCTGGGTGACCGAACTACCGGTGCCCATGCCTTTGGCGATCTGGGCACCAAGGTCAAGGGTAAAACCATTCTGCTGGCCGATATTGAAGCTGGCGCCAATGGCCGTTCTGTTGTTGGAGTTGTTGTTGGCCCAATCCGCGGTGTTCTGCGCGCTTTCCAGAACGATGTCGTTCTTGGCGACTAACGCAGTGTCGGCCGCCTTCAGGCTGCTACCGATGACATGGATATCGCCGACCGTCCCAGGCGCCTTCCCTGTGGCCTCGATAGCCAGGGCCTGCCCCACGTTGAGCGAACTTTGCTTGGCCGTCTGGCTTTGGTATTCGCTGGTACTTTTACTGTGAGTGAGCGCCGTTTCAGTACCGATTTTTATCAACGAACCATTGCTGGACGTACTGCCTTTGTTGTTGGAGTAGTCCTTGGCGCTCCCGGATACCGAATCCCCCATACCGTTCAGGTTGTAAGCGGCCAGTGCAGCCTGTGCCAGCTTCACAGCCTTGAGCTTGGGATCATCCGCATTGTTCGCCGCCTTGATGGCGCCACGAATGGAGTTGACGGTGTCCACGACCGCGCCGCCAATCACGCGGCCGACCGCTAGGCTGCTGGACTTGTCGGTGCTGCTCTGGCTCGCGCTTTCCATGCCGGCGACAATATTGACGTTGGCACCCGTCAGACTCATATTCCTGGTACTGACCAGATCGCTGGCGATCACGCTCAGTTCACGACCGGCAGTCAGCGTGACATTGCCCTGGCTCGAACCGACGGTGCTGCCGGTTAATGTCGTCTGGGCTGCCTGGCCGGTATGGTTCTGGCTGCCGATGGATAGATGCTGATTGCCGGTGATGTCATCAACACCCTGGTTGTTGGCCGTCAGCACACCGGTCAGGTCGCGATTCTTCTCATTGTGCATTTCATTGCGAGTGAAGGTGTTTTGCGCCGCATCGATCACCAGATCACGACCGGCCTGCACAGTCACGTCCTGAGTACTGGCCAGTCCGGAGCCCGTCACCGTGACATCATGCAGGGCCGCCACATCCACGGTGTTACCCGAGATAATGCTGCCCACTGCCGTGGTCTGGGTTTCCGATACTTTGTCCTGAACCTTGCTCGACTTCAGGCCACCCCAACTGCTTTTGCTCTTGCTGCTTTCATGCCGGGCGCTGTTGGAGTCGGTGACTGCAATAATCTGCACATCATTACCGGCGACCAGCTTGGCTGCGCCCTTGTCGGCAGCGACCTCGCCTCCCTTCACAATCAGGTCATGTCCCGCGACCAGAGTACTGTTCGTCCCGCTGGTGACCGAGCTGGCCATGTTGGTGGTACTGGCCACTTCATCCAGTCGACTCTTTTTACCCGACGAGCTTTTCTTCACCTTGCTGTAGAAGCTGTAGTCTTCGTTGGTCGCCGTTTGCAGCGTCAGGTTGGCACCCGCACTCAGGTACGCCTCATTCCCAGCACTGACCTTGCTGGCGATCAACCCCAGGTCCTTGCCTGCGCTCAACGTGACATCGCCGCCGGCAGTCACACTAGTAGAAACCTGCTGGGTGTGATCTTCCTGACGGGTGATCTTGTCGGTCTTGACAAAGGCATGCTGCTCATCCGCCGCCGAAGCCAATGTCAGATCACCGACCGCCGACAGCGCTACATTACGCTTGGCATCGATCTGACTGGCAATCGCCGTCACATCACGCCCGGCACTCACCGTCAGGTCCCGGCCCGCCGTCACGCTGGAGCCATTCTGGATCACGCTCTTTTCGCTGAAGCGCACGCCCAACGTCTGGCTGTTCACTTGCTCGGCCGAGGTGATGTTCACATCACGCCCAGCCTTGAGCGTGGTGTCCTGCGTGCTGTTCAACACGCCGCCACGGTTGTCGATATCGCGCCCGGCGCTGACCGTCAGGTTGTTGCTCGCCTCGATCCGCGCGGCGCTGTCGGCGAAGCCGCGTTGTTCACTTTTGTCGCCGATGCGGCTTTCGTGGGTGGTGACGGTGCGCTCGTTGACCACGTCGCCCGTGGTCGCGGTCATGCTCACATCGCGACCGGCGATGATCCCACCGGCCTTGTTGACCAGGTTGTTGCCCGCCAGTGCATCCAGGCGATTGCTCGCTTCCAGCAGCCCGCTGTTGACCAGATCGTTGCCAGCGGTCGCCGAGAGGTTGTTGCTGGCGCGCAAGGTCCCGGCGTTGTTCAGATCCTTGCCGGCAATCAGCGTCACATCACTGCCCTGGATCAGCGCACCGTTGGGCGCCAGGCGATTGTTGGCATTGGCCAGGTAGAGCACCGGCACCAGCACCTCTTCACCATTGACCACCTGCTTTTCCATCCAGACGATATCGTGGGTCAGGGCCGTGACCTGTTCGGAGGTCAGGCTCACGCCCAGTTGCAGGTTGAGCTCTTGCTTGCTGGCGATGGCGTTGTTCATCAGGTACTTGAACAACCCGTCATCGGAGGTCTGGCCGTCGATGAA
>JACXTT010005105.1_pt1 | contig 19194 bp, 19 predicted proteins | sample 9270951 | NCBI WGS metagenome assembly JACXTT01 (sample SAMN15532306, study PRJNA645909) | rock metagenome | isolation source: weathered quartz diorite | place: Puerto Rico | collected 2017-06-21 | reverse complement strand
CGACGCTGCTGAGCCGCGTGCGCGTGAGCACGCCGCACTATACGGCGGTGCGCATGTCGGTGACGCTGCTCAGCGTGCGCCCGGACCTCGACGAGGAAAGCTTCGAGCGCATCATGCGCGCGCACATGACGGCCAAGCAGCTCGCCGGCGAAGACCTGCCGGCGCTGTACCGCAAGTACGGCCACGACAAGTTCAACCTCAATGACCGTGGCTACCTGTCGCGCGTCCATCCGCTCGAACTGTGGATGGTCGAGTACATGGGCAAGAACCCTGACGCAACGCTGTCGCAGATCCTGCGCGACAGCAAGGACCAGCGCCAGTACGTGTACCGGTGGCTGTTCCGCTCGCACAGCAAGTACGGGCAGGACAACCGCATCCGCACGCTGCTCGAGCAGGAGGCCTTCCAGCGCATCGCGAAGCGCTGGCAGCGGCTCGGCTACCCGTTCGATTCGTTGACGCCTTCCTATGCCACCGCGATCGGCGCGTCCGGCGACCGCCCGGCCGCGCTCGCGGAACTGGCAGGCATCATCCTGAGCGGCGGCATGGCGACGCAGACCGCGACCGTGCGCAGCCTGGACTTTGCCGCCAATACCCCCTATGAGAGCCGCTTCGTGCTGCAGCCCGAGCCGGGCAAGCGCCTGCTGGCACCGGAAATCACGGCGCTGGTGCGGCGTTCGATGCTGGATGTGGTCGAACGCGGCACGGCCAAGTCGATTGCCGGCGCATTCGTGATGCCGGGCAAGGGTGGCGCGCCGATTCCCATCGCCGGCAAGACCGGTACCGGCGACCAGCGTTTCCAGACCTATGGCCCCGGCGGGCGGCTGATCTCGTCGCGTTCGGTCAATCGTTCGGCCACGTTCGTATTCACGCTCGGAGAGCGCTTCTTTGGCACCGTGACCCTCAACGTGAGCGAGCCCTATGCCGCGCGCTACAGCTTCACCAGCGCGCTGGCGGTGCGGGTGCTGCGCTACCTGGCGCCGCAGGTGGCGTCCATGACAGCGCCCGGTGGTGACCAGGCGCTGCTGCGCTGCCGTGACTGGCCGCAGGAGATCCGCCTGCCGCGGACCGAGGCCCAGGCGCCGCCGCCGGAAGGCGCGACCGCGTCGGCGGAGGTCGTGGAGGTCGATCAGCCCTTGCGGCGCACCATGCCGTAGAGCACGAGCAGCACGATCGCGCCGATCACCGACGCGATCCAGCCGGCAGGCTGGCCCGGCTGGTACCAGCCCAGCGAGCGGCCCACGAACCCGGCCACCACCGAACCCAGAATGCCCAGCACGATCGTCATGATCCAGCCCATCTTGTCGTCGCCTGGCTTGATGGCCCGTGCAATCAGTCCCACGATGAGGCCAACGAACACGGTGCCAAGGAATGCCATCATGATCTGCTCCTGCGTGTGGAAGGGATCGCGGCGGCGCTAGTCGGCTAACGCGGTCCGCTGCGATTCATCATACACGCGGCCATGGCAGGTGGCATGGCCGCGCCAGCAGGCCGGTGGCTCAGCCGTTGGCGAGTCTGAACTGACCCACGGCGTGGTGCAGCGCGGCGGCCTGGTCTTCCAGCGACGCCGCTGCCGCCGCAGCTTCTTCCACCAGCGCGGCATTCTGCTGCGCCATCTGGTCCATCTGCGACACCGCCTGGTTGACCTGCTCGATGCCGCCGGTCTGCTCTTCGGTGGCGGCCCGCATCTCGCCCATCAGGTCGGTGACGCGCTTGACCGCCTCGACGATCTCGTCCATGGCCTTGCCGGCGCCTTCCACCAGCACCGCGCCGTCTTCCACGCGCTGCGCCGAGTTGCCGATCAGCGCCTTGATCTCCTTGGCCGCGGTGGCGCTGCGCTGCGCCAGCGTGCGCACCTCGCCTGCCACCACGGCAAAGCCGCGGCCCTGCTCGCCGGCGCGCGCGGCTTCCACCGCGGCGTTCAGCGCCAGGATATTGGTCTGGAACGCGATGCCCTCGATCACGGCGATGATGTCGACCACCTTGCCCGATGCTTGCTTGATGTCGCCCATGGTCGTCACCACCTGGCTGACGATGCCGCCGCCGCGCACGGCGATCTCCGACGCGCCTTCGGCCAGGCGGCTGGCCTGGCGCGCATTGTCGGCGCTCTGGCGCACGGTGCTGGTGAGCTGTTCCATGCTGGCCGCGGTTTCCTGCAGCGAGGCCGCCTGTTCCTCGCTGCGGCGCGACAGGTCGGAATTGCCGGCGGCAATCTGCTTGGCCGCGCCGGCGATCGAGTCGGCCGAGCCGCGGATGCTGCCGATCGCGCCGGTCAGGCGCGACTGCATCTGCTGCATGGCGAACAGCACGCTGTGCTCGTCGCCGGGACGCAGGGCGACCGCGGTGGCCAGGTTGCCCTCGGCGATGCGCGCGGCAATCTGCGACGTGAGCGCGGGCTCGCCGCCGAGCTGCTTCTGCAGGCTGCCGGCCACTCGCAGCATGACCACGGTCATCAGCAGGCCAACTCCCAGCACGATGCCGAGCGCCTTCATCAGTTCGGCGTGGAAGGCCGCCTCGATGTCATCCAGGTACAGCCCGGTGGTGAAGATCCAGTCCCAGGGCTGGAAGGCGGCCACGTAGCTCAGCTTGGGCTGCGGCGCCTCGGCGCCGGGCTTGGGCCAGACGTATTCGATAAAGCCCGCGCCGCGCTTGCCGACCGCGGAAATCTCGCGGAACACGTAGAGACCCTTGGCGTCCTTGGTGTCGGCCATGGACTTGCCCTCCATCTCCGGCTTGATCGGATGCATTACCACGACGCCGTTTGGCAGCGACACGCTCAAATAGCCGTCGGTGCCATAACGCATCGCCCGCAAGCGCGCGATGGCCTGTTGCTTGGCCTCCTCCACCGGCATCTTGCCGGCCTTGGCGAGGCCGTTGTACTCGGCCACCACCGACATCGCCGTGTCGGTGACATGGATCAGATCCAGGCGGCGTTCGTCCATGCGCAGTGTACGGATCTGCCCCGCGTTCCACAGCGTGATGCCGAGCAGGCAGACCCAGCTCAGCACCAGTGGCAGCAACAGCTTCTTCCTCAGACTCATGTTTTGCAGCATTGACTTCCTTCCTCCATTTGCTCGGTGTAGTCGGACTGTTGTCGTCCGTCACCGCCATATCGGCGACCCCTTGTCTAACTTGATTGGGGTAAGACCACCCATGGAAGCGGTAGGGATTAGTTTGGTGCACGGAAAGTGCCGGCATCATCACGAAATGAGACATGGAGGTCGCCTACAATCGGCATCGGCCCGCCACGGGCCGATCGAGAACAGTCCCCGCAAGGAGAAGGCATGGCAGCGACGCCACGCAACCACACGACGCAACCCGGTGCCGTCGACCACCGCGAAGGTGGCAGCGGCACGCACCGTCATGGTGCCTTGTCGGTCTTCCTGATATTCCTGCGGCTGGGGCTGACATCGTTTGGCGGCCCGGTGGCGCATCTGGCGTACTTCCGCGCGGAGTTCGTCACGCGCAGGCGCTGGATGAGCGAGCGCGCCTACGCCGATCTGGTTGGCCTGTGCCAGTTCCTGCCCGGTCCGGCCAGCAGCCAGGTGGGTCTGGCGCTGGGGCTGTCGCGCGCCGGCTATGCGGGTGCGCTCGCGGCATGGACGGGCTTCACGCTGCCGTCGGCGGTGGCCATGATCCTGTTCGCCCAGGGATTGTCGGCGTGGGGCACTGGCGTTCCGGAGGGGCTGTTGCACGGCCTCAAGCTCGTGGCCGTGGCGGTGGTGGCGCAGGCGTTCTGGGGCATGGCGCGTCAGCTGTGCCCGGACACGCTGCGCGTGACCATCATGGCTATCGCGGCGTGCCTGGCTGTCGCGGTGCCGGGGCCGTGGGTGCAGGTAGCGGTCATCGCCGCGACGGCGATTGCCGGCCTCGTGCTGATCCGCCCGGAGGCCGAGCGCGCGCACGATCCCTTGCCGATGCCCGTGAGCCACCGCGCGGGGCTGGCGGCGCTGACGCTGTTCGCCGTGCTGATGGCCGGCCTGCCGCTGCTGGCCCGGCATGCGGCGCCGGGCGCCTTGCCGATGTTCGATGCGTTTTTCCGGGCCGGCGCGCTGGTGTTCGGCGGCGGCCACGTCGTGCTGCCCCTGCTCGATGCCGCGGTGGTCCCCAGCGGCTGGGTAGGCCGCGACGCTTTCCTGGCCGGCTACGGCGTGGTGCAGGCCATGCCCGGCCCGCTGTTCGCGTTCGCCGCCTTCCTCGGGGCGGCCATGCATATCGAACCGTCCGGCTGGGCGGGCGGTCTGCTGTGCCTGGTGGCCATCTTCCTGCCCGGCATGCTGCTGGTGATCGGCGTGCTGCCATTCTGGGAAAGCCTGCGCGGGAGCGTGCGTGCCCAGGCGGCGCTGGGCGGCGTGAACGCAGGCGTGGTCGGCCTGCTGCTGGCCGCGCTGTACCAGCCCGTGTGGACCAGCGCCGTCCATGCGCCACGCGATTTCGGGCTGGCCGTGGTCGCGCTGGTGGCGCTGGTGTTCTGGCGGCTGCCGCCATGGCTGGTCGTTGCAGTGGCCGCTGTCGCGGGCTGGGCGGCGGGGCTGTAGTAGTGGCGGTATGCCCGAGCGCCTGCTACCGGTCGGGCTCGACGCGCCGGAAGGCCCGCAGCAGGGCAAGGTCATAGCCGATCTTCAGCAGGCCACAGGCCACCAGCGGGGCGGCAGCCCAGCCCGTGGCGAGCATCACTCCGGCCAGGGTGGGCCCGAGCGCGGCGGCCAGGCTCCTCGGTACCGCTGTCAGGCTGGCGGCCGCCGGGCGTTCGGGCGGCGTTACCACGGCCATCACGTACGCGGTGCGGGTCGGCACGTCCATCTGGGACAGCGCGCTGCGGGCCAGCAGCAGTACCAGCGCCGGCCCGAGCGCTGGCGCCATGGCCGCGGCGATCAGGCACAGGCTGGACGGGATATGGGTGAACACCATGGTGTTCAGCAGGCCGAAGCGGCGTGCCAGCGGCACGGCCACTAGCTGCGATCCGGCCGACAACAGCCCGGCCCAGAAAAAGAACCGGCCCGCGTCGCCCGGCGACAGGCCGAAGCGCTGCATCAGCCAGAGCGACAGCAGGGCGTTGACGACCAGCCCGCCGGCGAAGGCGTCCACGCTGAACAGCAACGCCAGGCGCATGACGATGCCGCGCGATGCGCCCAGCGGCACGCGCGGGGCGTCCGCATGGGGGCCGCGCGCAGGCAACCGGGCATACAGCCACCACAACGCGCCTCCCACCAGCGCGTACAGCAAGAACATCGCACGCATGGCCCCGAGTGGCGCAAGCATGCCGTGGCCCGTGGCCCAGCCCGGCAGCGCCGCCGCCAGCGCGCCGAAGGCCGATGCCAGCGAACCGCTCAGGCTGTATCGCGCAAACAGTGCGGTGCGCGCCTGCGGGCCGGCCGCATCGGCCAGGCGCGCGTGCTCCAGCGGCAGGAACAGGCTGACATCGCCCGAGCCGGGATTGATCGTGCCGACAAAGGCGGCGATAAGCAGCGGCCACAGCGAGGACAGCCCGGCAAAGCCGATGCCGGTCGCCACCATCAGCGCAGCCGCCAGCGTGAGCATGCGCCGCAACGGATAGCGGTGTCCGAGCATGCCGACCAGGATTGTCGCAAGGGCGGACCCCATCAGCGTGGCGCTGCCGATCAGGCCGACCGCGAGCGGATCGAAGCCGAGCGCCAGCAGGTAAGCCGGCAGCAGGACGGCGACAAAGCCATCGCAGATGCCGCGAAGGGCGCGCCCCGCCAGCAGCGTCAGGGCCACCGGGTCGGCACCCGGCGGCAAGATGACATTGGCGAGCCTGGCCCGCATTAGCGTGTCCCTAGTGGTGAAGCAGGGGATACATGGCCAGCCCGGCCAGGGCCGTGCCGGCAACGATCACCGGTAACGGGCTGCTCATGGACGGATGATAGGACTGCCATAGGCTTGTCTTCAATGCTGTAGTGATCTCTACAACCAGGCCTGAGGTTCTGGTTTCGCGCAGACGATGTACCGCCGCCGCCATGCGTGTCAGCCAATCGTCAAAAAACTGTCCTAGGGTGAAGACTTGGCGCTCCAGGCTTTGCTTCGCGCCGCGAAGCTGCCCGGAATCACCTGCAGGAGGGACCATGTCGGTCAAACTCAGGTGCTGGTCGGAAGATGGCGAAGAGGTCATCGACGTTCCCGGGGCCACGCTGGTCGCACAGGTCGCGCAGGCCACCGCGCAACATGTGCCCGACGCACCGCAGCCCCAGGCAGAGTTCACCAAGTGGACGATGCCTGACGATCCGGACCGCTACGCAGACTTTGCGTAGCCCATGTGGCACCCGGCGCATGCTGCCGGGTGCTGTCCCGCCCAACGATTCCTTCACCCCGGACAGGTCGCGCGCCCGCCCCAGCAGGGCGTGCGCGCGGCCTGCCGCTTCCCCCATCCCCCAACTCAGGAAAGGCTGATATCTCGCTTTATGCATAGGACGCGGTCACGCGTTTCCATATGCTTCGGTCATTGCGCTGCACCCTTCCACTGGCAGCGGGAATGTAGACCAGGAGACATCCATGCCCTTGTTCCTCAACGAAGTCTGGCTTGGCGACATCAAGCCCGAACTGATCGAAGAGGCCGTGACCTTCTTCGGCAACCTGAGCGTCGGCACCAAGCCCGACAACCTTCCGCCCGACCTGCGCATGATCGCCGGCCCCTGGCTGTCGGCCGAGGAGGCCAAGGTGATGTTCATCTTCGAGATCGACGACCCGTCGACGATGTTCGATGCCTACGCCGAGCGCGTGGTCAGCGGCCTGTTCGCGCGGCGCAAGCTGACGCTGCTGTCTGGCTGGGACCAGATGAAGGCCTATACCGACCGCGTGGCAAGCGCCTGACCCCGACATCGAAACAAGGAGAACGAAGATGCCGAAGTTTTTCAATGAAGTGTGGCTGCGCGATATGTCGCCCAAGACCATGCAGGGGGTCGTGGACTTCCTCGGAAACCTGCGCAACGGCGTGCGCCCGCATAACCTGCCCGGCGACCTGAAGCTGCTCGCGGGTCCGTGGCTGTCCAATGAAGAGGCGAAGGTCTATTTCGTGTTCGAGATCGACGACCCGACCGAGACCTTCGAGGCCTTCGCCGAGCGCGTGGCCGACGGGCTGTTCCTGAAGCGCCGACTGACGCTGATCCAGGACTGGGACGGCGCGCGCGGCTTCTCGAAATACCTCAGCGGCCGGCAGCTAAAGGCGGCATAGCCGAGGCGGGCACCACCTGCCACAGGCGGCCCCGGCGGCCGCCGCCGCGCGACAGCGCAGCACACTACAAGACCAGACCGCAGGAGACAAAGAATGAGCGGTATCAACAGCGGGCGCCGCCTGGCGCTCAAGCAGGGGATTGCCCTGGCGGCGGCGTCTGCCGCCTCTGGCCTGATGATCCACACCCCCGCGCGTGCGGCGGGGCAGACCTACAACTACAAGCTCGGGATCGCGCTGGACGCGACTCACCCGACCACCGTCAACCTGACCGCCGCCGCCGCCGAGATTGCGCGGGCCTCCAACGGCCGGTTGAACATCCGCGTATTTCCGAACAGCCAGCTCGGCAGCGACACGGACATGGTGTCGCAGGTGCGCTCGGGCGCCATCGACCTCGTCAGCACGGCCGGCCTGATCTGGGGCACGCTGGTGCCGGCGGCCTCCGTGAGCGGGATCGGCTTTGCGTTCCCGAGCTACGAGCACGTGTGGAAGGCCATGGACGGCGAACTCGGTGCGCATATCCGCGGCGCGTTCGCGAAGGTCAACCTGATGCCGCTGCCGAAGATCTGGGACCACGGCTTCCGCCAGGTCACCAGCAGCAACCGGCAGATCAACACGCCGCGGGACCTGAGCGGCTTCAAGATCCGCGTGCCGCTGAGTCCGGCGCTCACGTCGATGTTCAAGGCATTCGGTGCGGCGCCCGCGGGCATCAACATGGCCGAGACTTACACGGCGCTGCAAACCAAAATCGTCGATGGGCAGGAGAACCCGCTCACGATCCTGGGCACGCAGCGGCTCTATGAGGTGCAGAAGTACTGCTCGCTGACGTCGCACGTATGGGATGGCTTCTGGCTGGTCGCGAACCTGCGCACGTGGAACGCGCTGCCCGAGGACCTGCGCCAGCTCGCCGCCACCACGTTCGATACGTATGCGGTCAGGCAACGCCAGGCCGTGGATGCGCTTAATACCCGCCTGCGCGATGAGCTGAAGGGCCGCGGCATGGTCTTCAACCAGCCTGACGTGAAGGCCTTCCGCGACTACCTGAGCCAGGCCGGCTTCTACCGGGACTGGCAGAAGAAATTCCCGGCCGAGACCTGGGCGCTGCTCGAAAAGTATTCCGGCAAGCTGGTCTAGTCTCGGCTCCCTTCCTCAATCGGAATCGGTATCCGCTGGCCGGTGGCTTCTCGCCACCGCCATGGCGGCCCTCACACTCAAGATCCTGGAGACATCATGGCATTCATCGCGCGCGTGGCATCGCTCATCACGCTGGGCCTTACCCTTTCCTGCATGGGCACGCACAGTGCCGCGGCGCAGGAGGCCAAAGGCAAGTACATGAAGACGCCGACCGGCTACCTGATGGTGCTGCGGCACGGCGACAACGTGTTGCAGAACCTGGAGCAACTGGCGCGGGAAGAGAAGATCCCGAGCGCCAGCTTCGTCGGCATCGGCTTCATGTCGGAGGCGACGTTCGGCTTCTACGACTTCGGCCGCAAGCAGTTCGACCCAAGGACGTACCGCAATGTCGAGATGGCCAATATGACCGGTTCCATCGCGTGGAAAGAGGGCAAGCCTTCGATCCACGCGCACGGCACGGTGACGGATGGGACCTTCCAGGGCGCCGGCGGCCACCTGCTCGGACTGACCGTTGGCACCGGCTCGTGCGAGATCACGGTCACGGTCTACCCGCAGCGCCTGGAACGCTTCGTCGATCCTGAAATCCAGGCCAACGTACTCGGCTTGCCGCAGCAATGACGGAGGCGTGACATGTCCACGCATAGGGTCGATATCAATGCCCCGCGCATGGAGCTCCATGCCGGGGCGCTGCCGGGCGGCAAGCCCGCGCGCATGCTGCGGCTCGCCGACAAGGCTTTGGGCGTGATGTCCGAAGTGCCGGCCGCGCTGCTCGTGTTGGCCGAGATCGGCGTGCTGTTCAGCGGCGTGCTCAGCCGCTATGTCCTGCACACGCCGCTGGTGTGGGTCGATGAACTGGCTTCGCTGCTGTTTATCTGGCTCATCATGCTTGGTGCCGCGGTTGCGTTCCGGCGCGGCAGCCACATGCGCATGACGGCGCTGGTCGACGCGGCGACGCCGAAGTGGCGCGGCGTGTTCGAACTCGTGGCAACCGTGGCCGCGCTGACGTGGCTCGCGCTGGTTGCGCATCCGGCCTGGGAGTTCGCGAGCGAGGAAGCCGTGGTGACCATGCCGGCGCTCGATATCTCCAACGCCTGGCGCGCCGCCGCGCTGCCGCTTGGCATCGCGCTGATCCTGTTGATGAGCGTGGTGCGGCTGCTGTCCACCTCGACCCTTCGCGTGGCGCTGCTGGCGCTGCTCGCATGCGGCGCGGTGGCCGGTGGCCTGGTCATGCTGCAGCCCGTGTTGCAAGAACTGGGCAATGCCAACCTGCTGGTGTTCTTCGTCGGCATCGTGGGCTTGTTGGTCTTCACCGGCGTGCCCATCGCGTTCTCGTTCGGCCTGGCCACGTTCGGCTACCTGTCGCTGACCACGTCCACGCCGACCATCGTCGTCATCGGGCGCATGGACGAAGGCATGTCGCACCTGATCCTGCTCGCGGTGCCGATGTTCGTGTTCCTCGGCGTGCTGATCGAGATGACGTCGATGGCGCGCGCCATGGTGCAGTGCCTGGCCAACCTGCTCGGCCATATCCGCGGCGGCCTGTCGTATGTGCTGATCGGCGCGATGTACCTCGTCTCCGGCATCTCGGGCTCCAAGGCGGCGGACATGGCAGCCGTGGCCCCGGCGCTGTTCCCGGAGATGAAGAAGCGCGGCGCCGATGACGGCGACATGGTGGCGCTGCTCGCGGCCACCGGCGCGCAGACCGAGACGGTGCCGCCAAGCCTGGTGCTGATCACCATCGGGTCCGTCACGGGCATCTCGATTGCCGACCTGTTCACGGCCGGCCTGATGCCGGGCATCGTCCTGGCTCTTGTGCTGGGCCTCGTGGTCTGGTGGAAGGCCCGCAAATCGGGGGCTGCGTGCAGCGCGAGGGCCACGCGGGCGATGATCGGCAAGAGCCTGGTGGTGGCGCTGCCCGCGCTGGCGCTCCCGTTCGTCGTGCGAGCCGCGGTGGTGGAGGGCGTGGCGACGGCCACCGAGGTCTCCACCATCGGCATCGTCTACGCGCTCATCGTCGGCCTGCTGGTGTACCGCAAGCTGGACCTGCGGCAGCTCTGGCCGGCACTGGTGGACACGGCCGCGCTGTCGGGCGCGATCCTGCTGATCATCGGCACCGCCACCGGCATGGCATGGTCGCTCACGCAGTCCGGCTTCTCCGGCGACCTGGCCGCGGCCATGGCGCAGTTGCCGGGCGGGGCGCCGGCATTCATGGCGGTCTCCATCATCGCCTTCGTGCTGCTGGGCAGCGTGCTGGAGGGCATTCCCGCCATCGTCCTGTTCGGACCGCTGCTGTTCCCGATCGCGCGCCAGCTTGGCATCCACGACGTGCACTACTCGATGGTGGTCGTGCTGGCCATGGGCATCGGCCTGTTCGCGCCGCCGTTCGGGGTCGGCTACTACGCCGCCTGCGCCATCAGCCGCACGAAGCCGAGCGAGGGCGTGCGCCATATCTGGCGCTACATGACTTTCCTGTTCATCGGCACCGTCGTGGTCGCGGCCGTGCCGTGGATTTCCACCGGCTTCCTCCATCACTGATCGCCCCATGAAATTCGCAGCGTTCGTCGAGTACGCCAACGAGCCCGAGCGCATCGCGCAGTTCCGGCCCGCCCACCGCGCCTATCTGCAGGACCTGTTGCAACGGGGACGGCTGGTCATTGCCGGCCCGTTCGCCGACGGCAGCGGCGCCCTGTTCGTGTACGAGGCCGCCAATGAAAGCGAGGCCACCAGGCTCGCGGCCAACGACCCGTTCGCGAAAGCGTCGCTGTTCAAGGGCGTCGTCATGAAGCCCTGGAAGCTCGTGTTCGCGAGCACCGACAACCTGACCATTGCACTGTGAGGCGCCACATGACCATGGATACCGCCATCCTGCAACGACTGGCCACATCGCTGCGCGACGCAGCGCAGGAGCGCCAGCCGATCCCGCCGGTGCGTGGAGCACTGGCCGACATGGGCGTGGAAGGCGCCTATGCGGTCCAGGACCTCAACACCGCTTACTACCTGGATACCGGGCGGCGGCTGACGGGCCGCAAGATCGGCCTGACCTCGAAGTCCGTACAGCAGCAGCTTGGCGTCGACGCGCCCGATTTCGGCATGCTGTTCGCCGACATGGAGCTTGCGCCCGATGAGGAGGTGGCACTGGGTCGCGTGCTGCAGCCGAAGGTCGAGGCTGAAGTCGCGGTGGTGCTGGAGCGCGACCTGAAGCACGAACAGGTGACGCTGTCGCAACTCATGTCGGCCATTGCCTATGTGCTGCCGGCCGTCGAGATCGTAGGCAGCCGCATCCGTGACTGGGACATCCGCCTGCTGGACACGGTGGCGGACAACGCGTCGTCGGGGCTGTACGCACTCGGGACGCAGCCGAAGAAGCTGTCGGACGTGGACCTGCGCACTTGCGGCATGCTCATGGAGCGCAAGGGCGAGGTCGTCTCGCTCGGCGTGGGCGCAGCCTGCCTTGGCCATCCACTCAACGCCGCGTTGTGGCTGGCCCGCAAGATGGCCGAAGTCGGCCGTCCGCTGCACGCAGGCGACGTCATCATGACCGGCGCGCTCGGGCCCATGGTGGCCGTTGCGCCGGGCGACGTCATCGACACCACCATCGCAGGCCTCGGCGTCGTCCGCACGGCCTTTGCATCGAACTGAACGGGAGCGCGCGTCAGGCCTTTCGCGTCAGCTTCCGGATCAGTTCGATAACGGTCCGGCTGGCGTAGGTCAGCGGCCGCTGCGTGCTGGTGGCCAGCACCAGCGTGCGCGTCAGTACGGGGTCCGAGATGCGGCTCACGGCAATGCGCCCGAGCTGCATCTCGACTGCTACGGCCTGCCGCGTAAGGATCGTGTACGCGGCACCGTTCGCGACGATCTCGCGCATGGCGGTCAGCGAATCGACCTCGATCTGGGTGTTCAGGTGGACGCCCGCCTTCTTCGCCTCGTCCAGCAGCATCATGTGGAAGCCGTCGGGCGCGCCGGGCAGCACGAGCGGCAGCGCCGCGGCATCGGCGAACCGGCAACTCGGCCCGGCCACATTCGGATCGCCCGCCCGCGCGATCAGGTACAGCTCGTCGGTGGCGAGCTTCTCGTCGGTCTTGTGGATGCGCTCGCCATAGCGCGAGAACACGCCCACGTCGGTGCGGCCGCTGGCCAGCGCCTCTTCGATATTGCCCGCGAACCCTTCCATCAGCCGCAGCTCGATCTTCGGGAAGTCCGCGCGCACGCGCTGGAACAGCGGGCCGACGATCTGCTGCGTGATCGATGCCTGCAGGGCCAGCCTGACGGGGCCGCTCGGGACTTCGGCACGGTCCCGGATATCGTTCTTCAACTGATCGAATTCGCCGAGCAGCGTTTTCACGCGCGGCATGATGGACTGCCCGAACTCCGTCAGGACCACGCCGCGTCCGGTGCGGTAGAACAGCTTCGCGCCGAACTCGCTCTCCAGCGCGGCAATGTGCTTGCTGAGCGCGGACTGCGCAATGCCGCGCAACGCGCAGACCTTGCTGAGACTGCCGGCTTCGACGATGTCGGATAACAGTTGTAGGTGCTTGATGTCCATCGCCTGTTGCGTCTGTGAAGTCGTGTCCGAGGCGTCGCCCCGAAGGCCGCCGCGGACGCCACGCACAGCGGCCGCGCGGTGGCGACGATTGTAGCGAAATGGCTCGTATCACAACGCCCCGTCGCAGCACCTTTTGCCAGCATCGCGCGAAAGCAGGGAAGGGCGCCAGCCTGTACCATCGCGTCGGGGCCGTGTGGCGCGGCGCCAGCAAACAGTCGTGGCAATTCGTGAGGAAGGGAATGGCATTGCAGGCAGGGACCGGAAAGATTCTCGTAGCGGGCGAGGTGGGCAAGATCGAGCTGATCGTCGATACGCCGCGCACCGAGGCTCGCGGGATAGCCGTCATCGGGCACCCGCATCCGCTGCAGGGCGGCACGGCCACGCACAAAGTCCCGCACGTGCTCGCGAAGGCCCTGGCCGCAAGAGGCTATGTCGCTGTGCGGCCCAGTTTCCGCGGCGTGGGCGACACCGAGGGCGAGCATGATGCCGGAGACGGCGAGACCACCGACACGGTTGGCGTCATCCACTACCTCCGGCAGGAGTACCCCGGCATGCCGCTCGTCCTCGCAGGGTTTTCGTTCGGCGCCTACGTCATGGCGCGCACGGTGGAAGTGCTGCGCGGCCAGGGGCTGCCGTGCCCGCACCTGATCCTCGCCGGCATGCCGTGGGGGACCATTCCCGGGCACCGGAGCTACGAAACGCCGACCGTGCCATCGACGACGCTGGTCGTGCATGGCGAGAAGGACGAGCGCGTGCCCCTCGGTGCCGTGCTCGACTGGGCCAGGCCGCAGGACCTGCCGGTCGTGGTGGTGCCGGGCGCCAATCACTTCTTCACCGGAAAGCTCGGCGCGCTGGAGCGCGTGGTCGGCGGCTATCTCGACCACCTTCCCCCGCCGGAAGCGAGCGCCTGACCCGGCGCATCTTGCGATTGCGGCGCAGGCCGCTCATCAATGGTCACTTGCTGTAACGGGCTGTAAACAGTCGCGGGCGTCGTCTCGTTGCGATTTTAAATGAGAACGATTATCCTTTTGCTTGCGATTTTATTTGTGACGAAAATGTCACAACCTCTCTGCGGCCTGCGCCGCCCGTCCACAGCAATGACCGAAACCGAGCCGGCGTCCGGCCAGCAGCGACGTGCCTTCTGGCTCAAGCACCTTCATCAGTGGCACTGGATCAGTTCCGCGATCTGCCTGATCGGGATGCTGCTGTTCGCCGCGACCGGCCTCACGCTCAACCATGCGGCCCAGATCGAGGCCTCGCCAAGCGTGGTGACGCGCCAGGCCACGGCGCCGGCCAGTCTGCTTTCGGCGCTGAAATCCGCCATGCCGGCTGCCTCGGGCAGCGGGCGCGACGCCAAGAGCGCAGTGCCTCCGGCGCTGGCCGACTGGCTGTCGCACGAACTGGATATCGACGCCAGCGGACGCGAGGCGGAATGGTCCGCCGATGAAGTCTACGTATCGCTGCCCCGGCCGGGCGGCGATGCCTGGGTCAGCCTGGCGCTGGACACCGGCGAGACCCAGTACGAGAAGACCACGCGCGGCGCCATCTCGTACCTGAATGACCTGCACAAGGGCCGCAACACCGGCCGCGCGTGGAGCCTGTTCCTGGATGTATTCGCGCTGGCCTGCCTGGTGTTCAGCGTGACCGGCCTGTTCCTGCTCAAGCTGCATGCCGCCGGCCGCGTGGCCACGTGGCCGCTGGTGGGGCTGGGGCTGGTGGTGCCGCTGCTGCTGGCCATCCTGTTTATCCACTGATCCGATCGACCCGATCCGCTGCGATCTTTCCTGCATCTTCCTGACGAGGTTTTCCGATATGCGCCGACTGCTCACCGTCACCCTCACCGGCATGGCCGCCGTTCCGCTGGCCGGCCCGGCCTTTGCGGCCGACATGAACGTGAAGGTGGACATCCCGCGACTGAACGTGGCGGAGTATCACCGCCCCTATGTCGCGGTCTGGGTGGAGCGCGCCGACCAGAGCCCGGCATCGACGCTGGCGGTCTGGTACGACCTCAAGAACAAGGAAGGCACCAAGTGGCTCAAGGACATGCGCCAGTGGTGGCGCAAGGCCGGACGCGACACGCAGATGCCCGCCGACGGCATTTCGGGGGCCACGCGCGCGCCAGGCGAGCACACGCTCACTTTCACGGGCGGCAAGGCACCGCTGGGCACGCTGCCGGCCGGCGACTACCAGCTCGTGGTCGAGGCCGCGCGTGAAGTGGGTGGCCGCGAACTGCTGCGCGTGCCGTTCACCTGGCCGCCGCAATCGGCCCAGACCGCCCGCGCCAAGGGCGAGCATGAACTGGGCGGCGTGACCGTCGACCTGAAGCCCTGATGCACTGAATCCAACCGGAGACCGACGATGAAGACCTTCCAATCGCGCCTGTCCACGCGCCTGGCCGTGCTGGCCCTGGCGGCCCTGGCCCCGCTGGCGGCCCATGCGCACCGCCAGTGGCTGCTGCCCTCGGCCACGGTGCTGTCCGGCAACGACACCTGGGTGACCGTGGATGCCGCGGTCTCCAATGACCTGTTCTACTTCGAACACGTGCCGCTGCGCCTCGACAACCTGGTCGTGACCGGCCCGGACGGCAGCGCCCTGAAGCCGGAGAACGCCTCCACCGGCCGTTACCGCAGCACCTTCGACGTGCATCTGACCCAGCCCGGCACCTACCGCGTGGCGGTGATCAACCAGGGCCTGTTCGCGAGCTACAAGGAAAATGGCCAGACCAAGCGCTGGCGCGGCACGGCTGAGGCATTCGCGAAGGAAGTGCCCGCTAACGCCCAGGACCTGCAGGTCACGCAGGCCGAAGGCCGCGTGGAGTCCTTCGTCACGAACGGCAAGCCGAGCAGCCAGGGCCTGGCTGCCAGCGGCCGCGGCCTGGAACTGGCCCCGATCACGCACCCGAACGACCTCGTGGCCGGGGACACGGCCAGCTTCCGCCTGCTGCTGGACGGCAAGCCGGCGTCCAACCTGAAGGTGGCCGTGGTGCCGGGCGGCATCCGCTATCGCGACCAGCTCCAGGAGTTCAGCGCCACCACCGACGCCGACGGCAAGTTCAGCGTCAAGTGGCCGGCCCCGGGCATGTACTGGATGGAAGCCGAGGTTCGCGACGAGAAGACCTCGGTCAAGGCCGCCAAGATCCGCCGCGCCACCTATGCGGTGACGGTGGAAGTGCTGCCGCAATAAGCCGCAATAAGCCGCCTGAAGGGTTTGCCCGCTTGAACCGCGTCCTGATCCCGCTATCGCTGTCCGCGCCGCCGGTACCACCCGGCGCGCAGGCGCGCGCGCAGCGCTGGGCTGGCGAGACCATGGGCACCACGTGGTCGGTGGTGGCCATGCTGCCGCCGCAGGCCGATGTCGAAGTGCTGGAGCAAGGCATCCGCACCGTGCTCGACGGCGTGATCGCGCAGATGAGCAACTGGGCGCCGGACTCGGACATCAGCCGCTTTAACCGCGCCGCCGCCGGCACATGGGTCGCGCTGCCGGCCGACTGCCTGCGCGTGCTGATGTGCGCGCTGCAGGTGGCGCGCGACAGCGGCGGCGCCTTCGATCCCAGCGCCGGGCCGCTGGTGGACCTGTGGGGCTTCGGCCCCGCGCCGCACCGTGGTGCGCCACCAGCGCCGGACGCGGTCGCACAGGCCCGGCAGCAATGCGGCTGGGGCCGCGTCGTGCTCGATCGCGAAGGCGGCCGCGCGCTGCAGCCCGGCGGCGTGTCGCTCGACTTGTGCGCCATTGCCAAGGGCTTCGCGGTGGACGCCGTCGCGCAATACCTCGATGCCGCGGGCGTGGCGCTCCACCTGACCGAGATCGGCGGCGAACTGCGCGGCCACGGCGTCAAGCCGGATGGCATGCCGTGGTGGGTGGCGCTGGAAACGCCGCCAGACGGCGGGCCCGCCACGCAGGAACAGACGCTGGTCGCGCTGCATGGCCTGTGCGTCGCCACTTCCGGCGACTACCGGCGCTTCTTTGACAGCGATGGCCGGCGCTATGCGCACACCATCGACCCGCGCACCGGGTATCCCGCCAGCCATGCGCTTGCCTCGGTGACCGTGCTGCACGCCGAATGCATGATGGCCGATGCGCTTTCCACTGCCCTGACCGTGCTCGGCCCGCAGGCCGGCATGGAGCACGCGCGCCGGCATGGCATTGCCGCGCGCTTCCTGGTGCGCACGCCGGGTGGTTTTGACGAACATCTTTCCCCGGCCCTTGCCGCGATGCTGGCATGAACCGCTTTGTCACAGGCTGGCTGGCCGCCGTGGCCGGCGTCTGCCTCGCCATGCTGAGCCCGTCGCGCGCCGGCATGGCGGCTGGCGTGCTGCTCGCCTATGCAGGCTTCTGCGGCGCCGTATTCGACCAGCACCGCCGCCGGCGCGCGCGCGTGTCGGCACTTGCCGGCGGCGGCGCGGAGCAGGACGGTGCCACGCTGGTGGCCTACGCCAGCCAGACCGGCTTTGCCGAGCAACTGGCCATGCAGACCGCCACCGCGCTGCAGGGTGCCGGCATGCCGGTGCACCTGCTCTCCTTCGCCGACCTGGACGCGCACCGGATGGCGAGCTTCCGGCAGGCGCTGTTCGTGGTCAGTACCACCGGCGAAGGCGACGCGCCCGACAGCGCCTCGGGGTTTGCCCGCCGCCTGCTGGCCGCCGGTGGCCAGGATGCGATGCGCCAGCTTCGCTATGGCGTGCTGGCGCTCGGCGACAGCAGCTACGCGGGTTTCTGCGCGTTCGGCCATGCGCTGTCCGACTGGCTGCAGCGGCACCATGCGCGGCCGCTGTTCGACCTGATCGAAGTCGACAACGGCGACGCCGGCGCGCTGCGCCACTGGCAGAACCACCTGTCGGCGCTCAGCGGTGGCGCGGAGATCGCTGACTGGGAGCGGCCGCGCTATGGCCACTGGCAGCTTTCGGCGCGCCATCATCTGAATCCCGGCAGTCAGGGCGCGCCCGCGTTCCACCTCGTGCTCACGGCCGAGGCAGCCATGCCGGACTGGCAGCCCGGCGACATCGCCGAGATCGGTCCCTGTCATGACCCGGCCGACATTGGACATCTGCTCGACAAGCTGGCCATGGATGGCGACAAGCCCGTACGCTGCGACGGCCGGGCGATGACGCTGGCCGAAGCGCTCGCCACACGGCTGCTGCTGCCCGACGCGCACCTGGCCACGATGCGGGCCTTGCCGCCGCAACAACTTGTCGACGCGCTGTCCCCGCTGCCGCATCGCGAGTATTCGATTGCCTCGCTGCCGCAGGATGGGCAGCTCGAATTGCTGGTGCGGCAGACCCGTCATGCCGATGGGCGGCTCGGGCTGGCGTCGGGGTGGCTGACCAGCCATGCGCCTGTGGGCGCGCGCATCGCGCTGCGTATCCGCACCAATCGCAGCTTCCATCCGCCGGTGGATGACCGACCTCTGGTGCTCGTCGGCAATGGCACCGGCCTGGCCGGGCTGCGCGGCCACCTGAAGGCGCGCGCGCTGGCCGGGCAGCATCGCAACTGGCTGTTCTTTGGTGAGCGTTCAGCGCGGCATGACAACTTCTTCGCCGACGAGCTCGCTGGCTTGCAGGTCGACGGCGTGCTGGAACGGGTGGATGTTGTCTATTCGCGCGACGGCAACGCTCTGCGCTACGTGCAGGATGCGCTGCGCGAGCGCGCGCCGTCGCTGCGTGAATGGGTCGACGCCGGGGCCGCAATCTACGTGTGCGGCAGCCTGCAGGGCATGGCTGGCGGCGTCAATGATGCGCTTGCCGAGGTGCTCGGGGTGGAGGGGTTGCGGCGGCTGACCGAGCAGGGGCGCTATCGGCGCGACGTCTATTAGCCAGCCACGTCAGCCCACGTACCAGAGAATGCTGACAAACTGGCACGTGCTGCCCGCCAGCACGAACAGGTGCCAGATGCCGTGGAAGTGCCGGATCTTCTCGTCAAACAAAAAGAATCCGATGCCGGCCGTATAGAGCGCGCCGCCCGCTACCAGCCACCACAACCCCGCCGCCGGCAACGCAGCCGCCAGCGGCTGGAACGCGATCAACACCAGCCACCCCATCACCACATAGATCGACAACGAAAACACCCGCGTCCGCCGTCCGATCCAGAGCTCCTGCACGATGCCGATGACGGCGAGCCCCCAGTTGATGCCGAACAACGCCCACCCCCATGGTCCGCGCAGTGTGACCAGCGCAAAGGGCGTATAGCTGCCCGCAATCAGCAGATAGATCGCGCAATGGTCCAGCCGCTGGAATACGTCCTTGGCCGGGCCGCGCAGGCTGTGGTACAGCGTGGAGATGGTGTAGAGCAGAACCAGCGTGGTGCCGTAGACCACTGAACTGACCACCTTCCACGCGTC
>JACXTT010005104.1_pt1 | contig 19195 bp, 18 predicted proteins | sample 9270951 | NCBI WGS metagenome assembly JACXTT01 (sample SAMN15532306, study PRJNA645909) | rock metagenome | isolation source: weathered quartz diorite | place: Puerto Rico | collected 2017-06-21 | reverse complement strand
CCAGGTCGTCGAGCTCGTCGCGATCGCGCTGCAGCTCTTTACGCCCCAAGAATGCCTCAACTTCGTGCGGCATTGCGGGTACCGCGTAACTACAACGTTATGAAAAACGCTCTAGCCGCAACGAACCGGCGCCCGTCCAGACGCCACCCGCCCTTGAGAATCATCTGGACGGCTTCCGGGTACGCGCGGTGTTCCTCTTCGAGGATGCGCTCGGCGAGTGATTCTGCGGTATCGCCCGGCATCACCTGCACTGGACGTTGAATGACGATAGGTCCTCCATCGAGCTCCGCCGTCACCAAGTGGACCGTGACACCGCTCACTTTTACGCCGTGATCGATCGCCTGCTTTTGTGCGTCGAGTCCGGGAAATGCGGGCAGCAAAGACGGGTGGATATTCAGAATGCGACTGGGAAACGCCTCAATAAGCTCAGTCCCGACCAGACGCATGAACCCTGCAAGGCAAACGAGGCCGACGCCGCGCGTCCGCAGTTCTCTCGCGAGCGCGCGATCGTATTCGTCGCGGGATCCGAAGTCCCGATGCGATAGAACGATCGATTCGATGCCTGCCGCGCGCGCCCGCTCAAGACCCGCGGCGTCGTTCCGGTTCGAAATTACTACCGCAATCGACGCATCGAGCCGTCCGGTCGCGATTGCGTCGATGAGTGCCTGCAGATTGCTGCCGCGGCCTGAGATCAGTACGCCGAGGCGGCGATTGACGGGCACTTACCTGTAGACGACTGACGGCGGCTCACCGGGAACAACTTCCCCGATGACACATGCACTGTGACCACCGCGGGCGGCAAGCTCGTCGATGAGCGGTTCGGCCTGATCTCGTCGAGTGATGATGATCAGACCAATCCCCATATTGAAGGTGCGCAGCATGTCCTCGTCGGGAATGCTGCCAGTTCGCTGGAGCCATGTGAAGATGGGCGGCACCTTCCATGCTGATCGGTCGATCAACGCCGCGGTTCCGTGTGGAAGGGCACGTGGCAGATTGTCCGTGATCCCGCCACCGGTAATGTGCGCCATTCCTTTGATTCGACCACCATCGAGCAGTGGTTGCACGATTGGCAGATACGACCGATGCGGTTCGAGCAACGCCTCGCCGACGGTGCTCGACAGCTCAGGGACATAGCTGCCAACATCGAGCCGCAGCCGTTCGAATACCACACGCCGCGCCAGCGAATACCCGTTGGTATGCAGCCCGGACGAGGGCACACCGACCAGCAGGTCCCCGACAGCGATCGTCCGCCCGGTGATCAGGCGCGAGCGATCGACGGCGCCCACGATGAACCCGGCGACGTCATATTCCCCTTCGCCGTAAAAACCGGGCATCTCCGCGGTTTCACCACCGAGCAGCGCGCAGCCGTTCTCACGGCAAGCCGCCGCGATGCCACCGACGATCGATTCGGCAGCCGCCGGCGACAGCTGCCCCGTCGCGAGGTAATCAAGAAAGAACAGTGGCTCGGCGCCTTGCACCAGAATGTCGTTCACGCAGTGATTGACGAGATCCGCGCCGATGGTATGGTGACGGCGCGCCAGAAACGCGACCTTCAGCTTGGTGCCGACGCCATCGGCGCTCGCCACCAGCACGGGATCGCGATATCTCCCGGGCTCAAGCCTGAAGAGACCACCAAACGATCCGATGTCCGACAGAACGCCAGCCGTGAACGTAGACCGTGCCAGGCTCCGGATGCGGCGCACCGTCTCGTTGCCTGCATCGATGTCGACGCCAGCGGCTTTGTAGTCCATCAACCGACGACGATGTCTTTGGCGAAGTCTGCGTCGGCCGCTGCCGGATCGACCGACGCGGCCGGTTCTGGGTTCAGCTTCAATGCGAGCTGCAGGTACGCAGCTTCGTCGCGTGGGAACGCCACTGGATATACGCCGGTGTAGCAGGACGTGCAGTACTTCGATTTGCCCCCGTGGACGGCATCCGTCAAACCCTCGAGACTGAGATAAGCGACGCTGTCAGCGTCAAGATACTTCCGAATCTCCTCGAGCGTGTGCGTCGCAGCAATCAGTTCCGACCGCCGCGGCGTGTCAACACCGTAGAAGCATGGCGCGATCGTCGGCGGGCAACTGATTCGCATGTGTACTTCGCGCGCGCCGGCGCCGCGCACCATCCGCACGATCTTGCGGCTCGTCGTGCCGCGAACGATCGAATCATCGACAAGGACGACCCGCTGCCCTTCAAGAATGCTGCGGACTGGGTTGAGCTTCACGCGAACGCCAAAATGCCGGATCGACTGCTGCGGCTCGATGAACGTGCGGCCGACGTAGTGGTTGCGAATGAGCCCCATTCGCATCGGTATCCCAGACGTCTCGGCATACCCGATTGCGGCGCAGACGCCAGAGTCTGGGATCGGCACGACGACATCGGCATCGGCGGGAGCCTCACGCGCGAGTGTCCGTCCAAGCTGCGTGCGCACTTCGTTGACGCTCTCGCCGAACACATAACTGTCCGGACGCGAGAAGTACACGTGTTCGAAGATGCACTGCGACTGGCGGGTTGGACCGAACGGCTTGATCGACTTCACTCCCGCTTTGCTGATGATGACGACTTCGCCTGGCTCGACGTCGCGCACGTAGGTGGCGCCGATCAGGTCGAGCGCACACGTCTCCGAACAGACGACCCACGCATCTCGCAACCTGCCGATGGCCAGCGGACGGAAACCGTGAGGATCGCGAACGCCGATGAGACGGTCGCGCGTCATCATCACAAAGGAGAACGCGCCGCGCACCTGCGAGATTGCGTCGATAACCGCCGCCTCCACCCCCTCCTCGCGGGACCGGGCAAATAGATGGACTACAACTTCGGTGTCGCTGTTCGTCTGAAAGATCGCACCGGTGCGCACGAGCGCGTCTCGCAGTTCTCGAGCGTTGACCAGATTACCGTTGTGACAGACGGCAAGCTGGCCGTGAACGCTGTCGACCAGGATCGGATGGGCGTTGGCGACCAGACTTTCCCCGGCGGTCGAATAGCGGACGTGACCGACGGCGAGGGAGCCGGGAAGCTTCGACAGCGCGTCGCTGTTGAACACCTCGTTCACATACCCCATCGCCTTGTGATGTCGGACCACGGTTCCTTCAGAGGCGGCAATGCCGGCGCTCTCCTGGCCGCGATGCTGCAGCGCATAAAGGCCGAGGTACGTGAGGTTCGAGGCCTCCGGGTGACCGAAAATCCCGAACACGCCGCATTCTTCTCTGAACTTATCCATCAGTGGCTGAGAGACTCTGAGGCCTATAAGTGTACGGTTTCACGCAATAGCTCGCGCGGGTTCGAAATACCGCTCGATAGCTGTATTCCACGTACGCTCAACGTCGGCGAGCGCTTCGTCGATGACGCTTCGGCCGGCAATCGTTACCTGGATGCGGGTTCCCCGAACCACGCCGATTCTCCGCACCGGAACATTGTGACGGCCAGCCAGCTCCAGCAACTCAGCCTCAGCACCGGGCGCAACAGACACGACGACGCGCGATGCGGATTCCGAGAACAACGTGGCGATGTCGGAAAACGCGTCCTCGGCAACTGACGGGACCGCCGGCAGATCGACCTGCGCGCCGAAACCAGTGTCGATGCAGCACTCTGCGAGCGTCACGGCAAAGCCGCCCTCGGAACAGTCCTGCGCAGATCGAATGACGCCTGCTGACGCGCCTTCGATAAGCACTTGATGCAGCGCCGCCTCACGGCTCAAATCGAGCGCCGGCGGAACGCCGCGGACCAAACCGTGCCTCACCTTCAAGTACTCACTGCCGCCGAGCTCGTCGCGCGTCTCCCCGAGCAGCATCACCAGATCGCCTTGAGTTCGAAAGGCGCGACGGACCACGGCACGGGCGTCCTCGATTACACCGACTACGCCAACTACCGGCGTCGGCAGGACAGCGCGTCCGTCAGTCTCGTTGTAGAGACTCACATTGCCGCCAGTGATCGGGATGTCGAGAGCACGACACGCCGCTCCCATCCCTTCTACCGCACGCGCAAACTGCCACATGATTTCGGGTTTTTCAGGATTGCCAAAGTTAAGACAGTTGGTCGCGCCGATCGGGAGTCCTCCCGAACACGCGACGTTGCGCGCGGCTTCAGCTACCGCCAGTTGCGCCCCGCGATATGGATCGAGAGAGACGAAGCGGCCGTTGCAATCGACCGACATCGCCAGCGCGCGTGGTGTTCCCTTGACTCGAACGACGGCGGCGCCCATCCCTGGCAGCACCAATGTATTGGTGCGCACCATGTGGTCATACTGGCGGTACACCCAGCGTTTGCTTGCAACCGTCGGCGAGGCAAGCAGACTCCAGAACGCGTCCCTCGACGATGGCGGCTTGCCAAGCAAGGCAAACGAGAGCTGCTGCGCGTCTCTGATATACGCCGGCTCCGTCATGGGACGCTGGTACGCCGGCGCGTCGTCAGTCAAAGATCGATTCGGAATTTCCGCAACGATCTCACCTCTATCTCGCACGCGCAGCTTGCCGTCGGTGGTCACTTCGCCTACACGCACCGCATGCAGATCCCACTTCTCGAAAATGCGTTCGACCTCGGGTTCGTGGCCGCGCTTGACCACCATCAGCATCCGTTCCTGCGATTCTGACAGCATGATCTCGTACGGTGTCATGCCCGTTTCGCGCTGCGGGACCAGCGATACGTCGATATCAACGCCCGCGCCTCCGCGCGACCCCATTTCGCACGTCGAGCACGTCAAACCGGCGGCCCCCATGTCCTGAATGCCGACGAGCGCGTCACTTTTCATCACCTCGAGACACGCCTCGAGAAGCAGCTTCTCCATGAACGGGTCGCCGACCTGCACGGCGGGGCGCTTCTCTGCGGATTTCTCATCGAACTCCGCCGAAGCCATCGTCGCGCCGTGGATGCCGTCGCGTCCGGTCTTGGCACCAACGTAATAGACCGGATTACCTGCACCAGAGGCGACCCCCTTGATGATCTCGTCGTGCGCGGCGATGCCGAGGCAGAAGACATTGACGAGCGGATTGCCGGTGTAGGCCTCGTCGAACGCGATCTCGCCGCCGACGGTCGGAATGCCGATGCTATTGCCGTAGCCTGCAATGCCGGCGACGACGCCGGCGAATGTCCGACGGACCAGTGGGTCGTCAAGCGGACCGAATCGAAGCGAATTGAGAAGCGCGATGGGCCGCGCTCCCATCGTGAAGATGTCACGGATAATGCCGCCGACACCGGTGGCTGCACCCTGATAGGGCTCGATGAACGAAGGGTGGTTGTGAGATTCGATCTTGAAGACCGCGGCCAGACCATCGCCGATGTCGACTGCACCTGCGTTCTCGCCGGGACCCTGAAGCACGCGCGGTCCCGTCGTAGGCAGCGTCTTCAGGTGCACGCGTGAGCTCTTGTAGCTGCAGTGCTCGGACCACATCACCGAAAAGATGCCGAGCTCAGTGAGGGTCGGTTCACGTTTGAGCGCCTCGATGATTCGCTGGTACTCCTCGCGGGTGAGGCCGTGACGTTCGAGGACGTCGTCGCTGACACTCATCGCGCCGCAGCGAAGGCGCCTTCGCTCACCGCTTTGACGGCGGATTCAAAGAGAATCAAACCGTCCGCGCTGCCAAGCGCCATCTCGCAAGCACGTTCGGGATGCGGCATCAGGCCGACAACATTTCGGTGTTCGTTGCAAAGCCCCGCAATGTTGGCCACCGACCCGTTCGGGTTCGCCTCGTCGGTCGCGATGCCGTTCGCGTTCGTGTAGCGAAATACAACCTGACGATTCCGTTCGAGCCGGGCAACCACATTGGGCTCTGCGTAGTAATTGCCCTCCCCGTGTGCGATCGGGATACGAAGAATCTGCCCCACCACGCATGCGGTCGTAAACGGCGTGTTGGTTTCCTCCACCTTGATCAACACATGCTCGCACTGGAATTTCACGCTTCGGTTGCGAAGCATTGCGCCGGGCAGCAGCCCTGCTTCGAGCAATACCTGGAAACCGTTGCAGATGCCAAGCACGGGGCCGCCTGACGCCGCGAACTTCTGCACCTCCGCCATGATGGGCGAGAAGCGCGCGATAGCCCCCGTCCGCAGATAATCGCCGTGCGCAAAACCGCCGGGGAGGATGACCACATCTGCGCCTTTGAGGCTTGTTTCCTTGTGCCAGATGTACTCCGCCTGCTGACCGAGCACGTGCTCCGCCGCGTAGTGCGCGTCGTGATCGCAATTGGAACCTGGGAATACGACGACCGCGAATTTCATGCGGTGACCTCGTCAGCGATTTCGATACAGTAGCTTTCGATCACCGGGTTCGACAGCAGCTTGTCCGCGGCTTCCGCAGCCAGCCTGCGTGCCTCGTCAGGACGTTGCGCTTCGATATCGAGCTCGAAATATTTCCCCTGGCGAACGTCCTTAACGGCGGAATATCCGAGGGTGTGAAGGGCGTCAGTGACGGTCTTTCCCTGTGGATCGAACACCGACGGCCTCAAAGTCACGAATACGCGCGCTCGCATTACGGTTTTCCTCGTTGCGGGCGGACCTTAAGGTCGGCCCCTACACCGGCGCCCACCTCCTCTCCGCGCTCATGGAAGACGCGATCGAAGATGTGGTCTACATGCCTCAGCTGCTCCCCGAGGTCGAAGGCGCGCTCGATGTCGGTCCGGGACAGCACCCTCGTCACCTCGTCATCCGTCAGCAGCAGTCCTTTGAAATCTCGTTGCTCGTGGAAGGCCTGCATCGCATTGCGCTGCACCCATTCGTACGCGTGTTCGCGCGAAACGCCGCGGCGTGTCAGTTCGAGCAGCACGGTTCCCGAAAACACGACACCGCGCGAGCGCTCGAGGTTTTCTTTCATGCGCTCGGGATAAACGACCATCCCCCTCACGATCCGGGTGAAGCGCCGGATCATGTGGTCGAGGAAGATAAAGCTGTCGGGAAGGATCACGCGCTCGACCGATGAATGCGAGATGTCGCGCTCGTGCCAGAGCGCATTGTTTTCGAACGCGGCGCCGGCATTGGCTCGCAGCAAACGCGCCAGCCCCACGATCTGTTCGCAGCCAATCGGGTTCCGCTTATGCGGCATGGCAGAGGAGCCCTTTTGACGTTGCGCGAACGGTTCCTCGACTTCGCCAATTTCCGTCTTCTGGAGACCACGAATTTCCAGGGCGCACTTCTCGAGCGTCGAACCTGCGATCGCCAGCGCCGACAACAACTCGGCGTGACGATCACGTTGAATCACCTGCGATGCGACCGGGGCGGACTCGAGACCCAGCGCCCGACAGACGTCCGCTTCAATTGATGGTGGAAGGTGGGCGAACGTGCCGACGGCGCCGGACAGCTTGCCGACGGAAATCACGGCTCGGGCTCGTTCAACACGGACGACGTCACGCGTGAGCTCCGCATACCAGAGAGCCAGCTTCAGGCCGAAGGTCATAGGCTCGGCATGAACTCCGTGCGTCCGACCAATCATCGGTGTCCGTCGATGTTCCTCGGCCCGCACGCGGACGGCGTCCATCAGACCGCGGAGTCCCTTCAGGATGACATCGCAGGCCTCGCGCATCTGTAGCGCCTGCGCGGTGTCAATGACGTCGGATGACGTGAGTCCGAAATGGAGCCAACGGGCGGATGGGCCAACGCGCTCCGCGACCGTGGTCGTAAACGCGATGACATCGTGCTGGGTGACCTGTTCGATCTCCTCGATTCGATCGATGCTGAAACCGGCGCGGGCGCGAATATCGCGCGCCGCATCATCAGGCACGATCCCGGCATGGGCCATCGCATCGACGGCGGCCAGCTCGACCTGCAACCAGGCCTCATACTTCCGCTGGTCGCTCCAGATGCGACCCATTTCCGGGTTCGTGTACCTCGGTATCATCCCAGCGAGAGTCTCTCCGGTGGAATCTTCAGCCCGTTGACGGCACCGAGAACGGTGGCCGCCAACGCACCGTCCTTCAGCAGGTCACGCGCGACCCGCTGCACATCCTCCAGCGTGACCCGTTCGACCCCTTCCAGTGTCTCGTCGAGCCCGAATTGCCGGTCAAAGTAGATCTCCTGCCGCGCCAGGTGCGACATGCGGCTCGACGTGCTTTCCAGATTCAACATCAGGCTGCCTTTGAGGTGGTCCTTCGCGCGTCGCAGCTCCGCCTCCGGCAGCATCTCTTCTTTGATCCGCTTCAATTCAACGACGACGACGTCGATAAGCTCCCCAATCGCGCCATTCGCGCAGCCGGCGTAAACCGTCATGGAGCCCGCGTCACGATACGCGCTCAGGCCGCTGAATACCGCATAGGCAAGACCCCGCTTCTCGCGAACGTTTTGAAACAGTCGCGAGCTCATTGATCCGCCAAGCACCGTGTTGAGGACGTAGCTCGAATAGCGGTCCTCGTGATCCTGCTGATAACTGCTCGTTCCGAGACACACGTGACTCTGTTCCAGCTCCTTGCTGCGGATCACGATGCGCGGCTCGACGCGCGGCGCCGCCTGCGATAGTTCGACGCTGTCGTTCGAGAGTGTGCCGAAGGCAGCCTCGATCAGGCCGCGCACCTGCTGATGTTCGACGTTGCCGACGGCGGCAATGATCATGTTGGGCGCCGTGTAGACGCTATCGAAGTACGTGCGCAACCCCTTCTTCGTCAGCGCCTCCACGGTATCGCGAGTACCGAGAATTGGACGGCCGAGCGGGTGATCTACCCAGAAGTTTTCGGTGAACAGCTCGTGCACAAGATCGTCGGGCGTATCCTCGACCATCTTGATCTCTTCCAGGACGACCTTCTTTTCCCGCTCGATGTCGTCTTCGGTAAAAGCGGGTCGACGAACGATGTCCGCCAGCACGTCGACGGCGAGCGGAAGATGCTCGTCAAGTACCTTGATGTAATAGCTGGCGTACTCCTTCGCGGTGAAGGCGTCCATCTGCCCGCCGATCGAATCGATCGTCTGAGCGATGTCCTCGGCACTGCGCGTTGCAGTCCCCTTGAAGAGCATGTGCTCCACAAAATGGGCGATGCCACTTTGCGCCTGCGGCTCGTGACGCGACCCGCGCGCAAGCCACACACCAATACTGACTGACCGCACGTGCGGCATCCGCTCGGTAAGAAGCCGGAGGCCATTCGGAAGCACGTCGCGGACGATCAGTGGTTGTGTCACGGTTGCGTGGGAGAGGTCAGCCTCGATCAACGCCTTGCGGCCATGCCGCAAATCATTGACAGACAGGGAATTAGAAGAACACGCGCATCATAACACGCGCGTGAATTGCGCGGCAAGAAAACTCAGTCGCGTTTCAGTGGCTGCTAGAATCGATCGCTTGCATCTTGCAGGAAATGCGGCACATAGGATGAGCGCTTCACGTGTGAACGTGGCCGAGCTGGATCTTCAGGAGCTCGAGCGTGCCTTGGAGACGCGCGGCCGCGAACGGTTCCACGCGCGACAGCTCTACCGGTGGATTTATAAGCGCGGCGTCGTTGATTTCGAGGCCATGACGGACCTCTCGAAAGAGCTGCGAGCCAGCCTGGCGGAGGAGTTTGCAGTCATCACGCCGCGTGTCGTGGCCGAGAGCCAATCGGTAGACGGGACGCGTAAGTTCGCGCTCGAACTAGGCGATCAACGCCGCATCGAAGCGGTGTTCATTCCGGACACGCCCGCAATGACCTTCTGCATCTCGACACAAGTCGGTTGCGCCATGGGATGCGGCTTCTGTCTCACCGGCAAGATGGGTCTGGTTCGCAATCTAACCGCGGGAGAAATTGCCGGTCAGGTGCGCGTGCTTGCCGCCGCGACCGGAATGCTCAATCACCCGTTCAACATCGTCCTGATGGGCATGGGCGAGCCTCTGCACAACTACGACAAGACCATGAAAGCGCTCCGGATGCTGCATTCCGAGCATGGCCTTGCAGTGTCGCCGCGTCGCGTCACTCTCTCCACCGTTGGCATCGTTCCAGGAATGAAACGCCTGGCACAGGAAGCGCTGATGCCGAACCTGGCAATCTCGCTGCATGCGACCACGGACGAACAGCGGACCGAACTGGTGCCGCCGAATCGGAAGTATCCGCTGGCCGAAATCCTGGAAACATGCCGCCGATTCCCGTTGAAGAAGCGCAGTCGCATCACGTTCGAGTATGTGATGCTGAAAGGTGTCAACGACACCGCTGAAGATGCGCGGCGCCTGGCAAGACTGCTCGCCGGAATCAAAGCCAAGGTGAACTTGATTCCGCTCAACCCCGCGCCTGGTATCCCCTACGAGCGTCCCTCCGACGCCGCCGTCGATCGCTTTGCGCAGATTCTTGCTGACCGTCATCTGACGGTTTCCGTCCGCAAGAGCCGCGGTCAGGATATTCGCGCGGCATGCGGCCAGCTGATTGTGGAGGGGGGTACCAGGAAATCCGCAGCGCAACAGATGGCGCTGCTGATCCGCTAAGTGACGAATCCCGACAACGGGTCGGCGTTGATGATCGTGACCGTTACCCACGAATTTCGCGGCTGCGGACTGCTTATTCGAACTTTCCGATAGTTTCCGGTCACCACGGACGCGCCATCGTCTACGGTCAGCCCCTTCATCGTGCGTCCAACCTGGTTGCGACGGAATTGCTGCGACTTCCGAGCGGCAATATCGCGTGCGACGCGCGCCCGGTCACGAATCACATTGCCGTCCACCTTCGACGCCAGCGCCGAAGCGGCTGTCCCTGATCGATCCGAATACGGGAAGACGTGTGCGTAGGCGAGTGGAAGCGACTCGAGCATGCTCACCATTGCAGCGAAATCGGTGTCGGTTTCGCCGGGGAAACCAACGATCACATCGGTGCCGATCGCCGCATCCGGTAGTTGCGCATGGATGTTCTCGACGACGCCGCAAAAGTCGACGGCGCTGTACGGCCGTCTCATGGCACGAAGCACGACGTCCGATGCGTGCTGCAGCGGCAGGTGAAAATGAGGCGCGATGCGTGGCGACCGCGCGGCGACATCGATGATTGTTGGCGTGCAGTCCATCGGTTCCAGTGAGCTGATTCGAAAGAGCACATCGTCTGGCCACTGACTCAGCGCGCTGATCAGTCGGGTCAAATCCGTTCCGTCGCCAATGTCCCGTCCGTAGGAACCGAGGTGAACGCCGGTGATCGCGATCTCGCGATACCCCGCATCGACAGCACGGCTCACCTCCTGAAGCACACCAGCGACTGTCCGCGAACGTCCGTTACCACGCGTGCTCGGAATGATGCAGTAGCTGCAGTGTTGGTCGCATCCGGTCTGGACGCGCAGCGTCAGCGCCGTTCGTCCTGCGGCGCCCGGTTCGAGTGCCAGACCGCACGGTCCGTCGGCGCCGGCGAACCGCTCCGCCGTAGTTAGTTGGCCTTCGGCCTCGAGCAGTCTCATCAGCGATTCTTTGCGGTCGTTCGCGATGACACGCACCACGTTGGGAAGTTGACTGACTTCGTCCGGCCGTCTCGTCGCGTAACACCCCGTGACGACCACCTTCACATCGGGATTGTTGCGCGCAATTCTCCTGATGGTTTGACGCGCCCCCTGATCCGCGGAAGCGGTCACGGAACAGGTGTTTACGACAACCAGGTCAGCGTCCTCGGGAGTCGCCGACACGTCGCCGCGCCGCCGCAAGTCCTCCTCAATCGTGAATGAATCAGCCTGATTCACCCGGCAGCCAAACGTGACGATGGCGTACTTCACTGGTTCGTGATTCGTGAGTGGCGGTTGGCGGCGAGCAAAGCCTTCCGGCCGATATCGTGGCGATATTGCATCCCTTCGAAACTCACCTTCGATGCTGCGTCGTAAGCTGTGTCGATCCCCTCTTGATATGTTGCGCCACGGCCAACAATCGTGAGTACCCGGCCGCCCGCGGTGACAAGGTACCCATTCTCCCTAGCAGTGCCCGCATGGAAGACGACGGTGTTCGGCATTGCACCCGCTGCTTCGATGCCCGAAATGACCCTGCCCGTTTCGACCCGATCCGGGTACCCGCCCGCCGCAAGCACGACGCCGACGTGGACGTTGGTGCTGAAGCCCGCCCGGCGTGCGGGAAGGGTCCGGGTGGCGGCGCACATCAGCAAGGAGGAAAGGTCCTCATCGAGCATTGGGAGAATCACCTGAGCTTCCGGGTCACCGAACCGAACGTTGAACTCGACGACCTTCGGTCCATCATCGGTCAGCATCAACCCGACGTAGAGAAATCCGCGATACGGATGCCCCTCCCGAACCATTCCATCAAGCACCGGTTGGACGATCGTCTCGATGATGCGCCGTTCCATGTCCGCCGTGATCAGAGGACTGGGCGCAAAAGCGCCCATGCCACCCGTGTTCGGCCCTCGATCGTCGTCGAAGATTCGCTTGTGATCTTGCGCGGAGGATAGCGGCATGAACGACGCGCCGTCAGCCAGGACAAAGTACGACGCCTCCTGCCCGGAAAGAAATTCTTCGAGCACGACGCGTTCACCCGACGCGCCGAATTTGCGGCTCACCATGACGTCGTGAATCACCGCGTCTGCCGCGGCACGGTCGTCAACGATCACAACGCCTTTACCGGCTGCCAGTCCGTCGGCCTTGATCACAAGCGGATACCCGAGCTCGGCGCGTGCGATCTCACGAAGCGCAATCGCAGCTGAATCGCAAATCTGAAAGCGCGCGGTGGGAACACCCTGGCGCGCCATGAAATCTTTTGCAAACGCCTTGCTCGATTCGAGTGCTGCCGCTGCGGCAGTTGGTCCGACAATCGGCTGCTGCTCGGCGACGAACAAGTCAACGACACCATGGCTCAACGGAAGTTCAGGACCAACAACGGTGAGATCGACCCGCTCACGTTTCGCGATGGAAAGCAGCGTGTCCGGGTTGCCTGGATCAGCAGGAAAACATCGCGCGATCTCCGAGATTCCGGGGTTGCCCGGTGCACAAAGAATCGACCCCACGCCGTGCTCGCGGGATAACTTCCACGCGAACGCATGCTCTCTGGCGCCACCGCCAACGACGAGAATCTTCATCTGTGTTCCCGATAACTACAGTACTGACAGCAATTTAGGGAAGGAATTTCTACGCGAAACACGGGGAAGAAATAACCCGCGTGCAAGCCGGACTATTTCGTTGACGTGGCGAGGTAATGCGCCCTAGAATCCGCGCCTGCCCGTGATAGCGTAACAAATTCGGCCTTTTACAAATTGTTACAAAGGCCGTCACCGTCTTCGCGGTGGTCGCGTTGGCGGGCAGCTCATAACAGGAGCGCGTGGCGCTTCATAGGAAGACCCGAATAAGGGGGTGTTTTACCGGGTGGCTGAAGTCAAGATTCAGGAGGGCGAATCGATCGAGAGCGCTCTCCGACGGTTCAAGCGGAAGGTGCAGCAGGAAGACATCATCAAGGATATCAAGAAGCACTCCTTCTACTTGAAGCCGGGCGACAAACGCCGCGCAAAGCAGGCGCTGGCGAGAAAGCGTAATCGCAAGAAGCTTCGACGCGAATCTGAGTAAGGCGGCGGCGGAGCGGGACCGACGACGAGTAAAGGTGGCGACCGATGGAGTTCCAGGATAAGGCCCTGAGGTGTGTGGACTGCGGGTCAGAATTCATCTGGACGGCCGGTGAACAGCTCTTCTTCGCCGACAAGCAGTTCAAAAATGAGCCAAAGCGCTGTAAGGCGTGCAAGGCCAAACGGGCGAACCGCGTGAATGCGGGCGCCTCGATGCGTGACCGGATCGAGACGCAGACCACGTGCTCCGCGTGCGGAAAGGAGACGACGGTGCCTTTCCGTCCGACACAGGGACGCCCGGTGTTCTGCAAGGAGTGCTTCCAGCAACGGAAGTTCGCAGGCGCCGGCGGTTAGCCGCTCAACGCTCTACGATCACCGCCAATAACAACCGGGGGCCAGGCCGACGTCTGGCCCTTCACCACTTATAATCTTCAACCATGCAGATCGAAGAACGATCCGCGGGCGACGTTACTGTCCTGGATCTCAAGGGCAAGATGACGCTCGGAGAAGGCGACGAGTTGCTGAAGGACAAGATCAACAGTCTCGTGCAGCAAGGGCGTCGAAAGGTCGTGCTGAATCTCGAAGGCGTGCCGTACATCGACAGCGCCGGCCTCGGTGAGATCGTGCGTACCTACACGACTATTAGCAGGCAGGGTGGCAGTCTCAAGCTGCTCAACCTGACAAAACGGATCACCGACCTCTTGTCGATCACGAAACTGCTGACCGTCTTCGAGACCTACGACAGCGAAGCGGACGCCGTCCGCAGTTTCTCTGCTTCAGCGAGGGTGTAACGGCGCAGTTCGACGTCGCACCGGAACGGGCCGTTCGCGCCCAATCAACTCCCGGGCTGCTGCTCGCCTCGCTGCGGCCCGAACAGTGGACCAAGAACCTGCTCGTGTTCGCGGGCATCGTGTTCGGGGGACGTCTGCTGGAGCCGCCGGCGGTCGCGAGTGCAGTGGCTGCGTTCGGCGTCTTCTGTGTGCTCTCAGGCGCGGTTTACTTGTTCAACGACGTCGCCGATCGCGACGCGGATCAAAATCATCCGCTGAAACGCGAACGGCCGATTGCATCGGGCCAGCTCGCGGCCTCAACCGGCCTGACAGCCGGAGCGATTCTCGGCGTCATGGGAATCGCGGTCGCATTCGTCGTCAACACGCAGTTCGGCCTGATTGCGGCGACCTACGTCGCGGCACTTCTGCTGTATTCGGTAGCGCTGAAGCACGTCGTGATTGTCGACGTGCTCATGATTGCCGCCGGCTTCGTCCTTCGGGCCATCGGCGGCGCAGTCGCGGTGAATGTGCCAATCGGCCATTGGTTGCTAGTCTGCACGACCCTGCTTGCGCTGTTCCTTGCCCTTAGCAAGCGCCGGCACGAATTGATGCTGCTTGCCGACGGTGCGATGGACCATCGCCGCATCCTGGAGGAATATTCGCCGTATCTGCTCGACCAGATGATCGGCGTGGTCACCTCGTCGACGCTGATCGCGTACACCGTTTACGCGACAAGCGCCGACACGGCGGCGCGGCTTGGGACCGGAAAGCTCGGCCTGACAATTCCTTTTGTTCTCTATGGGATATTCCGATATCTCTATCTAGTGCATCAGAAGCGCGGCGGCGGTAGCCCCGCGGCGATGCTGCTGACGGATTGGCCGCTTTTGGGCTGTGTGGCGCTGTGGGCGGCCAGCGTCATCCTCCTGCTCTATACGCCGCTGGGTAAATGAATGTCTCCAGTCACCACAATTGAAGCGCCCACGACGCCGAATGCTTCCCCGCGTACGCGAACGGCGAGAGTGGCCGTGGTGCGGACCCGGCCGGAAACGGTCATCGCGGACTATGCGCGAGTGATGGACCTGGCGGGCTACCGGAACACGCTGTCACGTGAGCGCGACACACTCATCAAGCTGAATCTCTCGTGGACAAAGTACTTCCCGTCATGCTCGTCGCAGCCCTGGCAAGTCGACGGCGTGATAGGAAAGATGCTGACGGACGGCTTCTCGCGCAGCCGGCTCATCCCGATCGAAAACAAAACGGTGGTTACCAACCCGCGTGAAGGATGCCGCAACAACCGGTGGGAACCGGTGCTGCAGAAACATGGACTCACGTTCCAGCCGCTGACCGAAGTTGACTGGCAGGTCTACCGGTTTAAGAGTCCGCTGCTGAAGCTGAATGAAATTTTTCCCGAAGGCATCCAGATTCCGACCATATATCCGGGCAGGCAGATCCTCCACCTGCCGACGGTGAAAACCCACGGCCATGCGGTCATGACCGGGGCAGTCAAGAACTCCTTCGGCGGTTTGCTTCGGGAAGTGCGGCATTACGCGCACAAGTACATGCACGAAGTGCTCGTCGATCTGCTTTACATGCAGCGTGAGTTGCATCCAGCCGTATTCACGGTCATGGATGGAACTGTTGCCGGAGATGGGGCTGGACCGCGCACGATGATTCCGCGAGTGAAGAACCTGCTGCTTGCAGCAGCGGACTCCGTCGCAATCGACGCCATCGCCGCGCGCCTGATGGGCTTTGACCCGCTGTCGATTCCGTTCCTCCGCATGGCGCACGAGCGAGGACTCGGGATAGCCGATCCCAGGCACATCGAAATCGTCGGCGACGACGTATCGACGGAAAACTTCGGGTTCCAGACCAGGAAATCTCTTGTCATCTGGGGGGACCAGATGATCCGTAAAGGTTTTCTCCGCCCCCTCGAGCGCATCCTTCTGCACTCGCCGCTGATGGTGTGGGCGCCGTTTGCCTCCAACGTGTACCACGACGTGGTGTGGTACCCGACCATCGGACGCTCGCGCATCCGAGAGTTCATGCGAACCGAGTGGGGTCAGCTGTTTAGAAAGTACTGACGCCATGCCGATGGATCACAACCAGGGACGCCGAGGGCACTTCCACCGCGGCCGCCGCGGTCCCGATAGGCGCGGACCCGAGCGCCGGCAGGGTCCCCCTCCCGATCAAAGCAACCGTCCAGAACGAACCGACCGCATCGACGTTGAACAAATCATGCGCGACATTCGCACGCGCATTGCGCAGCGCAGCGGCATCGAGCTGTCGAACCAGCAGATTCAGGAACTGGCCGCGCGACGGCTGGAAGCGATTCTCGATCCGCGCGGTCTCAAGCCGGAACTGCTCGACCAGCTTCGCCGCAGCGCTGGAGAGCGGTCGGTATCCGTGGATCTGGCGACTCCGGGGAGCGCCCAGTCGTATCCGTTCGACGAAGCGATACTGTACGACTCGCCGAACGCACTGCTGAGATTCATCCGCAAGTTGCTTCGGCCGCTCCTCCGGTTGCTGTTCAATCCAACACCGATCGCCCACGCGCTGGCGCTCCAATCACGCCTGAACGGCGAGATCGCCGCACGGGAAGCGGAACGCGATCGCCGGCAGGCCGAATGGAACGCGCTCCACTACGAAATCCTGCAGCGGCTCGCCCTCGAGGTCTCGCGCGGCAGCATCGATGCCCAGAACTTGTTGCTGCGTGTCGAGTCGTTGACGGCCAAGGTCGATTTCAACGAGCGGCGCGTGCGTTCCATGGAAGGAGCGCAATTCCGGGTGCGTCCGCAGGAAACAGTTCTATCAGCGCCGGCTCCCGCGAGTGTCGCTTCCGAAAGCGCCGCCGCCGCACCGCAGGTTGCCGCCGCCCAGCCCGGCGAACAACCTCGCCGCCGCCGTCGTCGTCGCCGCGGCCGGCGGGGACCGGGGATAGGGGTTCCGGCCGAGGCGGGCGCGAGCGCTTCCCTCACACCTTCCACGGTGATGGAACAAGACGATGGGGAAGAGGAGGGATTCGAGGACGAATCCGCGCCTGAACCGATGATCGAGCCAGCTGCGGTACCCGAGTCGATCACAGTTTCTCCGACGGTGCCGCCTTCTGAACCGCTCATGCCATCTGACCCAATCACGCCGTCTGAGGTAGTCACACTGTCCGAGTCGAACAGTTCGTTTGAGCCCATCCCATCTGAGCCGATGATTTCGTCGGAGCCCGTCGCGGCGGTCGAACCGATTGCCAGCGAGTCCGCGGCGCGCCACGAGGAACCAGCGCCACCTGGGGAGCCCGACCACCGCGACGAATGAAGATTGCGATCGTCGTGCAGCGATACGGCACCGACATCAACGGGGGCGCCGAGCTGCATGCGCGGTACATCGCCGAACATCTCGCTCCTTACGTCGATGTGCGCGTGCTGACCACGTGCGCGCGCGACTACCTGACGTGGCGGAACGAATTTGCTCCGGGGGTCGATCGCGTCAACGGTATCGTGGTCGAGCGATTTCAGGTTTCGCGCGAGCGAAACGCGGCGGAGTTCGGACTGCGTTCGGACCACGTTTTCAGCCGGCGGCATTCGCTCGACGACGAGCTTGACTGGCTCACCAGCGAGGGGCCGACCAGTCCCGCGCTGCTCGCTCGGTTGTCCCGGGGCCGCAATGAGTTCGACTTCGTTCTCCTGTTCTGTGCTCGCTACTTTCACGCGTATCACGGCGCCCGCATCATTCCCGAACGTGCGGTGCTCGTTCCGACGGCCGAACGCGACCCGGCGCTTGGACTGGCGATGTTCGGACCGATCTTCCGGGGCGTTCGCGCGATCATGTACAACTCGCCTGAAGAACAGCTGTTGATTCGCGCGGCGGCCTCGAACGATCACGTACCCGGCGTCGTGGTCGGCATCGGCTCGGAGATTCCCGCTGCCGTCGATCCAGCACGCGCACGCGCAAAGTTTGGCCTTGCAGGTCGGTACGCGGTCTATGTCGGCCGCATCGACGCGAACAAAGGATGTGCGGAGCTCTTTGATTTCTACGAACGGTTCGCCGCGGATCGCCGTGATGCTCCCACACTCGCCCTGATTGGAACCCCGGTTCTCGAGATCCCGAAGCGTCCATTTATCAAGCACATCGGTTTCGTCGACGATCGTGACAAGTTCGATGTTGTTGCAGGCGCAACGGCGCTCGTGATGCCTTCGTACTATGAAAGTCTGTCGATGGTCGCGCTAGAAGCCTGGGCACTCGGCAGGCCCGTCATCGCGAATGCGCACTGCGACGTGCTGCTCGGACAATGCCTTCGCAGCAACGGAGGCTTGTACTACGCAAATGCAGAGGAATTCGGCGCCGTACTCGATCGGGTGCTCACAGACGACAGCCTCGTCGATCGGCTGGGACGAAACGGCCGTCAGTTCTACGAACAGCACTACAGCTGGGCGGTAATCGAAAGAAAATATCTGGATATGTTCGCGTTCCTGTCATCGAACGCGCCAACGCATCGAATGGAGCGGATGCCGGGATGGTTCGCGCGCAGGCTGCGGTCGCTTCGTCCTGCGGCGCAGGTGCTGGAGGAATTGCCGTCAGGTCCCGTCGTCGATGCTGACCAACGCGGATCCGGAAGATCCGCTTCGCAGATGCGGGGAGCGATCGCATGAAGCTCGCGCTCATCACACCGCGTTACGGCGGTGAGATCGCCAGCGGCGCCGAGTACGCCTGTCGCCTTCTCGCCGAGCAGTTGAGTCTTCGCCACGACGTCGAGGTACTGACGACCACCGCGCGTGACAAACGAACATGGAAGAACGAGTACACGGAAGGAGCGGATCGCATCCGTGGCGTACTGATACGGCGGTTCGCGGTCAATCAGCCGCATGAGGCGAACGCGTTTCGCCAGTTCTCGGACCGCATTCTCAACGCACCACGATCTCGGACCGAAGAGATGGAATGGGTGCGCCGCCTCGGACCGTCAGCACCCGGCCTGGTCGAGCACCTCAAGCGCCAGCAGCGTGCGTACGATGCGCTCGTTTTCTTTTCACTGATTCA
>JACXTT010005103.1_pt1 | contig 19201 bp, 17 predicted proteins | sample 9270951 | NCBI WGS metagenome assembly JACXTT01 (sample SAMN15532306, study PRJNA645909) | rock metagenome | isolation source: weathered quartz diorite | place: Puerto Rico | collected 2017-06-21 | reverse complement strand
TCGTGATGGAGCAGATCTACGAGCGCTGTTGCGCGCTCGATGTGCACAAGGCGAGCGTCAGTGCTTGTGTCCGCGTTCCGGACCGCGGCCGGCAGCGCAGCGAGTTGAGGGTTCACTTCCCGACCGGGACGAGCGGACTGCTCGCGCTGCGCGCGTGGCGTGCGGGGGTGGGCGTTGACCCCCTCGCCCGGGGGGCGCCGGACAGAGGAGCCTAAGCTCGGCTTGGGCAATTCGAGAGGCCACTAGGGCATGTAGATCTGTGCAATCTCGAGCTCAAACCCGATCGAGGGACTCGCCGCTGGAGTAAGCCCTCGCATACCAGAGTATGCGTAACCTGCGCACGCCACAATCCGGGATCGCGACGCGCCCCCGCGGCCACACGGTCCTTCGCGAGGCCAACGGCCCCAAGTCCCTCCGGCCTGACCCAGCAGCTCGCAGCATTTTCATCCATCCGCGGGTGCCCCGCGAAGCCGGGCATGGCCACTGTCCCTGTTTACGCCCCTACGTTTCCGAGGCTCTGGCTAGGGTGTCGGCATGCCCAGCGTGCGTGACGTCCTCGCCTACATGCGCACTGTCGGACGCGGAAGCCCCGTCGACCGGCCCTGGTCCATCGCCGGCCAGATGCTTTCGAACGTCCGGCTCGGCAGCAGCCACGCACCTCCGGGCTCGCCGTTGACGCTCCAAGACATCATGGCGAGCCCCGACTATCGCAACCTGATGACGGCGAAAGTCGCCGAGGGCGATCTCGCGCCCGACTTCGAACTGCCGCGGATGGGCGGCGACGGCACGATCCGGCTCTCGTCGCTCCTCGATGGCAGTCCGGTGGCTCTCGTCTTCGGCTCGTACACCTGACCGCCCTTTCGCGCCCAGGTTGGGACGCTCGAGAGATTGGCGCGGCGCTACTCCGACGACGTGGTCTTCCTCACGGTCTACATCCGCGAGGCGCACCCCGAAGAGGGCTGGATCATCAGCGAGAACCGTCGCTCTGGGCTCGCCGTCCACGAGCCGACAAGCGACGAAGAGCGGCGAGTCGTCGCCTCCACGTGCGCCGTCAAGCTGCACATGCAGATGCCGATGGTCTTCGACCGCATCGACAACGCCGTCGCCTCGGCCTACGGCGGCTGGCCCGACCGGCTCTACCTGATCCGCTCCGACGGCCGAATCGCCTATCAGGGCGGCGAGGGGCCGTTCGGGTTCAAGCCGGAGCTGCTCGAGCGCGCGATCGAGCGCGAGCTCGCGCTCGCTGCGGCCTAATCGGCGTCAGCGGCTTTGGCTCGCGTACGGGCGGCGTCCTCCTTCAGCCTACGCTCGATGATGAGCTCGAGGCGCCGCTGATTCTCCTGCCACTTCGCGCGCTGTTCAGGCGTCCTCTTCGGGATCTTCCTCTTCGCCATCGTCGTCCTCCAGAATCCGCACGATCGTCTCGAGGTTCACGTTGATATCGGCAAGCGCGATCAGGATAGCCGTGACCTCCTCGCGATAGATGATCGGCTCGGGCTGCACAGGCGACAGGGTGCCGTCCCCCTGGAAGGCGCGCAAGATGGCCGCGGCGGTCACCGCCGGCCGGGCCCGGGGAACGGTAGTAAAGAGCGCGTCCTCCTCGGCGACGCACCGAGCTCGCGATCCCGATGCTAGCGGTCCTCGAGCTCTGCGCGCGGATCATCTGGTCGTAGCTCTCGGTCGAAAGCTGTCGACGGCTCAGTCCGCCGCGCGCGGCGGTCGTTACACGTCGCGGGGCGTCGCCGCGGCAGGCGTCTTCGTGCCGTGGCCGTCCTGGGCGGCATCGACCCTGCCGCGACCGAGCCGGAGGATCAGGTCGGCGACGAGACCCGTCCAACCCGTCTGGTGGGACGCCCCGATGCCGGCTCCTGTGTCGCCGTGGAAGTACTCGTGGAACGCGATCAGGTCACGCCAGGCGGGGTCGGTCTGGAGCAGCTCGTAGCCGCCGAAGACGGGGCGGCGGCCGTCCTCGCCGCGCAGGAATAGCGCGACCAGCCGTGACGAGAGCTCGTCGGCGACCTCGGAGAGGCTCAGATGCCGGCCGGACCCCGTCGGGCATTCGACGGTGAAGCCGTGGCCGAGGAAGCGGTCGTAGACGCGGAGCGTCTCGACGAGGAGGAAGTTGATCGGGAACCACACCGGCCCGCGCCAGTTCGAGTTGCCCCCGAAGAGGCCGCTCGTGGACTCACCGGGCTCGTAGTCGAGCCGCGCTGTGACGCCGCCCACGTTGACCTCGAGTGGCGCATCTTCATGGCGCTTCGAGAGCGCACGCAGACCGTGGTCGGAGAGGAACTCGCCCGGATCGAGCATCGGGACGAGGAGCCGTCGTAGGCGTTCCTCGTCGACGATCGAGAGCATCCGCCAGCCCGCGTGCTCGGGGGACTCCATGTGCTGCACGACCTCCATACCCTCAGGGCGGTTCTTCGAGAACCACTCGATGCGCGCCATGAAGTCGGGGAGCCGGGCCATCGTGGCCGGGCCGAGCGTCGTCACCGCCGCGAGCGGCATCAACCCCACGACCGATCGCGCCTTGAGTGGTACCACGACTCCGTCGCCGAGGTGCAGGACGTCGTAGTAGAAGCCGTCCTCCTCGTCCCAGAGGCCCTTGTCGTTGAGCGCGGACGCGATGAGCGCGAAGTGCTCGTAGAACTTGGTCGCCAGGTCTTCGTAGGTCTGGTCCTGCTCGGCCAGCAAGAGTGCGAGCTCGAGCAGGTTCTGGCAGTACATGGCCATCCAGGCGGTGCCGTCGGACTGCTCGAGGCGTCCGGAGACGGGGAGTGCCGAGCGGTCGAAGGGCCCGATGTTGTCGAGACCGAGAAAGCCGCCCTCGAAGAGGTTGTTGCCGGCCGAGTCCTTGCGGTTCACCCACCAGGTGAAGTTGAGGAGGAGCTTGTGGAAGACCCGTTCGAGGAAGTCGAGGTCGCCGTCGCCCGCGATCTCGTGGACCCGCAGCGCGGCCCACGCGTGCACGGGCGGGTTGACGTCACCGAAGGCCCACTCGTACGCGGGGAGCTGCCCGTTTGGGTGCATGTACCACTCGCGGCACAGCAGCACGAGCTGCTGCTTGGCGAACTCAGGGTCGACGTGTGCGAGTGCGACGCACTGGAACGCAAGATCCCAGGCGGCGTACCAGGGGTACTCCCACTTGTCGGGCATGGAGACGACGTCCATGTTGTTCAGGTGCGTCCACTCGTGGTTGCGACCGTCCTGGCGCGACTCGGGCGGCGGCGGGCCGGCAGGATCGCCGTCGAGCCAGCGCCAGACGTCGTAGTGGTAGAACTGCTTCGACCAGAGCATCCCGCTCAGCGCCTGCCGGAGAACGAGCGCCTCGTCGTCCGTGCAGCCGTCCGGAGTCAGCTCGGCGTAGAACTCGTCGGCCTCCTGCTCGCGCAGCTCCCTGATGGCGGCGAGGTCGCTCTTGCCTCGCCTCCGTGACTCGCTCAGCCGCAGCTCGACAGTGGCGGATTCGCCGGGCTCCAGCTCCAGCCGGTAGCGGAATGCGGCCTTGGTGCCGGTCTGATCGGGGTTGACCGTCGCCGCACCGTGGACGACGTGGTCGTTGATGCCGTCCTTGGGAAACGGTGTCGCGGATGGTTCGCCGAACAGCCGCTCGTTGTTGGTCTCGTTCTCGCAGAAGAGGGCCTCGGGCGACCCGCCGGGGACGAGCAGGCGCGGGCCGAGCGCATGGTGCTCGGAGACGAGCACGCCGTTCTGGAGCCGGATCGTCGGACGCCGGTCGTCGATGCCCCACGACCAGGTGTTCCGGAACCAGAGCGTCGGCAGCACATCGATCGTGGCGCGCTCGGGTCCCGCGTTTCGCACCGTGACGCGGAGGAGAATTTCCTCCGGGCCGGCCTTTGCGTAGTCGGCCGTGATCTCCCAGTAGCGCCCGTCGTCGAAGATGCCGGTGTCGACGAGCTCGAACTCGGGCTCGAGCTTGCCGCGGGAACGGTTCTCGTCGATCAGCTGCGAGTACGGAAACTCGCTCTGCGGGTACATGTACCGCCACCGCATCCAGGAGTGGGTCGGTGTCGAGTCGACGTACCACCAGTACTCCTTGGCATCCTCGCCGTGGTTCCCCTGCAGGCTCGTGAGGCCGAAGATCCGCTCCTTGAGAATCGGGTCGCGCCCGTTCCAGAACGCGAGCGCCAGACAGAGCGTCTGCCTGTCGTCGCAGATACCGGCGAGCCCGTCCTCGTTCCAGCGGTATGCCCGCGAGCGTGCATGGTCGTGCGGGAAGAAGTCCCACGCCTCGCCGGTCGCGCTGTAGTCCTCGCGGACGGTGCCCCAGCCGCGCTCGCTCAGGTAGGGACCCCAGTGGCGCCACGGTGCGCGGCCGTGCGGAATCTCCTCGAGTCTCTTTCGCTCCTCGGTCATGGCTCCTGAGTCTCTCGTCGCCTCCTCGCGTTACACGGCGTAACGCGGTCGGCTTCGACGACACTGATCGCTCGATGGTTTTCGGCCGTCAAGTATGCGGTGATCTCGCCGCCGCCACCACGCGCGAGTGGCTCGTCACCGACGGAGTCGGCGGGTTCGCGATGGGAACCGTGAGTGGGTTGCGCACCCGGCGCTACCACGGGCTGCACGTCGTCGCTGCTGAGCCGCCGGGCGGGAGGATGCTGGGCCTGGCGGCACTCGATCCGGTGCTGCAGATCGGCGATGCTCGGATCCGCCTCGCCGTGCACGAGTGGGCCGACGGCTCGGTGGACCCCCCTGGGTACCTCCACCTCGCGTCCTTCGAGCTCGAGGACGGCATACCGCGCTGGCGCTGGCAGATCGGCGACGTCGTTCTCGAGCGCGAGCTGGCAGCGGCACGCGGCAGCTCCACCGTAGCCGTCGTCCATCGCCTGATCGCAGCACCGCGCGGCGTGCGCCTCGAGCTGGCGGCGCTCGGCACTTGGCGGAACACCCACGGCGAGCGGTTCGCGAACGGCGACCCGAGCGTCGGGCACGTCGGCGGCGGCTACGTCTTCGAGGGCGCATACCGCGTCGACGGACCAGGGTTCGTGCCCGCGGGCGAGTGGTTCCGTGGGGTCCGCTACCGGGAGGAGTTCGCGCGGGGGCTCGGCGACCGGGAGGACATCTGGCACGCGGGCACGTTCGCGGCAGATCTCGAGCCGGGAGCCACCATGGAGGTGCGCGCGTGGGCGGGAGACCTGGCCACGGAGCCCGCAGCCGCGACGACGATCGTCGCCGGCGCGCGCGATCGTGCACGCGAGCTCGTCGCGCGGGCCCACGCCGCCGACCCGGTCGAGGCCTCGCTCGCACTCGCCGCCGACCAGTTCGTCGTCGCCGGGCCGACGGTCGTCGCCGGGTATCCCTGGTTCGGGGACTGGTCGCGAGACACGATGACCTCCTACGAGGGCTTGTTCCTCGAGACCGGCCGCGAGGACGAGGGTCGACGGCTGCTGCTGCGGAACGCCAACACGCTTAGCGAGGGCATGCTCGCGAACACCGCCGACACGGGGACGCTCGAGTACAACACGGTCGACGGGACGCTCTGGTTCCTGCACGCAGTGGGCCGCCACGTCGACCGCACCGGCGACCTCGCACTGGCCGCTGAGCTCGCACCGAGACTGCAGGAGGTCGTCGAGGCGCACGTCCGCGGGACGCGATACGGCATCGGCGTCGACTCGGCCGACGGGCTCCTTGCACAGGGTGCCGAAGGCCTCGCCCTCACGTGGATGGACGCGCGCATCGACGGGGCCCCGGTCACCCCCCGTGCCGGCAAGCCGGTGGAGGTGAACGCGCTCTGGATCAACGGGCTCGCAACAGTTGCGGCGTTGACCGAACGGCTCGGCGGCGACGCCTCGCGAATCCGCGCACTCGAGACGCAGGCCCGGAGCTCCTTCGGCCCTGCCTTCCTGCACAACGGGTGGTACGACGACGTCGCGGGCGACCGGAGCCTGCGCCCGAACCAGCTCCTCGCCGTCTCGCTGCCCTACGCACCTCTTCGTGAACGGTCGGTCGTCGAAGCGTGCGCGCCGTTGCTCACGTCGATCGGGCTGCGCAGCCTCGCACCCGACGACCCCCGCTATCGCGGACTGCACCGCGGCGGGCCGGCCGAGCGCGACGGCGCGTATCACCAGGGCACCGTCTGGCCCTGGCTGATCGGACCGTACGTCGAGGCCGCACGTGCGACGGGCGCGCCGACGGAGGGTCTCCTCGACGGCCTCGAGGCCCATCTCGACGAGTGGGGACTCGGGTCGGTCTCGGAGACGGCGAACGGAGATGAGCCGCATGCTGCGACCGGCTGCCCGTTTCAGGCGTGGTCAGTGGCCGAGACGTTCCGCGCGCGCAGGCTGCTCTCACACTGACGTCGCGCGTGTTCTGTGTGACCCGAACACCTCGAGGTCGTGGAGGAGATCATCGACGAGCGAGGGGTAGACCTTCGACGCGCGGAAGAGCTCGGCCTTGTCGCGGCCACGTCCACGAATCGAGTGGTAGAGGTCGGGGCTTTCGAAGATCTCGCCAAGTCGCCGCTCGAGCGTGTCCCGCGAATCGATCTCGACGTAGTCGATGCCTGGTTCCAGCCCTGCGGTCGGTGTCAACGGCTCGCTCAGGAGCAGATGTCCCGCGGCAAGATGGAAGGACGCGCGGTTCTCGAAGTTGGGATAGGCGTCGTTGTGGAGATTGAGGCCGACATCGTAGCCGTCCGCAATCTTCTCGAGATCGTCCGCGCTCACGCCGTGTGCGATGTGAACCAGGTCGTACCGGTGCTTGCCGGCGCTTAGCAACGCCTCCCGGTGAGGCGTGGATCTCCCCACGAAGATCACGCGTGGCCTACGGAATATGGGCTCGACCGCGCGGAAATAGCGATCGGCGACCGGGAGAGGCACCGAGCGCCAGACGGGTGCAACCTTTTCGATCGCCGGAACCATCAGCGCGTTGTACGAGATCACGCGATCGAAGTTCGACGGATCCAGGCGGCGGAACTCGGACAGGCGCCGTTCCAGATCCGACTTACCTCGTGCCGATGTGGACCGTAGGGGTTCGGTTGCATACCCGACTGTGACCGCGTCGAGCTCGCGCAGCAATCCGGCTGGAACGCTCTCCGGCTTGAAGAAGAGCGCAACGTCGGGCTGCATTTCGCGTAGCGAGGCAAGCAGGCGATCCGGATCCTCTCCACGCCGAAAGTCGATGAACGCAGTCTCGATGTCGACGCACTCGTCTGCGAGCGTGCAAGCGCGGAAGCACGTGCCCTCCCCGACTAACGTCAACCGGATCCCTTGCGTCATCGACTGGAGTGATCCGTGGACATTCGAGGCGCAGCTGACCGGCTGGGCACGCTACCGTAGCGCATGGCAGCCCGCTGGGACGAGCGCAGGCCGCGGTCGAGCCGAGCACGGAACCGATGAGAATCGCATTCCTGCTTCCGAAGATCATCCTGGCAGGCGGCATCTACATCGTCCTCGAGCACGCGAAGGGTCTCGCCGAGCGGCACGAGCACGACGTAACGGTCATCCTCACGCGCGACACAACCGTCCGCGTCCCCTATCCCAGTCTCGATCACGTCCGGCGTGTGGGAATCGAGGACGCAGCGAGGCTGAGGTTCGACCTCGCCATCGCCACCAAGTGGGAGACGGCGTACACATTCCCTCGCATCGAGGCAACGAGACACGCACACTTCCTCCAGAATCTCGAGGACCGCTTCAACGGCCCTCACGAGGTGGCGATTCGGGCGAGGGCGCGAGCGATCCAGACCTTCCCGGTCTCGTACATCACGACGGCGGGCTGGCTCGAGCGGCAGATGCGCGCGCTGCGCCCAGACGCTGCGGTGTATTGCGTCCGGAGCGGGATCGACAAGAACGTTTTCAGCCTCAGGCAACCCACCCCGACCGCGCCGGATGCGCCGCTGCGCGTCGTCATCGAAGGGCACGAAGACGTCTGGTTCAAGGGTGTCCCCGAAGCGATGGATGCTGTCGAACGGATGAACGAGCCGCACCACCTGACCGTCATCACGGGCGACCGCGACCCGTCACACCGCGCAGAGACACTCGCAGATCGGGTCGAAGGTCGCCTCTCGCACGAGGAGATGTCGGAGGTTCTCGGCAGCGCAGACGTGCTCCTGAAGCTGTCCAGGGTCGAGGGGATGGCGGGCCCGCCGCTGGAGGCATTTCACAGGGGAGCGACTGCTGTACTCACGCCCGTCACCGGACACGACGAGTACGCCGTCCACGGGGTCAACTGTCAGATCGTCGGGTTCGACGACGTCAAGGGGACAGCTCGAGCGCTCGATCTCCTGGCACGCGACCGCGACCTCCTGCACGAGCTGCGCCTTGGAGCGGTCGCTACCGCGTCGCGCTGGCCCGACTGGGAGGCGTCCACCGCGAATCTGGCGACGGTCTTGCAGGAGATTGCGGAGGCCCCACCCGCGGCGAGCCCGGAGTTCACACGAGCGCTGATCCGCGAGACCGACGCGACGTTCGCACGTCTCGCAAGCGTGCGCGGAACTGCTCCGTACAGATCCCGTCCATCCCTCGCAGCGCGCCTGGAATGGGTCTTTCGTCGAGAAGGGGTGCGCGGCATCGCGTCGAGAGGCGTCCGGAAGCTTCGATTGACCCGTCGCCACCGCGGCTGACCTGCCGACCACGTATCGGAGCCGCTACGCGACGCGCATCAGGAAGCCGATCGGGTTAGTACGTCGTGCGATCCATGATGCGCTGCTGGAGCAGCAGCAGCAGCAGGTCCCGCAGTGATGCGTCAGCGAGTCGTCGAGAACGGTCACGTCGCGACAACCGGGGAAGGGATGTGGGTGCCAAATTCGCCCACGCACAGCTGGACGAACGGCTCGTTCGAGTACCGGGCAGCGATCGCATCGAGCTCACGGCGTCCGGCTTCGTAACCGTGGCGCTCGACGACGAGCGCCACGCGCGCAATCTCCATCATCCCGCGCACCCATCCGCTCGCGCGATCGGCCGCCTGTTCGATGAGTGCAAACTTCGAGGCGAAATCGAGGTTGCGCACGCCGTGCTCGATCAATTCGGTCGGTATCTCGTTCTTCAGGAAGAACACATGCGAGCCGTTCTCCATCGCGTCCACCAGCTCTACCGACTCCCGCATGAGCTCGAGGCCGATCGCGATCCACGGGAAGTATCCGTAGCCGTAGTCCTGATGGACGATCACGCTGCGCCCCGGAACGAGCGAGGGGTAGAAATGCCGGAGGACGGCGTCGTGGGTTTCCCAGGATTTCAAGACGTCGAGGAAGAGAATGTCGATCGGCCCTCCGTCCCAGCCGATCGCCCCGATATCGCCCTCCCGCGTCACGTGCGGCGTGTCGAAGGCAGCGACGGTTCGATCGTAGAAACGCCGGAAGGAATCGCCGACGCGGATCGAGGGGTCGTGCGAGAAGAAGATGTCGATGGTGTACTGCTCGACGGCGAAGAGGTCGTACGAGGCGACCGGAGGGCCACTCCAGCCGCCCGGCCGGTCGCGAACTCCCGCGAGCAGCGCAGCAGTCGAGCCGCCGAGGAAGCACCCGGCGTCGACGATCGCACCGTTCCCGTCCGCGACGTCGCGGGCGAGCGCGTACAGAAGCGCCTGCTCGTCTTGCGTGAGCATGGTCGGGACCTGTACGACGTCGCGTGGCGGCGTGAGCTCGCGCCACGGCCGGTCGCGCAGGAGCTCGAGTCTGTCGCGCGCCACAGGAGGAGACTCTACTTCGCGCTGCCCGTCGGGAACTGCCGAACCGCCAACCGACAGATCTGCCTCGGAGAGCCGGGTTAAGGTAGGGGTCCTTGTCCTGCCGCCCGGAGGATGTGGTCGCAGCGCGTAGACGACCGTTCCACCGTATGGGACGCCCGCTGCAGTTCGACGTCGGGACGCTTTTCCCAACCATCGAGGCCGAGCTCGGACCGTTTCGCCACCTCCTCAAAGGTCGCGTGCTGAACGCCGGCTGCGGCAACCGGGACCTCTCGCCCCTCGTTGACGGCGAGCTCGTCAACCAGGACATCGCCGAGGGTCTCCACAACGCGAACGTGGACATCTACTCGCCGCTCCACGAAATCCCGGTTCCCGACGGCCACTTCGATGCGATCGTCTGCAATGCCGTGCTCGAGCACGTACGCAATCCCGATGAGGTCCTGGACGAGTTCGCCCGCGTGTGCCGGCCCGGCGGCGTGCTCTATCTGACGGTTCCGTTCATGCAGCCCGAGCACCTCGATCCCACCGACTTCCAGCGCTACACGGCCGACGGCCTTCGCGCGCTCGTCGACCGGCACGGCTTCGCGACGACGGAGGTGCGGGACGTCCACTCGGTCTACACGACACTCGCGTGGATCGTTTACGAGTGGTTGCGGTCGCTCGGCGGCGTCCGCGCCAGGCTCCTGAGCTTCGTCGTGCTCCGGCCGCTCCGGCGCCGTGCGCGAACGTCGCAGCGCCAGGTCCACTCGATCGCGTCCGCGTACAGCCTGACAGCCGTGCGACGCGGCGGTGAGGACGAGGCGTGATCTCGACGCCTGAACACGTCCCGCCCGAAGCCGCGACCCTCGCCTGCCGACTCGGCGCGAAGCTGGGCGCACGGCTGATCACGCTTGTCGGCCCGGTGCAAGTGGCGCTCTCCGACGACCTGAGCCGTTCCATCGACGTCGTTCGCAACGACGAAAGGTCGGGCGGAGTTGCCGACGGGACCGCTGAGCTCGTCATCGCCGATGCGTCGGTTCTCAACGCCGACGGCTGGACGACGCTGCGCCGGTGCCTCTCGGCCTCCGGCGCGGCGATCGTGGTCGATGGCAGCGCGTCCGGAGACCGGGCAGGGGACCTGCGGCGCCTCACCACCGCGGCTCGAGCCGCGGGTCTGTCGGTCGCTTGCGAGACGCTCGTCGCGCCGCCCAGTGCTCCGTTGGCGATGCGAGACAGCCCGCTCCTCGTCGTGCACAGGGGGGAGAGCGACCGAATCGAAAGGCTTCTCGCAGCGGGCATCCACAGCCTCGCGCTCGATCCCTACGTCGACAGCGAATCGCCGCGGGAACGTCCAGCCCGCGTCTGTATCGCGAGCTACGAGGTAATCGGGCCGACGCGGAACGGGGGCATCGGGACTGCCAACACATCGCTAGCCCAGGCGCTCGCGCGCAACGGCCACGATGTGACGCTGCTCTACGTCCCGGTCGGACATGGCCCGAAAGACGCCCCGCCTGACGAGCACTGGCGCGCGAAATACGCCGAGGACGGGATCGCGTACGAGGCGCTGCGCTGGACGAGAGGGGGGCTCACGACAAGCCCGTATCCGCATGCCGCGCGGTCGTTCGCGCTGTATCGCTGGCTGCAGCGAGCCGGGAGAGACAAGCCCTTCGACGTCGTGCACGTGCCGGAGACACTCGGACACGGTTACTACCCGCTCCTCGCGAAACGCGCCGGCGTGGCGTTCGCGGACACGATCTTCGTGGTGGGCGTTCACTCCCCGACGCGATGGCTCAGCGAAGCCGACAGCTACCCGCTCGCAAGCCTGAACCAGCTCGTCGAAGAGGAACTCGAACGCCGATGTGTCGAGCTCGCCGACGTCGTCGTGGTGCCGAGTGCGTATCTCCTGCAGTACCTTCGCGACCGTGGGTGGAGCCTGCCCGCCCGCTGCCACGTGCAGCAGTACGTGGTGCCCAACGCGGTTCGAGACCTGCCACGCCGCTCCGCAACGTCAGGTGCTCTGGAGGAACTCGTCTATTTCGGTCGCCTCGAGCACCGCAAGGGCGTAACGCTCTTCTGCGACGCCCTCGATCTGCTCGCAGATCGCGCGCCGAGCGCCGCTTTCCAGGTCACCTTCCTCGGCCGCACGAGCCTCGTCGGTGAGGCACGCGGTGACGACTACGTGCTGGAGAGATCGAAGGCGTGGCCATGGCCGACCGTCGCAATTACCGATCTCGATCAACCGAGCGCGATCGAGTACGTCGCCTCTCGACGATGCGTCGCCGTGATGCCCTCCCTCGTGGACAACCTGCCGAACACCGTCATCGAAGCGGTGAGCATCGGCTTGCCGTTCCTCGCCGCAGCATCCGGCGGGATCCCGGAGATCGTCGCACCGGCGCTCGCGGATCAGCTCCTCTTCGACCCGTATCCGTCGTCCGGCCGGCCCGTCCTCCCGGTGCCACAGACCGAGCTCGACCAGACGCCGGATCCGGAGCGGCTTGCGACCCGGCTCGAACGCCTCGTCAGCGGGTCGGGCGTGACGCTCCAGCGACCGGCCGGCTTGGAGGGCACTGGCGGGCTCGCGATCGAGCCGGCGGCAAACGAGCGCGTGTACGCCGCGTGGCATGCGGCCGCAGCCGCGGCACTGACAGGCCGCGGGCACGAGGACGAGCAGGACGATACGCCGGTCGCCGTCTGCCTGATCCACCGAGACGACGAGACATGGCTGCGAGCCGCCACCGACGTGCTCGCGCCGTCTGAAGAAGACCCGAATATCGAGCTCGTGCTCGTCGACGACGCGAGCACCGGAGAGGCGAGTCGTGTGGTGGAAGAGCTCGAGCCGTCGCTGGCCGGCCGCGGCTGGAACGTCCGGCGGTCGTCGAGACGCTCAGGTGCCTCGGCGCGAAACCTCGCGGCTGCAGCGTCGAACGCACCAGCCCTGCTGTACCTGGACGGAGGTCGTCTGCCCGCTCCCGAACTCGTTGCCACGGTTCGGCGCGCGCTGGCGCGGTCGTCGGCGGACGTCGTCACCGTCGCCGTAGGCGACGAGAACGGCAAGGAGGAGTTCCTCCCCGTCGGAGGGCCTGCGATCGTCGGACTGTTTCACGAAGCATTCGCGATGGGCGTCTACGCGATCCGCCGCTCGGCGATCGAGCGCGTCGGCGGGTTCACTCCCGGTTGCCCCGACCGAGTTGTGGACCGGGACCTCCTCAACCGCGTCAAGCTCACGGGCGGAGCCATCGACGTGATCCCCGAGCCACTCGCCGCGATCACCGATCCACTCGAGATCGAGCGGCTGCGGGAGTGGGCACAAGACCGTGGCGGAAGCGAGTCCTCCACCGTCGACGGCCTTCAGGTGCTCAGACCGTATCGCGCCGCCGCAGATGATCTCGGAGACCTTCCGACCCTCGCCTACTTCGGAACGGGCACGACCTCACGAGCGTTGCAGTGGCGACTGTCCGATCTGGAACGGCAGCTCCAGGCGGTGCTCACCAGCAAGAGCTGGAAGATCACCGCTCCGCTCCGGGTCGCACTCAGGGCCGCGGGGCGCCTTCGACGCTGACAGGCGGCGCGGTTTGGAGCCTCGCCCCTACTTCGCCGGGAGCGAGCGCGCGTACGTCGTGCCGAGCTCGACCCAGCGGGCGAGCTTCTCCTTCGTCGCGACGTCGTCGGCGTCGACGCGGAGCCACCCCTGCATCTGGCGGCCACGCATCTCCATCGGCCGCGCCTCGGTCGTCGCGACGATGGAGTCGGACTGCCCAGGGTCGGCGCGCACGAGAATGCCGCCCTGACCACTGGCGGCGATCGCCATGTTGCCGCCGATCAGGAAGGCGAGCCCGCCGAACATCTTCTTCTCGGTCAGACCGGCCTGGCCGGCTACCAGTTCGCGGATGCGCTGCGCCAGCTCCTCGTCGTACGCCACAAGCGGCTAGTGGTCCTAGGCTCGCCCGAGGCCGTGGTTGAAGCCGCGCCCGTGGTACCCGCGACGTCGCTCGAGCAGCTCGCGCCACAGGCGCTCGAAGCGCTGCTCGCGTGGGTGGAGCGAGGCGATCGTGAGCTCGGCCTGCAGCTCGCGATCGGTCAGCGTCTCGACCGCCTCGACCTCGCCGTGCAGCGGCCGTCCGGTCACCGTGTCGAACGCGGTCATTCCCATGCGGGGTCTCCTCTCCACGGACTCGAAACCCGAGCCAGGGAGTCTAACGGGTCACTCCTTGCGTGCTCAATCGGCTCCGGCGAGGAGTCGGTCGAGTGCCGGGCTGCCTGTTACGCAGAAGCCCCCTGAGCCGCAACTGCAGGCGTGCATCCGATCCCCGCGAGCCACGTCTCGATCGCCGCGGCGACCTCCTCCCAACCACCGCCGACGAAACCCGTGTCGATCTCGCGAAACGCACCCGGTTGTCCCCTCGTGGCGCAACCCTCCTCCACGAGGGGACAACCGACTTCGCCGACGTCTAACGCACGGCGAGCATGGTGCTACGGGCAACCGCCCTGCTACCGCCGACGTCCCTGATGCGGACGACAACGATGTAGCGCCCGGGCTTCGCGTAGTGGTGGCGCCCGGAGAGCGAGTACGAGCCTGACCTCGCGACGCCGAACACGGCCGCCGACCGGCGTCCTTCGCCCCAATCGATCGTGGCCCTGACGTCGGTGGCGAGGCCGAACGAGTTGCGGTCGACGAAGGTCGCGACGACGCCTGCGAATGCAAGCCCTCTGGCGCGCAGCTGCCGGCCCCGGGCACGAAGCGGCGCGTCGGCGATGGCGACGATCGTCTTCACCGCGGTCGTCCGCATGGCTCGGTCGGAGATCCGTACGGTCACGGCGTACCTGCCGTGACGGTGGTAGATCCACAACGCGCGGACGACGTAGCCGCCTGTCACCGGCGACACCACACCGGTGGACTGGTTTCCGTCACCCCAGTCGATCGAGGCGCCGACGTCACTCGCCGGTTCATGCCCGCCCGGATCGGAGACGTCCACCTCGATGGGAACGGGCTTGCCTTCGACGCCGGTGGCCGGCAGCATCGCAGCCCGGAGCGGCGGCCCGAGCGGCGTCTGCAATGCGACGAACCAGCCGCCCTTGAACTCGTTGTGCCCCCGGAAGGACGCGATCTGCCGGCCGTCGCCCGTGAACGTCTCGATGTCGGGCAGCCGCCCGGGGCCGGGGCCGGTGACGATCTCGGCCTTGCCGTCGCCGTTGACATCACCCGCAGCGACGTGCACCCCGCCGGCGAAGTCCGACTCGTACGGCGTGAAGCTGCGACGGAACTTGCCCGTTGCGTCGAAGACGCGCACCTCGGGTGGCCCGCCGGTCCCGGACCCGACGATGATCTCCGCCTTGCCGTCACCGTCGAGGTCTGCGGAAGCGACGTAGACGCCGCCCGCGTACCGGGGGTCGAAGGCGTAGAAGGACGCCACGCGGTTACCCTTCGCGTCGAACACGCGAACGAGAGGCGGTCCACCGGGCCCTGCCCCGGCGATGATGTCCGCCGTGCCGCTGCCGTCGAGGTCACCTGTTGCGACGCGGACCCCGCCCTGGAACGACTGGTCGAAGGCGAGGAAGCTCGAGAGCTCGTTGCCCTGTCCGTCGTAGACCTTGATGCGCGGCTCCTGCCAGGAGTCGGCACCGGCGACGATGTCCGCCTTGCGATCACCGTTCACGTCACCGGCGGCGACGTACAGCCCCTGCCAGACCGTCCCGAAGGGATAGAGCTCCCGCAACTCGGCGCCCGACCCGTCGAAGACCCCGAGCTCACCGCTGCCACCCGGACCCTGACCGGTCACCCATTCGATGTGCCCGTCGCCGCCCAGATCACCGGCTGCGACCCGGACACCGCCCATGAAGGAGTACTCGTAGGCCTGGAACTCCGAGGCGGCGCTGGTGGCGGGGTCGATCTCGGTGACCCAGCCACCGTACGCCGGACCGGAACCGACGAGGATCTCGTCCGTGCCTTTGCCCTGGAGGTCACCGGCCGCGACCGTGCGGCGATCGTACGAATACCCCGCGAACGTCGCGACTCTCGTGCCGTCGATCTCGAACGCCCTGATCTCCTGCTGGTAGCTGCTCGTGCCTCCGGCGACCAGGATCTCTGCCTGCCCGTCGCCGTTGATATCGCCCGCCGCCAGGCTGAGCGTGCCGGGGGTGACGAGTCCGAACGCGTGGATCGTTCCCAGGAGCTTGTGGGTGACCCCGTCGAATGCCTTCACCTCCACGTCGTCGGGCGTCTCGGCGGCGACGATGATGTCATTCGTCCCGTCGGCATTGACGTCGCCGACGGCCACCTGGAGACCGGTGGTGACGGTGTCCGGGAACGCGTCGAAGGACGCGATCGGGGTCGGGAAGAACTCGGTCGGCGTCCCCGAGAAGACGCGCACCGTGGGTGGCTCTCCCGGCCCGTCACCGGTCACGATCTCGGCTTTGCCGTCGCCCTCGAGGTCGCCGGCCGCGACGCGGATGCCGTCGTTGCCCGTTGAGCCCTGGTAGGCGCCGAAGAACGCAATGCGCTGGTGGCTCTTGCCGTCGAAGACCTGGACGTTCGGGCCACCGCACGTTTCGTTGCCCGTGATCACGTCGGGTATACCGTCCCCGTTGACGTCCCCCGTCGCAAGTGTGGAGCCGCATGTGCTCGCACCCGCGAAGAACGAGGAGAGCTGCTTGCCGGTGCTGTCGAACACGTGCAGATCGGCCCGCCCGCCAGGGCCTGGAGCGGTGACGATCTCGGCCTTGCCGTCGCCGTCGAAGTCACCCGCGGCGACGTGAATCCCGCCTTGTGTCAGGTCGAGATAGGGAAGAAAGCCCGCCTGCCACTGGCCCAGCGGGTTGTAGACGGTCAGGTACGGCCCGCCGCCCGCGTCGACGCCGGTGACGATCGGCGCGGCTGCGCTCGGCACAGACGTCTGGGATGTGCGCGAGGACGCGAGCGCGGAGAGCGGTGCGAGCGTGGCGCAGAGCGCCACGAACGCCGCGACATGAATCCTTCTCAGTGCCATGGTGATGCCTCCTCCGGCTCCTCCGCGCGATGCATGAGCCGGGCGTATGCGAACGGGTGGTTGAAGACGTCGAACGCCTTGTCGGGTGCTGCCGCGACGCGCAGGAACGACCCGGCGATGTCGCGTACGTCGACGACGAGGCTGTCGGTGGACGGGTTCCACAGCAGCTGAACGTCGATGCCGTTGGACGAGCGGTGCGCCAGCTCGCGGCGGTTCCCGATCGTGTGCTTCGTGGACATGAAGCCCTCCTGTCGAACGATCTGTCGGTGCCGAAGGTCGCAGCGGGCGCCAACACGGCTCACACGCGCGCCCCACATGAGCGGGTGCGGCACTAGCGCTGGAAAGCCCGACGCGCTTACGCGACGGACTTTCCAGCGAGGACTTTCCGTCTCGGGAGAGGAGGGGAACCCTTATCGCCTGTTGTACTTCTCGACGCCGGTGACGCTGTCGAGGCCGGCATCGACGAGAGCGCGGTCGTGGCCGGGCCCGCCGTTCACGACGTCACGCTGCCCGTCCTTGGCGTTCAGCCAATCGTTGCCTGCCTGGCCGAACAATGCATCCTTGCCCGTGCCACCGACCAGCCGGTCGTCGCCCGGACCGCCATTGATCACGTCGTTCCCGCCGAGGCCCTCGATCAGGTCGTTGCCGCCGAGGCCGCAGATGACGTCGGCGTGGCCCGTGCCGACGAGGTGGTCGTCGTTGATGGTGCCGCGAATCGTGCAGGGATCCTTCGTGTGAAGCGGCTGCCAGTCGGGCACCATCTGGTACGTCCAGCCCGTGGCGTTGATCAGCCTTCTCGGGCTGCCGCGGTCGGAGCTCATGACGAAGAGCTTGCGGCTGTCCTTCGCAGCGCGGTCGCTGACGAAGACGATGAACCGCCCGTCCGGCGAGAACGCGGGCAGCGCGTCCAGCGCCGGGCTGTCAGTCAGCTGCGTCACGTCCGACCCGTCGGCCCGCATCTTGTAGACCTCGAGGTTGCCGTTCTCGGCCCGGTCCGAGTCGAAGACGATCCAGCGCCCGTCGGCCGACCAGCTCGGGTTCTCGCTTCGGTTCGGCGCGTTGGACAGCTGTGTCTTTCCCGAGCCGTCGCCGTTCATGACCCAGATCTGGCGCTTGCCGTCGGCCGACTCGACGGTGTAGGCGATCTTGTCGTCCGTCGGCGACCAGGCAGGGTCGAGCTCGTTCTGAAGCCCGCTCGTTAGCTGTTGCGGATCCGAGCCGTCTGCGGCAACCGAGTAGATGTCGGAGTTGCCGTTGCGGTTCGTCTCGAAGGCGATTCTCGTCCCGTCGCCCGACCACGTCGGATCGATGTCGACGCCGCGCGAGAAGGTGATCTCGCGCTGCCCGCTGCCGTCGAGGTGGATGACGAAGATGTCGGGATCGTTGCCACCCTGCTTGCTGTAGGCGATCCAGTTGCCGTCCGGTGAGAACGAGGCGCCGATCGCGTAGTCGGCAGCCTGCGTCCTCGCCAGCCGCACGAGCCCGGTTCCGTCGGGGTTGACGAGAACCAGGAACCCGTTCTGATCGTTGAAGACGATGCGCCCGTTCCTGCCGGGGAAGGCGTTGCGTGCCGCCTTCGACCCGCCGGCCAGCAAGGCGGCGATGAGCGCGGCAAGAACGAGCGCGAGGCTGATGACGACGCCGGGGCGTCGCAGGTTGGCGTGCATGTCGACCTCCTCGGTGAGACCGTTGGTTTCGCCGAGGATCGGATGGCGCACTCACGCGCCGGCAATGCGCGACTAATTCGAGTGGGGGACAGGATTGATCCTGTCCCCTACGCTGTTTCAAAGCCGAGCTCGCGTCGGTACCGCTCCGCCGCGTCGCGATGGAACGCCTGCACCTCGGCCGGCCGGTCGACGGAATCCGCGAACCGCTCGTGGAGGTCGGCCCGCACCCGTTTCGGCATCGCGTCGTAGGTGGCGTCGCGGACGAGCTGGTGACGGAACGTGAAGACGTCTTCGGCGGCCGAGGTAGGCCTGATCAGCTCGCGTCGAACGAGCGCTGCGAGCTGCAGATCCAGGGTGCTCGCAAGCTGCTCGGAAACGAGACCCGCGACCGTCGCCCTGCGGAATAGCTTGCCCTCGATCGAGGCTGCCTCGAGCAAGACACGCTCCTCGTCCGGCAGCCGGTCGACGCGAGCCGCGATCAGCGCCTGCACCGTGGGCGGTATGGCGAGCACCGGTAGCTCCTCCGTCGTCCAGCGGTCTCCCTCACGACGGAGGACGGCGCGGTCGACGAGCATTGCGAGCAGCTCCTCGAGGAAGAGCGGGTTGCCCTCCGACGCGCCGATGATGTGGTCGCGCACCGGCTCGGGTAGGTCGGACTGACCGAGCAGGTTGTTCATCAGGCGCTCCGATTCGCCCGGCGTCAGCGGCTCCAGCAGGACCGAGCTCGCGTTCGGCTTGCCGCCTCCCCACGACGGGCGCGCCTCGTGGAGCTCGGGTCGCGCGACGCAGACGAAGAGAATCGCCGCATTGCGGGACCGCTCGACGGTTTCCTCGACGAAGTCGAGCAGTGACGGCGCTGCCCACTGGACGTCGTCCAGCACGATGACGAGCGGTCTGTCGCGGGCCAACGACTCGAAGTGCCGGCGCGCT
>JACXTT010005102.1_pt1 | contig 19201 bp, 16 predicted proteins | sample 9270951 | NCBI WGS metagenome assembly JACXTT01 (sample SAMN15532306, study PRJNA645909) | rock metagenome | isolation source: weathered quartz diorite | place: Puerto Rico | collected 2017-06-21 | reverse complement strand
GTTGGGAAGCCAATTTGAGGGGAAGGGTGATGACTGGGAGTAGGCGGAAAAAGCGCATCTGTTCATGGCGAACCAACAGAGCAATTTTGATATTCCGATTCTGGTGGTCGCTTTTGGTCTGATGCAGGTGCGTTGGGTTCCCAAACGCGCAGTACGAACAGTGCCAATCATCGGGTTGTGCATGCAGCGGACCCACCAGGTGCTCGTCGACCGTGAGAGTCCAACCCAAGCGGTTTTGGTCATTTGGCAGGCGAAAACTCTGCTCGACGCAGGCATCTCGGTCATTTTTTTCCCCGAAGGCGCGCGGACACGCGACGGTCGCTTACAGGAATTTAAGCCTGGTGGATTTGTCGTCGCGGTGGAAACCGGCGTGTCGATCGTCCCAGTCACAGTCAAAGGCAGCCGCGCACTGTGGCCTCCCGGCGGATTGGATATTCGCCCCGGCGTGGTTGAGGTGATTTTTGACGAACCAATTCTTGTGGATACGCACTTGAGTCGAAAGGCGGCGAGAGAAGACTTGTTAAAGCGTGTACGAACAGCAATTGCTGCACGGCTGCAGGAAGATCCGGCGTCTTCCGTTCCTGAGACGATTTCAGTCGCAGTACAACCTCTAACTGCAGAAATGTCGGAGCGGCCCTCCTCATGAATAATGGTATCCTTCGCATCATCCCTTTAGGAGGGTTGGGTGAAATTGGTCTCAATCTCATGCTCATCGAATACTGTCCAGACGGGGACGATGAGCCAGTAGCGATTGCCATCGATTGCGGATTAATGTTTCCAGAACCCGAGATGTTGGGAATTGACATCGTCATCCCCGACTTCAGTTATTTGCGTGAACACCAACATCTCAAAGCCGTTATTTTTACGCACGGCCATGAGGACCACATTGGCGCCTTGCCGCATTTACTGCGAGAATTTAACGTGCCTGTTTACGGTACGCCGTTCACCTTGGGATTAATGCACGATAAACTTGCGGAGCACGACCTTCTCAATCAGACCGACCTGCGTGAGATTCATCCGCGGGAGTCATGGCAGATTGGACCATTTACCATTGAAGGCATTCATGTCACCCACAGCATTGTCGACGCCGTAGCGTTTGCAATTAGCACGCCGCTAGGCGTCATTATTCACACCGGGGATTTCAAGCTGGACCAGACGCCGATAGACGGTAAGCGTCCAGACTTAGCGCGGTTTGCCGAGTGGGGCGAGCGCGGCGTATTGCTGCTCATGTCTGATTCGACAAATGTGGAAAGAGCAGGCGCGACTCCTTCAGAATCGACGCTGACTCGTCCGCTCGAAAATCTCATTGCCCATGCATCTGGCAAAGTATTGGTGTCGACGTTTGCCTCTCATGTCCATCGTATCCGTCAGGTGATTGAACTGTCGCTCGCGCAGGGGCGCGCCGTTGGCGTGGTGGGACGAAGTTTAGTTGATAATATTGAAATTGCACGCGAGACTGGCCACCTGCGTATCCCTGCAGACGCGCTGATCGATGTGTCTAAGATAGGGGACCGTGATCCGCGTACGGTTACCTTGCTGACGACGGGGTCGCAAGGCGAACCACTCTCCGCCTTGTCACGCATCGCCGCAGGTGATCACCCGCAAGTCAAAATTCGCGATGGTGATATGGTTGTGCTTTCATCGAGAGTGATTCCAGGGAACGACCGGGCGATTGCGCGGCTCATCGATCACTTACACCGACGAGGAGCCGAGGTCTACTATGAAGCGGTGGCGTGTGTGCATGTCTCCGGGCACGCCAGCCGAGACGAGCTGCAATTGATGCTCAACCTTGTGCGGCCGCGCTACTTTATTCCTATCCATGGAGAATACCGTTATCTTGTGCGGCATTGCGACTTGGCTCGTGGGGTTGGGGTAGACCCCACTGGCGTCTTCTTGCTTGAAAATGGGCACGTGCTAGAGATTGCTGATGATGGAGCCGGTGTGGTCGAGCCAGTGCGAGCAGGGCGCGTCTTCGTTGATGGGCTCGAAGGCATTGAGCACGAAGTCTTGCGCGATCGGCGCCACATAGCGGAGGATGGCCTAGTCGTGGCTATCCTGGGGATCGCCCAACAAACCGGAGAACTGTTGAGCGGGCCTGATCTGTTGTCGCGCGGTTTTCTTCCCTCGAATGAAGGGGTGGACTTTACGGCGGCAAAAGAAGCCGTGAGTGTTGCGCTCAATGAGTTGCCTCAGGAGTCGCGGACAGACACTGGAGTAGTCAAAGAACAAGTGCGGTTATCATTGCGGCGTTATTTCCGCCGTACGTTTGGCCGACGTCCTGTGGTTTTACCGTTTGTGATGGAGATGTGATGAGGAGGGGTGGACATGGCGGGGGGGCGCAAGCCACAACAATCCCAGGAGCGCGCATTTGGCGATGAAGTTATCGCCATTGCCTGTGCAGCCCTGGCGCTTTTTTTCTTTCTCGCGTTTTCTTCCTATTATATAAACGATCCCCATGCGAATCAGATGGGGCTGATTGGCCACGTCTTGTCGGATATCGCTCGCCCGATGTTGGGGGAAGTTAGTTACGCGTTGCCTGTCGCTTTTTTATATGGGGCGATGGTGCTGCTGCGCATACTGCCCTTTCCCGCGCCGCTGACCCAATCCGCGGCATTTTTCATTTTTACGTTGGCTTGTGCTGCATGCGTAGCGCTCGAACATCCAGAGAGTCAAGAAGTAGCTGACGCTGGCGGCTGGGTCGGTGGCTTTCTCGCATTTCAACTGCAAACAGGGCTGAACCGTTTGGGCTCGTACGTAGTGCTCGTCCCTGTGTTGCTAGTGTCGTTGATGATGATGCTGCGGATTTCCTTGCGATGGGCGGCGGAAAGCGTGCTCGGCGCCCTCTCAACGTTCTTGGTTGGCGCATGGAAATTTCTACATCGTACACCAGGCGCGTCGCCAGAGCCCTCGTCACAGCTCACTGCCGAAGAAGAGCCCATCTTGGGAAAAGCGCGCCCGGCGAAAAAAGACAGTCCGGCAAAAAAAGTCTTTACCTTGGCGTCGCTGCCAGCCGATCCTGACGAAGAAGAGGAAGAGCCTACATTACCGCCAATCATCATCAGTCGACCCGCTCCGCCGCCGGCGCCCACGAAAGGGAGCCAGTCGAAACCTGTTGCTGTACGTTCGCCGATAGAGGCGTCCGGCAATGGAAAACCGTACATACTGCCGTCGGTCTCTTTGCTCGATCCGCCGGTGCGATTAGCTGTGAAAATCGATGAAGAAGCGCTGCACGCCAGCTCCCGTATTTTGGAAAGCAAGCTGGCGGATTTTGGCGTTGAAGGCAAAGTGGTGGCCGTGCGCCCCGGCCCGGTCATTACCACATACGAATTCGAGCCGGCGCCGGGCGTGAAAGTTAGCCGCGTCACTTCGCTGGTCGATGACCTGCAGATGGCGTTGCGCGCGGTCTCTGTGCGTATTCTGGCGCCCATTCGCGGTCAAGCTGTCGTCGGCATTGAGGTGTCGAACCCCCGTCGTGAGAAAGTCTGTTTACGTGAGATCATTGACAGTCCAGGCTTCCACCAGACGGATTCACCGTTGACCTTAGCATTGGGAAAAGACACGGTTGGAAACGCGATCGTAGCGGACCTTGCGCGGATGCCGCACATGCTCGTCGCCGGCGCGACGGGGATGGGGAAATCGGTGTCGCTCAACGCGATGATCATGAGCCTGCTGTTCCGCGCCTCGCCACGCGATGCTCGCTTTATTATGATCGATCCGAAAATGTTGGAGCTCTCGCTGTACGAAGATCTCCCGCATCAACTCGCGCCGGTAATTACCAACCCCAAAGAAGCGGGCGCTGCGTTACAAGAGGTGGTGCGGCGCATGGAGCACCGTTATCGGCTGCTCAAGGACAAAGGAGTCCGCAATATCGCGGCCTATAACCGTCTTATGGAAACCGGACAACTCGTGACTGACGGCATTATTAAACTCACACAAGTGGTGGAGGAGGGAGAAGAGGAAGAAGACACGCCGCCTATGCCCCGCGAGGTGCCGAATGGCATGACGCTGAGTCACCAAAGGTTGCCTTATCTTGTTGTTATTGTCGATGAATTAGCTGACCTCATGTTGACGGTAGGGAAAGATATTGAGGAGCCAATTACACGCTTGGCGCAAATGGGACGCGCCGCCGGCATTCACTTGATTCTTGCGACACAACGTCCTTCAGTCGATGTCATTACCGGTATCATCAAAGCGAACTTCCCAGCGCGGGTCTCATTCAAAGTCTCTTCTCGGGTGGACTCGCGCACAATTCTGGATGCCATCGGCGCCGAACGACTGTTGGGTGAAGGCGATATGTTGTTTCTCCCGCCCGGCAGTACGGATATCCAACGCCTGCACGGCGCTTTCGTGTCAGAAGCGGAAATTCAGAAAGTGGTAAACGCAATCAAGAAACAGGGCAAGCCGATGTATGACGCTGAATTTGTAGCAGCGCTGGAAAAATCCCAGAACGAAAAGGGTTCCGATGGCGGGATTGATGAAATTGAATACGATGAGTTGTATGAACAGGCGCGAGACTTGGTGATGGAAAGTCGTCAAGCGTCAATCTCCTGGCTGCAGCGACGTCTCCGGGTTGGGTATAACCGCGCCGCGCGCATGATCGAGCGCATGGAACGAGAAGGGCTCATTGCGCCTTCCGCTGAAGCAGGAAAGCCCAGAGAGGTGCTGGTGCAGGCGGGGCGCAGGGAGTAGGAGTCAGCATTCAGTAGTCAGTAGAGAAAACTTGGAGAAGAACAACAAGACGCACTCTTTTTGTTTTTATTGTGTTTGATACTTTAGCACTTATGAAAAATATTCCCCCCCGCTTTTTTGCCCTACTGGCTACTGGCTACTGGCTACTGGCTACTGGCTATGCTGCTCAAGCCGCATCCGTTTCTGAAGTTGTCAAGAATCTCCAGGCTCGTTACGACTCGACCTCCGGCTTCCGCGCGGATTTTCAGCAAGAAGTGGAGTCTGCGACGTTAGGACAAAAAGTCGAGTCGCACGGCTCGGTGGTCTTCAAGAAACCTGGACGCATGCGCTGGGAATTTGCCGAATCTAAACAGATGCTCGTGTCTGACGGGAAATTTTTTTGGTTTTATCAACCCGCAGAGAATCAAGTCATTAAGACTCCGTTTCAACAGGCGTTCTCATCCAACACCCCGGCGTCGTTTCTGTTAGGCGTCGGTCAACTCACCAAAGATTTTACGGTGTCCCTCACAAGCGAGACGCCGGAGGCGTATCAGTTACGATTGACCCCAAAGCAAGACCCGGAGGCGATTGGGCTGCTTGACCTTACAGTCAACGCCAAAACCTTTGACATTCAGCAAGCAGTGGTGACAGACCCTCTGGGGAACGTGACGCGTTTACGACTCTTTAACATTGATCGCTCAGCCCCGCTCAAAGATGAACTGTTCCACTTCTCCCCACCACCTGGTATTGACATAGTTGAACCGGTTCCGTCATCATGACGGCTTCCCGTGCATCACCAAAAGAGAGACGCTGTGGCGCGCGTTGCTATAGCTGGCAATCGGACGCTTTTTTATTCGTCCTATCGTTGAGCGACTGCAACCTGAATCGTTTGGACTAACGCCTCCAAATCCACATCTGCATCTTCCAGGAAGATCGCGCCACTCGCGTCTCTCTTGACCTTCGTGATTCCTGGAGCGCCTTTCTCTAGTGCTTGCAGGAGCGGAGACTGGCGTTCCGCTGTTGCTGAAGATGACTGGATATCGGGGAAGCGCTCTTTCTGTTGTAACGCGTGTTCGATAGCGTGAGTCAGGTCTTGTTCATTACACGGTTTCGCCAAGAAGCGAGAGATCTCTCCCTCATTGATAGCGTTTACAACAGTTTCCAGGCTGGCGTGTCCCGTTAACATAATCCGCATGGTGCGAGGGTAGCGGCAGCGCACCAGCGCGAGCAACTCAGAGCCGGCCATACCAGGCATCTGTTCGTCAGAGACGATAACATCAATTGGCTCTTGTGCAAGCAGTTGAAGAGCCTCATGTCCAGAACACGCCGTCAGAATCTCGTAATCCATTCTTCGCAAGACCCGCTTGAGCGCCGTACTGACATGAGGTTCATCATCAACCAGGAGCACCTTAGGCCGCATGACTTCTGCCTCCTTTCTGCTTCTCTGCCGGGCGCGACTCCGAGAAATCATTGAACGTGATGACGCGGAATGGCTCCACCACGCCCACAGTCCGTGAGAAATTGTGGAGATGGGCGATGATCGAAGGGGTGATCTCGTGGCCTTTTGCCAGGAGCAAGGAGCCGTTCTGGGCGTGCAAGTCTTCATCGAGAATCATGCCTGGCATGAGCGCATGCACCCGCACGGCTTTTGTGGTCTGGAAGGCCGGATCTAATTCGATATTTTCCAGCGTTGTCAACAAAAGTGGTAAGTAGCGGGCTTTGCGTTGACTCATTTTCGCTAGTGCTGCTTTGGGGAAAACTCCCTGCGCAACCAGCCGGTCAAAATCAAGGGCGACCATCAACATCTGGGTCCCGAGCCCAATGGTATTGCCCTGCTTAAAGTTCTCGACAACGGCGCGCAGATCAATCGGCTGCTGCAATCCTTCGATCATACGAGCAACCGACTCAAGACGCGGAATTTTTGCCACCAAGGCGCTTGTGACCTTGGGAAGCGCTGTCACGACTTCTTGCTCTTCGGGGGACAAGGGTTGGTCAGTGTACACCCTTTGTAGGAGAGCGGCGGGCAGCGCCACAGCGCCAATCTGCGAGAGCATAGCGGCAATTTCAAATTCCCACGTATTCGCGAGCTTCAGCTGTGTCGCCATATGCTGAATGTAGCGTTTGATGCGCGAAGCGTAACCGAAGGCGGTCGGGTTACCCAAGCTCAAGACCTCCATCAACACTTGCACACTGCTGGTAAGCGTTTTCTCTAACAACTCTCGTTCAGCCGTAACGAGGCGATACTGGGTGACGGCGGCCTCAAGCGTTTTTCCCAATTCATCAGGCGGGCACGGCTTTGTCAAAAAACGAAAGAGGTTATCTGCATTCACGGCGGCGATAGCCGCGTCGAGATCAGCATGCCCGGTGAGCATACAGCGGACGCTATCCGGCGCCGCCTCACGAACAGCCGAAAGAAACTGAATTCCGTCCATCCCGGGCATACGAAGGTCTGAAACGACTACGGCGAAAGGACCCTGACTGCGTACGACTTCGAGTCCCTCTTCTCCACCGAGCGCCGTCTCAACCGTAAACTGCCTGCGCAGTTGCCTTCGGTACGCTTCGAGAATGTTGGCGTCATCATCAACAAAGAGAATTTTTTCACTCACTGGCCGCCTCCTTGCAGAACTGTCATACATTGTTCTCGCCACTCGGGAAGCCGATCGGCTTGGCCAAGCATGGTCAAGTAATCGAGATCTAACAGGAATGCGAGAGACTCTGCAGCCGGCGTCTGCTCATGCGCCAACGCATTAGCCGTGTGCACGATCGTCAGTGGGCTCAAGGTCTTTTCCTGGCTCTGCGCCGGGCAGTGATGAAAAGCCAACGCTTCGACAATCGTGTTGGGTAGTCCCCAAATCCCCAGCAAATAAGCGCCTACCTCGGCGTGTGTGGCCCCGAACGTCGCCCGCTCCGCCTCCCAAGACGGCAGCCCCTGCTCCCGAGCCAGCGTTAGGGCCTGCCCGTACAACTCCGGCAGATTCGTGGCGAGCACGAGCTTTCCACAATCGTGCAACATGCCCGCTGTCACAACGGCGTCGACAACGGGTTGCGCTTGTTTCTCCAGGCGAGCGATGAGACGGGCGCAGGCCCCTGTGGCAAAGCTGTGATCCCAGAGGGTATGAAGAGCATACTTGCTGAGCATCGCCTGATCACACTGGGAAAAGACGTGGAGAGAGAGCACGAGCGACTTGATGGCGTCAAAGCCGAGTAGAGAAATCGCGCGCGGGAGGTCGTCCACGCGACGACGGAGTCCAAAAAAAGCCGAGTTAACAAGCTGGAGAATTTTGGCGGTCATCCCCACATCCTGAGCAACAATCTGCACCACTTGTTGGATGGAGGCGTCCGGGGTCTTCAGTGCGTCTACGATTTTGAGGAAGAGCGACGGCAAGCTAGGCAGGGACTTCATGCTCGTTACCAACCCCTTGAGCGTGGCGTCAGTCAAGAGTTCACGCAGGGCGCTCGTTTGGTTCACAAGCGCTTTGAGGCTCTCGGGGTCGCACGGTTTCGCCAGATATTGATGCGTCGGCCCGACTGCTTTCATCACCACTTCTTGATTCGCTTGCCCGGAAAGAACAATCCGGACCACTTCAGGGTGCCGCTGCATGACTTCGGTAAGAAGTTGCGCGCCGTCCATATGCGGCATACGCATATCAGAGACAATGACATCAAACGGCGCCTGCGCCAGGCGTTGCAGCGCTTCGGCCCCGCTACCGACAAAGGTCATCTCCCATTCCTCGCGCAACGAGCGCAGCATACGCTGCAGACCCTGCAGCACATTCGGTTCATCATCAACAAAAAGAATGTGTTTTTTCACAACACCGCCTCCGTTTGGGAAGTGGAAGGATTAAAGGGTAAGCGAATGAGAAATGTCGTGCCTTTGCCCATTTCAGTCTCATAGGAAATGGCGCCGCCATGTTTGTCTGCAATCACAGAGTGTGCAATGGCTAGTCCCTGGCCCGTCCCTTTGCCGATCCCCTTGGTGGTAAAGAAGGGGTCAAATATCTTCGTGCGAATAGCCTCGGGAATCCCGGCGCCAGTGTCGGAGACGCGAATCTCAACCCAATCACCGGCATGGCGAGTACCGACGGTAATAGTGCCTTTGCCATTATTGCCCACGACATCAGCGATGGCATGGGCCGCATTGACGACAAGATTGAGGACCACTTGGTTCAGTTCACCTGGGAGACAGCGGACCGGCGGCAGAGCGGGATCAAAGTCCGACACCATATCAGCCACATATTTCCACTCATTGCGCGCCACTGTGAGAGTTGTTTCAATGGCCTTATTCAGATCCGTTTCCACTTTTTCTTCCGTGCCTGGGTGGGAAAACTCTTTCATCGCCTGCACGATCTTGGTCACGCGTCCGATGCCCTGGAGCGATTGCTGGATTGCTTGCGGAATTTCCTCCATCAAGTAGGCAAGATCTACGGCTGCGGTGGTCGCGTCTATCTCAGCAATCAGCGCAGGAGCGACGGTCTCATTTTTGTTTTCATCAAGGAGTTGTTCATAACTCTTCAACAATTTTTCTAAGTCACAGAACGCATCTTGCAGGAAGCGGATGTTATCGCCGACATACTGGGCTGGGGTGTTGATTTCGTGCGCGATGCCCGCAGCGAGCTGGCCAATCGACTCCATTTTTTGCGCAAACGCAAGTTGCGTCTCAAGTTGTTTTCGCTCAGTAATGTCACGCGAGTTGACAATGAACCCAATAGGTCTCGCCTCTTCAAGGAAGAGGCTGCTAATAGCTTCAAGCACCCGCCATGAGCCGTCTTTATGGCGGCAGCGAAATTGCCGAGGACGACCAGCTTTTCCGGCCTGGATTGCGTGAGTGAAAAACTGCCGGGTAGCAGCTCTGTCATCAGGATGGACCAAATCGAAAGCATCCTTGCCTAATAACTCTTTCGGCTCATAGCCAAGGACGTGGGTAATGGAGGGACTTTCGTAACGAATCGCACCATCATTATTGAGGATGGTAATGATATCGGAAGTGTGCTCGATCAGCGACCGAAGTTGTCTTTCGTTGAGGCACGGCATCTCCTCTGCCTGCTCGCCTACAGTAGGTATGAGGTTCGTCATGATTGGTGCTCTCCATCGTCTTCCTCTTCAGGGTAATGCGCCGCCAAGCACGCATCGCACAGAGAATGTGAAAACATCACCCGGGAATTCTCTTCAATGTAAGTTTCTAGTTTATGCCAGGTGTCACGGTCATCGCGAATTTTCATGCAGTGCATACAGATGGGCAACAAGCCCTGCAGTTGCTTCACCTGCGCAAGCGCCTCTTGTTGTTCGCGAACCTTCTGCAGGAGGGCTGTTTCTAATGTGATAATGCGCTCTCCGACCTGAAGTCGGGCGCGGAGTTCCGCAGCATTAAAGGGCTTGGTCACGTAATCGTCAGCGCCAGCTTCCAACCCTTTGAGAAGGTCTTCTCTCTGGTCTTTTGCGGTGAGAAGGATCAGGTACACGTAGCCTTTGGCATTTTGGCTCCGAACCTTCTTGCAGATCTCCAGGCCATCCATTCCCGGCATTATCCAGTCCAAGATCGCGAGCCGTGGCGCATCAGGACACTGTAAGGCTTGCCAGGCTTCGGCCCCGTCGCGGGCGACAATCACTTCATGCCCCCATTTTTTTAGGATGGTAGTTAACATGAGGCGCAAGGTCGCCGTATCTTCAGCAATAAGAATCTTCATCGGGTGATTTCTCTTTCTGTCCCGAACCAACAACTTGAGTCGGCAGTGTCGCTCCACAAGATTACTGCTGACTTCTCTATCGGCATTTTTCACGAAGATATTTATTGACCTGTCACTGTCGGCGCCCACGCATGAAAGGCAACGCGGTGTCTTGCCGCGTCTTCAACTGTAGTTTTGCCATCTGGAAGTCCGACAAGTCGTTTCGCACAATAGAGCCTGAGTCCTCCCCCGCCATGATGGCGCATCGTCGACGAGAAGAACGGAAGGCGGGGCTGGTTCTATTCCTTTCGTCATTGAGAATCGGCCCGAACGCGGAAATCTATAACGCCGTGAGTCCATTCTCAATAAGGGAGCAACAAGCCCCGATCCTCAACAACCATTGAACGATCTCCGTTGCTCTTCGCAAACTTGACCGCTTCTGTAAGGTCGCGTACACAATCTGAGATGGGTGTATTCATACAAAAACGAGGAAGGACAAAACTATGCAGGATTTAGCAGGTCGAGTGGCAGTCATCACTGGCGGCGCCAGCGGCATCGGCTTGGCAACGGCGCGGAGCCTAGCGCGAGAGAAGATGCGCTTAGTCTTGGCTGACATTGAACAAGGTCCGCTAGACGTTGCAGTGCAAGAGCTCTCAGGGCTTGGCGTGGAAGCGATCGGGGTGAAGACAGATGTGGGCGACTTCAAACAAGTGCAAGCCTTAGCGGACAAGACCTGGGAACATTTCGGCGGCGCACACCTCGTCTTCAATAATGCTGGCGTAGCGATTTTTGGTCCGATTCAAGAGATGAAGCATGAAGACTGGGAATGGGTGATTCGCGTGGACTTGTGGGGTGTAATCCACGGTGTGGAAGCGTTTGTTCCGCGCATGGTCGCACAAAACCAAGGTGGCCACATTGTCAATACGGCATCCTTCGCGGGCCTTGCTCCTAACCAAGGGCTCGGCGCGTACTGCGTCGCCAAATATGGCGTAGTGGGGCTCACTGAATGCCTGGTGAGAGATCTCAAACCACATGGGATCGGAGCCTCAGTCCTTTGCCCTATGATTCTGGCGACCAATATCAACCGTTCCGAGCGTAATCGACCGGCTGAACTTGGCGGCGCCCAAGCGCAGCGGCAGCAGACCACAGAAGAGGCGCAAAACATGCGTGGTCGCGTATTGACGCCCGAACTCGCGGCCGAGAAAGTTGTTAACGCAGTGAAAAAGAACGAACTCTACATCCATACCCATGAAGAAGCGCGCCAGTTCATCCGCCGCCGTTTTGAAAGGATCGATAAAGCGTTTGAAAGCTAGGTCCTCTTTTTTTCTGTAGATTCATTGCTCGGTGCTCAGGATTCATGTCTAACATCGGCGCGCGTCTCGATCGTCTTCCTCCGAGTCAGTTTCATTATCGGCTGCTCATCCTCATTGGCTTCGGCATGTTCTTCGACGGCTTTGAGTTATACATGACCTCTGTCGTCGGCGTTGGTTTGGTGGAGGCAGGCTGGCTCACTGTTGGAGGCATCGCCCAGTTTGCGGCTGCGATGTTCTTTGGCCTCGCGATTGGCGCACTGGTCGCCGGGCGGCTTGGCGATCTTTACGGCCGCAAGACGATGTACCAGGTTAACTTATTAATTTATTCAATCGGCGCCCTGCTTTGCGCCTGCGCCCCAAACCTCACCACGTTGTTAATCCTGCGTGTCTTTACTGGATTTGGTCTTGGAGCTGAGATCGTCATTGGCTACAGCATGATTGCCGAATTCACTCCGGCACGCTCGCGCGGATGGTGGTCTGGGTTACTGGCGGTGATCACCAATACTGCCCAGCCAGCTTCAGCGTTCGCCGGACGGCTCATCATTCCTACCCTTGGTTGGCGTTGGATGTTTGTGATTGCGAGCATTCCCGCGCTATTCATTTGGTGGTTTCGACGTGCTTTGCCCGAGTCACCACGTTGGTATGAGCAACAGGGCCGCACTATGGAAGCTGAAGCAGTGATGCGCGCGATTGAGAGCGCAATAGAACAAGAGCGCGGCGAACCGTTGCCTCAACCTGAACCGGCGCTACTTAAGGCGACGCCGTTGGCTTCTTCCGCTACCGCTGCGTCGATAGGAGAATTATTCCACGGCGCTCTTTTACAGCGGACATTGCTCGGGATTGCGCTGTGGGTCATTGGCACTACCATTGTCTTCGCCTTTACGATTTGGATGCCCGCGATCTTCGTGCAGCGCGGGTTGTCGATGGTCCGTTCATTTGAGTTCACTAGCGTCATGGCGATCGGCGCCATCCCCGGCAATTTTCTTGGAACTTTGGTGGCGGACCGTTGGGGGCGCAGATGGACGATCGTTGGCCTCTCGTTGTCACAGGCCGTGCTGATCGTGCTGTATGGACAGGCGCGTGCGCCCGAAGCGGTTATGCTCCTCGGCTTTTGTTTTGTTGTAGTCATGAATATCCAGATTGCGTTGAGCGCGGGTATTTATACTCCAGAGCTGTTTCCGACGCGCCTACGAACGTCTGGCGTTGGACTGTCTCACGCTACCGGACGCTTTACCACTATCCTTTCTCCTTATTTGATCGGATTTCTTTTTACACATTTTGGAGAAGCGGCGGTGTTCCTGGCGATGTGTTCTTTTCTGGTGCTGCTTGCTGCAGCAGTGGCGCTGTTGGGCGTAGAAACTCGTCAGAAATCACTGGAAGAAATTGCCGCCTCACACGTCGCTGCTTCCTCAAATTGAGACCGTAAGCGAGCGCTCTACCGCTGTGCAGTTTGATGTGGCGCGGTTTACAGCAAGGATAGAGAGCCGCTACGATACGCTCGCCGCGTCGAACGGTGCGGTGTGACTTTATGAAAGAAGGAGGAGAAGCCTCATGGAATCGCTCCGTGGCAAAGTGGCGATCGTTGGTGCGGCAGACACCGAGGTTGGCGTCGTTCCGCAATATAGCGCCACGCAACTTTATGTCAGAGGCGCTAAACTCGCGCTCGAAGACGCTGGCATTACCAAAGAGGATGTCGATGGACTTATTACCTGTGTGTCGTGGGTCGAGCCGTACATGTACCATGCCGAGATGATTGCCGAGTACATGCAAATCTTCCCGCGCTACTGTCTCAATGTGGCGACGGGAGGAGGCACAACACTCGCAATTATGCATCATGCGGCTTCGGCTATTGCGACGGGTGTCTGCAACACTGTGCTGATCACGATGGCGGATAATATGCTATCTGGCCTCTCACGGGACCGAGCGATCGAGGCGATGTCCACCGCAGGGCACGCCCAATTTGAACGCCCCTATGGTCCGCCGATCCCAGGGTTCTACGCGCTGCTCGCGCAGGCGCATATGCATCAATACGGCACCACCAGTGAGCAACTGGCGGCGGTATCCGTGGCTTGCCGGAAGCATGCATCGATGAATCCTGCCGCCCAGATGCGCCAGCCCATTACCATCGACGATGTGCTGAACTCCAAAATGATCGCCCATCCGTTGCATTTGCTGGACTGTTCGCTGGTGTCTGACGGCGGGGCCGCAATTATCATGACCTCAGCAGAGCGGGCGAAAGATTTCAAGAAGAAACCTGTTTACATCTTAGGCGTGGGTGAGGGACACTCCCACGAGCATATAAGCCAGGCGCAAAGCCTGACGACATCGGCTGCTAAAGAAGCAGGCGAACGCGCCTACGCCATGGCAGGTCTAGGGCCGAAAGATATGGATGTGGCGGAACTGTACGATTGTTTTACGCCGGTGGTGATTATCGAGTTAGAAGACCTTGGTTTCTGCCCCAAGGGTGAAGGGGGACGGTTTGTCGAAGGCGGGCGCATTGAGCTTGGCGGTGAGCTGCCAATCAACACGCATGGCGGATTGATGTCCCATTGTCATCCTGGCCATCCGGGGTCGCTGTTTTCTATCACAGAGGCCGTGCGTCAACTCCGCGACGAATGCGGTCCGCGTCAAGTCCAAGATGCGGAAATCGCGTTTGTCCATGGTCAAGGCGGCATCATGTCTACCCATTGCTCGATGATCTTGGGAAAGGAGAACAACTAATGGCGGCTCCAGGATCAAAACCAGTTCCGGTTCCCACCAAAGAGACACAACCCTACTGGGACGGGTGTAAAAAGCACGAACTCCATATTCAGAAGTGTGCGGACTGCGATCATCATCAATTTTATCCGCGCCTGTACTGCACCAAATGCATGAGTGACAAAGTGAACTGGATCAAAGCCTCGGGCCGCGCTACGGTGTTGTCGTACACAATTGTCTACCGTCCGGTGACGCAAGCGTTTTCTGCAGACGTGCCGTATGTAGTAGCGCTCGTTACGCTCGACGAGGGGCCGCAGATGATGACGAACATCATTGGATGTGCTCTTGAGGCGGTGAAAATTGGCATGCCGCTCCAAGTCACCTTCGACGACTGGACCGAAGAAATCTCTGTACCGAAGTTTAAACCTGTTTAATTGCGAAAGCGAAGAGGAAAAACCATGGCTCAAGAAATCGGTATGTCTGACATCAAATTGCAGTACGCGAGCATTGCAGAGGCGAAGCAGACGTCCGGTCTGCGACTCATTCTCGGCGCCTATCCGGTCCCGGGTCCCTGGCGTGAGGCGTGTAAAGAAATCTTCCGCATCAAGAAGATTCCCTTCACGCCAGTGACGGCGGCAGGAAAAGACGGATCGGACCGTGAGTTATTCGAGTGGACCGCTCAGCGGAGCGCTCCAGTGGCGATTTGGGACGATGAACGCCCACGTTCGACCTGGATTGAACAACTCCATCTCGCGGAACGATTGCAACCCACGCCAGCGTTGATCCCGGCGAACATCGAAGATCGTGTGCTGATGTTTGGCTACATCAATGAAATCTGTGGAGAGAACGGGTTTGCGTGGTCCAAACGGCTCACCATGATTCACGGCACTGTAACGAATCCGCAGACCGACGAAGGGACTCGCTCTTTCTGGCTCAAGTTTGGCACAAAGTATGGCTATAGCGCCCAGGCGGCCGAGGCGGCCCCGGCCCGGATGGCGGAGATTCTCCGGTTCCTGAGCGCAAAGCTAGAGCAGCAATACGCCAAAGGCAACAAGTTCTTTATCGGCAATCAGCTCTCTGCGTTAGATATTTATTGGGCTACTTTCGCGGCGCTCGTGCAGCCCCTTCCGCCGGAACTGTGTCCCATGGCGACAGCGTTCCGCGCTTTTTACACGGAAAAGAATCCGGTGGTGACGGCGGCCGTCTCGCCATTATTATTGGAGCATCGTGACTCTATCTATCGCGAGTATCTGGAGTTGCCGGTTGTGTTTTAGAAGAGGATTTCCCTCATGCCCTACGATCTGCTTATCCGCAACGGAACCATTATTGATGGCGCGAGTCGTCCCCGCTTTGTCGCCGACCTCGCTATTGAAAATGAGCGCATCGTTGATATTGGCTCCGTAAGCGGGGCTGCGCAGCGGACGCTTGATGCGACGGGGAGAGTCGTCTCTCCAGGTTTTATTGATGTACACTCGCACGACGATTTTGCGCTCCTCGATCGTCCTTTGTGTGATTTCAAAATCCGGCAGGGAGTCACAACGGAAGTGATCGGTAATTGTGGCTTCGGGGCTGCGCCAGCGGGGGCGGCGTATAAGGCCTACATCCGCGGCTTTGGAGCGCAACTCTTTGGCCCCAGCGGCAATTTTTCTTGGGAGACGACGGAAGAATTCTTCCACACGTTGGAAACAAATCCCGCCTCGCTCAACATTGCCGCTCTCGTGCCCCACGCCGCCGTGCGGTACTCCATCCTTGGCGCTGAAAAACGGGAACCCTCAGCACAAGAGTTGACCGGCATGCAAGAGCTGGTGCGCGCGGGGATGGAAGCCGGGGCCGTAGGCATGTCGACTGGGCTCTATTATCTGCCGCATACCAAAACTGCAGAAGTGATCGCCTTAGCGAAAGTTGTAGGCAATTATGGCGGTCTCTATGCAACTCACATGCGCAATGAATCTGAACAATTGCTTGACTCCATTCAGGAGACGTTGTGTATTGGGCAAGAAGCTGGCGTCGCCGTGCAGATTTCGCATCACAAAGCCATGGGTCGTGAGAATTGGGGCAAGGTAGCAGAGAGTCTTGCGCTTGTTGAACAAGCGCGCGCCCGAGGCTTCGATATCTCCTCTGATGCGTACCCCTATACAGCGGGAAGCACAACGCTGTCCGCACTGGCGCGAGGCGGAATGTTAGATCTTGTTTCCTCGTCTGATGTCTTCATCGCGTCAACCGCGATCAATCATGAGTACGAAGGAAAAACGCTCGAAGAGCTATGTCGATTGATTCGTAAACCGCTCAAAGAAACCGTTGACCAGATTTTAAGCGAAGAAGGTGAAGGCGTAGTCGCCGTCATTTTTGGTATGGATGAAGCCGACGTGCGTCGCGTGCTGGCGCATCCCGCCACCATGATTGGCTCTGACGGCATTCCCTCTGTTGAGGGTAGCCCACATCCTCGTCTGTATGGGACGTTCGCGCGCGTGCTCGGAGCCTATGTACGCGACCAGCAGCTCTTCTCACTTGAAGACGCCGTGCACCGCATGACTGGTTTCCCAGCGCAGAAATTTCAACTGGCTGATCGTGGCGTCATCCGCGCCGGCGCTTTTGCCGACTTAGTGATCTTCGATCCACAAAGGATTGCCGAAACCGGTACGTACCAAGATCCACGCCAGTATCCATCGGGTATTGATTACGTCATTGTGAACGGCAACGTCACTGCCAAGCAGGGACAGCATACTGGAGAACGAAGTGGGAAAATGTTGAGGCGAAAACGACGGTAATCATTTAGATAAAGTAGGCTGGTAAAACGCGGGCCCCAAATTACACGTGATTACTTTTTCTCTTTCATGGACCGCGCCACTCAAAACGGCGGGGAAAGACACCATTTTTTATGATGGTCACTGTGGGTTGTGCCATAGAACTGTCCGGTTTCTGTTAGCCAAAGATCATAGCGGCGAACGATTTCGTTTTGCTCCTCTTGCAAGCAACGCCTTTGCTGCGGCGGTTCCTGAGGCCCAACATCAAACGCTACCCGACAGTCTGGTTGTGCTGACTGGCGCTGGGAACCTCCTCACGCGATCCACGGCGGTCAGCTACCTCTTGCGCCGCTTGGGGGGATTCTGGCGTGTGTTAGGAGAAATGCTTGCCTGCGTTCCGGCGCCTCTGAGGGATAGAGGCTACGACAGTATGGCCCGTATTCGTCACCGTTTGTTTCCTCCTCCGGCTCAAGCGTGTCCCCTTGTCCCGGCAGAATTGCGAGAGCGATTCCTGAGCTGACAGGGGCTTCGCTTTTCGCCAAATAGTCTTTGTCAACTTCGCAAATAACTACAGTCAGGCAAGAAGGTAGGAATCGTCGCAGACCGCGCACTTTACGGAACGATGTTCATGGCGCAGCGCTTAACGGCGGCGTGATGAGCGAAGACGTCACCGGCGTATAGCCCCAGGCGGCCAAAGTCAATCCGATCACGGCCTCCACTTCACGCAATTGGAACTCAGGGGCCTGGCGAAACTGCTCAATGTTGTCCTGACGAATTGTTCTCGCATAGTCTTGAGCCGCCTTCGTCATAGGGAGCCCCAGAAATGCAGCAACGCGCTCCAGTGTCCACTGCGGGTTGCTGCACAAATCCTCGTAGGTAAGATCTAAATGCTGTTCGGGGTCGAGGTGTTCAGTAAATTGGCGGTAGACTTCCACCTGGTATTGCCACGAACGCGCCGCCTGCAGATAATGCGGTCCGGCCTGGGCTCCCAAATGATGTAATAAGGCTTGGCCCAACGGCCGATTCAGGTCGTCAGTAAGATGATGCTTAAAGGCCACATCTCTGCCGTCACGCACGATGTGGATAAAGCGCGCCCTCGGGAAGGTATGCAGCACAAGCGGCGCGACCAGGTATGTCTCTGGCCACTTCCATCCCCACATGGCGGCATGAGGTTGGATTTGCCGCAGCATCGACCACGCCTGATCCACAGCGTGCTGAAACCACGCCACGTCCCAAGGATGGAAATCCGCAGGCGTGCGCGCCGTCAAGTTGCGACGCGCCAACGTTCTCACGGTCTGACGGAAGTAGCGATGCTCAATGTCTCCGGACGGCCGGCGCTGAGTGGAGCCGGTAGCGACGCCTAAAGCGGTGCACGCCCAAGCGAGGAGGCGAGTGCCGGATTTTCCTCGCCCCATAATAATCACAGGATGTTCTGCCGCCAATCGCTCGCGTCGATCCCTGAGACGTCCAGGGGCAAAGATTGATTCCAGCCAAAGTTGCCATTTCAGACTCATTACCTCCGCCTTTCTTTGTCCCCTACAAGATTGTTTCACGTGTTTCCTTCCTACGCAACGCCGCGTACACTGCCAATGAATAAATGAGAGTAGTACAGTTCCAGATTCAGACGCCCTTCCGCGCTGTGTCCTCGTTTGACAAAAGAGCGTGTTTCGATTCCTCCGCAATGGCGACGCGGCTTTGCCTGTGGCGCCAGCTCGGCCTCCCTTGCCAAATAGTCCGTAACCTGGACACTGGGGCAAGAGGAGGTCCTTCATGACTACACCCTATGAACGCACGATCATGGCCGGGGATTACCAGGTGCGTGTTTTTGAAGCCGGCTCGGGCGAGCCTCTGCTGTTCCTGCATAGCGCTGCCGGCGCTGGCCTGTGGACAGAAGGGATCGACCGGTTGGCGCAACAATTTCACGTTTTTCTGCCCGATCATCCAGGGTTCGGTCCCTCGCCGCTGCCAGACTGGCTTACTGGTATGGACGATATGGTTTTTCATTATCTTGATGTATTAGACGCGTTGAAACTACAGGGGCCAGTTCGTATTGCAGGGGCCTCCCTCGGCGGCCGGATTGCCGCCGAGTTCGCGGTGTTTCATCCCGAACGAGTGA
>JACXTT010005101.1_pt1 | contig 19204 bp, 20 predicted proteins | sample 9270951 | NCBI WGS metagenome assembly JACXTT01 (sample SAMN15532306, study PRJNA645909) | rock metagenome | isolation source: weathered quartz diorite | place: Puerto Rico | collected 2017-06-21 | reverse complement strand
ACGGTCAAAATTGTATTCATCCCAATTGATTTTTTCTCCCCTCTTACTTCTTTCTATGAGATCTTCTGGTATTATTGCAATACCTTCAGTTCCGTGAACGGACCATCTACTTTCTCCACATTGCGGACACGAACCAGTCATTTCTACTGGCAACATAATTAGAATTACTACCCTTGATATAATATATGCCGACACAAGAAAACAGCTTTGACATGAACCCGAAGGTTCATGTAATACAATGCTTAGATTTCGAGGAAGCGGTCTTTGATTTTATACTTTAAAAGCTTGCGTACAAATCGCACTGATGAATCATGCCCGAAAATTATATTCACTAATAGATATCACCTAGCTAGTGAAGACATTAGGAATATCATTTGTTATTATACTGCTTGCAGGCTCACTTGTCTCTCCAATAGGCATTTTGTCTGCTTTTGCGATAGTTCCAACAATTCCACTCTCCCCAACCCACCTTAATGCCACGGCCGTAACTGGCACCAAAATATTTCTAATATGGAATTCGCCAATTGACGCGACACAAGATGGAGTAATCGGATACAAAATTGATATTAGTCCATCCTGTTCAGGCTCGTTTAGTTTCTTGGCAAATACAACTGCACCAAGTTTCTTCACCATGGGATTGATTAATGGTACATGCTACCAATTCCGCGTATCTGCCATAAACTCTATTGGAATAAGCAGCCCATCAAATATTGCAACTGCAACAACTCTCTCTGTGCCTTCTTCACCAACAAATATTGCAGCTTCGGCAGTTTCCTCATCTAGAATTAATCTTAGCTGGAATGCACCTAGCAATAACGGCGGAACGCAGATTATGAGTTACAATATTCTAAAGAATTTGTGTAGTGAAAGTAGCGTAATAATAATTCACACCCATAATACAACTACCACATATTCTGATACCGGACTTTCTGCTAATACATGTTACAAGTATAATGTGGAAGCAGTCAATGCAATAGGCCCAGGTCCCTCAGCAATAAACAATGCAACTGCAGTTACAAACGGAACATTACAAATCCATACTTCTGGTGCGCCGATTGGACTGAGCGTTGCTATATTTTCAAACACATCACTCAAGCTCACTTGGCACAAGCCTGCAAATAACGGCGGTGCTCCAATCACCGGATATCTTATACAAAGAAATGGAACAACTTATGTTAGCAATACTTTTACAAACCAAACTATTTTCACTGATACAAACCTGTTGCCAAACCACAGAGAAACATATACAGTGGCAGCTTGGAACAATGTAGGTCTTGGTGCGTTTTCAAATCAGGCTCTTGCTATAACCAACTCTAGCCTGACGCTTCCAGGAACTTCTGGAAATATCACAACGTCAATCAATGGGTCTGCCAATTTAGGCCAGCTTATTTCGGATTTTGTTCATAAACGCAATGCGTTACTCCAACTACAAAGAGCAGATGTGATGGCAGCTATACTTGAATGCCATGCACAAATGAAAAACGCTACCTCCGATGACAGGAAGCAAGTACATGACGAGTGCAAGGCAAAAGTCAAGGAACTTAGAGAAAAATTCAAGGAATCACGCAAACAACTTCAAGACGAATTCAAGCAATTAAGAGCCATTTTCAAGATAACGATTCAAGAGGATAAGATAAAACTTGTAAACGCTACTGGCAAGATTCGTGATCTCAATGAGGATATTAAAGAATCAGAAAAGGAATCAAAGGATGAATCTAACAAGACCGGAGCTTTCAAGCAGGAAATTGAGGAAGATAAGATAAAGCTTGCAAACGCTTCAAGTATAACTCACGATCTTAAAAAAGAACTTAAACAATTAGAAAAAGCGGCAAAACACTCCGGGAAGGGTCACAACAATAAAGGAAAGTCTGGAAATAATAGTAAAGACAATAACGAAGATAATAACGAACAAGATTAGCTTTTTTCAATAACCTATCCATGTTTGAAACAACTAGAGTCACATTTGCTTCTTTCAACATAAAATCTTGATATTTATTATTCAGTAGCCATCTGCACTAGCTCGGCAATTTGCTTGTTTTTACCTTGAGAAAGTGCTGAGATTCCGCCAATGAGACTTTCTGTTGCGACACCCTTGCCCGCAAGTACCTTGACTGCCATCAGCGAAGTATTACCAGCCATTCAAACAAGCAACATCTGTCGAGATCCTTGCAGAGCTTTATTCAACCCTTCTGGAATTTGCTGTGTTGCAATAAGTTCTTGAACCTCTCTTGCCTTTGGAATAGAGATCTTGTTCTTGTCAACACCGAGAGATTCTGCAATTAGCTCAATTCCCTCCTCTCGTGGGGTATACTGTGTATGTATCCAGATTATCTTATCATAGCTGTTTATATCAGATACAGCTTCCTGCATAGAAACCTGAATGCGGTTCTGTTTCTTTCCAATCTGTTCGAGATTCTTTTTGTACTTTTGTATTCCGTCGGCAACTAGCACAACAAACTTTCCTCCGCCCCCATAGTTTGCCATCTGCATAATAGCGTACAATGCAAGGGCACTGCTCTCTCCCATGTCATGGCCCTTGTCTACGAAAAACTTTAGCAGAAGTTTTGCTTGCTCAAAATCTACCTCATGTTGTCCAGCGTATCGCTCAGGCTCGTAGAATTTCAAGCCAGTCGCCTTGCTCCTTGTCCTAATTCCTGCAACATCCTGTTCACCTAGCGGAAAGACTACATGCAACGACTTTTTCCCAAATTTCTCCATCATGTATCTACTCAAGCCACCCGAAGTACCCCCTGTGCCAAAGGTGCAGACAATCTTATAATCAGAAAGTGATTGACCTTTTTCACGCAATTGTTGGTCAATCTCTGGTGCAGTTACTGTTCTATGCGCTTCAATGTTCAGTCCGTTGTCGTACTGCTCTGGGCAGAAACAGTTGTAAATCTTTGCAAGGAGTTTTGCCAAATTTATGATGTCCTGAGCCGCCAGAACTGCCTCTATCTCAGGATATGATTTATCGAAAATGGTTGGGTCAAATCCAAATTCAGAGAGCTGTGAGCGAATGTTGGCAGCAGTTGCTTTGGCCACCAAAAGATTTGGATTGCCCTTCATTCCCGGAGCAGGACAGATGTCCATATCAAGATTCATGGTACGTATCTTTTCATTTCTTAATTCCTCGAAGACTCCTTCCTGGAGTTTTCTTGAGACAAGGGTGATGACATCCAGTCCTAGTTTAGTTACCTGCCCTAGGGCTATTCCAAAGTTACCTGATGTAGCCTCAAATATTGTCTGTCCACTTCTAAGCTTTCCAGTTGAAATTGCGTCATAGAGTATTTGGACCGCAGGTCTCACTTTTATCGAACCTGCAAGCAAGTTAGAATCGAATTTCCCAAAAACTTTCAGATCTGAGTCGGCAAGATTGAGTCCATACTCCTTCTTTGCACACTCTTTCAAATCTTCAGTAATATCAATTAGAGGTGTTGCATTAACGACCTTTTCTTCACCTGGCTTTTCCAGATGAGGAACCTTATTCCATATCTCCTGCTTGAATTGTTCAAGCAGAACGTTGTCTATGTTACCGCTTTTATTTAGTTCCTGCAATTTTCTTCGCAGTTATAATACGCAATCTGGTTTTATATATGATAGCCAGATGGTTATTGACTTATCTCGCCTTTTAGAATCAAGTTTCAGTATTAACTAGGCAGCACAGCTTTTGCTAGCTGGTGTCCTTACAGGTTTTGGGTCTAGCACCACTACCTTTCTTCCTATGGAATAGTCATTTCCGCATTTTGGACAGGTAAAATTATTCCAGCCCAATTGCTCTAAGACTATCTCTTCACCTGAGTGGTTTGCACAGGTTAGTCTTTGTTCCATAAAAAACAGCTCCCGCGTAACTTAATAAATTGATGCATTGGATATGATGTGACAATTACGTAAATGTGTTCTAGGATTTGACCTGAGATATATGCATCCGTTATAAAATTAGAATAAATTTTTGAAAGTACCTGGTAAAAACTTGATTTAATTAATGTAAAACTGACTTTGACTAGCTAAAGTTGCAAAAATTAATCTGATTTTGTGAATTAAATTAATTTGCGGTATATATCTGACGTTTGTTTATTATGTATGGGTACATGATAATATCAAATTGGACTGTCCAAAATGTGGTTCGCCAATGGATAAAAAAGTTGAAGAATTGAGAACAACTTTTACCTGCTTTTGCTGCAATAATAAAATCGAAGAATTGAAAGTAGTGAAAGATAGCAGGATTTTGTCATCTACCTGACTTGTTCCTAAGAAGTATAATTTGATTCAACAGTTTAAAACCAAGCAATTGATGAACTAAATTGTAGTTGGCAAAAAATCTCACAATATCTTTGATCGCAGGCCTTTCGGTCCTGATTCTAGTTAGTTTCTTTTCTAACGCAAATTCCCAAGAGCCTTCCATTCCGAGCTGGATTAAAAACAATGCAAAATATTGGTCAGAAGGCCAGATACAGGACTCGGAGTTTGTAAAAGGAATTGAATACCTAATCAACCAAGGAATAATGCAAATACCGCAGACAAAGGCAAGCCAATCTCAATCAACAGGAATACCATCATGGATTAAAAATAATGCCAAATATTGGTCAGAAGACCAGATTACAAATTCCGAATTTGTAAAGGGCATAGAGTATCTTGTCGAGTCTGGGATAATTGTTACCAATACGCCAACTGACCAAAGCCAGTGCGATACAACTTTGTGGGATCACGTATACCACCCGCAAAGGCTAAACATACTAGAACTCTGCACTCAAGTTTCAGGAATCATAAAGGCTATCGCTCCACAACCAAACGGAGATTACCAAATCAGGCTAGCACTTGACCCAAACTACAAGTTTATGATAAATCAGGCAAATGTGGACCAGCAAAAGGGACATATGGTGCTTGAGACAATCTGTCAAAACCAATCAGATGTGCAAGACGCGGTGCAGTCATGCCAAGGCTTTACTGGAACTGTAAACATTCCTCCAGTTGGTACACATGTTGTTGTAACCGGTTCCTATGTGCTTGATTTAGAGCATGATAGGTTGGCAGAGATTCATCCCGTATCATCAATTGGCACAATTTTGTTAAATGGGACAATATACTACAACAAAACCGCTTCGGCACCAATACCTGTAACAAGTCCTCCTTCAAAACCTGATAACAAGTCTAGTCCACTCCATATCGATCTGGCAGAACGTGATTACATCAAGAGGGGCACAATACAAGCCATGACTGTAGAGATATCCGATGGAGAAAACCCAATATCTGGTGCGCAAGTAAAAGTTCACGTGACATATGCATCAGGCTATACCACAAAGGATTTCACGGGAGTAACTGATGCCAAAGGTGAGTTTAATGTATCTTGGACAATAGGAGCAGATTCTCCCCCTGGGACATTTCAGGTTGATATAGGTGCAACAAAAGATGGATTTATCCAGACTAATCGAAGCTTTACATTTGACGTAGCAAGCTAACTAACAACATCCAACTGTTGCAACATTTTTGTCGCAAAACCGTCTTGAATTGATATATAATTTTTCAGCCAATTGCTGTCATGGGAATCATACCAGCATCACAGAACAAGACCAAACCACGATCTGATACCTCTTCTAAGAATTGTAGTACCTTTTGGGTATGTTATCGGTGTAACTTGACCTTTAACCAAGAGGCAATGGTCTTACTGCACAACGATATAACACATCACACTACAAGAAAGATTGAATTTCCAAAAGGAGGTGCGGCACATGTCGCATAGCATAGTTACTCCACAAAGCAAAAGAGTTCTCAAAGAATTGCAAGTAATTCTACGCTCTCTAGTATTGGATTTTTAAATAAGCTAACCGCCTGAGTTTTTAATTTGAAACTTTTTCAGTTGATGAATTCTCAGCTTCCGGCTTCATTACATATACAAACGAAATATGAAAGTCTTCTTCTAGTTTGTTTACTAGTCTCTCATATGCTGGCTTCCCATCCTTTAGAGAAGTTTTCACATTCGAAGCTAGCGCTTTGGTAGAGTTGTCAACCATTTCTGATACTAGTGCCTTTGAACTCATCAACCATGTAGTAATGGTGCAAGTCTATTTAAGAGATGTTTGTCATTTCCAATAATGACAACCACACCGTGCCTAGGTAGTAGGCTTTGCTGTGATTTCTTTCGACTTTCTTGTAAGATAGGCTAGGACTCCAGAAATCCCAATTATTATGGATAATACGACGACTAGCCATTGAACATCAATTGGCATCGATGAAGGTGTAGATTCAGCTAGTTGTTTGATAGGTTCAACTTGCTGCTGAATTGGTTGAGTTTCAGGCTGCTGCACAATCAGTGTGGTTGGTTGCGGTTGTGGTGTCACAGAACTTGGCTTTTTGAATCCAAAGTTGAATTGTGGGGATTCAAACTTTGGTGCATATTGGGTAAAGATAGTATAGGTTCCGTCCTCTTCCCACGAGCTTCCACTTGCTGTAATTGTTCCAGAAAAAGTGTTGTCAGGCAAGACTGTTAGCTGCTGAGCTGTTATCAAATTTCCATTTGGAGCTTGTATTCTTATCACTACCGGATAACCAGAAATTACCTTACTTACTTGTCCTGAAATTGTAATGTGATCTCCCTCAGTATAAGATGACTTGTCAGTTGATATTGTAATCGCATTTGGGACCATGGCTATGGGGCCATCTGTCTGCAAATTCGTAGTATTTGGTTTGGTCGAAGATGGCAAACCATATCCTTGTGCAAATGTTGCAGTCTCACTCATGTCGCCTCTTATGAAAAATGTCAATTGCGATTCTTGCCCAGTCGCTGTTCCTGTCCATTGGGTAAAATGATTTGCCGATATAGTCCCACATGATGAGTGGGGGATGAAAGGAGAAGCTTGGAGAACTATACGGGTATTACTAGGTACGAAAAATGTCTGGGTCGCTCCATTTGAGATGGAGAAAGTCTGTGCAAAACCGCTGACAAATATTACACTCCCCCCTGCATTTACTGAGACCGTGAGTTTTTGAGTAGCCGAGTCTGGATCCAAATATGCATCCGTGTCGGAGCTAGATGCTGATACTGCTCCACTTGTCACTTGGGTCGTATAGTTAATAGCGTCGACCTTTACTTGGTAAGTTCCCTGAGCCAAATTTGAAAACGTAACAGAACCTGACGAGTCAGTAACTGCACTACCAGTATTTTGACAGTTGGGACCATCAAGTATCGTTACAGTTGCCCCTGATATTGGGTTAAGCGTTCTGTTGTTATGCACAAAAACCTTGAGACTCCCTAGCGTGGTATCACCATATCCATTAGTAAGAAAACAAGAGAACATGATTATGACAAACACGGTTGCACCAAGATATTTTTCCACAAATTTATGATTGCTTTTGAATTCTAAAGCACTAGCGTGTCATATTTGCAACTAACCGAAATACAATTCTAATGTCCTTTGGTTAAGAAATTTACTGAATCTCTACGTCGGCAAATTTGCTGGCTTGGCAGGTGCTGCCATACTTACTTCCATTATCCATTCGCACTTGCTGTCAACTTTTGCATGGTGCTCTTCGACCATCTCTTTTTTAGGTGCTTGGAGGCGGCAAAAACAAACACGCGATTCTTTGTTGTAGAACAAATTGATGTGCTCCACGCCAAACTCATCTTTTGGAGAGCGGCAAAGCTCTTTGAGGTTATCTTCAGAGAAGGGTACTTTGTGAACGTCTAAAAATATTGGCACGAGACTCGTAACATATTTCCAATTTATAAGAATTATTGCGATTATGTTTCCTACATACGTTTTTTGCGCCTTTATTATTTTTCGCAAAAACCAACGCCTGTACTTATATTTACGAGTCACCGAACCATAACCAGAATTGGCTGCACCTAACATAGATTCGAAAAGACTAGCGGTTGGTAGAAATGTAGACAATCCTGAAGAGATTTCGCTTAACGTAATCTCAAAAAGCAATGAGAGCTTGGATTGCTGTTATGATAAAAACGGACCCTCCACTCAGGTTGGCAACGAGCTTCTTTGGAACATCATCGCACAGCTAAAGTACAAAGGAACAAAGCTTAGGTTAATCACGGAAGTCACTAAAGAAAACATTCCCTATTGTAAGACAGCGATGAGATATTTTGATGTAAGACACATCGATGGGGCCAAAGGCAATTTTGGGATATCTGACCATTGTGAATATCTGGGAAACTTCCTTCCATCAAATGAGCAGTCCAGCTCAGAACTTGTCCATGTCGGCGTAAAATCTTTTGTAGAGATTCAACAATACTTGTTTGACACACTATGGGCCATGGCAAAACCTGCCAAAGAGAAAATAAAAGAAATTGAATTGGGATTAGATAAGGAATTTCTAGAAACTATAACTCTGCCTGCAGAAACTAAAAAAATTCTTTTGAATTTGCTAGGATCTGCGACCTATGAAATTTTGATATTGTTTTCTACTGTTAATTCTTTTTACAGAGCAGAACGCGAAGGGATTTTACAAGTCTTAAAGACCGCAATAAACCGTGGTGTAAATGTGAGAATTCTAGTTCCTATAGAGGATGATACCGTAAAGGAAATATCGGAAAAGAACCTCAAAGAAAAAAGAAGGCAAATTCAGATACAGTATATCAGAAAACCACTGCAAACTAATATCATTACCTTGATAGTGGACCAATCGATTTCACTATCAATAGAAATTAATGATAATTTACAAAACAGTTTTGAACAAGCCAGTGGCAAGTCCACCTTTTCAAATGTTGAATCAACTGTTTCCTCATGTGCATCAATATTTGAGAGTCTTTGGATACAATCAGAGCTGGACAAGCAAAACTCTGTCAAAAAAGTATATTTTCGAGCACATACTGGCGATGGCCTAAAAGATGAGATATACAAACGTGAGTGGGAAGATTAATCTTGAATTTTAATTCATCTAATCTTTATATCGTACAGGAGAAAAGTTAAGTATGCTCAAAATAACTTGGAATGAAAAAACTTGCATACATTCAGCAAATTGTGTAAAAAGCCTGCCATCAGTTTTCCAAGTTCGAGACGGCAAATTTGTTATCATTCCTACAGGAGCTCCCGAGGATAAAATTCGCGCTACTGTCAACGCTTGTCCTTCTGGAGCTTTAAAGATTGAAGAGTAAATCCAAGTTGGTTTGCATGCATTACTTTGTGATTCTTTTCAGAAATTCGTGAGAATATAATGTCGGGTGTTGAACCTATAACAACATGTGTCATGTGCGGCAAGACAATTGCGCAAAAGCAAGTTCTATCCGAGACAATAGACGGTCATAGTTATACCTTTGACAACCAGGACTGTATCTTGTTCTTCAAGAAATTCAAATGCCTACATGGAGAGAGCTTTAATGTTTGAAAGTAATAATGCTCCTCAAATGAATCTAAAATATTCGATTATTGCAAAAATTCTTAATTGCACAGTTGCAGGTGTGAAATAGATGGCAAAATGTATAGCGTTCCATTCGTACAAGGGCGGCACTGGTAAAACAACACTTGCCTGTAACCTAGCAGTCTCGCTGGTAAAAAAAGGACACCGAGTCTTTCTTTTAGATTTGGATGTATCTGCACCAAGTATTCAAGCTTATTTTGGCAAGGAACCAAAAAGATGGCTCAACGACTTTCTGGTGGACGGCGCAGAAGTAGACGATCTGGCCATGGATTTAACTTCGTTAGTAGCGGATGAAGGGCAGAACAATGGAAACTCGACAACAAAGGGAAAGTTCTGGGTCGGGTTTGCCAATCCAAAAAAAGAAGAGATCTACAAAATCGAGGGAGGAAAGGAAGAAATTTCAAAAATGCAACTCCTCAGAAAATTTATACTTTTACGAGAAAGGCTAATCTCTGATTATGGCGTAGACTATATCATTATAGATACCAGTCCAGGTGTGAGATACTGGTCAATCAACGCGTTAGCTGTTGCTGATGTACTATTTCTTACACTAAAAATGGGGGACTTAGATATCGATGGCACAAAAAAGATGGCAGATGACATATATGGTTCGCTAACAAAGTTTGGCGCAAGATCATTTCTAATATTGAACAGAGTAGGTGGATTTTGTTTACCTCATACGATTGTACAAGCCAGCAGCTCAAATGAGGCCATGAACAGTATATCCATGGAACAAGAACCCGATGTAAATGAGAGAGTCTCTAAAACAGTTGGCATGGAGATTATTTCTGCCATTCCATGCTACTGTGATATTCAATTTAGCAAAAAAGAGTTTCTGACAGCCATAAGACATCCCAATCATCCTTTTACAGATCAAATAAATCAGCTAGCCGAGAAAAGTCAAATCAAAGTTTAAGCGCAACAATTTTCATAGATTAAGGCACATGTCAAGTTTGATCTGCACATTGTGTGGCAAGAAAATTGAGAGTAAACCAATCTCAGATTCAGATCTTGTCTTTGATACTGAGAAATGCAGAGAAACTTATCGTAAGCTAGCCAACATCTATGGTCACAATATTTCTGATATGGGTCTGCCAGACGTGCTAAACGCCAGCTTTTTTTTTATTGACATAGTAGGACTGTCAGATCCCTCGTTCTCTGTGAAAAGCCAAATGAAAAAAATTGAGACTCTAAATCAGTTAATGGGTTCTTGCAGTGTTTTTAGCACATCCAAAAATAAAAGAATCGTTTTGCCAACAGGGGACGGGATGCTCATAGGATTTCTGCTAAACCCGGAACTTCCGCTAAAATTAAGCATTGAGTTTCATGAGAAGCTTAGAGAATACAACAAAGATAAACGCGACGATGAAAAGATTGGTGTAAGGATAGGTCTTGGCTCTGGCCCAGTTTTCATACTCAACGATATTAATGGCAACAAGAATTTGTGGGGACCTGGAATTGTATTGGCGCGCAGGGTCATGGATTTGGGTGACAATTTGCACATACTCATAGCGGAAAGACTAGCTGAGGAACTAATAGCACTAAGCGACGAATACAAAGAAATCATCAAGCCAATATCTGAACACGAAATTAAACATGGTGAAACTATCAAACTTTATTCTGCCTATTCCGCAAATTTTGGAAATTCTAGTATTCCCAAGAGAATTCAATAGCAAATTTAATTATGTGTACCAGTCCGTCTAGGGATAATGAAGTCTTTTCTTATCATTGGTAACATCGTAGGACATGATTTTATTTTGATACGCTGGTTAAACAATTTTATGTCCTAGTTTCAAACTGACAAAATTTTAATTTAGTACCGTATATAATAATGTCAAGTGAAAACATGAGTAGTGTAGAAAAGATCCAGATGCATTGTGACTGTGGCATTTGCGGCCACTTTATGGAGCAAGAATGCATAGAAAAGGAATGCATGTGTTGCCTTAACTTTCATCTAAGATCAGGTCCAGGAGTAGGACGAAACATACAAAGTTTGGTCTAGAAACAGGCTGGTTGTAATAATAAAGACGGCCTTATACGATGTTATCTTGTTTTTTGTTCTTACCTGTAATGAATATTATGAAGTATTGAAACCGTGGGGAGAAATATGCAAATACGAGTGCCTGTTTTAACAAAAATCAGGCCCCACGGTTTCAAACTTAAAAACCTTCTAAAATAGATAAGTACCAGTGAGTATTTTTTGTGGAGGGACTAGGTTCACGCTTCAACTTAAATAATCCAAGCAAAAATAAAACAATATGCCAAGTATGAAATGCGTATCGTGTGGAATCGGTTTCTTTTCTCCTACAGGTTCAGACAAATGTTCCAAATGTTCTGGAAGTGAGCCACAAGCTGAATCGAGCCATGATTCTTGTGGTTGTGGGCATCACCACTAAACCCTTTTTTACCACTCTAAAAGCAACCTAAAGGAGGATATTCTGCTCATCACACTTTCTCTTTTGCTGATTTGTACTAAGCGAAATTTATCTACTATAATGCGGTATGTATAACATTGAATAATTGGTTTTTCCTAATCGCAATTATCTCTGTTGTCACAATTCTGACTGGAATTGTTTATGACATATCCCCTGTTTTTGCAGAATCGTGGTACCCCGGTCAAGGCCTAAGACAAGGCGACTATTTTAGGTATAACGTCTGTTGGACTGAACACAATAACTGTGATTTTTTCGAAATTGATTTTTGGGTAAAGAGTAAAACTCTTGATGGAAACGGATGGAATTTGGAATTTGCGGCAATAGATGGGACAGTTGAACAAAAAGGTGCTGTTACTATAGGTATGATAACTCCAGATCCAATGTATCCTTCATCAAATATTTCCGATTATGTACAAGCATACAAAAATACCATAGCTTGGCTGGATTCATGTTCTACAAGCGAATCTCCTAAAGACTTTGGTCTGCTTGCATGGTGCAGAAACGGCGGAGTTGGAGGCCAACCAGTATCTCCAGAAGGCCAAACTGATGTGACTGTTCGTGCAGGAAAATTTAAGGCTTGGATGTTAGGCTGGCACAAAGGTGTGGACAGCACAATTTGGGTGGTACCAAGTCTTCCATTTCCAGTAAAGGCCCAAGTTTTCGCGGACACGATACAGGAACCGATACCGCCGCAATATATTTTTGATTTATTCGAAACAGGAAATAATTCAACTGAACCAGAGTTTATGAAGAAGATTGGAATGTCACCGCCTCCACCACAAAATAACAACTGTGAGAAACCAAACATGGGAACGGATTCGATTCATAATTCTCATAACACCGATACAGGTAACGTGATACTCGAATATCGCTACAGTCCATCAATACCAAAGCAGGGGTGTCCAGTAGAGTTCAGACTATCCTTTGAGAAGAATTTTGACCCGACTCAAAAGTATTCAAATGTGTATTACGACATTCTTACCGTAGATGATGCGGGAAAGCAATTGGCTTCAGAAGCGAAGCACTTGGGCAAACAAAGTTTCCTTGCACCAGTAGGAGACGATGATAGAACTCTAACTATTACAGAAGCCCCACCAGTGACTCACTATGTTATCTACATTTCTGGCGTGTACTCAGAGGGTAACTTTGATACCTCAAAATCCGGTCGTGTTAATATCGATGTCCAGACCTCCTCAGTTCCTGAGTTTGGCGCCCTAGTTCCGCTGGTGTTGATAGTCGGGCTAATATCAATAATTATGATATCTGCAAAGACGCGGCTAAGATTTGCCTTGAAACAATAAACTAGAGAAACAAGATGCAAGTGTCAACTAGCTATTTTTCTTCATTCCAGGTGACTATCTTTCTTCCTATGGAATAGTCACAACCGCATCTAGGACAGTTAAACCCATTCCATCCTATTTGATCTAAAACAATCTCCTCATCCGCATGGTTTGCACAGCAAAATCTTTGCTTGGTAAACAAGCCCCCTTTATGATAAGAGCTTTTAGTACGTGATGAATTCCGAACCGAGTCCGATGCCTGTCTTATCTTGTCTTCTACTGCTGACATTGCCTTCATGTATGGCACTTGGTCCAAAAATTATATATCAATTTAAGATGTTTTTGCAGCAAAAATGTTGGATTATCTCTCTAGTGAAACTTGTTACGTTTTTCAGTATGTAATAATATATTATTACAGTATTTTTAATAGAATCGCCAAGTATAGGTATGTAGTGTTTGTGCGCGAAAATGAGGTACAAAAGGCACTAACGTCGTTAGCTATAGAACGAACTCTACTTGATTTTGGAAAACCTGTCTATGAGAAGGTAACAAATATGCTATACAAGAACTATCATTGCTATATACCGGATTGTTACGACCATCCTGAATATCTACGCGATATACTTGGAAAAATATACGGAAACGCGCATCATGCCATTGTAGAATCAATTCACAAACAGCTAGACGAATTTTCCTACAAAAAGCCTGTTGAAAGATTCCTTGAAGTAATAAGTAGATAAACGCATTCTGACTCTCGAGTTTCACAAATAGTCGGCATATTCCAACTTACAAAAAGGCTTGGCTTAGAAATTTAAAGGACAATGTCATGTTTTATCTAGATGGATACTCCTGACTCGTGGTACAGTAAAGCAAACGAAATGGTCAAGGCAGGAAATAACGAAGATGCAATAATTGCTTATGAAAAGGCTATAGAGCTAAATCCAGCCCACACTAGTGCTTGGAACAACAAGGGCATCATACTGTTCCGATTAAAAAGATACGATGAAGCTATATCTTGCTATGACAAGGCAATTGAGATAAACCCAAATCATGCCAACGCTTGGCTTAACAAAGCCAAGGCGGTAAGAGGCTTGGCTCAGTCGTATCTCGATAAAGCAAATAACGATAAGGCCAATGCTGCGAAATTGATTAACCAATCACTTGTCTTGTTTGATTCTGCCGATCAATGCTTCAGCAAAGGCGAAGCTCTATCAGAGAACAGTCCATGAAAAGACTTTTCCCTTATCAAAAGGTATCTTGCAATTTTCACTTGGATACTGCAACAAGAAACTGCTTGATTGGTCTCTGATAAGAAAATTCTTCAAGCTGTTTTTTGATTAGTTCCACAATTACGATGTGAGACTTGCCAAACAATTCTTTTAGTATTTTATTGAGATATTCAGGATGATCAAAACAATCTGCAAGACTGCATTGATATCGGCGGTAAAGGCTCTGAACCACGATTTCGTATGTGGGCTCTCCGATTTTGAGCAAAGCTAATTTTGTTGCAGAGCCTACCAATGCTCTTTTGTTAGATGCGGCATCACTTGTGAGCATGAGTTCGCGCTTGCCAGTTTTTTCTGCATATTCTACTATGAGACCCATTATTCCTGATATCGATTTATTTATCTTTGAAAACTGTTCTTGGATTTTTTCGCTATCTTTTTTTGATGTCAGCTTTTTCATGCTTGCAACTGAAAGTCTAATGTCGGCCAAATATTCATTGAATTGATAAGCATAAAATCTCTCCTTATTCCTATCATCGATACCGTGTGCCATACCCAACAACCCCTGCTTTCTAGAAAACATAGAATTATAAAAATAAATTCTTCTAAAAATGGAAAATGACGCACTGATTGAATCTGTCAAAATTCATTTAGTGAATTATTAAGTTCCAGATGTGGAAACTTGGATCTACTAAAAAATCACAAAAGCTGTATTCCGTGCGCGCGCTGGTGAGCTGTTAGTTCTTCTTCGCTTGATACAACATATCCACATATGTTACACTTTAGAAGGCCGAATTCTTCAATTGGGACTACCTTGGCCATAACAAAAGTGGTCAAATCTGATTGGAGTATGCTGTAATCCTTGCGTGCTGTTTCCTTGAGAAACGCCCTTAGAGTTTTTTCTAGTTCAGGTTGGTCCACTAAAACAAGGGCGTCATCCTGTGTGGAATCAATACCCTTGTTTTTCAAGTAATTTACAAGCTCGCGTGCTAAATTCGTATCAGCCGCGCAATCAATCGTAATCATAAAACTTTCCCCCTTTTATTTAGATTGGAAAAAATCAAAAAACTAACCCTGGTTTTTCAAATGTTTCTCAAAAAAGGAAAGGGTTTTGGCCCACGCATCTTTTGTTTCCTCCGGTGCATATGTCGTACCTGAAGGATTTGCAAATGCGTGACCAAGACCAGGATAAATATGAATTTCATTTTGTACTCCTGCGCTGTTCAAGTCGGATTCAAATTCCTTTATTTTCTCTTCTGGGAAATTCGGGTCTTTGTCGCCATAAAACCCAAGAACAGGCCACTTGATCTTAGATAATCTCGCAGTATCAGTGACTGGCTGACCATAGTATATCACTGTTGCATCGACTCTGTTGTCGTCACTCAAAGCATAGTTTAGAGATTGGCTTCCACCAAAACACCAACCAATTGTGGCTATTTTTTTTACACCATAATTTTGTTGAAGAAATGCTACAGCCGAACCTATGTTTGCCATTCCTTTTTCTTGGTCAAAAGTCATCAATAGCTGTCTTGCTCCGTCAGAGGTCGTAGCAACCTGACCGCCGTAAAGATCAACTGCAAGGGTTACATAACCTTGAGAGGCAAGCCCACGTGCCATACTCTTAATGTTGTCATTTAGGCCCCACCATTCATGAATCAGGATTATTCCAGGATAATTGCCTTCTTCCGATGGTCTTGCCAGAAAGCCTGTGGTATTCCCAAAGTAATTTACCGAGTTTGTCTTTATTGCAAGTAGACCACCGTCAAACATGTCAGAGTTCTTTGGGCCTTCTTCTGTATAATTAGGCAGCACGTGAACGGCCCAACCTCGTTCTATTAGAACAGATAAAGTTGTTGGTCGTACACAAGCAGGGCTTCCATTACTTTTTTTCATTACAATCTGTAAATCATCTGGGCAGACTATCTGATTGATTGGAATTTTCATCTTTGCTTGCTTTAATGGAGAATTGAAATGAGTTGGCGTATTTTGGCCTACTTCCAAGCTGGCAGGAAATTGTAGCAGGACTAACGACAATATCACAATCAAAATCAAGATACTAGAGAATAAATTCAGGTCCATAAATTTTGGATCAATGCGATATCATTTAAACTTGAAGAAAAACTAGACATCTTCTAAATTATTGAATTATGAAAATAAATTGATTTATTGCATTGATTCGGTAAGTGGTTTCATTATGTTGATGTCATGATCCGCTGTGGCTGTGACCATATTTGTCGATGATGGGGAGAGAACAATACTTTTTCACCTGGATTTAGTTTTTAGATCTATAGCTTATTGAACCTTAAATATTACGAGAACCAATAATAGACCGTGCCGAGAATAGTTCACTTTGATATCCCATCTGATAATCCAGAAAGAGCTCAAAAATTCTATTCCGAAGTCTTTGGCTGGAAGTTTGAAAAGTGGAATGGTCCCATGGAATATTGGATGGCAAAGACAGGTGACTACAAGCAACCGGGAATAAACGGTGGCCTTGCAAAGAGAATGCCTGGCCAGGCTGGTATGACTAACACAATTGATGTTTCTTCTGTAGATGAATATGCAAAAAAGATCCAATCAAAGGGAGGACAGGTCATTATGCCAAAAATGGCAATCCAAGGAGTTGGATATTTTGCACAATGTCGGGACACTGAAGGAAACATTTTTGGCATAATACAAATGGACAAAAACGCAAAATAGAGTTCTTTTCCAAAATTGGAAGACCAATCTTATTAGTTGTTTGCATGATATTTATCTAGCCTGTAAAGGCGGAGCCGTAGAACTGAAGTGGGGGTTGTGAAACTTCACTTCCAGCCCTACAGCTCCATAATGTTGACTTACTATGGGGTAAAAAAAACTTCCATTGGTTCTAGGCAGGAGTCTTTTGGTTCATAAAAAAAAGGAAGAGGCTCGTCTATTTGTGACCAAGCTCTTTTCCTAATTGGTGGATAACATGAGTGGCATCCTTGATGAAATTCCATACATCAGTTGCCTGTTTTCCTGTGTACTTGCCTGTTCCTACAGTGTCAAGAATTGATTGTGCACCATTGAGGTCATTTTGTGCCTGCGTTATTTGCGAGCTGAAGTTTGTTGCATTTGGAAGTGTCTGGATGCGATTTAGCATTGATTGTTGAATTGCCACAGCTGATTTTGCTGCAAAGTGGAAGTTGGTTCCGTTCTTGCATCCATCATACATGCAATTGCTTCCAAGTGCCGATTTTAGTTCCTTGATATCACTTGAAGAGTTTATTGCATTTTTCAATGCTTCAAGCTGTGAATCTGCTCCAGATATCACTTGGTTTAATGCGGTGGTGTTTAGGCCTTTTGCGTTCATAGTGCCAGATCTATTTTGCATCTTTAAGATAGCAGCTTCATATCTGGCAGTCTTTGAGGTTGCTAACTGTTTTAATGTAGTTGAATACAAACAGCCCTTTAACGATACTTTGAGGGATTTGTAGTCAGACTTTAGAGTTGTCTTTTGATCACTTGTTAGGTTTGCCACCTTCAGGGCATTTCTTTCGTCAATGTTTAGAGTCTTCAGATCTGGTCTGTACGTGTTTTTGGTAAATGATGCAAAGCCTGTTTTGTTGCTTGAATCAACATATCCTTGAAGCGTTGTCACGTCAGTCTGAATTTTATCTACATCCTGACTCAATGACGAGGCGCTGGGGACTATTGACATTGCGTCATTAGCATATCCAGTTACAAAATTTGTGTTACACGTAATTCTTGCCATCTGACTTTGCAGGAATTGAGAATTTTTACTTGAATCTGCAAATGCTGTAGATGGCAGGATTAGCATGACACATGCGACCAATGCTGCGTATTGCAATCTTGTTTGCATGTGCGTATAATGATTTTCGATTTATAATGAATTGCGAAACCTTGTTCAGTAACTTTGTTAATCATCAAATGAACAAATTCGAGGCTTCGAACACCCTTATATTTAAAACAAAATCGTGTCTAGGGCTGGCTAAAGTTCAAGGCATCTTGGTCGTTATGGTCTAGATATTTTTGCTTGTTCTCATTGAAGATTTCTGTTACTTGAGAGGGCTGCAGAGTTGAATTGTACAGCAGCACAGAATCAACCAAGCCATTGAATTGGTTACTAACGCTTTCGCGTATAGGATTTACATATGCCCCTATTACTACATTGGAATCTGAGGTTAGATTATTCAACCTCGTTGTTGTAAGGTCTCCGCGAATAGAAATTATAGTCTCCGGTAATGGGTTGCAGGACTCTGCTTTTTCATTTACATACATGCAAATTGCAGTTCCATTGAAGGTACTTACCAAATGTGTCCATTGTTGTGGTATCTGAGTAACAGACTGGACGGTATACCACTTTATCCCGTTGAAAATTGAAAATTTGGCAACCTGTGTTGCAGGTATGATATTGTTTATGCTCAGAATAAAAGAATTGTATTTGCTAATTACGGTAAATTCGGGCGAACCTTGACTGTAATCTGGTTTTACCCATGTCGATATTGATAGTGCACTTAGCTTGTTTGTGTCATCAACACTTTCCTGCAAATATCCACTTGAAATGGGCTCAGACGATATAGTATTTTGAGCTGCAGGATTTTTCTTGGCTGTTGTATTTGCAGATGAGTTACTAGTTGAACTAAATTGCCATGATGGTATGACATTTGAAAGAGAATCTGTCAGGACAGAATCTATAGAGTCTGCCTTAGTACTATTTGTTATAGAAGTAAGATTTTGATCGACAGAGTCAACAGATTCGGAAAGCGGTACTGATGTATAATATGTAATGGTGGTATTTACTATAGCAGTAGAGTTTTGCATTGCTGCTACAAGATCTGTAGAATTTGTACCCGTACCATTTGTTACCGAAGTAGAGTTTTGATTGGCAACTATAGATTCTGTAAGCTGTATT